>Ga0326597_10013104_pt1 | contig 10906 bp, 9 predicted proteins | sample RVTome_12_FD_203789 | JGI IMG/M metagenome (GOLD analysis project Ga0326597, IMG submission 203789) | Soil microbial communities from uranium-contaminated site in the Upper Colorado River Basin, Wyoming, United States - RVT100D185 | ecosystem: Environmental > Terrestrial > Soil > Contaminated >... | reverse complement strand
TGGACCATCAGAGCGCGGTCACCGTCCTCGAACGGTACGCAACCGAACATACCACCGCCGCCCGAGGCCTGGCGAAGGCGTTCAAGCTGCCGTTCAACGATGCTGAAGCAATGGCGACCACGGTCCCGATCGTTCGACTCTCAATCGACGAGCGCCAATAGCCGGGCATCAGTACGCTCCTGTCGGTACGCTGAATCGAATGAATGACCATGTCGAAGCGGTGCGGCGCGAATCCTCCAGATTTGCCGCCGTACTCGCCGGCATCGAACCAACCGACCTGGTGCCGAGTTGTCCCGACTGGGACGTGGCCGATCTCATTTGGCACCTTGCAGAAGTTCAGTTTTTTTGGGCCAGCATCGTCGAGGGCCTGCTCGACGAACCCGAGGAAGTTCCACCGTTCCAGCGACCGGCTCCGGAACTGCTTCTCGAAGCATTTGCCGTGCAATCGGCCCGCCTCGGAAATGCTCTGGAGGCTCGCCAACCCGACGACCGATGTTGGAGTTGGCATGGTGATGGGCACTCGGTCGGATGGGTCCGACGGCGCCAGGCTCATGAAGCGCTCATCCACCGGGTCGATGCGGAACTCGCCGCTGGCATGTCCTCGGAACTTGACACCGATTTGGCTGCGGACGGGGTCGACGAGATCTTTCGATTCTCGCTTGACCTGGACAATCTCCCTGATTGGGCGACATATGAACCCGATGGAACGACTGCCACCGTTGCACTATCAGATGGCTCAGCGTCGTGGTCCATGAATTTCGGACGGTTCCTCGGGTCAAGTCCTGTCTCAGGGAACACCTACGACATTCCGGCATTGAAGCTGGCTTCCTTGCAGGGTTTGCCCGATGCGGTCATCCGCGGCGAGCCGGCAGATCTCGACCTGTGGCTCTGGGGCCGCGGCCCGCTAGACCCCTTGTCGATTGACGGGGACCAATCCATTGCCGAGAAACTCCGTCGGACGGCAGCCGACAGCACTAAGTAGTGCCGGATCGGTGTCCACCCGACCGAACCCACCATGATGATTCCGTACCCAGTCCCTCCGCCACTATGCTCTCAGCCGCATGTGTCCTGGAGAAACACCGGGCGGAAGTCGTAGATGAGGGGTCTGAAGAATGTCCGACCATGGCAACGGCCATTCGAAAGGTCTCGCAGTTACCTCGCTTGCCGCTCTCGGCGTCGTATTCGGCGATATCGGCACCAGCCCGCTCTATGCGTTCCGCGAGGCTTTCGGAGTAGCCAACCTGGAGCCGACCGAGGAGGGCGTCCTCGGGGTCCTTTCGCTCATCTTTTGGGCTCTCGTCCTGATCGTCTCCATCAAGTACCTGATCTTTGTCATGCGGGCCGACAACGACGGCGAGGGCGGCATTCTGGCGCTTACGTCTCTCATCATGGGCGATGGAGCCAAAACGAACCGGCGGGCTCTCCTTATCGGCATCGGGTTATTCGGAACAGCCCTGCTCTACGGCGACGGGATGATCACACCAGCCATTTCAGTGCTCTCGGCAGTAGAAGGACTGGAGGTGACCTTCTCGGGGATCGGTCCCTGGGTTGTGGTCATCGCCTCGGTCATACTGGTCGTGTTGTTCGCCAACCAGCACCGGGGCACCGCAGTCCTCGGCGCCATGTTCGGCCCGATCATGGTCGTTTGGTTCGGAGTCCTGGCGCTGCTCGGCACCGTCCAGATCATCAAGGAACCGGGGGTGCTGGCGGCCATCAATCCTCTGGTTGCCCTGCGACTCGTCACCGAGGAACCGCGGTTCGCGTTTCTGGCGCTTGGGGGCGTGTTCCTCGTGGCAACCGGTAGTGAGGCGCTCTACGCCGACATGGGCCATTTCGGAACCAAACCCATCCGTTTGGCCTGGTTCGGACTCGTCTTTCCGGCCCTCGTCATCAACTACTTCGGGCAAGGCGCCCTGCTGCTCAACAACCCTGAGGCCATCGAGAATCCGTTCTACTCGATGGCTCCCGGCTGGGCGGTTCTGCCGCTGGTGATTCTGGCCACCATGGCGACGGTAATCGCCTCTCAGGCGCTGATTTCTGGCGTCTATTCGCTGACTTCACAGGCAATTCAGCTCGGTTACCTGCCCCGCCAACGGATTGACCACACCTCTGCGCATCATCAAGGGCAGATCTATGTATCGGCGATCAACTGGGTCCTTATGATCGCCGCGGTTGGCCTCGTTGTGACGTTCCAGACATCCAGCGCCCTGGCGGCCGCCTACGGGGTTGGGGTGGCTACCGACATGGTCATTACCGCGATCCTCATCGCGATCGTGATGAAAGAACGTTGGAACTGGACCACTCCTGTGGTGACCCTTGTAATCGGCTCCTTCCTCGTAGTTGACCTGACCTTCTTCGGCGCCAATATCACGAAGGTCCCGGCCGGCGGCTGGTTCCCATTGGTTATCGGTGTGGTTGGGTTCGTGATCATGGCCACTTGGAAACGCGGCCGCGAGCTCATAACCGCCCGACTCAGAAATGCCGAGTTCCCCGTGGAGCGATTCATCCAGTCAATAGTCGAAAGTGAACAGCAACGCGTCTCGGGGACGGGCGTTTACCTACACTCTCAATCGGGGTCCACTCCCCCATCGCTCATCACCAACCTCCGCCACCACGAGGTCCTGCACGAGAAGATCGTTCTCGTGAGCATCGAGATCAGCAGACACCCGCGCGTGCCACAGGCCAGGCGGTCGACCGTCCACGACCTTGGGGAAGGCTTCTATCAGGTTGAGCTGTTGTACGGGTTCATGCAGCAGCCAGATGTACCGTTCGACCTAAGGAACATCGTTTCGTCCGGGTTCGGGTTCAGTGAGCGAAGGGCAACCTACTTTCTTGGCAAGGAAACCATCCTCGCCACAGACTTGCCTGGCATGGCGATCTGGCGTGAGCGTCTGTTCTCGGTGATGCATCGCAACTCTTCGAGCGCCGCCAGTTTCTTCAACCTCCCCCACGACCATGTTGTCGAGGTCGGAATCCAGGTGGCCATCTAGGCCCCCGCCAACACCTCCCGTAGGTCGCGACGGTATCGTCCTCCGGGTTAGGAGCGGATGGACCCTGCGACCCGCCCGGCTAGGTCTCTGCCCTGCACCACCCCGGTGCGACAGGTCGGTGTTGCAGATCGACCGACTCGTGCGTCTCTTGGGTATGGAAAGGGATGTGCTCGCCATCGAACGCCAATCTAACGCAGAGATTGTCAGCGCTCTCTACCCCGACTTGCGCCGGTTTGCGGCTGTGGTAGCTCCATGGGACTTCGACCCGGATGATGTGCTCCATGGGGTCCTTGTCAACGTTCTCGGTAAACGACCGTTACACCTTGTCGATGATCCTGGCGCCTACCTGCGCCGGGCCATCGTCAACCGCGTGAAATCAGATCTGCGCAAGGTCAGAACCCGCCGCATGACGATAGATCTCCTCAAACGGTCCGTTGACTCGGTCGGCGGCGTCGCCTACCCATCTGACTTATCAGACCTCATGCGGCTTCGACCGCTCGAGCGAGCGGTGCTGTTCCTCCACGATGTCGAAGGTTTGCCCTTTGACGAGGTGGCCGAGGCGGTCGGAATCACCGCCGGTAATGCCCGTGTCACCGCGTCGCGGGCCCGCCAGAAGATGAAGGACGTGTTCTCAGAGGAGGACTACCGATGAAGTACGAAGAGCAGTTCGAAATGATGGCGAATCGCGGCAAGCCGATCGGCCCGATCGCGCTACTGGACCGTGTTGAGGCTCCCCCGACCGCCAATCACACCATCCGGACTCGCCGCGTCCGGGGTCTGGCTGTGGCGGCCGCGACCTTTGTGGTAGTTCTGGTCGGTGGCCTGCTCCTCGGCTGGCTTCGCGTCCCATTGGAGTTCATTGGCGGAGACGACAGTTCCATCGAATGGATCGAAATGACAGAGTCCGCCTTCGTCGTCGGAGGGCCCGGCGGGCTCATTCGTATCACGTACAGGACCGTATCGAATGGCCCGGTCGTCGAATTTTCGGATGATGCCCGCAGCTGGACGCCAACTGAGGGCCTGAGCTTTGACACCCGGATGGGAGTTCGTGAAGTGGCTGCCACGAACACAACGTGGCTATTGGTGGCCACCGACAACTCCACGATGGCGGCTCGAGCTTCTTCCGACGGCATAACGTGGTTCGATGTCGTCTTCCCCGACGCACTCAATGAGGCCTTCGACAGTATCGCCGGATCGCCCGGCGGCTTCATGGCTACCGCCTACGATGTGTTCGGCGTGGGATCGACCGTCTGGTGGTCCGCCGATGGAATCAACTGGGCGGGAGTGACCGACACGTTCCCGGGCGACCCTCAGGCAGGACGCCTTCTGAGTTCGGAAGGCGGAATTGTTTGGAGATCCTATGAGCGGCCAGACCAGTCATCCCCTGTCACGGTGTTCATGACGGCTGACGGGACGAACTGGACCGAGACGAGGATTCCTTCTTCGCCTGAGGGGTCTGGAGTGGGGTCTGAGATGGACTTGCAGCTAATCGAATACGTAGGCAACCAGTGGATTGCCATCGGGCAGGTCTATCAAGTCGACGCCGACCCGGAACTGGTTGTTTGGACATCACCAGATGGTATCGACTGGACGTCTCAGGTCGTCCCGCCGTTCGGGAAGGAGCCGGGTCGCGCAGTCGAGGTCTCATGGGGTTGGTTGGTAGGGAGAAATTCTCTGGTGGATGACTCCCTCTTGCTCGCACCATGGACGATCCCCGTCTCAGGGGTCGTCGGGGAGACTCGGCGCGAGAACGGATCATCGAGCGGAACCGGTGAACTGTGGATGACATCAGACGGCCGCACCTGGCACCGTGAACTCAAGATCTCGGGAATGATCGACTCGTATGCGGTAACTGTGACCCGTGACGGTTCCTTGGCCGGGGTGTGGGCAAGGGTCCCACAGTCTGACCCGGTTGCCGATGTGCCCGTTGACACGTCGCCATCTCCGGAAACCACGCAATTCCAGCCGGACCCCCAGGATCTCGACCCGGCCGGTCAGGCGCTCCAGGATTCGATCCTGGCTGATGGGACGGTGACCCGCGACGAATTCGAACAAGCAGCTGAGGGATGGAAGACCTGTATGCAAGGGTTCGGGTTCGACGCCGCCGACTACGAGATCTACCCAAGCGGGGGTTGGTCACGTGGTTGGAGCGCGGATCCCTACGAGGGCGAGTCGCAGGACGCCCTCTGTAATGCCAACTATGTCGCCCGGGTTCTCGACGGCATCAATCCTTGAGTCCCGTCGAATCCGTCCCCGGCAGGCGGGTAACGACAGCGATTTATCGAAGCACCTAGCCCAGCCGCTCGGAAAGCATGTTCACGAATACCTGCCGGTCGACGTGGGTGACGACATACAGGTTGGGATCCCGACCGGTGACGCCCAGCCAGTCGACGATGTCGTGGCCGCGGGCGTGACCATCGCCGATCTCCACATCGACAAAATGGTGGGCGGTGCTGGCGATCGACGGATCGATGGCTACCGCCATGGCGATCGGATCCGGAAGGTCGAAACCGGGCAGGTTGGTTTGTTTCAGGGCGAAGTCATTGAGAACCGCCTGGATATCGACACAGAACTCGGCGTATCGGGTACCGATCGACCTCAGTTCGGCGGCTTGGTCAGCGTCAAACGTTGCCGAGGCGACCGAGATGTCCCAGCCGATCAGCGTCATCGGCATGCGCGACCGTAATACGAGCTTGGCTGCCTCCGGGTCGCACCAGAAGTTGAATTCGCCGAGCGGCGTCACGTTGCCCGTCCCAGCGCCGGTTCCTCCCATGATGTAGCAGTGTTTGACGGCTCCGGCCATCTCGGGGGCCCGGAGGAGCGCCGCCGCCACGTTGGTGAGGGGGCCGATGGTCACCAGGTCGATCGCGCCTGGATTGGTTAGGAACGTCTCGACCATCACATCGACGGCCCGGCCCGGTGCGGGAACCCGGCCGGCCATATCAAGCCCGATATCGCCCATGCCATCTGCCCCATGTACATTCTCAGCCGACTCAAGATCTCGCATCATCGGAGCGGCCAATCCGGCGTAGACCGGAACATCGGAGTCGCACAGCTCAACGGTGAACAAAGCGTTCTGTATGGCCTGGTCGAGCGACACATTGCCGGCCACCACGGTGATGGCCTCGACTGTCACCCCAGGATCACGTAGTGCCATCACGAGCGCGACGGCATCGTCGGAGGCGGTGTCGGTGTCGATCAACATTCGCGGCATGCGCCTCATCCGGTCGGGAATGGCGGATCCTAGCGAGCAGAACTAGCGGCGATTCTCAACTCGATGGACGAACTTGAGTCCGGACCAGTCGCCATCGACGGCACACACCTTGACATCTACGACGCCCGCTTCGAGACCGAGCTCGCGCACCACCGTCTCGGTGACCTCCGTCGCCAACGGTGAAGTCTGTTTGGGCCAGGCGATCCAGAAAGTCGCGTCCGGATATATGGCCTGTGAGAGGGCCGGAAGTTTGCGCCGTAGAACCCGCTCCGCTGTAACGAAGGCCACCGCCATGTCTATCCGACCTCGCAATGATGTCCGGAAGACGACTCGATCCGGGACTGGAGAAAGGAGGGATCGGAAGTGGGCTGGTTCGCCGAGAAGCGCCACCGCGAAACCCTCCTTGATCCCCAGCTTCTGGCTGAGCAGCGTCGTTGAATACCCGGCAGTCATCTCAGGGTGAATCTGGCCGGTTACCGGTGGTCGACATCTGGTTGAATTGCGGCGGCTGCCTGAGGCGCTTCTCCAGCCCCGTCGCCCGTTGAGTGAGATGCACGAGGTACACCACAAGCAGGATGGCGGGCGCCGGCAGCCCACCCATCACCACGGCCGCAACAAGGAGTTCGGATAGAGCCATGCCACCGATCCCAGACCCGGCCAGAGCTGCAAGACGCGATCGTTTCACGGCCCTCACGGGTGGGGGTTCGATAGATACCTGGCGATTGTTACGTGAGTCGCTCGGGCGGGGCGACCGACGGCCAGACATCGGTTGGAGAGTCACCTGCCGGCGCGACACAAGCCGGGTTGTCGGGGCCTACTCCTCTTTGACCGACTCTTCGATGGCCCGCACCAGGTCGTTGATCTCAAACGGTCTCGCCAGCACGAAGCTACAGCCGGCTTGGAGAGCTTCGGTGTGAGCGGACGAGTCGGCGGTGACCGTCGAGGCGACGATCGGAAGCTCATATCCGGCAGCTTCCTTCAAGTCGCGGATCAACTCGAGACCATTGGCGCCTGGCAGCTGAAGGTCGACGATCGTTGCATCAAATCGTCGGGCGGCCACGGCAGCCAGTGCCTCGTTACTCGTTCCACATGTTACGACGATATGACCGCGCCGCTCGAGCATACGATTCGCCGACATACGGATGGTCGGGCTGGCGTCAACTACCAGCAGATTGAGTCTGCGCCGTCGCTCACGCAGCCAGTGTTTGGTCACAAGGAGAGTCAGGTCGAGTGGTGCCGGACCCGTCAGCACCTCACGGGCAGCCTTGGCGACATCTTCGAGAGCGTACGGGCTTGTCAGGTATCCGGCGATCTGTAATTCCCGGCACATGGCGGCATCGCCCCGCGTTCCGGTGGTCGTCAGGACCAGCATGTGGGTGGACCGTGATTCAGGTTGCTCCCGCATCGCTTCGGCGACAGCCAGCGGATCGTCCAACGCTGAGATCACCACCAGAGCGTATGGCTCCCCCTGGTTGTAGGCATCGACGAGTCTGGTCACAGGGTCAGCCGAGCCTACGCATTCCGGCTGGAGACCTAGCCGCCCGAGTGCTTCTTGTTTGGCCTCAGACAATTCCCCAACGACCATGACCGGTAGTCCCACCAGGTCTGAACGTGAAACAGGTTGCCGGTGAACCGGGTCGGAGTGGTCGACCAGGATCTTCACGGTTGCTACGAAATTACTACCGACCCCCAATTCACTGGTGAGCTTTAACTCCCCACCCATCATTTCGGTCAGTCTCTTTGAAATCGTCAATCCAAGACCTGATCCGCCGTGGGTTCGAGCGGTTGATTCGTCAGCCTGGGTGAACGACTCGAAGACTGCCGACTGACGTTCGACAGGGATCCCCGAACCGGTGTCTGTCACTGCAATGGCCAAGAGTCCGGCTTCGTTGAGGGCGGCCTTTACCGTGATACCCCCATTCTCGGTGAATTTCGTGGCATTGCTGATCAGGTTGGCGATCACCTGCCGTAGGCGTCCCGGATCCCCGATCAGACGATCCGGGAGTTCGTCATCGAAGTCGAGCGTGAGCCACAGACTTCGCTCGTTGAGCTGGGTCGAAAAGGCAGCCACAATGTCAGACAACGTGTCGCGGATCGAGTACGGAATCTCCTCGATCGTCAGGCGGCCTGCCTCAAGCTTCGACATGTCGAGGAGGTCGTTCACCAGGGTCAGCAACCCGTCGCCGGCCTCGCTGATGATCTCGATGTATTCAGCCTGTTCCGGCGTGAGACGAGTTTCCCGAACGAGCTGGGTCATGCCGATGACAGCAGCAAGTTGGGTCCGGATCTCGTGCGAGGTGTGCGCGAGAATCTCGGATTTGCGGGTGCTGTCCCGTTCCGCTGCCGCAAGCCGCTCCCGCAGGTCGTCGCCTTGCGTCATAAATCCCCCTATCGCGATGGCCACACCCTACCTTCTGGCCCGGCGTTATAGGGGTAACCAGCACTCATCCGAATACCTATAACGCCGAAGAGGCATTCTATTGATATCGGCACGTCGATGCCATCCATAAGACGTTCATCGGAAATTGGTTTGCCGAACCTGCTGCCCGGCGTTTCTGCGGGTCCCAGCGCCCGATTATGGGCGTACGAAGTCTGGGTTCAACCCTGGGTTCAACCCCGGGTTGCGCCGGGTTCGATCAGTTCTGGTGAGAGATTCGGAGTTGAGCGGTGGCCTTCTCGTCGACGACTCCGTCGACCATCACGACGCCGTAAGTCTCATGAGCCGATTCAACCGTGATGTAATCGCCGGCAACATCGTCGGCAACCGCGGCCGGATCGCGCTCGTATGGATGACCGTGACCGCCTCCCCCGGGCAGACCAAGATAAAACGAATCGCCCGGAGGGATGGACTGTTGGCCCTTGCCGCTCAAGACCGTCCCGGACCCCAACTCCACCCGTGTGGGGAGGCCTGGTCCCCCGCCGTTACGTCCCAGAGGGGGATTGTTCACCTTTTCGTACTGGGCAAGCACGTCAAACGGCATCCCGTCGACGCCCATGACCTCGATATCCTGTCCAAGGCCACCGCGGAACTTGCCGGCCCCGCCCGAGTCGCGTCGCAGTTCTTTGCGAAGGAAGACCACCGGGGCGATTGCTTCGGTTGCCTCCACCGGGACGCCACGGACGCCGTTCGGAAAACCCGTTGCGCTCAGTCCATCCTTGGTAGGACGAGCGCCCATGCCGCCGTTGTTGAAGTGCATCATTTCGAACTCGACAACCTTGCCCTCGTAGTCCCCGGCCACCGACGAGCCCCCACGCAGCTGCAGATTGGCCAGCGCACTCGAACTCTCGGCCAGCGTCCCGCCTGGGAGCACCGGATGCAGCGCCCCGAGGACCGTATCCGGAAGTAAATGCCCGATGATGTGTCGTAACGCCACCGGAGCGGGACGTTGTACATTGAGGATGCAATCCTCAGGGGCGGTGACCCGGAGAGGTTCCATCGACCCGGCGTTATTCGGAATGTCGGGCGCGACCGCACATTTGATTCCGTACGTGGTGTAGGCCTTTGTGTAATTGAGCACGACATTGATCCCGTAGGTGCTCGGTTTCGACGTCCCGGCATAGTCAACGAGAATCGAGCCATCCGAGATCGTCACCGCGGCTTGGAGTGTGATCGGATGCTCGTAACCATCCATCGTGACACTGTTGTGATAGGTGCCGTTGGGCAGTTCGGCGATTCGCTTGACGGTCGCGGCTCGTGAGCTATCGATGATGAAATCGGCGAGGACTCCCAGGTCGTCGATACCGAACTCACCCATCATGTCGGCCATGCGCTGGGCACCAACCTCGTTCCCGCCTGCAAACGCGAAGATATCGCCAACCACCTGGTTGGCCTCGCGGACATTCATCCGGATGATCTCAATCAGCGTCTCATTGAGTTCACCGGCCCGATACAGATGAAGAATCGGAATGTCCAGGCCTTCCTCGTAGATCTGACGGCTATCCGGTGTGAAGCCTCGACCGCCGATATCGACCACATGGCACGTGTTGGCGACCAATCCCACGGCTCGACCATCGAAAAAGAATGGAGTCACGATCGTCACATCATTGTGATGACCTGAGGCCAGCCAGGGGTCATTGGTAATGAGTACGTCGCCGGGAACCATCGTGTCGATGGGATGTTTGGCCAGAAAGTGTTTGACGCACTCGGCAACCGAGTTGATGTGACCTGGCGTCCCGGTGATGGCCTGGGCGAGCATCCTTCCCTGACGATCAAAGACGGCGGCGGCCAGATCACCGGCCTCCCGGACCGACGTGGAAAACGCCGTACGAATGAGCGCCTGAGCTTCCTCCTCGACGACGGCAATGAGCCGGTTCCACATGACATGGTTGTGGATCCGGGTAAGAGCATCACTCACTGGCGGCCTCCATCACAATGTGACCGCCCGCTGAGATCGTGGCGTTGAACGAACCGGTGATCAGGGTGGCGGTATTGGCCTCGACGATGACGGCTGGGCCTGACAATGAATCACCCGGGGCCAGATCCGACCTGGCATAGAGATCCGCCTGAACGAGTTGCCCACTGTCGGCATCCATCACGGCTCTGGTTCCGGTCGGACAGGGAACTCTCTTCGTTCCCGGCACCTCTCCGACCGTCGAGTGCGCCGGGGCCGGGCTTGCCACCGTGAGTACCCAGCTCAAAACCTCCACGTCGACACCCGGAATGGCCCGACCGTACAGTCGCTCGTACTCCTTCTCGTAGGCG
>Ga0326597_10013102_pt1 | contig 10908 bp, 7 predicted proteins | sample RVTome_12_FD_203789 | JGI IMG/M metagenome (GOLD analysis project Ga0326597, IMG submission 203789) | Soil microbial communities from uranium-contaminated site in the Upper Colorado River Basin, Wyoming, United States - RVT100D185 | ecosystem: Environmental > Terrestrial > Soil > Contaminated >... | reverse complement strand
TCTTCTACGATGCCAAATCTGGGAGACTTTCCATCGCGAGTGACAAGCTCGGTCTCAGGTGCGTCTACTATTGGCGGGGAGGGGGGCTGGTTGTCTTCGCCACCGCCCTTCGGGTGCTGGAGTCATTGCCATATGTTGCCAAGGGCGTCGACCTCCAGGGAATCACGGAGGCAGCTGCTTTCGGGTATCCACTCATCCGTCGAACGCCCTACCGGGAGATCCACTGCCTGGATGGTGGGGAGATCGTCCATTTTGACGGGATTCGAGAGTGGAGCGAGCGTTATTGGCGGTGGGACACCCATCCCGAGCGTGGTCTATCGTTGGATCAGGGTGCGGAACTCTTTCGCGACCGTTTCGAGAGAGCTGTCCGACGACGCCTTCGACTCGGGGAGAGCTCGGTGGTTGCATTTCTCACCGGAGGGCTCGACTCTCGGTGTGTCGTAACCGCGCTTGCCGAGCTTGGAAGGCAGGTGCAGGCGGTAACGTTCGCAGCCCCGGACCAGCTCGACGGCAAGATTGCCAGTAGCTATGCCGCGGCGATGGGGATGGCTCACCACGCGATTACTGCTCCCATACCCGCGTACGTTCATCCCAGCCGAGCCCTGCCAACGGCGCTACCTCAGATCATCGCTGCGGCGACACCCGCTCCGGATCGTTCGGCCATCGTCTGGTCGGGCGACGGGGGGAGCGTTGGTCTCGGCTACGTCTACCTCACAGAGGAGGTCGTTGCGAGAATGAAGAGTGGAGCCCTTGAGGCTGCGGTCACGTGCTTTCTCCGCTACCGGAGGATCCAGCTGCCGCTGCGATTCCTGACCAAGCGAGCCGGCGACCGCTTGCGCTCACGGCTCGCTAAAGGAATGCGAGAGCATCTCAGCCAACTCACCTCCTCAGATCCAACCCGCGCCATGTATCTATTCCTTCTGCTGAATGACCAACGTCGCCATCTCTTCGATCATCTTGAAGACATTGACTTGACCGGTATTGAACTTGTTACCCCGTTCTTCGATAGTGACGTCTTGGAAGTGTGCGCCTCAGTACGCGTGGAAGAGGCGCTTCGCCATCGCTTCTACTATCGATGCCTCGACGCTTTCCCGGAGGCAGCCAGGTCAGTGCCGTGGCAGGCATACCCGGGCCACCTGCCATGTCCACTCCCTGTTCCGTCAGGGCGGTACCAGTGGAGCGAAACGGAGGATCGGCAAGCTCGGGCGCGGCTGCTTGACAGGTTAGCAGGCGCTCTTAGAGATCCATGGTTTCCAAGGCGTTTCGTACGACGAGAGCGGCTTGTTGTCGCTCAAATTCTGACTCGACTGGGGTTGCGCGACTACTCGTGGCTGTTTAAGTTTGTCTTGCGTTTCCACGATTTAGGCAAAAGGCTCGACACGCCTCTCGACTTCTCACGTGTCTGATCCGTCGCCGTTGAGATTGGCCAGAGCAGCGACACGCTCGTCGAGATCTTTGACCGTCGTCGTCGTCTCATTGAACTGTGCTGTCCATGCGCAACTCGAGGTTTCGACCAGCAGCGTCATAAGTCACGCCGCCAGCCAGCTAAGGATAGACGTCGGCCGTCGCCAGTCACCCGTGGGGCCATCCGAATTAGTGGCTCAGCGCTTGGCGTGGTAGAGTTGTATAGAGGCCCAGCACAGAGACGTTCGCCGGGTTGCGACTTGAGATCGCTGTCTGCAGCTTTTAGACGTGGATACCTAGAAGCGTGGTGCTTGCTTGCTGCAATCCTGATTGCCGATGCGCCTGCAATGCTCTTGGCGCAAGACAGGTACACTCAGGACGAATTGCGCACCCTGCCGCGAGTGTGTCTCGCTCAGACGTTCATCAACGGACTACTCCAGCGTCCAATCGTCCCCGAGGCAGAGCGCTCACAGTGGGAGCAGAGGTTGGGCGCCGACTATTTACACTTTCACCACCATTGTCAGGCCCTCATTTTCGTTCGTCGCGCACACAGCGCAGCCACTCCGCAGGCACGCCAGTCCGCCTTCGCCAATGCCATTGCGAACTTCGAGTACGTTCAGCGAAGCGCATCGTCCGCGTTCCCGCTCATGCCCGAAGTCTATCTGCAGAAGGGTCTCACTCTTCGCATGATGGATCGGCATGCGGAGGCAGGTCGCGAGTTCGTCGGTGCCATAAAGCTCAAGCCCGATTACACCCCTGCCTACTCCGCTCTCATCGATTACTACGTCGACATGGGTGACATTGAGGAAGCGCGGCGCGTTCTGGAGACCGGATTGCAGCATGCTCCCTCATCGAAGATTCTGATTACCAAGCGCGCTCAAATCGATGCTTTGGCTGCGCCGAAGCGCTGACGCCCGCACCCGTACGCTCTTACACTGTCAACCAGACTCACTCCTTTTTTTCACCACTTCTGGCGTCTTTCCGTCGGCTCATGAGCTTTCCAGCGGCGCGCTTCACAAAACGTCCGCCGATGTGCCGGAACGCATGTGCGATGCCCTTCGGGCGAGTCGGATTGAACGCCAGAATCCCCCAACGCTCGGCTCGGTGGGACATCCAGTTTTTTTTGTAGTCATCGTCGCCGCTGAGATAATCGACCTTGCTCACCTTATCGACGTCGATGACCTGCTCCATCAGCCGTGCGGTCAGCACGGTGCCGACGGAGAACTTGGCAAAGCGCTCGTCATAGCAGATCTTGTAGATGTACCCTACCCCTCCGTGAACCAGCCAGAACTGCGCGGCTGCAGGTTCATCGTCCAGGAAGAGTAGTCCGAGACGCAGCCAGCCATTGGCAACTGCGGTTCGCGCCAATCCGCGAATGAAGTGCGGATAGGGCTCCGCCTCACGCCAACTCGCAGCATAGAGTCGCTCATAGTGGTCGAGCGCTTCTTCGAGTCCCGGTTCGGCCGTGACAATCGTGATGCGCACACGATAGATCTTCTCGAGCCTTCGAGAAAGATACGGTATGTTCTTGCGAAGGACGCTGGGAAGACCTCCGCAGTATTCCCGATACGACCGTCCGGCAAGCTCGAGGTACCAATTCCCAAAACAGAAGTACGTTTGGACAGGCATGCCGCGTTGACGAAGTGCGTGAACAAGCGCCGGATACGTCGGGGAAGCCGGATCCAGAGGCTGGACCCTGATCACATCCCAGGAGTAACGGTCCTCCCACAATGCGGAAGCTACTGCTTGGGAGAGCACATCGACATCATGACAATCTCCGGCCAGCACCGGGCCGTAGTGGGGGGTGTAGTAATTCGTCAAGCTCTCGACCGTTCGAGGATCGAGTAACCCTTTCCTGCGCTCGGAAGACCTCAGTACCACGATTCCAAGCGGGCGGCCGGGCGACGTTTTCTCCTCGACTCCGTAAATCAGCGTATGCTCGTGGGGCGCCAGAATCGTCTGCTCGAAATTCAGGAACCAGGGCAGACTGAGAAAGACGCTTTCTCGACCCGCTCGCTCGAAAACAGCCTGGTAGCCATCGGGCAACGTCTGCAACCCTTGATGCCTGCGAACCTCCAGCACGAGACCACCCTTGTCGAACGGTTCAATCAAGCGTCTTCCTCACCGTGCCCACAATCCATTCGATAGCATCATCTTTAAGCTCCTGATGGCATGGAATCTGAATTAGTTGACTGAGGTAACGTTCGCTCACGGGACAATCGGAGTGCGCCACCTCTTCCCACCGCAGCAAGGGCACACCTTCCGACTTCAATGCCCGGAAAGCGACATCTGGATCCTTCAGGACAAAGGGAAACATGTAGGGAACCACACCGTCGGGAAGCTCTCGGTACAACGGATGGCCGCCGCGCACGTCCGCGAGCCCGTGCAGGAGCCGCGCGAACCCGGCGCGGCGGCGCGCCACAAGCCGCGTCTTGTTCGTGTGCTCCATGATCCAGGATGAGACCCGAGTTCCGGATCGTTCTACTTCGTTGGGCTGGAACCATCGGTAGCCGGTCGAACCCGCCGGAACGGCTTGCCGGGTCTCCGCTCCTCGCAGCCAGTCCCTCGCTCGGAACGGCAGAGAAGCGATGGTCCCGGCGATTCCGAGCTGACCAAAGTCCGAGGCCGCCTGAACCCCCCGCGCAAGCGACCTTAGTTCCGCGGACAACTCGGGCGCGCGGAGTTCCGTGGAAGGCAGAGGGTCCCTGCCGATGAGGACTCCGCCATCCTCCACCGGAAAGAATTTCTTGGCGCTCGCCATGGAAAAATCGCCAACCGACCCAAGAACGCCCTCTCGGGCCCTACCGAAGAATGCATGGGCGCAGTCCTCTACCAAGGCGAGCGATTTTCTCCGACACAAATCGACGAAATCGGAGAGCGGTTGGGGAAAGCCGAAATAGTGCACGACGACCAAGCAGCGGGTCGTCCCCGTACACTTCCTCTCGATGTCGTCCAGGTCAGCCTTTAGGTCCAAGCCGATCCGGTAGAAGTCCACGCCGGCGCCTAGCCACACGGCCGGCTCGACCAACGCACCGCAGTGGTATGCGGGCATGAGGACGCGGTCCTGTCGGCGAAGACCGCAGAGTCGGAGGGCGACGGCCAATGCGGCACGGCCGCTCTTAAGGAAATGTGCGCCATGCGAAAGAAACGCACTATCGATTTGGGTGGAGTCGCTCCCGCGAAAACCCCGAACGCTCAGGTGCGGCTGGATGGGGGCGTGTGGGGCAGGATACGCACGACTATCCTCCAGGAGATCGCGAAACGCTGGTTGTTCACTCACTTGGCAGCAAGCACAAGTCGAAACGCGGAAGAAGCGCTTGTCGCGCCTCAGGACCGCGGGCGACTCTCTGGTTCAAGCGCAGGTTCATCCCTCTCCACGTTCGAATTTCTTGGGTCCGCGTGCCGAGCGAAAGACTTGACTCGAATCGTGTATCGGGTAATATAGCGCCACCCAACCTTCACAAGCACGAAAGACTCACGCCCCAGCCGGGAGCAGATTTCCGATGCACCGCACGCAGAATTTGTATGAGTTGCTGTCGCACTCCGCGACGACACACCCCCGACGAACGGCGGTTGTAAAACGCGGCAAAGCAAAGATTAGCTGCGCAGATTTCGATCATTTTGTTGCCGAAATCTACTCGGACCCGACGAAATTCAGCGCCGCATCGTCGCGCGTGGCTGGGGGCTCGATTCGAGGAGAGATCGGACGTGAATGACTTGGCCGCCGCCGCACCTGCTCCGGGACTTGCCACCCGTCTGAGCGAGTCCTGGCTGCGCAGCGCGCCGGTGCGGTTTCTCTTCATCCTCGGCCAGCTCGGACTACTCACGATCATCATTCGCCAGTTCCAGATCGAGAGCAGCGCCTTCCTGCGCATCGCGCTTCTCGTGTTCGCCGGATACGCGGTGCATTCCGTTGTTCCCATCGCCTACCGTTTGCCGTTTTTCGTGCTCTTGTCTCTGGGTGGCATCGTGCTGGTGATGGGTCTCCAGACAGGGGCCGTGCTGATAGCGGTTGGATTGGCTCTCATCACCATCTGCCACCTCCCGCTCTCGATCCGGACACGAGTCGTTGTGCTTCTCGTCGTGGGAGGCGGCCTGGCCATCGCCCGCGCAGGCACCTTCGAAGTGCCGTGGTCTGCGGCGTTATGGCCGATCCTTGCGTCGATGTTCATGTTCCGTCTGATCGTCTACATGTACGATCTGAAGCACGACAAGGCCCCGACGTCCCTGTGGCGTACGCTGGCCTATTTTTTTCTGCTCCCGAATGTGTGTTTCCCTTTGTTCCCCGTCGTGGACTTCAAGACGTTTCGCAGGACGTACTACGACAAACAGGCGTTTCAAATTCACCAGGTCGGGGTCAACTGGATGGTGCGGGGTATCACCCACCTGCTCCTCTACCGCATCTTTTACCAATACGCCGCCCTGGCCCCGTCCGAGGTCGTCACCGCTGGTGACCTCGTCCAATATCTGGTCGTCAACTTCCTGCTCTACCTTCGGGTGTCGGGGCAGTTTCACGTCATCGTCGGCATGCTCCATCTGTTCGGCTTCAATCTTCCCGAAACGAACCGACGTTACTTTTTGGCGTCGAGCTTCACCGACCATTGGCGCCGCATCAATATCTACTGGAAAGACTTCATGATGAAGGTCTTCTACTATCCGGCGTACTTCAAGCTCAGGAAGCTCGGGGAGACGAAGGCGATCATCCTGGCGACATTGTTCGCCTTCGGCGTGACTTGGTTTCTTCACTCGTATCAGTGGTTCTGGCTGCGAGGATCCTTTCCCGTGGCGTGGCAGGATGGCGTGTTCTGGACGATCCTGGCAATTCTCGTGATAGCGACCTTGCTGTACGAGATGAAGTATGGCCGCAAGAGAGTGCTCTCGGCCTCGACCTGGACTTCCCGGAGCTTCGCCGTGAGGACAATCAAGACGCTGAGCGTGTTCGTGGTGATCATCGTACTTTGGTCGCTATGGAATGCCGAATCGTGGGAAGGGTGGTTGACGCTCTGGACACCGCTCGAAGCGCTCGTGGCGCAGGGCGGCCAGCTCGCACCTCTGGTACTGTTCGTGGCCGTGGTGGGGAACGCTTCGGGGGCGGGCCTCGGTACGACCTCGCTTCTTGGCGAGCGAGCCCGTGCCGTGGCGTCGACGCTCATCGTCCTGGTTTTCTTGACCCTTGTGGGGCTTCCACAGTTTTACACGAAGCTCGGCCCGGAGGCCGCGTCGTTCATCCTTTCCATCAAGTCGAACAGGCTGAGCCGCAACGACCGAGCCGCGCTCCAGCGCGGTTACTACGAAGATCTCATGCGGGTCAATCGTTTCAACAGCCAGCTCTGGGAGGTCTACATGAACAAGCCCCTGCACTGGCTGGACGTGCAGGACGCCGGACTCGTTCGATTCACGGCGGACTTTGCCCAATCGGAGCTCGCCCCTTCGCTGATCTCTGCCGACAGCTTCTCGACGATCACTACCAACCGCTGGGGCATGCGCGACAAGGACTACGAAAGAGAACCTGCTCCCGACTCTTACCGTATGGCCCTTCTCGGAGCCTCGGCCACGATGGGCTGGGGCGTCGAGGATGGGGAGACCTACGAGGCGCTGGTCGAAGAGGCGCTGAACCGCGACCTGGGAGACCACGGCGGCTACGCTCGATACGAGATTCTGAACCTGGGGGTCCCTGGCTACTACCCGCTCCAGCAGGCGGTGGCCGTGGAGAAAGCATTGTCCTTCAAGCCGCGTGTCGTTCTCTATGAAGCCACTGGACAGGAGCTCTCCCGAGCGACGTACTATCTCGCCGAAGTGAACCGGAAGGGCGTGGCAATCCCCTACCCGGAACTGCGGGCCTTGGCCGAGCGGGCGGGGCTCGAGCCGGGAATGTCGGAGGATGAGGCGCAGAAACGGCTGATGCCGTTTCAAAGGGAAATTCTTGGCTGGCTCTACGCGTACCTCGTGAATCGAATTCGTGCCGAAGGGGCTCTAGCCGTATGGTTTTTCCTTCCGCAGATCTACAGTGGTTCATGGGAGGAGACGGTCGATCCGGCGAAACAGCTTGCCGAGGAGAACGGCTTCACCACGATCGATCTTAGAGGTGTTTACACGGGCAGAAACGAAGAGGAGCTGCGGCTAGTAGAATGGGATAAGCACCCGAACGCGCTCGGGCACCGGCTCCTTGCCCAGGCTCTCTATCGGGAGATCCGCGCCGAAGAGAATCGTTTCGGATTACGACCCTGAGCAAGACTCACTACGGAGGAAACAGTTTCATGGAAATCCAAGAGATCCAGAGTGCGGTGAAGGATTATATCCTGAAGGAGTTCCTGCCGGGCGAGAACCCGGATGCGCTGAGCCAGTCCACTCCTCTCATAACCGGCGGTATTCTCGACTCTCTGGCGACCCTGAAGCTCGTGTCGTTTCTCGAGAACACATACGGGATCATCTTCGAAGCCCACGAGGTCGACGCCGAGCACCTCGACACGCTCGCCGCGATAGCCAATTGGGTTCTGGAAAGGAAAAGTGCGCCCTGATCCGCTCGCGCTGCGCCCGCGAGCTCGGGTGAAGCTCCGTGCCCCAGCCATGTCCAGAGTTGGTGGCCATGGTATGATCGCATTCCCCCATCCTGAAGACTAGCCATTGGAGGGTACGATGGCAGTGGCTCCCCTTTCCGCCGACCTGCTTCTCCTTCATGCACCCGCCGTCTTCGAGTTCAGGAATCGAAGGGACATCTATTTCCCGTTCCTCGGCACCAGTGGCGACGTTCCCATCACTCCCCTTTACGAGTACTTCCCGGTGGGTTTCAAGGCGTTGCAGCGCTATCTGCGCGATAGAGGACACAGCGTCGAGATCGTCAATCTTTCGTCGCTTTTCATCCGATACCCGGAGCTCAATCTCGAAGAGCTGCTGGATACGCTCGACGTTCGAATCGTCGGAATCGATCTCCACTGGATGGTACACGTGCAGGGGAGCCTGGCCGTCGCCGAGCGGATCAAACGACGAAGGCCGGACATCTTGACCCTGTTCGGCGGCATCTCGGCCACCTACTATGCCCAGGAGCTCATTCAGTACCCATTCATCGACATGGTGATGCGTGGCTACGACACCCTCGAGCCGATGCGCTCCCTGCTGGATGAGTTGAAACGAAGTCGTTCATTCCACGCCATCCCCAATCTCTTGTGGAAAGACGGCGACGGGGTGAGAGAGAACGACTTCTCTTACGTGCCGGATACCTTCAGCTGCGGCGCGGATTGGTCCCGCATGCCAGAGCGCCCAGGCTCGATGAGGACGCTCCCCATTGTCGAGGTACTGTCGACGCAGAACGCCGGCTGTGCCTACAACTGCGGCTGGTGCGGTGGATCCCGGGAGGCATTCCGCCGACTCTACCCCAAGCAGAGGGCGATGGCGCGGAAGCCTCTGGAGGAAATTCGGTTCGAGTTCGAAACCTTGATGTCGCTCGAGAACCTGGAAAGTTACCATTTCTATTCCGTCGGCTCCTACAACGAGACGAAGCAAGGCATGCATTCTTTTCTCGAGCAGGTCGGCCGCGCCAATTTGAAGTCGATCAGTTTCGAGCAGTTCCACCTTACCCCGGACGATGTCCTGAAGGAAATGGCCAGGGCGAATCGCCGCACCAGCATTACGCTCTCTCCGGAAAGCCACGACCCGCGAATCGCGAAGCTCGCGGGTCGGGGTGTGTATACCAACGAGGAGATGGAGGCGTGGATAGAGAGGGCGCTGAGCTACGGCATAGGGCACGTGGACGTCTGGTACTTCATCGGAATGCCGGAGCAAACCAGAGCATCGGTAATGGAGACGGTCCGCTACTCGCAGCACCTTCTCCGCAGGTTCAAGGGCGCCAATGTGAATCCGATGATCTGCCCCATGATTCCATTCTTGGACCCGGCATCGACCTTCTTCGAGAATCCGGACGAACACGGCTATCGCGTGTTCTTTCGGACGGCGGAGGAACACCGTCGCGGCATGGAGAGAGCGTCCCCGATCAACCGGACGAACTACGAGACGAGATGGATGTCGCGGGGAGAGTTCTTGTTCGTGGGGTTCGAGGCAATCAAACGGCTGATGGAAAACAAGATGGAACTTGGCTTTCTTCCGAAGACCTTCGTCCTGCCCTACTTGAGGAAAATAGACGACGCTGCGACTTTCGTGCCCCTGGTGCACGCGGCCGACTGCCTCGAGAACCCGGCGGATCGCGCAAAAGCCCTCGAGGAACTCGGTGACGAGATTCTGAAAAGAAACAACGAAATCTTGTTCCACGGCGTCGCCAACCAGGCGTTTCCGGTCAATCGTGAGATTGGCGGGCGCTGGTTCGACGAACTCGGCTGGCGGGCGTCCGACTTGGACCGCGCTGCGGGACCGAGCTCCCCCGGCGCCAGGGCGGTTACGCCGACGTCTTCTCTTCCTCCTGTATCCCCAGCTTCTCCATGAGCTCGTAGCGTCAGTCCGGCTCTCGACGTACCGGTGCTCTCCGGGATCACCAAGACGCGGGTGTTGCGAGCCAGGCTCCTGCACCACCTTGAAGTTCTTGACGCCGGGAACGTCGCGGACGAGACAGCGTAACCCGAGTTTTGAGTGGAGTGGGCGACCCGGGTAACGGCGCATGAACGCCGCGCAGCAAGAACAGTTCAGCACGTTGGAGCAGACTGCGACCGTGCGATAGAGTGTTTCGGGCCCGCCATGGGGAGTACCAATGACTTCGAGGACTGAGGCGCAGTTTCACCATGGGTTCGAGTTCGATTTCATGGCGCAGCGACCCAATTACGCTATCGGCCCGCGGTGGCTCCTCGAGCATTGCGAAATCGGCCCGTCCTCGACGGTTGCCGACATTGGCTGCGGGTCGGGACTCTTTACGCAGTTCGTGCTCGACCGCTTCCCCGACGCCCCCGATCTGCGCATCGTTGCCGTCGAACCGTCGGAATTCGAGCTCTCGCTCATGAAATCGCGGATCACCGACCAGCGCGTCACCTACGTACAGGGACGCGCACAGGAAGCCTCCAAGGTGATCCCAAATGCAGACGCAGCCGTGCTGTGCAGCGTACTCCACCAGATCCCGTTGGTAGAGCGCCGCCCAGTGCTCGAAGGGGTGTTCAACCTGCTCCGGTCGCGCGGGGCGATCGGCATCAACACGCTGTTCTACGACGGCGGGATCTACCCCGGCACGGAGAGGTTCTACACCGTATGGATGTTGCACGCGCGAGACTTCCTGAAGAAGCGCGGGATCAAGCTCGAGCCACCGGTTGACGCGCCGATCGCGCTCCAGCGTCTCTCGCCCCGGGAGCACGCTGAGCTGTTGAGCAACATCGGCTTCGTCGACATCGAGTTCGAGGAGGTCGAGTGCGACTGGTCGCCGGACGATTGGGAGGCTCTGAGCAAGTACTCGGTGTTCATTCAGGGAGCGCTGCAGCCGGATATCGATCTATTGATCGGCAGCCAGGCGCTCATCGAGAGCGCCCGGGCCGCGTACAGGAACCTTGGAATCGAGACGATCAAGCGGGGCTG
>Ga0326597_10013101_pt1 | contig 10908 bp, 4 predicted proteins | sample RVTome_12_FD_203789 | JGI IMG/M metagenome (GOLD analysis project Ga0326597, IMG submission 203789) | Soil microbial communities from uranium-contaminated site in the Upper Colorado River Basin, Wyoming, United States - RVT100D185 | ecosystem: Environmental > Terrestrial > Soil > Contaminated >... | reverse complement strand
ACAGGCTGCTCTCCAGGATCTGCTGATAGGCCTTGTCATGCCAGGTCAGCATGCGTTCGGTGACGAACCAGACGTGGGTGGCCAGCAGGTAGCCGAGCAGATAGATCATCCAGGGCTCGGCGGCAGGGGCGCTGGCGGGAGCGAGCGTGGCGGCGATCCAACGCGCCGCACCCAAGATGGTGACCACGTGCAGCAGTTGGTCGATCAGGTACGGCAGCCTCACCCAGGCCGGGCGGATGACCGCCAGGCGATACTTGGTCAGGTCGATGAGGAAGTGCACCAGGGCCAGGCCAAGCAAGGGCAGCAGCAGCTTCCAACGGACATCACCCACCAGGAGCAAGGCGGTGAGGAAATGGATGGTAACGTGCAGCAGCAGGCCCCACAGGCGCTGCTTGGCCGCCAACAGCCAACGCGGCTGCAGTGGGTAGTCGGCCAGGAAATGGGCGAGCAGCAGTTGCCAGAACATACTGATCAGCGGGCCTCGAAGTTGAGCGGCAGCCAGACCTCAAACACGGTCTCGCCCGGCTCGGAGTTGACCTTGATGTCGCCGCGGTGTTTGTTCACCACGATGTTGTAGCTGATGTCCAATCCCAGACCGGTTCCCTGGCCGACCGGTTTGGTGGTGAAGAAGGGGTCGAAGATCCGGTCCTTGATCTCGGCCGGAATCCCCGGGCCGTTATCCTGCACCTCCACGATCACAAAATCCCCTTCGCGGCGGGTGCGCAGCACGATCTCCCCTTTGCCATCGACGGCGTCGGCGGCGTTGTCGATCAGGTTGGTCCACACCTGGTTCAGCTCGCTTCCGTGACCCTGAATCCGGGGTAGATCCGGCGCGTACTCCCTGCGCACGCTGATGCCCTCGAGTTTGCTGCGCAGGATCAGCAGAGTATCTTCCAACCCCTCCCGGACGTCCACCGCCTGCACCGGCGCCTGATCCAGGTAGGAGTAGGTCTTGAGCGCCTTGACGATCTGAGAGATGCGCCCCGCTCCCGTGCCAATCTCCGCCAACAGGTTGTGCACGGCATAGGTGGACGTAAGGCTGGTCAGGATGACCGCCAGCTGGGCGGTTGGGAATGACCGTGCCAGGGCATCCAGCTGGGCGGCGTTGTAGTCCAGGTTGACCAGCAGCGGCGCCTGCTCCCAGGGATCGGCCACGCCGTGCTTTTCCAGCCAGGCCTCCAGTTCGCCCTCCCGATCGGACCGCGCCAGCGCCTCCAGGACCGCCGGCCGCGCGGAGAGCGCCAGCGCTCGCTGGGTAGCGGCCTCCAGCGCCTGTGACTGCACCGCATCCAACTCCAACCGGCTGAGCGCCAGGCAGGCGCGCTGAAAGGCCTGCAGGGCCGGATCGAGCTGGCCGGAGGCGCGCTGCACGGCGGAGGCCGGGTTATTGAGCTCGTGGGCGACGCCGGCGGTAAGGGTGCCGAGCTGCGCCATCTTTTCGCTCTGCCGCAGCATAGCTTCCATCCCGCGCCAGCGGCTCAGGACGGTGTGGAACATGGCCTGCAGCGCGGAGGCGCTGGTGCGCAGCAGCTCGTCCAACTGCTCCTTTTCCAGGCTGAGCAGAACGGCCTCGCTGCGGGCGCGTACGCTGGCGGTGCGGGGGGAGGCCTGCAGCAGAGAGATCTCCCCGATCACCTCGCCGGGTTTGCGGACCGCGATCAGCACCTCTCGACCGCCGGAGGTCTTGAGGATCTCCAGCTCACCCTGCTGGATGATGAAGGCGCGCGTCCCCTCACTGCCTTCGGCGAACAGCAATTCGCCGGCTGGGACCCGGACCTCCTGCACCATGGTGCACAGGCGGAGCAGATCGGGCTCCGGCAGGTCGGCGAACAGCGGTATCTTGCGCAGGAATTCCTGGTAGCTCATACCGTCTTCAGATATTCGTGGATCAGGCTGACGCAGATTGCGCCCTCGCCCACCGCCGAAGCCACCCGCCTCACCGCGCCGTGGCGGACGTCCCCGGCGGCGAAAATGCCGGGTACGCTGGTCTCCAGCAAGAACGGGTCGCGCGGCTGGGTCCAGCCTCTGGGCCGCCGGCCATCGTGCATGAGATCCGGGCCGGTGAGGACGAAGCCGGCCGGGTTGCGCTCCACCACCCCGGCCACCAGCTCACTGTGCGGCACTGCGCCGATGAAGACGAACAGGGCCGCGGCGGGGACGGTGTGGCACTCGCCGCTCTCGGCCTCGCGCAAGACGACCGACTTCAGCTTGTTGTCTCCCTCGACCGCCTCGATGGTCGCGCCCAGCAGGACCTCGACGGTGGGATTGGCGCGGAGCTGGTCCACCAGGTACTGCGACATCCCCGCTTCCAGTGAGCTGCCGCGAATCACCACCGTGACACGGCTGGCGAAGCGCGAGAAGAACATGGCGCCCTGGCCGGCAGAGTTGGCCCCGCCGACCACGAACACCGGCTGATCCTTGTAGTAGGCTGCCTCGGTCAGGGCCGCGCCGTAGTACACCCCGGCCCCGGTGAACTCCTTCACCCCCGGCGCCTCCAACTCCCGCAGCGAAACCCCGGTGGCGATCAGCAGCGCCCGGCAGCCGAGCTCCTCTCCCCCCTTCAACTGGACATAGCGGTAAGGACCATCGACCCGGACCCGGTTGGCCTCCACTGCGGTGAGGATCTCCGCCCCCAGGCGTTTGGCCTGGTCGGTGGCCCGGCGGGCCAGATCGGCGCCGCTCAAACCCTTGGGGAAGCCCAGATAGTTCTCGATGCGGGAGCTGGTGCCGGCCTGCCCGCCACTGGCCTCCCGTTCGAGCATCACGGTGCGCAGTCCCTCGGAAGCTCCATACACCGCCGCGCCCAGCCCGGCCGGCCCGGCGCCCACGATGATCAGGTCGTAGAAAGGCTGCGCCGCCTGAGTCTGCAGCCCGGCCTTGGAAGCCAGCGCCTTCAGGTCCGGGTCCACCAGCGAGCTGCCGTCAGGAAAGAGCACCACCGGCAGGCGGCGGTCTGCCTGCAGCAGCGGTTCGACCAGCGCCTGGGCCTGGAGATCGCTCTCCAGGTCCAGCCACTGGTAGGGGATGCGGTTGCGCGCCAGGAAATCCTTGACCGAGTGGCTGCCGGGGGACCAGAGGGTGCCGGCGACACGGATGCCCTCGAAAGGCAGGGGAACCGAGGCCAGCCAATCTCCCAGCAGGTCGTCCAGCACCGGATAGAGATGCTCATCCGGCGGGTCCCAGGGTTTCATCAGGTAGTGATCCAGGCCGATGGTGTTGATGCTCTGGATGGCCGCCTCGGTGTCGGCGTAGGCGGTGAGCAGGACCTTCTTGGATTCCGGGAAGAGCTTTATGGCTTCGATCAGGAATTCGGTGCCGGACATCTCCGGCATGCGCTGGTCGACCAGGAACAGCGCCAGCGGATCGTTGCGCAATCGGAGGGCCTGCACCGCCTCCAGCGCCTCGGAACCGGAGCCGGCCTTGAGGATGCGGTAGTCGCCGCGGTAGTGCTGCCGCAGATCGCGCTCCACCGCGTTGAGCACCTGCGGCTCATCATCGACTGCCAGGATGACGGGTTTGGCCATGGTCAGCGGGCGGCTGCCGGTCGGCCCATTCTACTGCAGGCTCTACCAGGGATAGCCCTTGACACCCTGGACGCCTTTCAGGGCCGAGATCTCGCCGGCCATGTTGTTGAGGTGAGAGATCACCAGCGCGCTGAGGACCCAGGCGACCGGTTTGGCCCCGAACCCATTGGCGGAGAGGTCAAGTACCTGATCCAGGCCCTCCTCGGACAGCGCGGCCAGGTATTCATCGGTAGCGGCGTACACCGCCTGGGCATACTGGCGGGCCATCGGCAGATCCAGCTGCACCCGGCGGGCCCACTCGAAGTCGGAGGCCAGCTGGGGCTCGCTGATGCCGGTTCGACCCTTCCAGGAGGATTCGAGCAGCGGTTCACCGCCCTGCAGGACTTGTCGGATGAAGATGTCCTCGCCGCAAACCGCGTGGGCGTAGGTGGCGCCGATGGGGTTGGCCAATCCGGGGGGATGCCAGGCGGCCAACTCCGGGGTCACGTCCTGCACGACCATTTCCAGCAGGCTGTGCGCCCAGCGAATGTCCTCCCGAATGTAGGCAGTTGCCTTCATGTCGCCTTCTCCTTCTTCGCGCTCGGCGGGGCTGTGCCTTTGGTGACCCCCGGGGCACTGGCCAATACCCTGGCCACGGAGGGTTGGCTGAGGAAGCTCTGGCGCAGATCGGGCGCCGAGATGTGCTCGGCGATGTAGGAGACGACCTGGGCGGCGCGCTTGGCCAGGGCGTCCGCCTCCGCCGGATGGCCGGCCTCCCGCTCCATCTCGCTCAAGTCGGCCAGCAGGCGCCAGAGGATGCGCCGCGACCCGAGCGCCTCGGCTTCGGCCAAGGCTTCCTCGAGCAACTGGCGCGCCGGCCCGGTCTCACCCAGCGCCCGCAGGGCGCGCGCCTTGAGCTCCAGCGCGTCGGATGCCCAAAATCGAATCTTGCCCCCGCGCAGGAGGCCCAGTAGATCGTCCGCGTGCGCCGCCGCTTGGGCGAAGTCGCCCTTGGCGAGGGCCAGCTCGATGGTGGCCAGGCCCGTGCCGACCCATATGTGCAGCAGGAAACCATATGCAACCTTGAGCTTGCGAAAATCGCCCAGATCGGCCTGCACCGCCTCCGCCTGTGCCAGGTCGCCTTGCAGCAAATGAAGCCTGGTCAACCAGGATCCGGGCCAAGGCCGAATGGACGGGAAGACTCTGTGGGCCTCGTCATAGGCCTGGTTGGCGAGCTGGAGGCCATGTTCCACCCTCCCCAACCAGCCGAATAGCCAGCCCAGGTCGGCGCGGGTTCCGGTGCGAATCGAGATGGTGCCTACCGGTTCTCCCAGTGTGATGGCGTGCTGCATGTCCGCCAGGGCCGCATCGACGTGGCCGAGGTCGAAGTGGACGTGACCGATCAGGCTGAGACTCATGGCCTGCCCTTCTTGGTTCCTGCCTTGCTCGGCTACCCGGAACGCCTCCTGCGAGGCGGCCACGGCCTGCTCGTACTCGCCGACCGTCAAGTGTACCCAGCAGCTGCGGGTGAGGCTTTCGGACAGCATGGGGAGGTTGCCCAACTCGTTCCACAGGCCGCGGCTCTCCTCCAATACCGCCTGCACCTTGTCCCACCGGTCAATCCCCGGGTAGGTGAACCACAAGTCATGCAGCGTGAAGGCCATCTGCTCGCGCAGGTTGAGCCTGCGGGCGAGGGCCAGTGAGGCCTCTCCGTACTCGATCCGTTGCTGCAGGTCGCCCCCGGACACGAAGCTGTTCATCATCAACAGCCAGAGGATCTTGGCTTCGGCGGCCTGGTCGTCCAGCTCCAGTGCCAGCGAGCGGGCACGCGCCAACAGCTGGGAGCCCAGCGCGGCGTCCGTGGCGGGGTTGGTGGTGGAGCGAATCGTGGCGCGATCCATGAGGGAGATCAGTTCCATGTGTCGATCGGCCCGCTGCTTGGCCAACTGCTCCAACTGGTCGTAGGTGCTCAGCGCCCGGTCCCAATCCGCAACCAATTCGTAGGACCGGCCCAGCCTCTCATACAGATGCAGAACGGTCGCGCGCTCGGCCCCGGCCTGTTCGAGGGACTGCAGCGCCCGGGAGTAGTGGGCGATCGACTCCGGGATGGCGTACATGCGATAGGCCGAATCCCCGGCCAGGATCAAATATCGAAGTGCGCGCGGATCACCGGCCTCGGCGAAGTGGTTGGCCAGCAGCGGCGCCAGCTCTTCCGTCCGATCGCTGAACAGCTGCTCCAGGGCCTCCGCCACCCGCAGATGGAATGCCCGGCGCTCTTTGCGCAGGATCGAGCGGTAGGCAGCTTCCTGGGTGAGGGCATGCCGGAACACGTATTCCAATTCCGGCTCGCGGGCAGCCTCCCGGATCAACTCCACTCGCTGCAGGATCCCCAGTTGCCGGTCCAACCCAGTGTTCGTTTCGTGGATGGCCTGCAGCACCCGGTAGAAGAAGGTGCGGCCGATCACCGAGGCCAACTGCAGGGTGTGGCGCGCCTCTTCTTCCAGGCGGTCGATGCGCGCCTGCAGCAAAGACTGCAGGTTGTCGGGGATCTGGATCTCATCCACCGCCGTGCCGACCTGCCAGGCGCCCCGGGCCTCGTCGCGCACCAACGCGCCCGAGTCCATCAAGGTGCGCAGCACTTCCTCCACGAAGAACGGGTTTCCCTCCGCTCTGCGCAGGATCAGGGCATGCAGATCGGCGGGCAGCTCGCTGAGCGGCAGCAGATGATCCACCAACGATTGGCTGAATTCGGCCGAGAGCGGCCGCAGCATAATCTCGCGGTAGCGATGGGGGTACTCGGTTTCCGCCAGCTGCTTCACCTTCCAGGAAGGAGCGGTGCGATCGCCGCGGAAGGCGCACAGGAACAGGGTCGGGCCGAGGTCGCTCAGCTGCAGCAGGTGCTGCAGCAGCTCCACCGAGGCCGGGTCGGCCCAATGCAGGTCGTCGAAGACTATCACCACTGGGCCCTGCTCGGCACGCCGCCTCCACAATTGCAGGCTGGCATGGAACAAATCCCGCTTGAGGGACTCGCCCTGCAGCCCGCCGGCTTCGCCGTCCGCCCCCATCTGCACCGCGAAGGCCCGGGAAGCCGCCTGGCGGTCCTGAGGCGGAAGCAGCTCTAGCTGGGCCTCCAGCTTTTGGCGGACCTGTCCCGGGGGGTCTCCTTCGGCCGCGCCGGCCAGTGAGCGCAGCAGCTGCTGGAACATCCCATAGGGGTGGTTGGCTTCGTAGGACAAGCCGCGGGTCTCCAGCCAGGACCTGTGCTTGCTGCCGGTCCCGTTGAGCCAGCCCGCTCGGGCTTCTTCGACCAGCCGGCTCTTTCCCAGTCCAGCCTCGCCGATCAGGCAGGCGATCCCACCGATCCCCTGATCCAGCTCGGCGAAGGCCGCCTCCAGGCTCTTCAGCTCTTCGGCCCGTCCGATGAGCGGCGCCTGCAGCCCCTGCAGGCCGCGGACCCGCCCGGGCTGGGCCTTGCGCCTGAGCACCCGGTAGGCCCTCACCGGCTCGGCCTTGCCCTTCACCTCGATAGGGCCCAGCGGCTCCACTTCGAAGCGGGTGGCAACGCGCCGGTAGGTCTCCTCGGATATCTGCACCGTGCCGGGGGCGGCGGTTTGTTCCATGCGGGCGGCCAGATTGATGGCGTCGCCCATGGCGGTGTACTCCAGCCGCAGGTCGGAGCCCACTTCCCCCACTACCACCAGCCCGGTGTTGAGGCCCACCCGCACGTTGAAATCCAATTCCCAGCGTTCCTTGGCCTGCCGGCAGAAAGGCTGCATCCCGCCCTGGATGTCCAGCGCGGCCAGCACTGCCCGCTCCGGGTCGTCCTCGTGGGAGATGGGGGCGCCGAAGAAAGCCAGCACCGCGTCGCCCATCAGGCGCGCCAGCATGCCTTCGTAGCGGTAGACCGGCTGGATCAAATACTCGAAGGCGGAGTTCATGATCTCGGCCCAGTCTTCCGGGTCCAGCCGTTCGGCGGCGGCGGTGGAGCCCTTCACGTCGCAGAAGAGCATGGTCACCACCCGCCGCTCGCCGGCCATGCTGTGACCGGCCCGGGCTGCCTCCAGCTTGGCCAGCAGCTCTTGGGGGATGTACTGCAGCAGCTTGTCTCGCGTGTCTGTGGCGGGTGCGGCGGTTTCCGGTTCAGCTTTCAGTGCCTGTCCGCAGCTGCCGCAAAACCTGGCCTGGGGCGGGTTCTCGGCGGCGCAGTTTGGGCACACCAGGGTCATGGCCTGGCCGCACTGCATGCAGAAGCGGGCGCTCTCTGGATTCTGGGCGGAGCAATGAGGGCAGTTCACACCAGACAGCCGCGGTTCACCCCTGCAGCTCCCGGATCTGTGGCTGTCCCAGGAAGGCGCGCCGGAGGCTCTCGTCAGAAACGGTATCGGCGATGGCTGACACCAAGGTCTGCGCCTCACCGGCCACCGCTTCGGCCGCTTGCGGATCACCCGCCTCCCGCTCCAGCTCCCAGTGTTCCAAGGCCAGTTGCATCAAAGAGAACCGGGCACCAATCGCGGAAGCCAGGCGGCGCCCTTCCTGCAGTGAGATGCGAGCCTGCTCGACACGGCCCAGCTTCCGCAAGGATCTGGCCTGCCTGAGACGGATTGTCGGCAGCAGCGCCCTCAGTTCGGGTTGATCCAGTTGGGCGATTCCCCGCTCCGCCACGGCCAGCGCCTGCTCGTATAGCCCGCGGGCCAGCGCCAACTCGCTTTCCAACACCGCCACCCAGACGGCGAAGATCCGATCGGGGAACGGGCGATCGGTCGTGATGCCGATCTGCTGCACCGCCCGCTCGGCCTGCTCAAACTCGCCTCGCCGGGCATGGATCACCGCACTGGTTGACAGGGGAAACACGCGGGCAGGATCTTGCAGGTCGGTATTCTCCAGCGCCTGGTCGATCCAAGCCAGGGCGCCCTGCGTGTCGCCCAAGACGACATGCACATAGGCGATGTAGGAAGGGGCGAAGACAGAGCCGCCGACGAAATTGGCCTGCCTGCCAAGCCGCAGGCAGTCCTGCAGCGCCTGGATGCCACGGCCGATCTCGCCGGTCTCCAGCAGCAGGGTCCCCAGGGCCATGAGGGCATAGGCCTGGCCCCACTCGTTCTCAATGTAGCGGCTGATCTCCAGGGCTTCCTCGGCGAGCGCCATCGCCTGGGCGAAGGCGCCGGCGTGGAACTGCGGCATGGCTGAGCTGACCAGATTGTCCGCCAGCAGCGGCAGGTTCTCCAGTCGGCGCCACAACTCGCGCGACTCCTCCAGGGCGCTTTGCCCCTCCTGCATCCGGCCCACTACCATATAGGCGCGCGAGAGGTCATGCAGGGCGAAGGCCTGCTCCTCCACCAGCCCATGTTGACGGGCGATCGCCAGGGCGCGCTCCCCGTGCTCGATGCCACGCCGCTGGTCCCGCTCCAGGTAGTTCTCCACCAGCATCAGATTCCACAGGGCCCGGGATTCCGAGCGTGGATCACCCAATCCCCGGGCCAAGTCCAGGGCACGGGTGGCCACCGCCTGGGCGCGGTCGGCATCCCAGCGGGCGCTGGGAACCGAGAGCACCGTGGCCTGAGGGAGCAGCGCGGCCAACTCCAGCGCCGGCTTGCCCCGCTCGGAGCCCAGTTTCTCCAGCTCGGCATAGATCTCCAGCGCCTGGTCGAACTGCCCGCAGACTTCATAGGTGCGCCCGAGGCGGGTGTACAGGTGGATCAGCTGCTCGTCGGTGGCGCTGTTCCGCCGGGCGATCTCCACGGCCCGTCCGTATTGGGTGATCGCTTCCTGGTTGGCGTACAGGCGAGCGGCGACATCGCCGGCCATGCTGTAGTAGTGCAGCGCCCGATCCTCCGCGCCGGCCTCGCGGAAATGATAAGCCAGCCGGTGGGCCTCCTCCTCCAGCCGATCCGGGAACAGGGCCTCGATGGCCTCGCCGACCTTGCGGTGGAACTCCCGCCGTTCGCGCTTCAAAATGGAGTGGTAGGCCGCGTCGCGGGTGAGATCGTGCCGGAAGACGAACTCCCACTCCGGCACCCGGGCCACCTCCCGGATCAGCTCAACCCGCTGCAGGGTGTTCAGGTGCGGCTGCAGCGTATCCTGCGCCTCGGCGATCCACTGCAGCACCCGGTAGAAGAAGGAGCGGCCGATGACCGAAGCCAGCTGCAGCGTGCGCCGCACATCCTTCTCCAGCCGATCCATGCGGGCGATCAGCAGCGCCTGCAGGTTGTCGGGAAGCGCGATGGCATCGATGGTCTGGGTGGTGCGCCAGTGCTCGCCCGCCTCATCCCGCTCGATGGCGCCGGCCTCGATTAGGGTGCGGATGATCTCCTCCACGAAGAAGGGATTGCCCTCGCTCTTGTCCTGAATGGTGGCCCGCAGTTCCGTGGGCAAATCGGCAATCCGGAGCAGATGATCCACCAGCGAGTTGCTCTCCTGTGCCGACAGGGGATGCAGCTCGATCTCGGTGAAACGATGGGGGTAGGTCGTCTCGGCGGCCACCCTGGCCGCCCAACCGGGCGACTGCCGGTAGGGGCGCATGGCGCACAGGAAGAGGACCGGGATCTCGTCGGCCAACTGAAAAAGGTGCTGGAGCAGCTCGATGGAGGCCGGATCGGCCCAGTGCAGGTCGTCCAGGGCCAGCACCAGCGGCAGCCGGGCCGGCTTGCGCCAGGCGGCCAGCATGACCGCGAACAACTCGCGCTTGAGTACCTCACCTCCTGCGGCTGAGGCGCCTCCCTCATGATGCAGCGACAGGATCAGCTCGGCTGCCCGACCGGCCTCGGCGTTCACCTCCTCCTGGAAGTCGGCACACATGTCGACGATGCGCTCCCGCGCCTGGGCCGGCTCGTCGTGCTCGCCGATATTGCACAGCGTGCGGAACAACTGTTGGAACAGGCTGTAGGGCCGGGCCATGTCATACGAAATCCCCCCCGCCTGCAGCCAGCGGCCCGGCTGGTTCGGTTCGGCCTCCCACTCCCGCCGAACCTCCTCCACCAGGCGGCTCTTGCCCAGCCCGGCCTCGCCCAGCAGCAAGACGATGCCGCCGCGGCCCTGCTGGAGTTCCTGCAGCGTCCGGCGCAGCTCAGCCAGCTCGCGCTCGCGTCCGATCAGTGGGGAGGCCAGGCCCTCGATCCCGCGCAGCCGGCCGGGCTCGGCCTTGGGGGTGAGCGCCCGATAGGCACGGATCGGATCGCGCTTGCCCTTGACCTGGATCGGCCCCAGGTCTTCGAAATCGAAGAGCGGAGCCACCAACCGGTGGGTGGCCTCGGCAACCTGTACCGTCCCCGGTTGGGCGGACTGCTCCATGTAGGCCGCCACGTTGACCGCGTCCCCCATGGCGGTGTATTCCATGGCCAGGTTGGATCCGATGTCGCCCACCACCACCGGTCCGGTGTTGATGCCGACTCGGACGTTGAAGTCCAAA
>Ga0326597_10013100_pt1 | contig 10908 bp, 7 predicted proteins | sample RVTome_12_FD_203789 | JGI IMG/M metagenome (GOLD analysis project Ga0326597, IMG submission 203789) | Soil microbial communities from uranium-contaminated site in the Upper Colorado River Basin, Wyoming, United States - RVT100D185 | ecosystem: Environmental > Terrestrial > Soil > Contaminated >... | reverse complement strand
AGCCAGGTCGGGGGTGCGATGATGCCTGCATGGACAGCCTGCGCGGCCATCTGTTGATCGCCGGGGCGAGCCTGTGGGACCCGAACTTCCGCCGAACGGTGGTGCTCGTCGGCCACCACGACGAGGAGGGTGCGGTCGGCGTCGTGCTGAACCGGCCGACCGAGACGACCGTCGCGGAGGCCGCGCCCCCGCTCGTGGATCTCGTCGGCGGCGACGAGCCCGTGTTCGTCGGCGGGCCGGTCCAACCGCAGTCCGCCGTGGTGGTGGCGGACTTCGAGCACCCGGAGGCGGCCCGCCTGATCGCATTCGGGACGGTCGGCTTCCTTCCGGACGAGTCCGATCCCGATGTGATCGGGCCGATCCGCGCCGCACGCCTGTTCGCCGGCTACACGGGGTGGGGACCCGGGCAGCTCGAGGACGAGATCGGCGAGGACTCGTGGATCGTCGAGCCGGCCGCCCCCGCTGACGTCTTCACCGAGGACCCGGACCATCTGTGGGAGGACGTGCTCCGCAGGAAGGGTCGGCGGTTCGACCTGCTGCGGACGATGCCGGTCGATCCGAGCATGAACTGACATCGGGCCGCTCCGGCGGCTCGGGACCGAGGGGGCCGCGCGTGAGCAACGAGACGTTCACGTTCTACATCCAGCCCTGGTACCGCAAGTCGCCGTACTTCGAGGCGACCAGGCGCCATGGCTGCAAGAGCTGGGGGTTGTACAACCACATGCTCCTGCCGACCCTGTACGACGACCCCGTCACGGAATACTGGGCGTTGCTGAACGACGTGACCGTGTGGGACGTCGCCGTCGAACGCTGCGTCGAGATAAGCGGGCCGGATGCTTTCGAGCTGACGAACATGTTGACGTGTCGCGATCTCACGTCCTGCGAGGTGTGGCAGTGCAAGTACGTGCTGCTGACGGCGCCGAACGGTGGCATCGTGAACGACCCGGTGCTGCTGCGGCTGGACGAGGATCGCTTCTGGCTGGCGCTCGCGGATTCGGACGCCCTGCTGTTCGCGGCGGGCGTCGCAGGGGCCCTGAAGATGGACGTCGAGGTCCGTGAGGCCGACGTCGCGCCGATGCAGGTCCAGGGCCCTCGATCGAAGGAGGTGATCGGCGAGCTGTTCGGCGCCGGGGTGCGGGACCTCCGGTACTACTGGTGCACCGAGACCGAGGTCGATGGCATCCCGGTGGTCGTATCACGGACGGGTTGGACCGGCGAGGTCGGCTACGAGATCTACCTGCGCGACACCTCGCGCGGCGACGAGCTGTTCGAGCGCGTCATGGAGGCCGGACGGGCGCACGGGATCCGCGTCATCGCGCCGAGCGAGGCCCGCAGGATCGAGGCAGGCATCTTCAACTACGGCTCCGACATGCGTGTGGAGGATACGCCGTTCCACGTCACCGGCCTGGAGAAGTACGTCGAGCTGGGCCAGGACGCGGACTTCATCGGCAAGGACGCGCTGACGGACATCGCCGACGGCGAGCTGCTCGACCGCAAGCTCGTCGGGATCGACATCGGCGGCGAGCCGATGACCGACGAGGGCGCGCTCAACGACTTCTGGCCGTTGTTCAAGGGCGAGGCTCGTCTCGGGCGGATCACGGCCGGGGCGTGGTCGCCTCGGCTCGAACGCAACATCGGCTACGCGTGGGTCGCGATCAGGTGGGCCGAGGTCGGAAGCGAGCTGGAGGCCCAGACGCCGCGCGGGCGCGTCCGGGTGACCGTCGCATCGCTGCCGTTCGTCGACCCGAACAAGGACATCCCGAAGTCGTAGGGTGCGCGGCGTGACGACGGATCAGCGATCGGTCGCGTTCGACCGGGCGGTCGAGTACTACGACCGCACGCGCGCGATCCCGCCGGAGGCGCTCCGCGCGACGATCGGCCAGCTGACAGGCGAGGCGGCCGACCGAGGTCGGTGCCTCGAGATCGGCGTCGGGACCGGCATCCTCGCGCTTGGGCTCCACGCGCGCGGGGTCCCGATGGCCGGCGTCGACCTGTCCGCGCCGATGCTCGCGAAGCTGGCGGAGAAGGCGGGTGGCGTCCTCCCGTTCCCGCTCGCCCTCGGCGACGTTCGGAGGCTGCCGTTCGCCGACGACACCTTCGGAGCAGCGCTCGCACGCTGGGTGTTCCACCTCGTCCCCGGCTGGCGGGCCGCCGTCGACGAGCTCGAGCGCGTCGTCCGACCCGGTGGAACGATCCTCGTGAATCTCGGAGACTTCCGCCAGACGTGGCAGATCGTCGACCGCTTCGTGGCGGCGGCCGGCGACGTCCCGTTCTCGGTCGGCCTCGATCCTCGCCACCCGGAGCGGCTCGACGAGGCGTTCGCGCGGCACGGTGCGACGGTGCGCCTGCTCGAGCCGATCCCGAGCCGGGACGACACGACGGTCGGCGAGTTCGTGGACGAGATGGCCGGCGGCCAGCACTCATGGACCTGGCGCGTCCCCGCGGAGGTCCGCGAACGGATCATGCCGGACATCCGCGCCTGGGCCGAGCAGCGATTCGGCTCACTCGACGCACCGCTCGAACGTGACCTGCAGATCGTCTGGCGCGCCTACGACCTCCCTCTATGACCGACCGATCACGGGCTCCGACCGTGGCTCGAGGAGCGGTTCGGCGGCCTCGACGCTCCGCTCGAAAACGAGGAGACGATCACCTGGCACGCGTACGACCTCCGCTGAAGGCCGGACGCCGAGCCGCCTGACCAGCGGCTATCCTCTCTGGGCAACCGAGCGGCGACCGCGGCGGGCCCGCCGCGGGCCGAAGGAGGACCCGATGCCGATCACGCCCGTGGACAAGATCTGGATGGACGGCGACCTCGTCGATTGGAACGACGCGAAGATCCACGTGCTGTCCCACGCGTTCCACTACGGCAGCGGCGTCTTCGAGGGCATCCGGTGCTACCAGACCGCCCGTGGGCCGGCGGTGTGGCATCTGGACGAGCATGTCAAGCGGCTGTTCCGCTCGGCGAAGCTGTACCACATGGAGCTCCCCTTCTCGCAGGAGGCGGTCGCCGACGCGATCCGCGAGACGATCCGCGCGAACCGCCTCAGCTCCTGCTACATCCGACCGCTCGCCTTCCGCGGCTACGGCGAGATCGGCGTGAACCCGCTGAACGCACCCGTGAACGTGATGATCGCGGTGTGGCCTTGGGGCGCCTACCTGGGCGAAGAGGCCCTCGAGCAGGGTGTCCGGGTCAAGATCTCCTCCTGGAAGCGCAACGACCAGAACTCGCTGCCGGCCTCGGCCAAGGCGACCGGGCAGTACATCAACGGCGTGCTTGCGAAGGTCGAATCGCTCAAGGCGGGGTACGACGAGGCGATCATGCTCAACCACGCCGGCTACATCACCGACGGCTCGGGTGAGAACGTCTTCATCGCGCGGAGCGGCGCGGTGTTCACGCCGCCGATCTCGGCCGGCTGCCTCGACGGCATCACGCGGGCGTCCGTGATGACGTTCGCGCAGGAACTCGGCTACGAGGTCCGCGAGACCAACCTGACCCGTACGGACCTGTACAACGCGGACGAGGCCTTCTTCACCGGCACCGCGGCGGAGGTCACGCCGATCCGCGAGGTAGACGACCGCCAGGTCGGTGACGGGACCCGCGGGCCGATCACGAAGGAGATCCAGGGCGTGTTCTTCTCGGCCACCAAGGGCGAGATGGACCGCTATGCGTCCTGGCTCACGCTCGTCGGGTGAGCGGCCACAGCGACGTGACCGACGTGACGGAGGACGACGCCTCGCGCTACCGGCTGCCGCGGACGGCGACGCCGTCCCGGTACGACCTCCTCGTCGAGACCGATCTCGAGACGTCCGCGTTCCACGGCTCGGTGGCGATCGGGGTCACGGTCCACGAGCCGACGCGCGAGCTCGTGCTGAACGCCGCCGACCTCGACGTCGGTCCGGGGTCGGTCGAGACCCAGGACGGACGGATCCTGACGCCGGCCGCGATCGACGTCGACGGGGACACCGAGCGCGTGAGCGTCTCGCTCGACACCGAGCTCGAGCCGGGCGCGCACGTCTTGCACCTGGACTTCGCCGGCAAGCTGAACGAACGGCTGCTCGGGTACTACCGCTCCGCGTACCGCGATGACGACGGGACGGAGCACGTCGTCGCGACGACGCACTTCGAGCCGACCGACGCGCGCCGGGCCTTTCCATGCTGGGACGAGCCCGACCTGAAGGCGCCCTTCGCGATCACGCTCGTCGTGGACGAGGACCTCGTGGCGCTCGCGAACGGGCCCGAGATCGGACGGGAGCCGGCGGAGGACGGGCGCGTGCGCGTCCGGTTCGCCGAGACGATGCCGATGTCGACGTACCTGGTCGCGTACTGCGTCGGGCGCCTGGAGATCACGGAGCCGGTCGACGTGGACGGCGTGCCGCTGCGGATCGCGCACGTCCCAGGCAAGGGGTACCTCACCGCGTTCGCCCTGGACTCGGGTGCGTTCTCGCTACGGTTCTTCGCCGATTACTACGGCATCCCGTATCCCGACGCGAAGGTCGACTTCATCGCGCTGCCGGACTTCGCGCAGGGCGCGATGGAGAACCTCGGGCTCATCACGTACCGCGAGAACCTCGTGCTGGTCGACCCCGAGAGAGCGACCCAGTACGAGCTGGACGGGATCGCCGACGTGATCGCGCACGAGCTCGCGCACATGTGGTTCGGCGACCTCGTGACGATGCGGTGGTGGAACGGCCTTTGGCTGAACGAAGCCTTCGCGACGTTCATGGCGCTGCTGGCGGTCGACGCGTACCGGCCCGACTGGGATGTCTGGGGTGGCTTCCGGCGGACGTGCTCGTACGCGTTCGACGTCGACGCCCTGAACAGCACGCGATCGATCGAGTACCCGGTGCGCTCCCCCGACGACGCACAGGGGATGTTCGACACGCTCACGTACACCAAGGGTGCGGCAGTCCTGCGGATGCTCGAGCAGTACATCGGTCCCGACGTGTTCCGCGACGGGATCCGTCGGTACCTGCGTGAGCACGCTCACGGCAACACCGAGACCCAGGATCTGTGGGACGCGCTGGGGACGGCCTCCGGCGTGCCGGTGGGCCGGGTCATGGACGGCTGGATCTGGCAGGGCGGCTACCCGACGATCTCGATCGAACCGTCGAACGGCAAGCTCCGGCTGACGCAAGAGCGGTTCCGGCTCGAGGGAGGTGACGACGGCACCCGGTGGGACGTACCACTCGTCGTCCGCGCATCCAACCCCGGCGCCCCACGGGAACGCGTCCTCGTCCCGCCCGATGGGACCGCGCTCGCCGTCGAGCCCGACACGCTGCTCGTCGCGAACGCCGGCGAGGCGAGCTTCGTGCGGCTGCGATACGAGGGTCGGCTCGTGGACACGATCACCGAGTCGCTCTGGCAGCTCGACGCGATCGAGCGGTACGGGCTCGTCGACGACGCCTGGGCGGCCGTCATCGCCGGGACGCAGTCGGTCGACGGGTTCCTGGGGTTGCTCGAACGGTTCCGCGACGAGGACGACCTGCACGTCTGGCAGGTGATCCTCGGCTCGCTCAGCGGACTCGAGCGGTGCGTCGAGGCTCGCGCTCGGGACGGGGTCTCGGCGTTCACGCGGGATCTCACCACCGGGATCGCCGAGCGACTCGGTCCGGAGCCAGGACCGAACGAGCCCGACCTGATCCGGTCGCTGCGAGGCTCGATCCTGTCCTCCCGCGCCGTCCTCGGGCGCGACCCCGACGCGCGCGACCGGGCGCGGAACCTCGAGGCGGCCGCGCGGGCGGGCGAGGACGTGGACGCGGCGCTCGCGGCGGCGGCCGTGGTCGCGGTCGCGGCGAGCGGTGATAGCGACGACTACGAGCGGTTCCTCGCGCACCGGAGGGTTGCCGCGACCCCGCAGGAGCAGCTGCGGTACCTCTACGCGCTGTCCGACTTCCGTGTCGCCGAGCTCGTCGAACGGACCGTCCGGATGGCGTTCACCGACGAGGTCCGACCGCAGAACGGCCCCTCGCTGCTCGCGCGGGCGATCGCCAACCGCGAGGTCGGCGCGCTCGCGTGGCGCCTGGTCAAGCAGCGGTGGGACGAGGTGAACCAGCGCTTCGCGCCGACCACGATCATCTACCTGGCGGAAGCGGTCCGGCTCCTCACCGCGCCCGAGCTCGAGCGCGATGTGCAGGCCTTCTTCGCCGAGCATCCGATCAAGCAGTCGCGCAAGATGCTCGAGCAGATCCTCGAACGCCAGCGGATCGCGGTTGCGATGCGCGCCCGCGTCGCACCGCAGCTCGAGTCGCGCTTCGCGTAGGACCGGCGCACGGACCCCGGTCGGGTTGCGCCGTACGGGTCCTTGACACATTTCGAGCGGCGCCGATACGTTCGGCCCCGAACGACCGGCCTCGGGGGAGGGGTGGCGGTTGGCTGACGTCGAGGGCGTCCAGGTCTCGACGGATCACTGGATCGGCGGGATGCGGGTCGGCGCCTCAGAGGCGTTCGACGACGTCTCGCCGATCGACGAGCAGGTGATCGCGCAGGTCGTGCGCGGAGACTCGCGGGAGGCGAACGCGGCCGTCGCCGCGGCGCGCGAGGCGTTCGAGACCTGGGGGCGGACGTCGCCCGGGGATCGCGCGAAGGTCCTCCATTCGATCGCGGACGGCGTCGAGGCGCGCGTCCCCGAGCTGGCGGCGATCGAGACGCGTGACAACGGCTCGACGCTCCGGTCGATGCGAGGCAGCGTGATGCCGCGCGTCGCGCACAACTTCCGGTTCTTCGCCGATCAGCTCTTGGAGCTGTCGCACCGGGACTTCGAGGTGCGCCAGCACACGAACCACGTGTCCTGGGACCCGGCCGGTGTGACGGTGGTCATCACGCCGTGGAACGCGCCGCTGATGCTCGGCACGTGGCGCCTGGCGCCCGCGCTCGCCGCCGGCAACACCGTCGTCTTCAAGCCGCCCGAGTGGGCGCCGCTCACCGCGTCGATCTTGGCGGACATCACGCGCGACGCTGGACTCCCGGACGGCGTGCTCAACGTCGTGCAGGGGATCGGCGAGGAGGTCGGCGCTGCGCTCACGGCGCATCCGGACGTCGACCGCATCGCGTTCACCGGCTCCATCGCCACGGGCAAGCTCGTCGCACAGGCCGCCGCGCCGAACCTTACCCCGGTCTCGCTCGAGCTCGGCGGCAAGTCCGCGTTCGTGATCTTCTCGGATTGCGATCTCGACGCGGCCGTGAAGCAGGCGGTGAACCAGTACGACAACGCCGGTCAAGTGTGTTTGGCGGGGACGCGGCTCCTCGTCGAGGACGACCTCTACGACACGTTCCTCGACCGGTTCGTGGAGCTGGCCGCGACCGTGAGGCAGGGCGATCCGCGCCAGGACGACACCGACATCGGACCGCAGATCACGCGCGAGCACTTCGAGCGGGTCGACGGGTTCGTGCAACGCGCGAAGGGGGCGGGCGCGAAGGCCGCCATCGGTGGCGGCCCCAACGAGGAGCTCGGCGGCCTCTACTACCGTCCGACGCTGTTCGTGGACGTACCTGCGGGGGCGGAGATCCTGACGAACGAGGTGTTCGGCCCCGTCCTGACGCTGCAGCGGTTCGCCGACGAGGACGAGGCCGTCGCCATGGCGAACTCCACCGAGTACGGCCTGGCAGGGATCGTGTACACAGGCGACCGCGAACGGGCCGAGCGCGTCGCCTCGCGATTGGTGGCCGGAACGGTGTGGGTCAACTCGTTCTTCGTGCGCGACCTCCGCGCGCCGTTCGGCGGCGCCCGGCACTCCGGGATCGGCCGCGAGGGCGGGAACTGGAGCTTCGACTTCTACGCCGACGTGAAGAACGTCTGCACCGCGCCGACTGGCTGGCGCGCGTGAGTGAGCGAGGAAAGGAGCGTGCGGATGGGTGAGGTCGTCGGGTTCGGGCTCGTTTCGCACGTCCCCACGATCATGCTGCCCGAGGAGGTGCGTCTCGAGATCAACGGTGGCAAGGAGATCACCCTGGTCGAGGGTCACAGGCGTCTGAAGGCCGAGGTGTTCGACCGGCTGAAGCCGGACACGGTCGTCGTGTGCGACACCCACTGGGAATCCACGTTCGAGCACATCGTCACGGCGCAGGAACGTCGGAAGGGGCACTTCACGTCGCACGAGCTCCCACGCGGCATGGCCGGCATCCCGTACGACATGCCGGGTGACCCCGAGCTCGCGAAGGCGCTCGCGACGCAGGCGGAGGGCCGAGACGACACGTGGATCCTCGCGTCGGACGACCCGTACCTGCCGATCTTCTACGGCACCGTCAACATCTGGACGTACCTGAACGGCGGCGAGCGATGGATCTCGATCGCGATCAACCAGACCGGGCAGACCGACGACTTCCTGTTGCTCGGTGAGCTGCTCGGCAGGGCGATCGAGCAGGTGGACCGGCGCGTCGTGGTGCTCGCCTCCGGCGGCCTGTCGCACCGGTTCTTCCCGTTCAGGCAGCTCCGCGGTCGCGAGTCGAGCGATCTGTCGAACATCATCACGAGCGAGGCGCGTCAAGCGGACGAGCACGTCCTCAAGCTGATGGAGGCGGGCGACCATCGCGGCGTGATCGACTTCCTGCCCGAGTACCGCAAGCACGGACCCGAGGGGAAGTTCGGGCACTACCTCATCTCGGTCGGATCCGTCGGCGGCGCCGAGTGCACCGCGAAGGGCGAGCGCTTCGGGGAGTACGAGGCCTCGGTCGGGACCGGGCAGGTCCACGTGTGGTTCGAACGACCCGAGGGCGGGTGGACCGCCTGAGGCAAGCGTAAGGCAACCGGAGGGAGGGCCGGAGTGTCGTCGGAGGGCAAGGAGTTCGGGTACGAGCGGCTGGGGGCCAAGAAGCTGTCCCTGGTCGATGTGATCTCGCAGTCGGTCGGGTTCATGGGGCCCGTGTTCTCGGCCGCGTTCCTGATCCCGTTGATCGCCGGATTCAGCGCGTCCGGCAAGGGGGCCGGCGTCGCGACGCCGTTCGCGGTGCTTCTCGCGGCCGTCGGCACGTTCGCCCTCGGGTGGATCGTGGCGCGGTACGCCACCCGCGTGCATGCGGCCGGGTCCCTCTACGACTACGTCTCGATGGGGCTCGGCAAGCAGGCTGGCGCCGCGACCGGCTGGCTGTACTACGGCGCGACGACGGTGCTGGCATCGGCGATCGCTGTCCTCGTCGGGTACTTCGTTCACGACGCCGTGTTCCCCGCGGTCTTCGAGGCGGAGTCGCCGTTGCCGATGTGGGCGTGGAGCCTGATCTACGTCGCTGCGGTGTTCGCGATCATGTATCTGGGCGTGCGGATCTCGACGCGCGTCCAGCTCGGGCTGGCGCTCGTGTCCGGCGTCGTCCTCCTGCTGTTCTTCATCAAGGTCATCATCGACGTCGGAAGCGACAACAGCCTTCGGGCATTCAACCCGAACGAGGCCGCCGACGGGTGGCCCGGGATCCTGTTCGGGGTGCTGTACGGCGTGCTGATCTTCGTCGGCTTCGAAACCGCGGCGAACCTGGCGGAGGAAACGGCAGATCCGAAACGGTCCATCCCACGAGCGGTGCTGCTCACGGTCCTGATCGCCACCGTCTTCTACCTGATCGCGGCGTACGCGCAGGTCGCAGGGTTCGGGTTCGACCCGAGCCTGATCCTTGACCCGGAGATCGCCGCGGCCCCCGTATTCGCCCTCGGCTCCCCCGACTTCTTCGGATCGGAGCTGATCCTGAAGGTGCTGATCGTGGTCGTCTTCCTCGACATCATGGCGGTCGGGCTGGGCGCCGCCGTGGCGTCGACCCGCGGCATCTTCGCGCTCGCCCGTGACCGTCGGATCCCGGGCGCACTGGCAGCGGTTTCGGGGCGTCGCGGCACGCCGATCGGCGCGATCGTCTTCGTCGAGGGATTCTCGGTGTTGATGGTGCTGTTCGCCGAGCTATGGGACGACCTGTTCGCCCTGCCGGAGACGCCGCACTACTTCGCGATGTTCCTGTGGCTGTCGACGTTCGGCGGATTCTCGCTGATGATCGTCTACGGGCTCATGTCGCTCGGCTCGTTCCGCGGGCTCGCCAACGACCCGAAACGGGTAGGTGTGGTCATCGCCGGTCTGCTCGGCGTGGCGATCTCCGTCGGCGCGGTGTACGGCGGCATCTACAAGCAGCCGAACCCGTTCAGCCTGGTGTGGATGTACTCGGCAGCGTGGTTCCTGCTCGGGATCGTGGTGACCTCGGTCGTGAAGGGGCGCGAGCCGGCGAGCCAGGTGCTCACCGACCTGCGCTCCGACGAGCGCGTCTGACCCGACCACCTGATCGGTCGGAGGAGCGGGGTACCATCGAGCCGATGGAGGACGGCCCGGCGGTTTCCCCGCTCCGGCTGGACGCGCCCCGCGAGGAGGCGCTGCAACGTGCCGCCAAGCTGATCGAGCAGGCGTGGCGGAGCTTCGACCGCTTCCGGCCCGAGGAGCCGCCGCTCGACGAACGCGTCCTGGGCCTGTTGCGCGCGGCGCTGCCCGAGGAGCCGTCGCCGGTCGACGAGGTGCTGGACGACGCCGCGCGGATACTCGACGAGAGCATCGCGCAGCCACGACCGAGGTACTTCGCGTTCATCGGGTCGAGCGGTCTGGAGATCGGTGCCATCGGGGACGCGCTCGCGTCCTGCTACGACATCAACCTCGCCGTCGATGCAGGCGCCGCGACCGAGATCGAGAAGCAGGCGGTCCGGTGGATCGCCGAGTTCGTCGGGTACCCGTCGGACGCCGCGGGCGCGTTCACCAGCGGCGGCACGATCAGCAACATGACAGCGTTGTCGGCGGCGCGCGAACGGGCGCTCCCCGGCGCGCGCGTCCACGGAACGGCGGGGCGCCGCGCGGCCGTCTACTGCTCGGTCGAGGTGCACTACTCGATCACGCGGGCCATCGAACTGCTCGGTCTGGGCTCCGCCAACATCCGTGCCCTGCCGATCGATGAACGGC
>Ga0326597_10013099_pt1 | contig 10908 bp, 9 predicted proteins | sample RVTome_12_FD_203789 | JGI IMG/M metagenome (GOLD analysis project Ga0326597, IMG submission 203789) | Soil microbial communities from uranium-contaminated site in the Upper Colorado River Basin, Wyoming, United States - RVT100D185 | ecosystem: Environmental > Terrestrial > Soil > Contaminated >... | reverse complement strand
GCGCTCGGGGGGACGCCGCACGACCCGCGCCCAGAGAGGACGGGCCACCATCCCCGCCAGGCGGTCCCGGTCGCGACGGACGAGCCACGCCTCCAGCACCGCGACGAGCGGGAGCGCGAGGAGCGCGAAGAGCCAGCGCGGGGACTCGAAGATCATCGTGCCCCCCTCATGCCGGAGCCACGCGGAGACCGGCCGCCCAGGCGAGGGCGGCGGCGGCGAGGAGAGCGGCGGCGAGCGCGAGCACCGGCGGGAACAGGTCCCGGTAGCGCCGATAGGCCTGGAGCTCGATCTCCGACTTCTCGAGCTGGTCGATGCGGTCGAAGATGCGGCGCAGCGACTCTTCGTCCGTCGCGCGGAAGAACTCCCCCCTCGTCCGCTCCGCCACCTTCTGCAGCAGGTCCTCGTCGATCTGCACCTCGGTCGTCACCGTCTGCTCCGAGACCTGGCCGGTGAACGGGTCGCGCACCCGGACCGGCATCGGCACCTTCCCCCCGCGGCCGACGCCGATCGTGTACACGCGGACCTCCATCGCCCGGGCCATGTCGGTCGCGGTGGCGGGGTCGATCTCGCCGGCGTTGTTGGCGCCGTCGGTCACCAGCACGATCACCCGGCTCTTCGCCTCCGAGCGGCGCAGGCGGGTGAGGGCGGTCGCGAGTCCCGACCCGATCGCGGTCCCGTCGGGCAGCATCTCGAGCTTGACGTCGTCGATCTGGTGGAGCAGAACCGCGGTGTCGGTGGTGGGGGGCGACTTGGTGAGGCTCCGCCCCGCGAACACGACGAGCCCCACCCGGTCGCTCGTCCGGCGCCGCACGAACTCGGCCACCACGGACTTGGCCACCTCGAGACGGTTCCGCGGCTGGAAGTCCTGGGCCGCCATCGAGCCCGAAACGTCGAGGGCGACGACGATGTCGACGCCGCGCGTCGTCACGTTCTCGCGGAGCGAGCCGTGCTGGGGGCGGGCGAGGGCGACGGCGCCGGTGGCGAGGCCGAGGGCGACGAGGGCGGTCGGGGCGTGCCGCAGCCGCACGCGCCAACCGGCGCGGGCGCGACGCAGGCGCGACGCTCCGGGAAAGGCCACCGCGCGTCCGCCGCGCTCGCGCAGCAGCGCGGCGAGCAGGACCAGCGGGCCGGAGATCGCCGCGACGAGCCACCAGGGATCGTGGAACCGGATCCCCGCCCAGTCCATCAAGCCGCCCTCCCCTGCTCGGGCGCTTCGGGGGCCGCAGGCCGCAGCCGCGCCTCGAGAGCGGGTACGAGCGCCCGCACCGCGGCGAGGTGTTGCTGCGCCTCGGGGCGGAGGCCCTGTCCCCGGGCAAACTTGATGCGGTCCGCCGCCTCGGCGAGGTCCTTCATCACGGGGAGGACATCGGCGCCGTGCTCGTGCCCGCGGAGGAAGGCGAGGGACTCCGAAGTCGTCATCTCGAGAACGGGCGCCCCCAGCCGTCGCTCGAGGTAGCGCTTGGCAATGGCGGTGAGGCGGATGTAGAAGGTGCGGAACGCGCCGCCCTCGATGAGCCGGGCCGACGCGAGGTCGGCCAGCGCCCGCCGCGCCTCGACGTCGGGCGGCAGATCGGGCACGACGGCCTCGACGGCCCTGCCCGCCGGGCGACGGCGGCGGCGCACGATCCACGCCGCGAGGGCCGCCACGAGGACGAGGACGGCCACCACCGCGATCCAGAATGCCCGGCCGACCGTCGCCTCTCTCGGACCGCGGACATCGACGAGCTTCTGCGCGTCCTGGTCCTTCGGCAGCATCGAGACGACCTCGACGGTGACGGGCTCGGTCTCGACCTGTCCCTCGGTCCCGTCGGGGAGCCGGTAGCGGACGGGGATCGGAGGCAGGCTCACCGTGCCCAGCGCGAACACCGCGGCCTCGTAGCGGTGGACGCCCGGAGCCGGCGCCTTCGTGCCGGGTTCTCCCGACCCGTCGGAAGCCGGCGTGGTGAGCTCGAACGCCTCCTCCGACGCCCCGGCGGGAAAGGTGTACTCGGTCCCTGGAGGGCCCGACGCCGTCACCTCGAGGGCGAACGTCTCGCCGACCGTCACCTCGCCCTTGCTGGCCGAGACTTCGACGGTCACGGGAGAGACCGACTCGGAGTCGGTCGCGAATTCGGGCTCACCACCGGACCGGGCAGCCTGCGGCGACACCGGGGCGGCGAAGGCCATGAGGGCGGCCTGGCGGGGGAGGCCCCCGCGGAGGAGCGCCGCTCCATTCAGGACAGCGCGAGCACCGCCCGCGGGGTACCCGCCGGGCTGCCCCACCGCGAGCCCATCCGCGCGAGCCGTCGCCCACACACACGTCCACGCGACGAGGGTGACGGCTCGGACGGCGAGGGCTGGCCAGCGTCGTCCCACTACCGCCTCCTCTCGCGAGCCTTGAAGAAGGCCCGCAGCGGCCGCTCGTAGGACTCCGCGGTCGAGAGGGTCAGCGCGTCGACCCGCGCCTTGCGGAAGACGGCGCGTCGGGCCGTCGCCCCGGTCGTCGTCAGCACCCGCCTCACGTCGGGGCGGGCGGTGTCGGCCACGATGCGCTCCCCCGTCTCGGGATCGACGAAGGCGACGAGCCCCCCCGCCGGCACCTCCTTCTCTCGCGGGTCCTCGAGATGGAGCGCCACCACGTCGTGCCGGCGCCGCAGCACGCCGAGCGCGCGCTCGTAACCGGCGGCCTGGAAATCGGAGATGACGGCCACGATGCCGCGACGCCGCAGCACCCGCTGGGCGAAGCGCAGCGCGCCGGCGAGATCGGTGCCCTTCCCCACCGGCTCCTTCGCCAGCAGGTCGCGCACGATGCGCAGGGCGTGGGTGCGGCCGTGGCCGGGGGGCACGTAGCCCTCGATGCGGTCGGTGAACAGGACCGCCCCCACCCGGTCGTGGTTGGCGACGGCGGAGAAGGCGAGAACCGCCGCGAGCTCGGCCGCGTAGTCGCGCTTGAGGAGGTAGCGCGAGCCGAAGTCCTGCGAGCCCGAGACGTCGACCACGAGGAGGAGAGCGAGGTCGCGCTCCTCGACGAACTTCTTGACGTAGGGCACGCCCATGCGGGCGGTGACGTTCCAGTCGATCGTCCGCACCTCGTCTCCGGGCGTGTACTCGCGGACCTCGGCGAACTCCATCCCCCGCCCCTTGAAGACGGCGTGGTAGGCCCCGCCGATCCCCGACTCGAGAATCACCCGGGTCCGGATCTGGATGCGGCGGATGCGACGCAGCGTCTCGCGGTCGAGCACGCCTAGTGTCCTGTCACCGGGGAAAGGGTGGCACGCGCCGGGGTGCCCGAAGCGCGCGACTGGTTGGTGAATGCCGATATCGGCCGGGGCATCTTGCCATCCCGGCCGATCAGGGCGGAGCGCGCGGAGCGACGACCCCGGAGCGTGCCGACGAGGCGACGGTGACAGCTCACTAGGGAACCTCGACCCGCTCGAGGATGCGGTCGACCACGATGTCGGCGCTCACGTCCTCGGCCTCGGCCTCGTAGGTGAGGAGGACGCGGTGACGGAGCACGTCCTTGGCGATCTCCTTGACGTCCTCGGGCACCACGTAGCCGCGCCCCCGGAGAAACGCCACCGCTCGCGAGGCCTGGGAGAAGGCGAGCGTCGCCCGCGGCGAGGCCCCGTAGGCGATGAGGGGGGCGAGGTCGACGAGGCCGACCTCGCGCGGATGCCGGGTGGCGGAGACGATCGACACCATGTAGTCGCGCAGACGGTCGTCCATGTAGATCTCGCGCACCCGACGGGTGAGGGCGCGCACGGCGTCCCCGCTGAGGACGCGGGCGACGGCGGGGGCCTCGCCGGAGACCATCCGGTCGAGAATCTGTCGCTCCTCCGTCCGGGAGGGGTAATCGACGCGCGCCTTGAGGAGGAAGCGGTCGACCTGGGCCTCGGGCAACGGGTAGGTGCCCTCCTGCTCGATGGGGTTCTGGGTGGCGAACACGAGGAAGGGGTCGGGCAGCGGGTGCGAGACCTCGCCCAGGGTCACCTGGCGCTCCTGCATCGACTCGAGCAGCGCCGACTGGACCTTGGCCGGAGCGCGGTTGATCTCGTCGGCGAGCAGGAGGTTGGTGAACACGGGGCCCTTGCGCGCCACGAACTCGCCCGTCTTCTGCTGGAAGATCATCGTTCCCACGAGGTCGGCGGGGAGCAGGTCGGGCGTGAACTGGATGCGCGCGAACCGCAGGTCGAGGGCCTGCCCCAGCGTCTTGACGGCCAGGGTCTTGGCGAGGCCGGGGACACCCTCGACGAGCAGGTGGCCGCGACACAACAGCGCCACCATCATGCGCTCGACGAGCCCTTTCTGGCCGACGATGACCTTGCGGACCTCGTCGACCACGGCCTGGATCTGCCGGGCCTCCTCGCGAACGGCTTCGTTCAGCTTGACGACGTCGATCTCGGCTGGTGCCATGAGCTCCTTCTTCGAGGACGAACGGCCCCTTTGAAGTAAGACGCGCGAGTTCGGCCGGGAGCTTCACCCCGGCTTCGCGACCCGCCGCGGGCCCCGGAGGGCCGACGCGGCGGCGGGCTCCTACCGCAGGTGCCCGATCTTGCTTTGCAGGAAGGCGCGTCCGCGCCGGAATTCCGCCACGTCCCCACGACGCAGGGCAGCCACGGCCTCGGTCGCCGCCGCGGCCAGGTCGCCCTGGCCCCACGACGAGAGGTCCTCCTGCACCTGCTCCATCTTCTGCGCGATGGCCTCGAGGCTGCCCACGTCGGTCGCGTTGAGCGTCGCGAGCAGCACGTCGATGCGGGCCGTGTCGGTCATCTCAGGGATTATACTCGGGAGGTTTGTCATCACCGGAGAGCGAGACCATGCCCGCCAAGACCCACTACCCTGTCGTCATCCTCGGATCGGGGCCGGCCGGCCTCACCGCCGCCCTGTACGCTTCGCGCGCCGAGCTTCTGCCTCTCGTCGTCGAGGGCGGGGGGGGCGACGACGCGACCGACGTTCCCGGAGGGCAGCTGATGCTGACCACCGACGTCGACAACTACCCCGGCTTCCCCGAGGGCATCCTCGGCCCCGAGCTCATGGACCGGATGCGCAAGCAGACGGAGCGGTTCGGGACCGAGTTCGCGAGCGGGGAGGTCAAGGCCCTGGAGCTGAAGGAGCGTCCGTTCCGCCTCACCCTCGCGGAGGGGACCCTCACCGCCGACACGCTGATCGTCGCCACCGGCGCCCGGGCCCGGTGGCTGGGGCTGCCCGAGGAGCTCGAGTTCCGGACCAAGATCGGGGGCGTGTCCGCCTGCGCCACGTGCGACGGGTTCTTCTACAAGGGCAAGCACGTCCTGGTGGTGGGGGGAGGCGACACCGCGATGGAGGAGGCGACCTTCCTCACCAAGTTCGCGGACAAGGTCACGGTCGTCCACCGGCGCGAAGAGCTGCGGGCGAGCAAGGCCATGCAGGCGCGCGCGCGGGCCAATCCGAAGATCGCCTGGATGCTCGACAGCGTCGTCGAGAAGATCCACGGGGGACCCGGCCAGGGCGTCACCGGGGCCACCGTCCGCAACGTCAAGACGAACCAGACGCAGGAGGTCGCCTGCGGCGGGATCTTCATGGCCATCGGCCACGTGCCGAACACGGCGGTCCTGAAGGGCCAGCTGGAGATGGACGAGCAGGGGTACCTGCTCATCCACGGCGGGACCACGGCCACGAGTCTGCCCGGGGTGTTCGCGGCGGGAGACGTCTCCGACCACCGTTACCGCCAGGCGGTGACGGCGGCCGGCAGCGGCTGCATGGCCGCGATCGACGCCGAGCGGTTTCTGAGTCATTGAGGATCCTCTTCCTCGCCCCGCAGCCGTTCTTCGAGGTGCGGGGCACGCCGCTGGCGGTGCTCCACCTCGTCCGGGCCCTCGCCGCCCTCGGTCACGACGTCGACCTCCTGACGTTCCCCCAGGGGGAGCCGGTGCCGATGGACGGCGTGCGGCACCTCCGCAGCCTGCGGCTTCCGGTCGGCCGCGTGAAGGCGGGGCCCTCTCTCGCCAAGATCGCCCTCGACGTGCCGTTCCTCGCCGAGGCGGCGTGGCGACTCCGCTTCGGAGGCTACGACGTCGTGCACGCCGTCGAGGAAGCGGCGCACCTCATCGCGCCCTTCGCGCGCCTCTTCGGGGTGCCGCTGGTGATGGACGTGGACTCGTCGATTCCCGATCAGCTCCGCTACTCCGGCTTCGCCACCCGCGGCCCGATCCTCTGGGTCGCCGGCGCGCTCGAGCGGCACGCGCTGCGCGAGGCGGCGGCGGTGTTGACGGTGTGCACGACCCTGACCGCGGGAGTCCGGTCGCGCCGCGAGGGCGCTCCCGTCTTCCAGATCGAGGACCCGCCGCTGACGACTCACCGCCGTCTGCCGGCGGGGGCGGAGGTGGACGCGCTGCGCCGCGAGCTCTCCCTCTCTTCGCGGCCGGTGGTGCTCTACTCGGGGAACTTCGAGGCCTACCAGGGAGTCGACCTCCTGGTGGAGGCGGCCGCCGAGCTGGAGAACGTACAGGTCCTGTTGATGGGAGGCGAGCCTCAAGAGATCGAGCGCCTGCGCGCCCGTGCCCTCGAGCTCGGGGCGGCGGAGCGATGCGTCTTCGCGGGCAAGCGCCCTCCGTCGCAGCTGCCGGTCTTCCTCGCCGCCGCCTCTGTGCTGGTGTCGCCCCGTCGAAAGGGGACGAACACGCCCTTCAAGCTCTACACGTACCTCGCTTCCGACCGGCCCATCGTCGCCACTCGCATCGAGTCGCACACGCAGGTCCTCGACGAGAGCCTGGCGTTCCTCGTCGATCCGACCCCGGGCGGCGTGGCCTCGGGCATCCGCTCCGCTCTCGACCACCCCGAGGACGCGGGCGCCCGCGCCGGGCGCGCCCTCGCCCTGGTGGAGCGCGAGTACAGCGAGGAGCGCTACCGGGAGAAAGTCGCGGCCGCCTACGCCGCGGTCGAGCAGCTCGCGGGACGGGCGAAGAAGCGCTAGCCGCGGGCCGGTCTTCCTACCGCACGAACGACTCGCGCCGGGAGGCCTCGCTGAGCGGAATCAGGAAGCGCTCGGGCTCGCGGGCGATCTTGCAGTGGGCTTCCTTCAGGTTCGACTCTCCGGCGTAGCTCACCGCCGACTGGAGGTGACCGCGGATGCGGTCGAGGATGCCGACGACGCTCCCCACGTAGGGGACGCGCACCGACTGGCCCTCGGCCGGCGTTCGCAAGGCTTCGGTCAGCTCGTCGTCCTCGGCCCCGTCGGCCACCGCCTCCGGCGAGGTCATCCCCCGGTAGAGCTTCATCTTCTGCCGCGTCGCCGGGTCCTCGACGATCGTCCCCGGTGCCTCGTCCGTGCCCGAGAGCATGCTCCCGAGCATCACCGTCGAGGCGCCGCAGGCGATGGCGAGGAAGATGTCCTTGTCGTCGCGGACTCCGCCGTCCGCGATGATCGGCACCTTGCCCTCGGTCGCGAGCCAGGCCTCACGCACCGCCTGGAGCTGGGGCACTCCGGCTCCCGTCTCGAGCCGGGTGCGGCAGCCGCGACCGGGGCCGACCCCCACCTTGATCGCGTCGACGCCGATGCCGGCCAGCCAGCGCGCCGCCCCCGCCGTCGCCACGTTGCCGACCACGAGGGGCACGCCTTCGTGCCGGCGGCGCAGCTCGCGGACCGCGGCCTCGACGTTCTCCGAGTCGGCGTGGGCGACGTCGAGGAGCAGGGCGTCGACCTCCTCGTCGACGAGGCGGGCCGCGCGCTCGAGGTAGTCCCCGGTGGCGCCCACCGCCCCGCCCACGCGGAGCCGGCCCCGGTGGTCCTTCGTCGAGTGCGGCTTCTGCTTGTACAGCTTGAGATCCCGCATCGTGACGAGGCCCCGAATCCGATTCTGGTCGTCGACGAGCGGCAGCTTCTCGACCCGGTGCTCGAACATCGCGCGCTCCGCCTCGTCCGTCGTCACGGTGGGCGGTCGCGTCACCAGGCGGTCGCGAGGGGTCATGAAGTCGGTGACCGGACGCTCGTCGGAGCGATCGTCGAGCGGCATGTCGCGGTGGGAGAGGATGCCGGCCAGCTTCGCCGAGCCCTTCTTCTCCTCGATCAGGAAGCTGCTGGCGTTGTACAGGCGCATCGCGTGGCGCGCGTCGGCGATCGTCGCCGTCCGCGAGAGCACGAGTGGCTCTCCGATGACGTAGGAATGCCGCGTCTTGATGTAGCGCACGCGACCGGCCTGGTCCTCGATCGAGGCGTTGCGGTGAAGGAAGCCGATCCCCCCCTCGAGGGCGAGGGTCCGGGCCATCTCCTCCCCCACCACCGTGTCCATGTTGGCCCCGAGAAGGGGGAGGGCGAGGTCGAGCCCCGCCACCAGCGGCATGGCGAGGCTGACGTCGCGACGGCTGCGCACCGGGCTGTGCTGAGGCCGGAAGAGGAAGTCGTCGAAGGTCCGCCCCTGGAACACCGGCTCGAGCTCAGGCATGGAACCATTGTTCCACAGGGGCGCCCGGTCGCCCATCGGCGCGAGCGGCCCTACGGCGGGGGCTCGTGCCGCCCCGCGAGCAGGAGGCGGGAGTACCAGTCCTCGCGATCGGGCAGCGGCCTCTCGAGAAGGGCGCGCCGACGCTCCGGCCAGTCGAGGTCGGGCGAGAGCCACTCGTCCCACGCCTGCCGCCCCGGCTCGACGTGCAGGAGCACCTCGGCGAGCCGCCAGGGATCCGACGACACGTGCGGCGTGATCCGCAGCGCCGAGACCAGGCGACCCCCGAGGGGAATCGCGATCACGTCGTGGTCGAGCACCGCCTGGGGGTGGCCCCCCAGCCAGCGGATGTCCGCGCGCTCCTCGCGACGACGGCGGCGGGCGACGGTCTCGAACGCCACGCCGTCGGCGCTGACCTCGACGTCCATGCTCCGCAGCAGCCGCGGGCCGTCGAGCGCGGTGACCAGGGTGACCGCCTGAAGCGCGCGAGGCTCGGGCAGGGTCAGCACCAGGGGGGCAAAGGCGTCGGGCGAGAGGAAGGTGCGCGGGTCGCCGTCGCCGGCGGAGCCGCCGCCCGGCCAGCGCCGGGCCCGGGGCGAGTAGGGCGGAACGAAGTCGAGGAACACGACGGCCGGCCCCGCCGCGACGCGTCGCCAGCGTCCGCCCAGGGAGCGAAGCGCGGTCTCGAAGACGTCGGGCGAGGGCAGGTCGGTGGGAACGGACGGCGTGAGGACCCAGGCGACGTTCTTCGCGAAGCGCACGTCGTCGAGAAGAGGCAGCGGCCAGTGGCGGAAGCGCTCGTTCCAGGGCTGCGAGACGATGACCCTCTCCCCGCTCTCCCAGGTCATCCGCCACGCCGGGCCGTACGACGCGTAGGCGTGCCGGACGCCGCGCTCCTCGAGGGTGCGGCGCACGGGCTCGAGATCGGGGAGCAGGAAGGGCGCCTCGGTGCGCTCGGTGCCGCGCCACGCCTCGAGGAGTCGGATGGCCCCGGTGAGGTGGAGGGCGGCGAGCGCGAGCACCACTACAAAGCGGCGGCGGGAGGTTCCGCTCGGGGAGGCGGCCCACGTGACGAGGGCCGCCGCCGGAAGGAAGAGAGGGGTGAGGAACCGGATCGTGTGGGGCTCGGCCCGGGCCGGGAACGGAAAGGCCAGGAGAGCGAGCCCCGCCGCCAGGAGGCACAGCCCGGCGGGATGGGCGCCGCCCGCCGCGCGCCCGGCGAGGACGAGCAGCACTCCCCAAAGCAGCACGAGCGCCGCCGCCACCCAGCGGGGGGCGGGCAGCATGCAGTCCTCGGCGTCCGCGATGATGGGGACGTGCGTGCCGAGGAGGCCTCCCAGCGGCTCGTACAGTCGGGGAACGAGGCGGGCGAAGTGCGAAGGAGCCGACTCGTCGCGATCGGCGACCCGGACGATGCTCATGGCCTGGCTCTGTGTCGCGGCGAAGTGGACGAGCGGGGCGGAGGTGACGAGCAGGGGCACGAAGACCCACGCGAGGATTCGGCGCCGGCCGCGGGACCTCAGGAACAGCCAGACCGACACCGCGAAGACGGCGCTGGCCGACATCAGATGCGTCCACAGCGCGAGCCCGGAGAGCGCCCCCGCCGCGGCGAGGGCGAGGCGGGGTCGCCCCTGCGCCTCGAGCGATCGGCCGGCGCGGGCCCCGAGGAGGACGATGCCGCCGCAGAGCACGAGGGTCGTCGCATAGAGAGGCGGCGGCAGGGCGGACAAGAGCAGCATGTAGGGGGGAGGACAGGCCACGAGGACGGCGGCGGGGAGCGCGGCGGAGGGGTGCAGGGTCCGGGCGAGCCCGTACGCGAGGGGCACGAGGGCGAGGCCGAGCAGGAAGCACGGCAGGCGCAGCGCTTCCGTGGTGTTGCCCCACAAGGCCACGAAGGGCATGGCGACCCAGGCATCCAGGGGAGAGCCGTAGGGCTGCCCCCACAGCGTGGTGCCGGTGCCGGGGTGGCGCGCCATCAGGCCCACGATCGCGGTGTCCGCGTCGACCGGCGTCCGCAGCGCCTCGATCCAGAAGGGCAACCGCACGACGACCGCGAGCAGCAACGCCAACGGGATCGCGCGCGACGGCCTCATGGCTCGCCGCCGTCGTCCGTCCCGGCACCCGGCGTCTCTGCCTCTTCCGCCCCGGACGAGTGCTGGTGGGACCAGGCCGGGGGCCAGGGGTCGCGGGCCCAGCTCACCAGGCTCGGGCCCACGCACAGCGCGAGGACGATCCCCACCGCGGCGGCGGCCCGCCACCGAACGGGCCCGAGACGGGGACGCTGACGGGTGCGGAGGAAGACCCATCCCTGGCCCGCCACGAGAAAGAGAACGGGGAGGGACGGGAGCCGGTACCGCGGGTACCCGTGCGCCGCCACGTGCAGCACGACGTAGAACACGAGGAAGACGAGGAGAAGCCTCGTCCCCCGGTTCAGGGGAAGCGCCGCCACGCCGACGACGAACAGACCGAGGACGGCCAGGTAGGGCCCGAGCACGACCGCGATCGCGGCGAA
>Ga0326597_10013098_pt1 | contig 10908 bp, 6 predicted proteins | sample RVTome_12_FD_203789 | JGI IMG/M metagenome (GOLD analysis project Ga0326597, IMG submission 203789) | Soil microbial communities from uranium-contaminated site in the Upper Colorado River Basin, Wyoming, United States - RVT100D185 | ecosystem: Environmental > Terrestrial > Soil > Contaminated >... | reverse complement strand
TGGCCCGGTCCTGCGAGGTCGCACGCGATGTCCGGCACGATCACCCCTACGGCATCTTCCGCTTCGCTCACATCCCCGTGGCTGCGGTGTGGGGTGGCGACGTACACGCCCGTGCTCTCGTCCGCTGGATCGAAGTGCAACGTTCCCACGCCTTCGTGCTCGAACAACTGGCGGCACTGCCCCGAGGCGAATTGCTGGCACCCTGCGGGCCGCTCCAGCCCGACGCGATCGTCGTGGCGATGCAGGAGGGCTGGCGCGGCGAAATCGCCCACGTGGTCGTCACGGACGATCGCGGCGGCATCCGCCGGCACAAGGTGACCGACCCGTCCTTCCACAACTGGAGCGCCCTCGAGGTTGCATTGCCGGGCAACCAGATCTCCGATTTTCCGCTCTGCAACAAGAGCTTCAACCTTTCGTATGCCGGGCATGACCTCTAGGATGACTTCACCCGAGAGGAGGGCGACCGCCGATGTTTGAGTTCGTGCGCGCTCGTATTCGCCAGGGAACGCGCACCTTGCCGTTCCCCGGCCGCGGCGCGGACCTGCCCGAGCGGTTTCGCGGACTTCCCGTGCTGGTTACAGACGGACGGGCACCGCCCCGGGCCGTGCCGTCGGCGATTCTGACGACGACTCCGCAGGCGCAACCCGCGCTCGATTTGGGCGCCTGCCTCTTCTCTCCCGAGGAGGCCGGCAGCAGTCCCGCAGGCACGATCCGCTATACGAAAGACTACCGGATGGCCAGTTCGACGCGCGTCGGCCTGGTCGTGCCGGCGGGCGGCGAAGCGGAACTCGCGGCCGCGCTCGATGCCGCTTCGCTCCGCCTTTTCGGTCGATCCCTGCGACTGCGTTCCGTCGTCGCGGGAAGCTGCGGTGGCTGCGAAGCCGAGCTCGTCGCGCTCGGCAATGTGGTGTTCGATCTCGCGCGGTTCGGCGTTCAGTTCGTGGCCTCGCCGCGCCATGCCGATGGCATCGTGATCACCGGCGCGTCCAGCCGCAACATGCAGTTTGCCGTCGCGAATACGTACGAGGCGACACCGGCGCCGCGACTGGTCATTGCCGTCGGCGCGTGTGCCATCGCGGGTGGACCGTTCCGTGGCAGTCCCGAAGTCGGGCACGAGGCGCTCACCGGAATTCCGGTCGATCTCTGGGTGCCGGGCTGCCCGCCGCATCCGTTGACTCTGCTCGACGGTCTGCTCCGCTTGCTCGGCCGCCTGCCCGCGGAACGACGGCCCGGGGGAGAGGCCGCGGTCGCGCAGCGTCCGTCAACCGGTCCGTGACAGCGCCGCGCGGCGGCGCGCGGACCGGTGTGCAGCCTCCCTTGATCCGGGGCGTGAAGTGAGACGGGGGCGGGGGTTCGCCCCCGCCCCCGTCACGCCGGCGGCACGCGGTCGCCCGCGCGGTTCAACGGCGCTGCCGGTCCGCTGCCAGTCGCCGATGTATCTCCGCGTTCTCGACCCACGGCTTGCGCTCGAAGTAGCTCCGGGTCTGTTCGACCACCTTCGGTGAGAGCCACAGGAGTGCCAGCAGGTTGGGCAGCACGACCACGCCGAGGAAGACGTCGCCCAGCCCCCAGATCGCGCCGAGCGATGCCGTCGCACCGACGAAATGCATGATCACATAAACGATGCGATAGGGGACCACGGCCTTTGCGCCGAAGATGTAGTTTGCGCAGCGATCGCCGTAATAACTCCACGAGATGGCGGTCGAGATCGCGAACAGGATCACGCCGAGGATGACGATGTAGTCACCGGCCACCGCGTTGGTGAATGCGAACCCCTCCTCGAACGCCATCGTCGTGAGCGGCGCCCCGCTCTCCGCCGCCGGGCCGTAAAGTGAGTTGTGCGTCTGGCCATCGTCACCCACGGCATCGCCGCTCGCCGGCCGGATCGTGCCGGTGAAGGGCTGCGTCTGCGCCTGGTCCGTGAAGAAGGTGTCCACGGCCGCCTCGTGCCAGGCGTAACGCGGCTGGCCGGGGCCGGCCGCCGGCAGGCCGTTCTCGATGCGAAGCTCGGCAGGCGCCGCAACACCGTGGTCGATGCGGCCATCGGCCTCGACGATGACCCAGCTCGAATCGCCGCCCGACATCGTCAGCTCCGTCGGGTGGCGCGCATTCCAGACGCCGGTCATGATGACGACCAGACCGGTCATCGTGCAGATGACGATCGTGTCGATGAACGGTTCGAGCAGCGCGACCACGCCTTCCGATACCGGTTCATCCGTCTTCGCCGCCGCGTGCGCGATCGGGGCCGATCCCTGCCCCGCCTCGTTCGAGAACAGGCCTCGCCGGACCCCCCACGTCATCGTCGCGATCAAGGCGCCCACACCCGTGCCGGCTACGCCCGCCGTCGGATTGAACGCTTCCCGGAAGATCAGCCCCAGCGTAGCCGGCAGCTGGCCGATGTTGAGGAGGATCACGACCAGTGCGCCGGTCACGTAGATCGCCGCCATCAGCGGCGCGAGGATGGCCGTGACCCTGCCGATCCGGGAGATGCCGCCGAGGATCACGGCCGCCACGATCGCCGAACTGACCAGGCCGGTCGCGACGGGCGAAACGCCGAACGACGAATTCAGCGTGTCGGCCAGCGTGTTCGCCTGAATTCCGTTTCCGGTCAGGAACGCCGTCGTGCCCAGCATCACCGCGAAGAAGATCGCGAGCGGCTTCCACTTCGGGCCCATGCCCTTCTCGATGTAGTACATGGGTCCGCCCGAAACCGTACCTTCCCACTTCTTCGCGTCCCGGTCCACGCCCTCGACCACGCGGTAGAACTGCGCCAGCACGACCTCGGAGTACTTCGTGGCCATGCCGAGGAACGCCGTCACCCACATCCAGAACAGAGCGCCCGGCCCGCCGAAGTGGATCGCGATCGCGACTCCCGCGATGTTGCCGATGCCGACCGTCGCCGACAACGCCGTCGTCAACGCCTGGAAATGGGAAACATCACCCGGCTCGTTCGGGTCGTCGTACTTCCCCGAGGTCACACCGAAGCCGTGGCCAAGTCGGCGGACCTGGATCAGACCCAGCCGCAGCGTGAGAAAAATGCCGGTCCCCAACAGCGCAATGATCGAGTACGAGATCGTCTCGCCGCCAATCGTCACACCCTTGTTCAGGACCCATTCCTCGAGGAAACTGACGATCCCGTTGAAGTCCATTCGTCACCTCGGTCCATGCCCGGAAGCAGCCTCGCGCCACTCCACTCGTTGTCCACAGTGGGCGCCAAGTTGCCCTGCCGGAGCCCCTTCAGGCAAGATTGGAGGCCGCGGATGTCGAGGGCCGCGGAAACCCCGCGGCGTGGCTGGCGTACTACGTTCTGTCCCCCGGTCGGTCCATCAGGATTCAGGAGGCTGGATGAGGCGGTATCTCGGACCCGGGTCCGTCGGGCTCCTGCTCGCGGCCTGCGCCGTGAGCCCGGCATCCGGTCCGGCGGCGTTCGCTTCGCCGCCCGCTTCGGCCGTCACCGCCATCGAGCTTGCCGCGTCGGCGATAACGCCGGCCATCATGTACAACCACATCGACTACCTGGCCAGCGATGCGCTGAGGGGACGCGAGACGCCCGGCCTCGGCCTCGAGGCCGCCGCGACCTGGGTCACCGAGAGTTTCCGCGACATCGGGCTCGAGCCCGCGGGCGATGACGGGACGTACACGCAGCGCTGGCCGCTGAAGCGGGCCGGCTTCGACCTGCCGAAGACGGCGATGCGGATCGAGGTCGGCGACTGGGTGACCGGCCTGCGTATCGGCGCGGATTTCTTTGTGGTCCCCGCCGTCGGCATGCCCTCGGCTTCAGCGCCGATCGTATACGCCGGCTCAGGCCTGCGGCCGCGCAAAGGGCCGGGCATCGACATAACGAGCCGTTTCGCGATGATGGTGCTGCCCGGAACGCGGCCGGACTCGGCGTGGCGCCGGACGATCGAAAGTGCGATGCAGGCGGCGGTTCCGGCGGGCGCGACGGGTCTGGTCATGATCCTGGATCCGGGCTTCGACGAATCCTTGCTGAACCAGGCGGGCGCCTCGCTCGGCGCGGCCGCGCCGATTTTCCTCATCGGGCTGAAGCATGATGTCGCCCAGTCGATAGTGCGGCGGGCCGGCCTGAGCCCGGACCGGGCGCTGGCGGCGCCGGCTCCACCGGCCGCCCAGGACTTCGGCCGCCTGACGATCAGCCTCGTGCGCAGCAACGAGGTGGACCACCCGCCGAACGTCGTGGCGGTGTTGCGCGGATCGGACCCGGCGCTGCGCGACGAGTACGTCGTGATCAGCTCGCACATGGATCACATCGGCGTGGGCGCCCCGAACGCGGCGGGCGATTCGATCTACAACGGCGCGGACGACAACGCGTCAGGCACGGCGGCCATGATCGGCGTGGCGGAAGCGTTCGCGGCGATGGACGAGCGGCCGGCCCGTTCGATCCTGTTCCTCGCGACGAGCGGCGAGGAACTCGGCCTGCTCGGATCGACGTGGTTCACGGACCATCCGCCCGTGCCGGCGGACCACATGGTCGCGAACATCAATCTCGACATGATCGGCCGCAACTCGCCGGACAGCATCGTGGCGATCGGGCAGGAGTACTCATCGCTGGGCGCGCTCGCCTACCGCGTGGCTCGGGAGCGGCGGGAGCTGCACCTGACGATCGCTTCGGATCCCTGGCCGGAGGAGCAGCTGTTCTTCCGCAGCGACCACTTCAACTTCGCCCGCATCGGCGTGCCCGCGCTCTTCTTCACGTCGGGTGTTCACGCGGACTATCACCGTCCGTCGGATGAGCTGCGCTACATCGACACGGACAAGACCGCGCGAGTCGCCCGGCTGGTCTTGTACCTGGCGAACGAGATCGCGAACGCGCCTTCTCCGCCCATGTGGACGCAAAAGGGTATTGCGGACATGAAGAGCGTGAACGGCCGGAACTGAGGGCCGGCCGGCTCCGGCTCAGTCGCGTCGCCGTAATCCGCGGACCTCGGGGTCGGCCACTCCTTCCTCGCAGGCCGGTTTCCCTGTGGAAATCGAAAGACCGCCGTAACTCCGCAGATGCTGGAGAGTCAGTCCCGGTTCCCCGGCGGTCCTGCCTCCGCGACCCCCGGTTTCTCGCCCTTGAGCCAGTACGCGAACCACTGGCGCAGCCTGCCCAGCCGGTCGACCAGCAGCCAGGGCTCGCCGCTGCGAGAGAGGTCGTGCGTCGAGCGTGGATAGCGGACGAATTCCACGGGCACGCCCTGCTTCCTCAAGGCCACGAACCATTCCTCGGCGCCGCCGATGCGGGTCCGGAAATCCTCCTCCGACTGCACGATGAGCGTGGGCGTGCGGACCTTGTCCACGTGGCGGATCGGCGACAGTGAGTCGTACAGCGCCCAGTTGTCCCATGGCTTGCCGTAGAACTCGAATTCCGTGAGGCCGTACGCGTCGCTGGCGCCGTACCAGTAGGCCCAGTCGCTGATCATGCGATCGGCCTGCGCGGCCTCGAAGCGATCGGTCTTCGTCGTGACCCAGGCGGTCATGAAGCCGCCGTAACTGCCGCCGGTCACACCCATGTGGAGTGAATCGACGTCGGGCCGCTTCGCCACGACGTCCACGGCCTTCATCAGGTCTTCGTAATCCTCCATGCCCCAGCGGCCGCGCGTCGAGTACGTGAAATCCGCGCCGTATCCGCTCGATCCGCGCGGGTTCGTGAAAAGAACCCACATGCCGGCGCCGGCGATGTTCTGGAACTCGTCGAACCAGTTCTCGCCATAGGCGGAGTGTGGACCGCCGTGGATGTAGAGGACGAGCGGGTACTTCTGCCCCTGCTGATACCCGTGCGGCTTCATCAGCCAGGCTTCGATCTCGAGGCCGCCGACCGATGTGTAAGTGAAGCGCTCGCCGCCGGAGAATGCGACATCCCGGATGAGCCCGTCGTTGAAGCGCGTGAGGCGGCGCTCATTCGAACCGCCAGGGTCGGCCACGTACAGCTCGGTCGGCTGCGCGAGGCTCGTCGCGACGTATGCCATCTTCGTGTACTTCGCATCGTACGACACGCCGTTGATGCGGCGGCGCCCGCTCACCAGCTCGGTGCGCCGGCCGTCCTTCGTCGCGAGGCGGAACACGGCATCGCGGCCGCCGATGCTGGCCTCGAACAGGATGTCGCCCGCCGGCAGGAACTCGAAGCTGCCGGGCTCGTACTGCCAGTCGCCCATCAGGTTGCGTGGCTCGCCGCCACCCGCATCGATGATGTAGATGCCGGTGTTGGCGGTGCGGCTCGTCCGGTTGGCGAACGCGATCCGCCTGCTGTCCGGCGACCACGCAACGCTGCCTTCGCTCCCGTTCATCGACGTCAACCGGCGGGGTGAGCCACCCTCGACCGGAACGACGAAGATGTCGCTGTCGTTGCGATCGGCTTCATCGCGGACGGCGTCGTAGGGCAGGATCGCGAGGGAATCACGCTCCGCCTGTACCACGGAGTCGGGCCGGAGTGCCGGCTCCGCTGCGAACGCGATCCACCGGCCGTCCGGCGAGACCGTCGCGCCGCGATGCGAGTAGCGCGTGTCGGTCAGGCGGATCTTCGCCGTGTCGCCCACGTTCTGCTTCCACAACTGGGCCGGCCGGTAACGCGCCGCCTCCCGCGGGTTCGCCAGGAAGCCCCGCCCGTTCGCGACCATGGGAAGGTCGTTGTAATGGCGGCCGTCGAAGCGACGCCCGTCGAGAGGCTGCGTGACCGAGCCCCACGGCGGCCGCGCGCTCGCCGGCATCGAAGCGAACGGGTCGGCGCCGCGGCCACCCGGGCCTCGCCCGTCGCGAGCGCCCGCAGCCTCGTCGTCCGCGCTATCGGCCGGCGCCGTGAAGACCGCGAACCGCCCGTCGGCCGTCATCGAGCCGCTCGGGTAGTCGTCGAGCTGGAACGCCTCGCCGCCGGGTTGGTCCATGCGCAATGCCCACGTCGAGCCGCGGCCGCCCTGTCGCTGCGAACTGAAGAACAGGTACTTCCCATCCAGGGACCAGCGTGGATTCGAGCTTTCCGTGCCCGGTGAGGTGTAGCGGACGGGGTCACCGCCCGCGGACGGGACCATCCAGACCTCGCTGTGTCGGCGGTTCTCCGCCTCCTTGACCGTGGTCACGGTGAACGCGATGAACCGGCCGTCGGGCGACATCGCCGGCGACGCGACCGTCGTGACACGGTACCAGTCGGCGGGCATGAAGGCGCGGCCCGGCTGCTGGGCGACGCCGGGCGAGGCGCAGAGGATGACAGCGAGCACGCTGGCGATGCGACGCATGGAGGTCTCCGGCGAGTTTCGGGAAAGTGTTCGTGCTTGCGACCTGGCGACCTTGCAAATTTGCCTCACGCGCAACCCCGGCAGGGTACGGCGTCCTGCCGTGGTTCGCAATCGGACTGGGTGAAGCGGGCGTTCACGTCACGCCGAAACGTTCCGTCAGGCCGGAGAGCAGCTTGCCGTGCAGTCCGCCGAATCCGCCGTTCGACATGATGAGCACGACGTCACCGGGGCGCGACCGGGCCGTTACGAGCCTCGCGATATCCGCGGGGTCGGCCAGGGTGTCGGCTTCCAGTCCGGCATCGCGCCACGTCAGGACCATGCCTTCGAGATCAAGCGCGCCGTCCTTCGCGTAGCGCTCCGGATGGAAGAGCCCGGCGATCACGACGGCATCGGCCTCCGCCAGCGCCGCCACGTAGTGTGCCTGGAATTCGCGGCGCTGCGCCGTGTAGCTGCGCGGTTCGAAGATCGCGATGATGCGGCGGCCGGGATAGCGCTGCCGCGTCGCGCGAACGGTCTCCTGCACGGCCGTCGGATGGTGGGCGAAGTCATCGATCACGGTGACGCCGCCGATCACGCCGCGAACCTCCATCCGCCGGCGCACGCTGCGGAAGGTGCGCAGCGCCTCGCGAACCCGCTGCGGTTCCGCGCCGACGGTCGCCGCCGCGGCGATGGCCGCCAGGGCGTTGCGGACGTTGAACGCCCCGGCCAGCGGCGTTTCGACCGTGCCCCACTCGACGTCATCGTGCACGACCGTGAAGCGCGTGCTCTGCTCCGAGAAGGAGACGTCCTCGGCCCGCCAGCGCGCTTGCCGGCCGCTGTCGCTCGCACCGCCGGCGTAGCCGAACGACTCGACCGGCGCGAAGCAGGCGGGCGCAAGCTCACGCACGGCGGGCGAGTCCCAGCCTGCGACCAGCGTGCCGGCCGATGGGATGAGATTGATGAAACGGGAGAAGGCCCACCGATAGGCGATCTCGTCGCGGTAGATGTCGGCGTGATCGAATTCGATGTTATTGACGATCGCGGTGTCCGGCAGGTAGTGCCACATCTTCGGACCCTTGTCGAAATAGGCGGTGTCGTACTCATCCGCCTCGATCACGAAGATGCGCGAGCCCGTGAGCCGGAAGGACGTGCCGAAATTCTCCGCGACCCCGCCCACCAGGAACGACGGCGCGAGACCCGCCATGTCGAGGATCCACGCCAGCAGCGACGTCGTCGTCGTCTTGCCGTGTGTGCCGGCCACGGCCATCGACACGCGGCCGCGCAGGAACTCTTCCTTGATCGTGGCGGCTGCCGACGTATACGGAATGCGCGCGTTCAGCAGCCATTCCAGCTCCGGATTGCCACGAGAAATGGCGTTGCCGACCACGACCAGGTCCGGCCGGGGCGTCAAGTTATCCGGCGAATAACCCTCGCGATAATCGATGCCGAGGGAGGCGAGAAGGTCGGACATGGGCGGGTAGACACTCTCGTCCGAGCCGGTGACGCGGTGGCCGGCCGCGCGAAGCAGCCCGGCGAGGGAGGCCATGGCCGTGCCGCCAATGCCGATCAGGTGATAGTGGCGCGAACTCATGGATGAAGACGATCCCCTTGCCGCCGCTTCGAGTTGCCGGCGGGGTGCCGGTCCGGGGGCATGGCCGAAAGCGCGGATTCGGCATTCGCAGCCCGACCGGGCAGCCAACTCCCGCCCTCGACCCCTCTGCTGCCCTGCCCGGAAAGCTACCAGCGACCGACAGGCCCGACGAGTGGCCGCCGGCCGATGCGAGGCGGTTGCGGCGCACCTGACCGGACAGGAGATCCCTCGGGCGCCGTTGTCGTGATGCGCAGGGTCTCGTGGCCGTCGCGGTGTGCCCCAGCGGATGGCGTGCCCAGCGGCAAGTCGTGGTCGCGGTATACCCGGCATATCGGCTCGGAAGTGTGGACGGGTGGGTCGAAAGAGCTTATGTTTGGTACCCGCACCGGCTCCGGGCGTCCCCGGTGGTCGGTAATCGGCGACGGGGATCGCGACCCGATTCCCGTCGCTGTGTTTTGAGGATTCAGGAGGTACTTTTTGATCGAGATCGAAATCCAGGAAGGCGACCGCATCGAGTGGGCTCTGAAGCAGTTCCGGCGGAAGATGTTGCGTTCGGGCCTCTTCAAGGACATGAAGCGGAAGCGCTTCTACGAGAAGCCGAGCGAAGCGAAAAAGCGGAAGCAGGCGGACGCGCGGCGTCGTAGCCTGCGTGCGCGCCGGCGGCGCTGACGGCGCTCCGCGAACCCACAGGTTTCTCCCCGGTAAAACACAGGAAGGTCCTGCGGCTGGCCACGGGTGCATCCAGGCCGCCGGGGCCTTCTTCGCGCGAGTGATGGGCGCGCGACCGCGCGCGCGCCGGCGGCGCGCCATGGAATCGGCGGTCCCCACAGCCGCGATCGGCGTCGCAAACTCAAGGCTCGTGTCCCCGTGAAAGCAGGGCAGACCGTCTTGCCGAAGTCCGCTTCCCTCCGCCGTGTCCCGACGTGGCATGCGGTCCGCAACCTGGTGGTGGGGTTGTCGTGCGCGGGTGGGGCCCTGCTTCTGGAGCGAGGCTCGGTCGTCTTCACGGGGACCACGCCGCAGGTTTTCTTCCACGTCGCGATCGGGGCGGCTGCCTGGTTCGCCGGGCCGTCGGCCGGCATCGTCGCGGCGGCGGCTTCCTTCCTCGCCATCCAGATTCTCGCCGTCGGGCCGAGCCTGGTCTCCGATCCCGGCGGAGCGACGCTGGTCCAGGCTCTGATTTTCCTGGTGGTCGCTTCCGGTACGGTGTGGGGTGTCTTCGCATTGAAACGGGCTCTCCGCCGCGCGGCGGCTCTCGCCCGCCGGGCCCAGCGCCTCACGGCCAGGCTCCACGGTCGGACGGAACAGCTGAGTTATGCGGCCCTGCGGTACCGCCGGCTGCAGCAGGTTGCGGCCGCCCTCCTTCGGGCGATTACGCCGCAGCAGGTAGTCGATGTGGTGATGGGCGCGGGTGTATCGGCGGCGAACGCGGCGGCGGCCGTGCTCGTGCGACTCGACGAGACGCCCGCGATCCTGGGGAGCACCGGCCTGACGCCATCCCTTTCTCAGGCGCTGGCCGAGCGTGATGTGGATCTGACCGGTCCGCTCGAAGCCGCGCTGCTCGACGGCGATTCCGCCTGGCTCGGGCCGGGCGAGCCGCTGGTCAAGGGAAAGCCTGCGGCCCCGGCGGAGCAGCCGTCGGGGAGGACGATGACCTGGGCCGTACTACCGCTGGCCGTTCCTGACCGGCGGCTCGGTGCGCTCGCCCTCGGTTTCGACGGAGCCGTCCGATTCAGCGAGGAAGATCGGACCTTTGGCCTGCTGTTCGCACAGCAATGCGCGCAGGCGCTGGACCGCTCCCGGCTGTACCAGGCGGAGCGGACGGCGCGGGTGCAGTCGCAGTTCGCCGAGCGGCAGGTCAGTTTCCTGGCCGCAGTGACGGGTCGGTTATCCTCGAGCTTCGACGTGCAGGAGAGCCTGGCCGAGGTCGTCGATCTCGTCGCCGCAAGTCTCGGCGAGTTCTGCGCCGTGCACACCGTGACGGAGAACGGCCGCGTCGTGCTGGCGGCGGCAACCCTCTCGAAGGAGGGTCGGCGAGCCCATTTCGGACCGCAGAATCCCGCGCTCGTCCTGGCCGCCGATTCGCCCCGCGGCTATCCGAGCGTTATC
>Ga0326597_10013097_pt1 | contig 10909 bp, 7 predicted proteins | sample RVTome_12_FD_203789 | JGI IMG/M metagenome (GOLD analysis project Ga0326597, IMG submission 203789) | Soil microbial communities from uranium-contaminated site in the Upper Colorado River Basin, Wyoming, United States - RVT100D185 | ecosystem: Environmental > Terrestrial > Soil > Contaminated >... | reverse complement strand
CAGATCAAGATGGCGCAAGGCGCCAAGCCCGGCGAGGGCGGCCAGTTGCCCGGCCACAAGGTCGACGCCACCATCGCCCGGGTACGCTATTCCACCCCCGGCGTCGGCCTCATCTCGCCGCCGCCCCACCACGACATCTATTCCATCGAGGACCTGGCCCAGCTCATCTACGACCTCAAGAACGTCAACCCCGAGGCTGACGTTTCGGTGAAGCTGGTCTCGGAAGTCGGCGTCGGCACCGTGGCGGCGGGCGTCGCCAAGGCGCGCGCCGATCACCTCACCATTTCCGGTTTCGAGGGCGGCACCGGCGCCTCGCCGCTGACCTCGATCAAGCATGCCGGCAGTCCCTGGGAAATCGGCATTGCCGAGACCCAGCAGACGCTGGTCGCCAACCGCCTCAGGGGCCGCATCAAGGTCCAGGTCGACGGCGGCTTGCGCACCGGCCGCGACGTGATGATCGCCGCCCTTCTGGGGGCCGACGAGATGGGCTTTTCCACCGCGCCCTTGATCTCGGCCGGCTGCGTGATGATGCGCAAGTGCCACCTCAACACCTGTCCCGTCGGCATCGCCACCCAGGACCCGGAACTGCGCAAGCGCTTCCGCGGCCTGCCTGAGCACATCATCAACTTCTTCTTCTTCGTGGCCGAGGACGTGCGCGCCCTCATGGCGGCCATGGGCTTTACCCGCTTTGCCGACCTGGTCGGGGCCAGCGAATGTCTCGATCAGGAAAAGGCCATCTCGCACTGGAAGGCCCGCGGCCTCGATTTTTCCCGCCTGTTCGAGCAGGCCGATGTGGAGGGCGACGTGGCGGTGCGCAACTGCGAACGCCAGCACCATGCGCTGGCCGAGGTCCTCGACCGCCGCTTCATCGAGCAGGCCCGGCCCGCCCTTGATGAGGGAACTGCGGTCGAGCTTGCCTTCCCGATCCGCAATACCGACCGCGCCGCCGGCGCCATGCTGTCGGGAGAAGTAGCGCGACGCTACGGCCATTCAGGCCTGCCCGCCGACACCATCACCATCCGCCTTCACGGCATCGCCGGCCAGAGTTTCGGGGCCTTCCTTGCCCACGGCATCACCATGGAACTCACCGGCGAGGCCAACGACTATGTCGGCAAGGGCCTGTCGGGCGGCCGCCTCATCATCCGCCCGCCGGAAAATGCCGCCTTTGTGGCGGAGAAGTCGATCATCGTCGGCAACACCGTCCTTTACGGCGCCATCGCCGGGGAGTGCTATTTCCGCGGCGTTGCCGGCGAACGCTTTGCGGTGCGCAATTCCGGCGTCCTGGCGGTGGTCGAGGGGGTGGGCGACCACGGCTGCGAATACATGACCGGCGGCGTCGTGGTGGTCATCGGCGAGACCGGGCGCAACTTTGCCGCCGGCATGTCGGGCGGCGTTGCCTATGTCTTGGATGAGGTCGGCGATTTCGCCGAGCGCTGCAATCTCGCCATGGTCGACCTCGCACCCGTCCCGGCCGAGGAGGAAACCATCGAGCGTTTGCATCACCATGGCGGCGATCTCGAGCATCACGGTCTGGTCGACGTCACCGCCGACATGAACCGCCGCGATGGCGGGCGCATCTGGGAGCTGGTCGGACGCCACTACAGGTATACCGGTTCCACCCGGGCGAAAGACATCCTCGATCACTGGGATCGCTATCTGCCGCGCTTCGTCAAGATCATGCCGGTCGAATACCGCCGCGCCCTGCTGGAGCTGGAAAAGCAGCAGGTCGACAGCGACGGCCTGCAGATCGGCCTCAAGAGGCGGGCCTGAGGAGCGCGAGGACCCATGGGCAAGATCACCGGCTTTCTCGAATTCGACCGCCAGGAGCAGAAATACGCTCCCGCCGCCGACCGGGTGCGCCATTACCGCGAGTTCACCCTGCCCCTGGAGGACCGCGACCTGGTGCGCCAGGCGGCCCGCTGCATGGACTGCGGCATTCCCTTCTGCCAGGGCGCCACGGGCTGTCCGGTCGACAACCAGATCCCCGACTGGAACGATCTCGTCTATGCCGGCGACTGGAAGCGGGCATCCGACAACCTCCACTCCACCAACAATTTCCCCGAGATGACCGGGCGCATCTGCCCGGCCCCGTGCGAGGGCGCCTGCACCCTCAACCTCGAGGATACGCCGGTGGCCATCAAGACCATCGAGCAGGCCATCGCCGACCGCGCCGAGCGGGAAGGCTGGATCGTGCCCCAGCCGGCCGAGCACCAGACCGGCAAGCGCGTCGCCATCGTCGGCTCCGGCCCGGCGGGCCTGGCGGCCGCCCAGCAGCTGGCCCGCGTCGGCCACGAGGTGCATGTCTTCGAGCGCGAGCCGCGCCCCGGCGGGCTGTTGCGCTACGGCATCCCCGACTTCAAGATGGAAAAGCACCATGTCGACCGCCGCATCGAGCAGATGCAGGCCGAAGGCGTTACCTTCCACACCAATGTTCATGTCGGCCACGATATCAGCGCCGGCGATCTCGTCGCCGGATATGACGCGGTAGTGCTCGCCGGCGGCGCCAAACTGTCGCGCGATCTGCCCATCGAGGGCCGCGACCTCGACGGCATCCACTTTGCCATGGATTTTCTGCCGCAGCAGAACCGCCGCGTCTCCGATGAACCACTCGGCGATGTCGAGCCCATCGTGGCCGACGGCAAACATGTCGTGGTGATCGGCGGCGGCGACACCGGGTCCGACTGTATCGGCACCTCGGTGCGCCAGGGAGCGCTTTCCGTCACCCAGCTTGAGATCATGCCGCAACCGCCGCTGCATGAAGACAAGCTGCTGACCTGGCCGAACTGGCCGCTGAAACTGCGCACCTCGTCAAGCCAGCAGGAAGGCGTCGAGCGCGATTTTTCCGTCATGACCCAGCGCTTTTCCGGCACCAACGGTGCGGTTGCGAAACTGCATTGCGTGCGCGTCGATGAAAAGTTTCAAGCAATCGCCGGCGGCGAGTTCGAACTGCGCGCCGACCTTGTCCTGCTGGCCATGGGCTTTGTTCATCCGGTACTTGAAGGCATGGTGGACGAGCTTGGGGTGGCCCTCGATGCGCGCAAGAACGTCCTCGCCAACACCGACGACTACCGCACCTCGGTGGACAAGGTGTTTGCCGCCGGCGACATGCGCCGCGGCCAATCGCTCGTCGTCTGGGCGATCCGTGAAGGCCGTCAGGTGGCGCGGGCCGTCGATGAATATCTGATGGGCTCGAGCGTCCTGCCGCGCTGATCACTCGGCGGGCTTGCCGATGCCGAAATCGTCGATGCGCCCCGGCTGTGGCGGCGGCGACTGGCCGGTGGTGAGCAGTCTTTCGGCATGGCTGCCCGGCTGCGCGTCGAGCCGCAGCGCTGCGAGGCCGGCCATGCCTTTGCCGTTGGCGCCGTCGTCGCCGGCCTGCCTGGCGTCATCGGCCTTGCCGGCATCCTCGCGTGCCGGCCGGCGAGCCAGCGCAATGGCATCGCGAGAGGGCAGATCGCCGGGCTCGATGCGGGTGACCTCGCCATTGGCCAGCGCCTTGCCGAAGACGGGGCCGTCAAAGACCGCCCGCCGCCGGGTGGCCGGCAACCCGTCGTCGCCATGGGCCGCCTCGTCCGCGGCATGGATCTCTTGCGCCGCCTCGATGTCCCTGCGCAGTTCCTCCAGCAGGATCGAGGCCAGCTTGTCATTGCCGCTGCGCAGCAGATTGACGCCGTTGCGCGAGCGCAGGCGCACGAACTCGCCGTTCAGATCGAAGCCGTTTTCGGCATAGCTGCCGTCGGCATTGGCGAATTGCGCCCGGATATCGAGGAAGCGGATGCCGGCCTTGTCCACGGCCTCGCGCTGCAGCGCCGTGACGGTCGTGGCCACATCGTCGATCTGGCGCGACAGCATGGGCGGCAACCCGATCCAGTAGACGGCCACCCCGGACCGCTTGAGGACCGCCAGCAGGGCCGCCATGTTGTCCTTGTAGGCTGCCACCCATTCCGGCGAGCCGTAGCTCAGGCGCTCGGCGCCTTTGCGGATATCGCGCCCGTCATTGGCGCCGATCATGACGACGGCGATGTCGAACTGGTTGCGCTCGAGGATGCCGTTGAGGGCCCGCGGCCAGTTGTAGATCTCCGGACGGGCAAGCCCTGAGTCTTCCTTGAAGCGGCCTGAAACCGAAATCCGCTCGTCATCGCGGGCCAGTCGCGCCAGGCCCGCCCACAGGCCGCCGGCCAGCGAGTCGCCGATGACGAATATCTTGTAGCTGTCACGCGGCCCGGGGAGATAGTTGCCAGCCCGGCCCGGCCCCGGCGGCATCAGGCACAGGCCGGCGACAAGCACGGCCGCCGCCAGCCGCCACAGGCGCGCAACCCTGGTTCGTCTCGCCATCATGGTGCCGGGCATCTGCCGACTTTAGCGGTCCTTGCGCATGCGCTCAAGCAGTTCGGCTGTCGCATAGCCGTCGGGCAAAAGACCGTTGGTACGCTGGTAGGCCTGGATGGCGGCTTGCGTCTTGTTGCCGAAGTAGCCGGACAAGCCACCGGTATCGAAGCCGCGCGAGGTCAAGAGCGTCTGCATCTCGATGCGTTCTTCCTTGCTGAGCAGCGCCTGGCCCGACGGCCATGGGTGCACCAGTGGCCCTTGGCCGCGCAGCCGGTCGGCGAGGTGGGCGACCGCCAGGGCGTAGGCCACGGAGTTGTTGTAGGCGAGGATGGCCTTGAAATTGTCGGTTACCAGGAAGGCCGGGCCGGCGGCACCGGCCGGCAGCAGGAGGCTGGCCGCCTCGCGCGGCAGGCCGAAGCGGCCACCGCCGGCCACCTTGACGCCGAGATGGGCCCAGCGGACGAAACTGCGCTTGCCCGCCTCGCCGACCAGACGATAGTCGAAGCCGCTCGGCAGGGTAACCTCGAAGCCCCACGGACGCGCCGGCGACCAGCCGCGCTTGGCCAGATAGTTGGCCGACGACGCCAGGGCATCGGGAACGCTTGACCAGATGTCGCGCCGCCCGTCGCCCGTCCAGTCGACGGCATAGGCATTGAAGGTGGTGGGAATGAACTGGGTATGGCCCATGGCGCCGGCCCACGAGCCGACAAACCTGTCGGCGCTCACGTCGCCGCGTGCCAGGATTTGCAAGGCGGCCAGGAGCTGCTGGCGGCCGTAGGCGCGGCGCGGCCCGTCATAGGCCAGCGTCGCCAGCGAACGCAGCACGCTCTTGTCGCCGGCATAGCTGCCATAGTTGGACTCGATGCCCCAGATGGCGACAAGTACCGAGCGGTCGACCCCCAGGCGCTTTTCGATGGCCTCCAGGTCGCCGGCATAGTCCGCGGCCCTGGCGCGGCCGTTGGCAATCCTGAGCTCGCTCACCCGCTTGTCCACATAGTCCTGGATCGCCGTGGTGAACTCGGCCTGGTTCTGGTTGCGCATCACCACGTCGGGATCGGGGTCGAGACGGCGCATGACCGCGCCATAGAGGTCGCGCGCGATACCCTTGGACTGGGCTTGCGGCCAGAAATCCTCGATGAACTGGCGGAACGCCGCCCGATCGGACAGTTTCGCCAGACCCGCGCTGTCGAAGGCATCCGGGTCGGCCCGCACGCCGGCCGGCCCGCCCGCCAGCATGACGCCGGCCGCCAGCACTGCCGTCGCCCTTGCCAGTGTCCACGCCCGCCGTGGTTTCATCGCCATCCTGCCCCCAAAAGCGCCCCCTCACGCGGCGTTGTGCCTGGCCAGCCGGGTTTCCCACTCCAGTGCCGTCGCCACGATGAAGTCGAGATCGTCGTGACGCGGCACCCACCCCAGAACCGATCGCACCTTGTCGGCACCGGCCACCAGTACCGGCGGATCCCCGGCCCGGCGCGGCATGTCCTTGACATTGAGACGATGGCCCACCGCCCGCTCCACCGCGGCGATGACCTCGAGCACCGAAGACCCGCGCCCGTAGCCGCAATTGAAAATACCGCAGCCGCCGCCGTCGCGCACATGATCGAGGGCCTTGAGATGGGCCGAGATCAGGTCGCTCACATGGATATAGTCGCGGATGCAGGTGCCGTCGGGGGTGTCGTAATCGCGCCCGTAGATGTCCAGGTGCTCGCGCTGACCGAGCGCTGCCTGGCTTGCCACCTTGATGAGATGGGTGGCCCGCTCGGTCGACTGCCCGGCGCGCGCCTGCGGATCGGCGCCGGCCACGTTGAAATAGCGCAGCGCCACATAATCGAGGCCATAGGCATGGGCGCTGTCGCGCAGCATCCACTCGGTCATCAGTTTCGAGGCGCCATAAGGGGAGATGGGATCGAGGCGCCCGTCCTCGAACACCGGGTTCACCTCGGGGATGCCGTAGACCGCCGCCGTCGAGGAAAAGATGAAACGCGACATTTGCGCCCTGACGCAGGCTTCGATCAGCGCCCGCGATTTCACCGTATTGTTGAGATAATAGGCCAGCGGATCGGCAACCGAATCGGGAACGATGATCGAGCCCGCGAAATGCACCACCGCATCGACCTTGTATTGAGCCAGGATCTTGCCGATCAGTCCGGCATCGCCGGCATCGCCCTTGACCAGCACCGCCGGCGGCGGTACCGCCCGCTCGAACCCGGTCGACAGGTCGTCGAGCACCACCACGTCCTCGCCGCGGTCGATGAGACCGAGAACCATATGGCTGCCGATATATCCTGCTCCGCCCGTCACCAGGACGCTCATGGCGTGACTTTCCCTTCAACGTGTTGCATGTCTGTCAACCAATTCTGTTTACAAATTGAACGATAAACGGTTTCCAGTTTGTTACCCTCCGCAAATCCAAAGGCGATCTGCGACATGAAGACCCCGTTGAAAAAAGCCGTGTTTCCCGTCGCCGGCCTCGGCACCCGCTTCCTGCCGGCCACCAAGGCCATGCCCAAGGAAATGCTCACCATCGTCGACCGTCCCATCATCCAGCTTGCCGTGGACGAGGCGCGCGAGGCCGGCATCGAGCATTTCATCTTTGTCACCGGGCGCAACAAGGGCGTTATCGAGGACCATTTCGACAAGCAGTACGAACTTGAACAGACATTGCGCCGGCGCGGCAAGATGGTGGAACTGCACCTCCTCGAGGCCGACCTGCCGAGCGCCGGCCAGACCAGTTTCACCCGCCAGCAGGAGCCGCTGGGCCTGGGTCATGCCGTGTGGTGCGCCCGCGAACTGGTGGGCGAGGGTCCCTTTGCCCTGCTGTTGCCCGACATGCTGATCCACGCCAGGCCCGGCTGTCTGAAGCAGATGCTCGAGGTCTACGAGGACCACGGCGGCAATATCGTCGCGGTCGAGCAGGTGCCCGCCGATCAGGTGAGCCGCTATGGCGTGGTCGGCGTGGGCGAGCGCTTGCGTCAGGGCTTCCGCATCGAGTCCATGGTCGAAAAGCCTGCCCCGGAAGACGCGCCGTCCAATCTCATCATTTCCGGCCGCTATATCCTGCAGCCGGAGATCTTCGACAAGATCGCCACCCAGAACCCCGGCGCCGGTGGCGAGATCCAGCTTACCGATGCCATGATCCGCCTGATGCAGGAACAGCCCTTTCACGGCCTCAAATTCAGCGGCACCTCCTATGACTGCGGCGACAAGATCGGCTTTCTCGCCGCCAACGTCGCCTATGGCCTCGAGCGCGAAGACCTGGCGCCGGCCTTCCGCACCGAACTGAAGCGCATCATCGAGCAGCACGGCGGGCTGAAATAGGCCTTGGCGGCGGTTGGAACCGCTCGGCGGCCGTGCCATCTTCACGGCACGAGCAAGACCGGGAGGATAGCGCTCGTCAGCGGCCGTCCACGCAATGAGCGCAGCGGCCTGATTGCCCAGGGTTGACCAATGAATGCAAGGCCGAAGCGGCTTTACGACTTTCCCTTCTCGGGCAACGGCTACAAGGTTCGGCTTGCTCTCGCTCAGCTCGGGATTACCGTCGAATATGAGACCGTCGACCTTCTTGTCGGCGAGACGAGGTCACGGGCGTTCCTGGCGAAAAATCCGATGGGGCAAATACCGGTTCTGGAACTGGATGACGGCACACTGCTCCGGGAATCGAACGCCATTGTGTTCTGGCTGGCCGAAGATACCTGGCTGATGCCAAAAGACCGTCTCGGGCGGGCGCGCATGCTGCAATGGATGTTCTTTGAACAGAACAACATAGATAAAGTGATCGGAAGAGTGCGTTTCCTGCGGCGGTATCCCGACTTCATGGCCACGTCGCAGTCCGACTTCGACCTCTGGCACGACATCGGCAACAACGCTCTCAACATTCTGGGGGCCGAGTTGAGCGCCCACACCTTTGTCGTAGGCAACCGCTATTGCGCGGCCGACATCTGCGTGTATGGGTATGTGCATTGCGCCGCGGAAGCCGGATTTGAAATGCGCCGCTATCCCTCGGTGACAGCATGGCTGGATCGCGTTCGACGCCAGCCGGGGCACATACCCCTGAGGTCGGCGCAATCTTGAGACCGGCCACGACCGACATGGTTTACAGTTCGAACCGCAAGCCGGCCGACACCCGGTTCTCCACATAGTCGCCGCCCGGCGTCCCGGCGAGGAAGTCGGTGAAGGCGTAGCGGAGCGCGAGTTCCACGTTGCGGCTCAGCAGATAGCTTACCGCCCCCTCGGCGCGCAGCGTCAGTTCGTCCCGGGCAATGCCCCGATAGCTGGCATAGTTGGCGCCCAGGCCGGCGCTCAGCACGATGTTGTCGCGCAGCGTGTGGGCCAGCGTGGCTTGTCCCGTCCAGTCGGCAATGGCGCTCGCGCCGGCCGTGGAGGTCTCGCCGAGCCCGGTGGATGCCGTGAAGGCAAGGCTCGTCAGCCGGCTCGGCCGCCACACCAGACTGGCATCGAGCCCCACGGCGCCGACGGTTGCCAGCGTGCTGTCGTCAAAATCGCGATAGTCGTAGCGCAGCGCCACTTCGCCGCTCCAGATATCGGAAGTGTCGAACGCCAGGCCGGCGCGCGCAAAGCCCCCTTGCGAATCCCGGCGCAGCCCCGAGCGATCCACCGTCAGTTCATGGATGCGCGGCTGGTAGGCGACCTCGGCGAATGGGACGACGGCCGGCGACACCTCATAGCCGACTCGCAACCTGACGCCCGGTTGCACGTAGTTGCGGTCGGTATTGATCTCGGTAACGCCCGGCCCCTGCTCGACATTGCCGTAGACATGCCAGCCCGCCTCGCCCGTCAGAGTGGCGATCAGGCGGCCGAACCGCTGGCCAAGCGCCACCGATGCCGACAGGGTCTGGTCGAGCCGCTTGCTGGTCGCGGTGGCCGGCACTTCGCTCGCTGTGCCAAAGGACTCGGTAAGCCCGTAGGCGGCGGCAAGATCGAGGGTCGTGTCGTGGCGCACGTCGAGCCTGAGGGCGGCCGCGGCATCGAGGTCGGTATCGTTGTTTTCGGGGTGGGCCTCGAAGAAAACGAAATCACCGGCCATCGAAAGACTCAAGGCGTGGCGCACCCAGTCGCTCTCGATGCGCAATTCCGGCGCCACCCGCAGACCAAGATCGCTTTCCGGCGCGGTCGGACTGACATTGACGTTGTCGCTGTAGACGCCGCCGATACCCAGACTCGGATAGAGGCGGAACGCGCCGGCGTTGAGGCCCGGCGGTGCATGGGGATTCTCCCGGGCGGCTCGCCGCGCCCGGGCTGGCGGCTCGACCGGTGGTTCGGGCGCCACCGTCAGGCGCGTCTCCTGGGGCTGCTCCTGGGGCGGCAAGGCAAGGCTCTCCGGTTCGGCATCGGGGACCTGCGGCGGTTCCTCGCCGATGAGAGCCGTCGGGTCTTCCTCCAGCAGTCCCGGCCGCAGTTCGAGGGCCTGCTGGGCGCCGGCGCCCGGCGACCACAGCGCCGCCACGACGGCAAGGGCCAGCGCCGGGCCCCGATATCGTTTGCCGCCGCGAGACATCATCATCCTTGCTATCGCCACGCCGAACCGCGGAGCCTGCGCCCCGTCTGCACCGGCTCGAGGCTACAGGAATTATGGTTAACGGCCGGTCAACAATGTGTATCCGGGTGATGCGCCAGGGCGTTTTGGCGATCATGAGGCTTTTCCTCGCGCCTCACTCCATGTAGTGTCGCGGCCATGCTCAAACTGACTGATCCCTCCCTCAGCAATGCCTCGTTATGGCTCGACTCGGCCCGCCACACCCTGGCCGTCGAACGGGCCGGCCTCGACCAGCTCGTTGCCGCCCTCGATGCCGATCTCGGCGAGGCCTTTGTCGCGGCCGTCGAGGCGATCAGCCAGGCCGCCGGGCGCATCATCCTGTCGGGTGTCGGCAAGAGCGGCCATATCGCCCGCAAGATCGCCGCCACCCTGGCCTCGACCGGCACGCCGGCCATGTTCGTGCACGCCACCGAGGCGAGCCACGGCGACCTCGGCATGATCACCCCCGACGACGTCATCGTCGTTCTGTCGAATTCCGGCGAGACCGTTGAGTTGCGCGACCTGCTGGTCTATTCCCGCCGCTTTGCCGTCACCGTGATCGCCATGACGACGGGGAAAAGGAGCACGCTGGCCAAGACCGCCGACATCGTGCTGGTGCTGCCGCGCGCCGAGGAGGCCTGCCCCATCGGCCTCGCCCCCACCACCTCGACCACCCTGCAGCTGGCCATCGGCGATGCCCTCGCCATCGCGCTGCTCGAGGCCAGGGGCTTCACGGCTTCCGATTTCCAGCGCTACCATCCCGGCGGCCGGCTGGGGGCTGCCCTCACCCACATATCGGAGATCATGCATACCGGCGACGAACTGCCGCTGGCGCCTACCGGTCTCGACATGCAGACCGCCCTCATCACCATGACGACCAAGCGCTTCGGCTGCCTTGGCATTGTCGATGCCGCGGGTCGCCTCATCGGCATCATCACCGATGGCGACCTGCGCCGTCACATGGGCGGCGACCTGCTGACCCGTTCGGCCGGCGACATCATGACGCCCGACCCCAAGGTGGTGGCCCCCGACACCCTCGCCTCGACG
>Ga0326597_10013095_pt1 | contig 10909 bp, 8 predicted proteins | sample RVTome_12_FD_203789 | JGI IMG/M metagenome (GOLD analysis project Ga0326597, IMG submission 203789) | Soil microbial communities from uranium-contaminated site in the Upper Colorado River Basin, Wyoming, United States - RVT100D185 | ecosystem: Environmental > Terrestrial > Soil > Contaminated >... | reverse complement strand
GAGCCTCACGCCACCCCTCCGTCGGCAGGGGGGCTGCCCGTCGCGCGGTAGACGAGCCCGAGCGCCACCACCCCCGCGAGGGCTGCCGACCACGCGTTGCCGCGGGCCACGCCCTCGAGGGGCGGATAGGTCGACGACAGCGTCCAGGGGAAGACCCAGCGCGAGACGAGGACGACGCCGATGTAGAGGGCGAGGCTGGGCCAGGCCTTGAGGCTACCCAGCACCTGCATGGCCGGGGACAGGCCGAGGAGCAGGCCGCTGAGGAGCGAGAAGCGAACGGCGGGCAGCGAGGCCTGGTACTGCGGGAAAAAGCGGGCGATGACCTCGGGAGCCGCCGCCCAGCCGAGGACGGCCACGGGCAGACCCGCGACGAAGGAGGCGGCCCCGGCCCCCAGGGCCATGCGGCGCAGGGTGCCCTGCTCGCGGCCCTGGCCCAACGCATAGCTCATGCGGGGGAAGATCCAGGTGGACACCGCTCCCGGCACGATGGCCATGGCCGCGAGGACCGCCAGGGCCGGGGCGTAGAGGCCGACCATCTCCACCGTGCCGCGGCGCAGCAGGATCACGCGGTCGAAGCCGGTGGCCAGGACCTGGAGGTAGGACGCCGCGAAGAGGGGGAAGCCCGTGGCGATGAGCTCGGTGGCCAGGCGCGGCTCGAAGTGGGCGGCCACCGGGAAGGGACGCCGGGCGTGGGCGCACGCCGTCACCACCACGACCTGCACCGCGGAATGGAGGCACAAACCGGCGAAGCCGAGGGCATAGACCATGGGGGGAAGCAGCAGCCCGGTCGCCGCCTGCGCCCAGTTGAGGCGGGACAAGAGGGCGAAGTCGCGGGCGGAGCGGTACGTGGCCTGGAGGTAGGCCAGGTAGAGGTTGCCCGCTCCCACGACCGCCATCGCCGGCAACGCCAGACGCCAGGCGGTCCCCTGGGGCCAGAACACGACCAGGAGGGCGACGAAGGTGATCGCGACCGCGACGCAGCAGATCGTGTTGTAGGTGAGCGACGTGGACGCGAGGCGCCGGGCGCGGGAGGCGTCCTTGCGGCCGAGCGCGAACGGCAGCTCGCGGCCCATCCCGTTGATGAGGCCCAGCCGCACCACGGTCAGGTAGGAGTTGACCAGGAGGAGCGTGTGCCAGACTCCCATCGAGGTCGGGTCGACCCAACGGAAGACGAGGGCGTTGCCGAGGAGCGAGGTGGCGTTGGCGGCGGCCACGGACAGCACGAACCACACGAAGCCGTCACGCCGGGCGATCGACCGGCGCAGCGCCTGGGAGGCGACGGTGGCCGCGGGCGGCCAGACCGTCCGGATCGGGAGGGGGCTGGGAGCGGCCACCGCGTCAGCGCTCCTCTCCCCAGAGCCGGGTCGTGAGCTGTCGGCGAAGCTCCTGGCGGTTGGAAGAGAGGCCCGGGATCATGGCCGCCCGGTACCGCTCCACGTACTCGTCCAGAGTAGAGAGCACCTTGGCGGGCACGCCGCCCACGACCGTCTGTGGGGGCACGTCGCGCGTCACCACGCTGTTGGCCCCGACGATGCTGTCCGGTCCGATGGTGATCCCGCGCAGCAGGACCGCACCCACCCCGATCACGCAGTTGTCGAGCACCCGGATCGTCCCGAACCGATTGCCGTAGGCGGACCCGCCGGAGATGCGGTGGCGGAACACGCGGCTGGGCCCATCGTGGTTGACGAAGACGACCCCCGACGCGATGTTGACGCGCGAGCCGAGCTCGATGAGCCAGGGCTCCGAGCCAAAGTCGCGCACGTCGTTGAGGAGCGCGACCTCCGAGCCGATGCGCACGCCCAGCCGGCGCAGGTAGGCCACCTTGCTTCCCCGGCAGAGGACCCACTGCTCGAAGAGCGCCCGGACCCGAGTGAGGAGGCGCCGCCCGCGCCGCGCGAGCCCGACGTCGCCGTGCAGCCAGGTCGCGGCGGGGAGGGACGCCGCCCCGGGTCCGGCCGTGACGGCCGTTTCGGGCGCTCTCATGCCACGTCACGGGTGTCGTGGCGGGGCCTCGTCTCGGGCGGGAGATCGCCGGCCACGACCCGGTAGAAGACGCCCGCGTCGGGCGGGCTGCCCGGTCCCTCCAGCAGCAGATCGTGCGCCCGGTAGGAGGGGCTGAAGGCGTCGAACGAGAACTGGGAGAACACGAGGTCGAGGTACTGGCGAGCCCGTTCCTGTTGCTCGGCGCGTGGTGCTATGGCGGGCCTCGAGGCCAGCCGGGTGAGGGCCTCGAAGTACCCAGATGCACTCGGCGGCTCCTCCACGATGCCCAGCTCGTGGTATTTGGGACGGGCGGCGGCCAGCACGGGAAGACCGCGGGCCACCATGTCGGCGCCGATGGAGCTGATCCAGACGAGGCCGCCCCGCAGCCCGGGCAGGAGGGCATAGCTGCTCACGTGCTGGTCGCCGCCGATCACCAGCACGTTCGGCAGGGAGCCTGCCATCTCGCGGGCGACGTCTCCCATCCTCACCACGACCTTGCGGCGGATGAAGGCCTCGTCGGGATGGGCGCGCACGAGGAGGCTCCAGTCGGGATGGTGACGGAAGAAGGAGATCGTCTGCCGCAGCCAGTCGCGCTGGCTCGGGAAGAGGGTCGCGCGCCGCAGGGTCGAGCTGTCCCCCACGACGTTGGTGGCGAGCAGGAAGGAGGGCCCTGGTCGGCCCCGAAAGGCCGCCACTTCCGGGGGTAGGGGAGCGGCCACCGACGTGCGTTGCACGCGGTGGAGGTTCCCGGGGGCGATCTCGTCGCGCCCCAGCGCCCCTTCCTGGAAGCGCAGGAGCCGCTGGGTCTCGCGCTCGCGCGAAGCGTCCCAGGCCGCGGCCCTCAGCCAGCCCTCGACGTTGTACTCGAGGGCGGGGGCGTTCCGATTGCAGATCATGTGGCCGGGACGCCAGGCCCAGCCCTCCACGGTGAGAACCTCGATTCCCAGGCGCCGGGCCGCCTCCTGTACCGCCGGGCTGCGGCCGATGAGGCCGCTGTAGCCGATGACTCGGGAGACGGGGTTTTGCTGGAGGATGCGTTCGAGGGCGGCGGCGGTGTCGGCCAGCATCCCCTCCGCGCGCGTCACCGCGCGCCGATAGGCGGGGGCGAGCGGCCCCTCCTCCTGCTCCTCCACGTGGAGGTCGTAGGCCGCGACCGTGGGAGCGTACGCGTGCGCGAAGTCGCGGTAGCGCTCGGCCTCCTCCGCTCCCGGCCGCCAGTCGTCGAGGTCCACGAGGCGCAGGTCGGGGATCTCCGCAACCCCCGCCCAGAATCCGAGCTGGTCGACCCCGGCCACGCGGGCGAGGGGGTAGAGGCGGCGCACCTCCGAGCCGGAGTAGACGAGGGTGGTGGCCACCCCCAGGCGCCGCAGCTGGCAGGTCGCGTACACCGCCCACTCGATCCAGGTGCGGTTGCGGAAGGCGGTCATGAGCACGTGACGGCGCACGGCCCCTCCCTGCGCCCGTACGTCGGCGACCCAGCGCGAGAGGGCGAGGCGGGGGAGGGCGGGCTCGGTGATGGGGCGGTGGCCCATCCACTGGGCGGTGCCGACCACCGCGCGCCGCAGCCGATCGATCCGATCTACCACGCCTCCACCACCGTCTTGCGCGCCATGGGGTCGCGGGCGGCGATGCGCCTATCCGCGTAGTGGGAATCGCGCTGGACGTGGGTGGTCGAGATCTCCTCGATGATGCAGCCCTTCTCGGAACGGAACTCGTGATTCTGGCCCCGCTCGATGAGCTGCATGTCGCCCGCGGAGAGGTGCTGGACCTTGCCGTCGAGGTAGAGGTCGAGCTCTCCGTGGAGGACATGGAAGGTCTCCTCCTTCACCTTGTGAAAGTGGCCCGGGTGGTGCTGCCCGGGCAGCACCACGATCAGCTTCTTGCAGTACTCCCGGTTCAGGAGATTGATGATCACCGCCCCGAAACGGCGGAACTGCTGGGGGCCGTGGTGGTGGCTGAGCTCGATTTCGAACTTCGAGCCCACCTCGATCCTCGCCTCGCTCAGCATGCCCCGGGCGTCGTGGATGGCCTCGCGCATGACCTCCACCGAGCCGCGCGACCGGCTCTCGGTGAGGGGCTCGCCCTCCTCGTAGTCCCGGGAGGCGACCATGGTGTCCACGAACTCGCCGCTCGTGGTCTGGCCCTCGCCGCAGGGCATGGCGAAGAAGACGTCCTCGCGACAGAGCGCCTCTCCCTGGGCGATGCGGCGGCGGGCGAAGGTGCCCCGGGTGAGCTGGTGGAGCGACCGGACCTCCTCGGGGGGGATGGCCTTCTCCTTCCCCGTCCCGCTGATCTCCCGCATCCGGAGCGCCGCTTCGACCCAGGCCTCGGTCTGCGTGGGGTCCATGGAGTACGCGTTGAGCTTCTCGCCCTCCCGGGCCACCCCCACGTGGCGCTCCAGGATCCGCGCCCCCAGGGACACCGCCGCCTTCACCACGTCGAGGTTGTCGGGCGCCTCGTGCCCGCTGTAGCCCACCACGAGGTGCCGATAGCGCTCCTGAAGGCGTTGCATGAACCGCATCTGCACCTGGGCGTCGGGGGTGGGATAGATCCCCACGCAATGGAGGAGGGCCAGGTCCTTGACCCCGCGGTGGTCGAAGAAGCTCACCACCTTGTCGATGTCGGGTATGGACTTTCCCCCCGTGGAGCAGACGACCGGCTTGCCCGCGGCCGCCACCACTTCGAGGAGCGGCCAGTCGAGAGCGCTGCAGCTCGCGACCTTCACGATGTCCACCTCGTGCTCGAGCAGGAGCTCGACGGAGGCCTCGTCGAAGGGCGTGACCATGGTCACGAGACCCGCGTGGCGGGCGGCCGTCACCAGGCGTCGGAAGTCCCGAGGCTGAAGGCGGGTGCTCAGGAAACGGGGGATGTGCTTCACGTCCGTCCGTTGCAGGTAGTCGGGGTGGATGAAGGTGTCGAGGTCGCGGTACTGCAGCTTCACCGCGGCCTTGACTCCGCGGCGACCGGCGATCTTGCCCATCTCGGAGATGATCCGCAGGCCGTGCTCGACGTCGCCCTGGTGGTTGTTGGCCATCTCGAACACGAAGAGCAGGTCCGGAAACGTCTGGGTCATGCGGTCCTCCTGTGGGCTTCCCGCGCGGCCGACTCGATCCAGGCCTCGAGGGCGGCGAGAGAGATCGTCCGATCGTCCACGTAGTAGTCACCGGCCGGCTTGCCGAGCCGCAGCTCGTGGTGACGCACGCCCCAAAGGCGCAGTTGGCCGCGCGTCACCTCGGTCCAGTCCTTGCCGGTCAGGCTCCCCCGCGCCGTGTGCACGACGATGCGGTTGCCGAGGTCGTGCAGCCGGTTGACGAGGGCGATCGCCGGGAGGTGGGGCTCCGCGCGCGCGTAGTCGTTGTCGAGAGCGAGCCGCGCGATCACGCCGTCGAGATCGAACACGAAGGTGCGGCCGCGGGGCAGGGGGCCTTTGGGATGCTCGTCCGCCGCCGCCGCCAGGTCGCTCCACTCGTCGATGTCCCGCATCCCCTCCATGAGGTAGGCGAGGACCCGGCGGCCGGTCATCGAGTGTCGCTCCCGGACGACGGAGCTGCGCACCACGTCCACCGCGGCGTTCTGGAGATAGACCTCGGGCAGGACCTGGCGGGGCAGGCTGTGGGGCTCGCGAAGGGCGCTCTCCAGGAGCGGGCGGAGCGATCCCCCCTCTTCGAGCCGCCACATCTTGTAGGGCGTGTGGGGAGCGCGGGTGACGGACCGCACCGAGTCGGCGGTGGGATCGGCCAGCAGCATGGCCACTGCCCGTTCGACGTCCTGGACGCGGCGCGTCGGATAGGTCGGCCGCAGGTGCACGAGGATCTGCGGGTGGTAGCCTTCGTGCTCCTCCAGCCATCCGAGCGCCTGGGCGAAGACCTCGAGATCGGTTGCGGTGTCGCCGGAGATCCCGGGCGGGCGCAGGAATGGCGCTTCGGCCCCCGCCGCGCGGGCGAGGTCGCGGTACTGCGGACTGTCCGTGCTGACGAGGACGCGGTCGACGTTCCCGGCGGCGAGAGCGTGTTCGATGCTGTGCACGAGCAGGGGCTTGCCCCGGAAGGACAGCACGTTCTTGTGGGGGATCGACTTCGATCCGCTGCGGGCGGGGACGATGGCGAGCACGCTCACGACGACACCTGCGGTTCGAGGGTCCGTGGCCCCGCGGGCACGGTCACCATGGGCGGCGGCTTCAGGGCGGGGCGGAAGGTGGGGACGAGGGAGTGAAGCGCGCGCATCGCCGCCTCCTCGTCCCGCTCCACGTGGGCCTTCTCCAGCTCCGCCATCAGCTCGCGGCAGCGCTTGCGCGAAGGGGCCCGGCCCCGGATGCGGAGCAGACGGACGTGGCGCAGCGGCTCCGCCTCCTCGGCCTCGTCGACCAGGCTCTCGTGGAGCTTCTCTCCCGGCCGCAGGCCGATGATCCGGATCTCGATGTCTCGACCGGGCTCGTAGCCGTAGAGGCGAATGAGGTTGTGGGCGAGGTCGAGCACCCTTACCGGCTCGCCCATGTCGAGCACGTAGATCTCGCCGCTCTGGGCGATGCGGGTGGCCTGGAGGATGAGGCCGCACGCCTCGGGAATGGTCATGAAGAAGCGAGTGGCCCGGGGATCGGTGACGGTCACGGGCCCCCCGCGCGCGATCTGCTCGTGGAAGAGGGGGAGCACGCTCCCGTTCGAGCCCAGCACGTTGCCGAATCGAACGGCGGCGAAGTGGGTCGAGGCCCCCGGGGCCAGCGATTGCACATAGGTCTCCGCGGCCCGCTTGGTCGCGCCCATCACGCACGAAGGCGCCACCGCCTTGTCGGTGGAGACGAGGGTGAAGTGGGGCACTCCGTGCTCGCGGGCCAGGTCGGCCAGACGGGCCGTGGCGAGGGTGTTCGTCCGGAGCGCTTCGAGCGGATGCTCCTCGCAGAGGGGCACGTGCTTCAGGGCCGCGGCGTGCAGGATCACGTCCGGCCGCTCGGTGCCCAGCAGCTCGTGCATGCGGGGGAGATCGCGAACGGAGGCGAGCACGGCGACCGCCTCCGCGCCGAGGGTGGCGCCCACCTGGCGGTGGATGTCGTAGAGCGGAGTCTCGGCCGCGTCGAGGAGGAGGAGGCGCCCCCCCCGTCCGAGGGCGTGGTGGGCGAGCTGGCGGACGAGCTCGCTGCCGATGCTCCCTCCCGCCCCGGTGACGAGCACCGTCTTCCCGGCGAAGAAGCGGGTGAGCTCGGCGGCGGCCAGGTCCACCGCGTCGCGGCTCAGGAACGTCTCCTCGGCCACGGGCATGGCCTGGACGAGGCCGGCCTTGCCGCGCAGGAGCATCTCGAGCGGGGGGATCACCCGGAAGTCACGGACACCCTTGCAGAGCTCGGCGATGCGCCGCAGCACCCGCGGGGGGGCCGAGGGAATGGCCACGATCACCTGGTCGATGGGCCGGCGGCGCGGGATCTCGGGCAGGTCCTTCGTGGTGCCGAGGATCGGCCGCCCGAGCAGGGTCGCGTCCTGCTTGTCGGGGTCGTCGTCTACGAACCCCACGACCTCCACCTCCTGGTGGTTGGCCATCAGGTCCTTGGCCAGGGCCACGCCGGCGCGGCCGGCCCCCACGATGAGGACGCGTTTCCGGGCCGCGCGTGAACGCCGGGCGGCGATCGCCCCCTCCCTTTGCAGGCGCCAGACCACGCGCGAGGCGGCCAGGAGCAGGAGGGTGAGGGTCCAGTCGATGATGAGCACGCCCCGGGAGTAGGGACGGTGTCCCGGCAACACGTTGAAGAGCACCCAAACCGCCATGCTGGCGAGAGTGGTGTTGCGCACGATGGTGAGGAGGTCGGAGAGGGTGGCGTACAGCATGAGGCCCCGGTAGTTGCTGGCCAGGGCGAAGACGAGGACCTTGGCCACGACCACGGTGGCGACGGTCCGCTCGAAGTGCAGCCAGGCCGTCGGATAGGGAGTCAGATCGAGACGGATGAGATAGGCCAGGGCGTAGGCCGCGGCGAAGAGGGCGGTGTCGAGGAGCACCACCGCCAGGCGCTTGTGCCGCTTCGGGAACGGGCGCTTCACGGCCGGACCTCGGCGGTGAAGCCGTAACGCACGCCCTCGTAGGAGAAGTCGGGCAGGCTGCTCACCCGCCTCGTCCAGACCAGGTGGCCCCCGATGCGGAGCGACTCGCCGAAGCGGCGGAGCAGGCTCGCCCCCGCCGTGTACCGGTGGTCGACGCGCGCGTTGAGGGAGAAGGCGTCGGGATAAGGGTAGGGGAGGAGGTACCGCGACTCCTCGAAGCCCGCGGACAGGAAGCCCAAGAGCGAAAGCGGGAGGTCGATCACGGCCTCCCCAACGTAGCGTTCGTAGATGAACGCGTTGCGATAGCGGAGCGGGCCCACCCGGACGAGGCTCGAGGCGTAGGACACGTCGCGCTCGGCGATCGCGTGCAGCCGTGCTATCCGCCCGAGGGGCAGGGCGAGGTCGGCCGAGAGCACGGGACCCCGATAGGGCGGGCTGCCGTCCGCCAGGGTTCCGGGGAATTCCCGCAGCCCCGCGAGCAAGCGGCCGGAGACGGCCGCCCGTTCCCCGAACTCGAAGCCCCCCAGGGTGCGATAGGAGCGGCGCTCGACGGGGACGTCCGAGGGCTGGCTGAAGAAGTGGTCCTCGAGCACGTCGGCCGAGGCGAGCAGGGTGGTGCGCCGGGTCAGGGCGAAGCGCAGTTGGCCGGTCGCGGTGCGGGTGTTGCGGTCCATCGCCTCCTTGACGTCTCCCCCCAGGCGAAACGTTCCGGGGGCGAAGGTGTAGACCTCGTCCTGCCCGCGGGCAGTGGCGGACAGCTTGCTCCCGATCTGCCAGGTGAGCCCGGCGTGGGCACGCTTCTCCTGGCGCTGGATGCGCTCGTCGATGTCGATCGAGAAGCGCTGGTGGAACTGGCCTCCTCCGCCCCCGCCGAACAGGGTCAGCGCGCCGAGGGCCAGCTCGGCCTCGCCCTCGCCGTAGAAGTCGAGGGAGCGCTCGTCCCCCTGGCGCCGGAAGTAATAGGCGTCGACGAACCCGAGGCCCGTGACGCGGAGCCGCTTGCCCAGGGGAAGGGCTCCGTCGAGGCGCGGGCTCAGGACGACGACCGCGTCACGGGTCGGCTCGCGCAGGGTCTGGAAGACGTTCGTGTCGATGCCGCTCGTGATCCGGAAGCCGGGAGTGACGTGGAACGGGCCGACCTGGTAGCGCTCGCTGGTCTTGCGGCGCGCCTGTGCCTGGGCGGGGGCGGCGGCGACGAGGGCGGCGAGGGTGAGGGTGATGGAGCGGGTCAGCGGGGCTGGCATTCCTGGGCCGTGGGAGCGGGCAGCTCGGTGACCGTCACGGGCAGGGACGCGACCCCCCGGTCCCCTCGGTCGTCCACCACGGCGAGGGAGACGCCGTAGGTGACGTTGAGGCAGCGGGACGCGGTGTCAGGGAAGGTGTGAGAGTGGTTGGGCGAGGACGTGGTCTCCTCGGGCGTGCCGTCCCCGAAGTTCCAGACGTAGGAGACGATCTGGCCGTCCGGGTCGCGAGCGCCCGAGGCGTTGAAGGCGACCGCGGTCCCGCCCGCGTAGATCGGGGCTACCGGAGTGAAGAAGAAGGTGGACGAGGGCGGCACGTTCGCCAGCTCCGGAGCCGCAGGCAGCTCCTCACACGCCTGCGCGGAGAAGGCGAGCCCGGCCAGAGCCACGACACGGGCGAGACGCATCAGGAGAGCCCTCCATGGAGATTGCGACCGCGAGTGGGCGCGGCCGCGGGCAGAGCGTAGCGGCCCGCCGTGAAGGCGGCGGGCGGGAAGAACGGCCCGTAGTCGTAGCCGTCGCGGCCGGCCCGCGCGCGGTTGAGGACGACTCCCAGCAGGTGCGCGCGCGCGTTGGCCAGCCGCTCGAGCAGGTGGACGAACGCGTTGCGGTCGACCTTGCCGGACCGGGCCACCACGAGCACCCCGTCGGCCCCGGGGGCCACGATGAGGGCGTCGGCGATGACCCCCGCGGGCGGGGTGTCGAGGATCACGCGGTCGTAGCGGGACCGAAGCGCGTCCAGGAACTGGCGGAAGGCGCGGGTCGCGAGCAGGTCGGCCGGGTTGCACTGGAGCGGGCTGCCGGAAGGCAGGAGGCTCAGCCGCGAGCCGGGCACCTTGACGATGGCCTGCGCCGGCTGGCTCTGCCCGCCCAGGACCTCGGTCAGCCCCGGCGTCCGGCGAAGCTTGAGCAGCGAGTGCAGGACGGGACGCCGAAGGTCCGCGTCGACGAGGAGCACGCGTTCCCCCGTGGTGGCCAGGGTCAGGGCGAGGTTGAGCGAGGTGACGCTCTTGCCCTCACCCGCCAGAGTGGAGGTGACGAGGACGATCTGCCCCTGGCCCTCCGGTCGGGGAGGTGCGATGGCGGTCCGCAGGACCCGATAGCCCTCGGAGAACGGCTCCTTGGCGTGGCCGTTGCCGAGCACGAGCGGGGTGCGGCGCTGGTTCGACTCCGGGATCACGCCCAGCAGAGGGAGTCCGAGCTGGCGCACGTCGCTCGGACGTCCCACGGAAGTGTCGAGATAGTCGCGAAAGAAGGCCGCTCCCACCCCGCAGCCGAGGCCAAGCACGAGGGCCAGGCCCAGGTCGCGCACCGGCCGCGGCCGGATAGGGGACCTTGGGGTGGTGGCGGGATCGATGACGTGGATGTTCGAGGCCTTCACGTCCCGAGCCACGTCGGTCTGCTTCTGCCGCGCGAGCAGGCTGTCGGACAGCCGCTTGCTCGCGTCCAGGTCGCGCTTCAAGGCCTCGTACTTCAGGCCGCGACGCGACAGCTCGAGGGCCTCGCCCTTGGCGGACTCGAGGGCCCCCGCCACGCCCGCTTCCTGGGCCGCCGCCACGTCGAACTCGTTGCGGGCGGCCCGCACCAGCCGCGCCGCCTCGAGGGCGATCTTCTGGCGCGTGCCTTCCACCTGGCGCTTCAGGCGGACCACCTCGGGGTGCT
>Ga0326597_10013094_pt1 | contig 10910 bp, 8 predicted proteins | sample RVTome_12_FD_203789 | JGI IMG/M metagenome (GOLD analysis project Ga0326597, IMG submission 203789) | Soil microbial communities from uranium-contaminated site in the Upper Colorado River Basin, Wyoming, United States - RVT100D185 | ecosystem: Environmental > Terrestrial > Soil > Contaminated >... | reverse complement strand
GTTCTCAGCCAGCCGGGGATCGTCCGCCATGCGCCACAAGCACCTGCTTCTGCCAGCCGCCAGAGCCAGTTCGGCGCGTCCCATTATCGCCGTGCGGCGCGAAGATCTCCCCGCTCTCAAGGCCGGCCTCGGCGCGCCGCAGCGCGCTTGGATCGAAGCCAACGGCTTTGCCGGCGAGGCCGGCAAGTGGATCATCCTGCCGGGCGCCGGCGGCAAGATTGAGCAGGTCCTGCTGGGCGCCGGCAACGGCCAGGCGGCGGACGATCCGTTCCAGGCCGCACGGCTGGCCTCGGGCCTGCCGGCCGGCGACTATCGCTTCGAGGCGCCTCCGGGACCGGGCGCGCTGGTGGCGCTGGGTTGGCTCATGGAAACCTATGCCTTTACCCGCTACGGCGGCAAGGAGGCGGGCAACGGCGCCCGCCTGGTGTGTCCCGGCGACGCCGAGCGCGCCGATGTCATCCGCCAGGCCGAGGCCGTCAGCCTGGTGCGTGACCTGGTCAACACGCCGGCCAGCGATATGGGGCCCGATGAACTGCAAGCTGCCGCCGGCGATCTCGCCGGCCGGCATGGCGCCCGCTTCAGGGTGGTGGTCGGGAAAAGACTGGCGGCCGGCTTTCCCATGATCCACGCGGTGGGCCGGGCCAGCGCCCGGGCGCCGCGCCTCATCGACTTCACCTGGGGAGATCCCAAGGCCGCCAAGGTAACCCTGGTCGGCAAGGGCGTCACCTTCGATACCGGCGGCCTCGACATCAAGCCGGCCAGCAACATGGCGCTGATGAAGAAGGATATGGGCGGGGCGGCCAATGTGCTGGGGCTGGCGTCCATGATCATGGACGCAAGGCTGCCGGTGCGCCTGAGGGTGCTGATCCCGGCGGTCGAGAACGCAATATCGGGCGAGGCGTTTCGCCCCGGCGACGTCTTGAAGAGTCGCAAAGGACTGACGGTGGAGATCGGCAATACCGACGCCGAGGGTCGCCTGGTGCTAGCCGATGCGCTGGCCCTGGCCGATGCCGAAAGCCCCGATCTCATCATCGACATGGCAACGCTGACGGGTGCTGCACGGGTGGCGCTGGGCCCCGACGTGGCGCCCTTTTTCACCGACGACGAAGCCGCCGCCGCCGCCCTCGCCGAGGCGGCCGGCCGGCAGAACGATCCCTTGTGGCGGCTGCCCCTGTGGAGACCCTACAACGCCCTGTTCGAGAGCCGCATCGCCGATCTCAACAATGCCGGCTCATCGGGCTTTGCCGGCTCGATCACCGCGGCGCTGTTCCTCAGGCGCTTCGTCGAAAAGGCCCGCGCCTATGTCCATCTCGACATCTTCGCGTGGACGCCGGTGGCCAAGCCGGGAAGGCCGATGGGCGGCGAGGCCCAGGGCATCCGGGCGCTTTACGCCGTGATAGCCGGGCGCTATCGCTAACTATGCCGGTGCCTTGCCCTTGCCAATCTGCCGCCCTCGCGCTTAACTGATACGGACCCGAAACGATCGGGCGCGGCTGAGAGGCCCATGCCGCAGGGAGGAAGACGCCCGGCCGCGGGCGGGGTTGGGTATGGGCGTTCAACTGACCACCGGACAGGCACTGGAACTGTGGCACCGCGTTGCACTTGGCCTGGTGCTCGACGACGAGCCCGACCTGTCGCTGCGCCAGATGGCGATCCTGCTCACCGTCTATCTCGAGGCCCCGCCCCACACGGTGCGCGATCTCGCCCACCGCCTCGGCGTCTCCAAGCCGGTGATCACGCGAGCGCTCGACAGCATGGGCAAGCTGGAGCTGCTCACCCGCCGGCGCGACGAGACCGACCGCCGCAACGTGCTGATCCAGCGCACCTTGCGCGGGGCGCTGTATGTGGAGGCGCTTGGTGATACGGTAGCCCGTCTTTCCAGCTCTGAGTCGTCCCGGCCATGAGCCTCGATCCGCGCCTGCATCCTTTCAGACCCGACCTGGCCCATGCCGCGCTGGCCGGCAAGGTCATTGCCGAGCGCTATGTCAAGGGCGACCTGCGCCGCGTCACCGCCGCCGCGCTGCCGATTTACCGGCTGGCGCGCGGCCAGGGGCCCATGGTCAGCGAGGCGCTGATGGGCGAGGATTTCCTGGTGCTGGAGGTCACCGGGCACTGGGCCTGGGGACAATTGGCCAGCGACAATTATGTCGGCTATGTGCGGGCAAAACACCTCAAGGCGATCGAGGCGGCCCCCACCCACCGGGTGGCGGTGCCGTCGAGCCTGATCTTTTCCGCCCCCGACCTCAAATCCGCTCCGCTCGGCCCGGTGTGGCTCAATGCGCGCCTCACGGTCACCGGCGGCGGTGGGGCGTGGTCGGCACTGGCCGGCGGCGGCTTCGTCTTCACGCGGCATCTGGCCGGACTGGACCAGCATGCGGCCGACTTCGTGGCGGTGGCCGAGCAGTTCTGCAACGTGCCCTATCTGTGGGGCGGTCGGACTTTTCGCGGCCTCGACTGCTCGGGGCTGGTGCAGACGGCACTGCTGGCGGCGGGCCGCGCCTGTCCGCGTGACACCGACATGATGGCGGCCACGCTGGGCTCAGCCCTCCCCGAGGACGACTTCAAGAGCCTCAGGCGCGGCGACCTGGTGTTCTGGAGGGGCCATTTGGGCATCATGATGGACCAAAAACGCCTGCTGCACGCCAATGCCCATCATCTCGGCGTGGCGATCGAGCCGCTGGCCGGCGCGGTGGCGCGCATCGCTGCGGCCGGCAGCCCGGTCACGGCGCTGCGCCGGCTGTAGTCAGTATCCCCGGGCCCGGTCGATCACGTTGGCGAGCGGCTCGCCGGCTTCGTAGCGGGCGATCTGGGCAAAGATGTAGGTGACGATGGAACGCGGGTCGGAATCACCGGCGATATGGGGCGTCAGCGTGACCCCGGGGTGATGCCACAGAGGGCTCGAAGCCGGCAGCGGTTCGTGCTCAAACACATCGAGGCTGACGGCATGGAGATCGCCCGTCTCGAGGCACTTGAAAATATCGGCTTCCACCTGCAGGCCGCCGCGCCCGGCATTGATCACCACCGGGCCGCCGAGCGGTCCGTCCTTGGCGAGCTTGCGGAAGAGGCCGGCATTGAGGATGCCGCGGGTATCGGCGGTTAACGGCAAGAGCACCACCAGGATGTCGGTACGGGCAAGGAAATCATCCAGGCCGTCAGCGCCTGAATAACAGGTGATGCCCTCAATCGATTTGGGAGAACGGCTCCAGCCGTTGACCTGAAAGCCCAGCACGGCGAGCTTGCGCGCCGCATCCTCGCCCAGAGCCCCCAGCCCCATTATTCCCACCCGCATGGCGCTGGCGGCCCATTGGTCCATGGGCTGCCATAGGCCCTTTTGCTGGTTTGCCGCCATGAACGGTCCCTGGCGATGGTGATAGAGCACCTGCCAGACCACGTACTCGCTCATGCGCATGGTCATGTCGTCGAGCACCACGCGCACCAGTGGCAGATCCGGCAGGGTGGGGTCGGCAAGAATGTGATCGACGCCGGCCCCCAGGTTGAAGATGACTTCGAGATGGGGAAGGCTGGCGAGCGAGTTGTGCGGCGGCCGCCACACCAGCGCATAGCGCACCTCGTCGGCATCTTCCATGCGGTCGGGCCAGACATTCACCCGGCGCGAGGGAGCGACCTTGCGGACGGCGTTTTCCCAGTTCTCGATCCGCCAGCCGTCTATGATCAGTGCGACCGTCATCGCTTCCACCATCCGTTTCCCGATCCGGGGCTATTGGCTCACCACACCGGTATCAACCGCCTCGATGTCGAATGCGGCCTTGATCAGCGCCCGGGTGTAGTCGGTTTGCGGCGCCGAGAAAAGCCTCTGCGAGGGGCCGTCCTCGACGATGACGCCACCCCGCATGACCACCACATGATGGGCCAGGGCGCGGACCACCTTGAGGTCGTGGCTGATGAACAGGAAGGCAAGGCTGTGGCGTACTTGCAATTCGCGCAAGAGCTCGACAATCTGGGCCTGCACCGACATGTCCAGCGCGCTGGTCGGCTCGTCCAGCATGACGAATTTGGGCTCCAGCACCATGGCCCGGGCGATGGCGATGCGCTGGCGCTGGCCGCCGGAGAATTCATGAGGGTAGCGCTCCATCGCGGACGGATCGACCTGCACCTCCGACAAGGCGGCGGCCACCCGCCCGGCGCGCGCGGCCTCGTCGAGGTCGGGGCGCTGGATGAGCAGGCCTTCTTCGACGATCTGGCGGATCGACAGGCGCGGGCTGAGCGAGCCGTAGGGGTCCTGGAACACCACCTGCATCTGGCGCCGCAAGGGGCGCATGCGGCGGGCATCGAAACCCTCGATAGGCTTGCCCAGATAGGCGATGGGGCCATCGGACTCGATGAGGCGCAACAGCGCCAGGCCGAGCGTCGTCTTGCCCGAGCCCGACTCGCCCACCACCCCCAGGGTCTGGGCCTCGCGCACCTTGACGCTGACCCCGTCGACCGCCTTGATGTGGCCGACGACGCGGCGGAAAAAACCTTTCTTGACGGGGAACCACACCTTGAGTCCGGCGGTCTCGAGGATGACGGGCGCGGCGGGATCGGCGACGGGGGGATCGCCCCTGGGCTCGGCGGCGATGAGGTGGCGGGTATAGGAGTGGCGGGGAGCGGTGAAGACCTTTTCGGTGTCGCCCTGCTCGACGATCTCGCCGGCCTGCATAACGCACACCCGGTCGGCCATCTTGCGCACGATGCCGAGATCGTGGGTGATGAGCAGCATGGCCAGGCCGCTTTCGCGCCTGAGGCCACGCAGCAGTTCGAGGATCTGGGCCTGCACGGTAACATCGAGGGCGGTGGTCGGCTCGTCGGCGATCAGGAGATCGGGATTGTTGGCGAGCGCCATGGCGATCATCACCCGCTGGCGCTGGCCGCCGGAGAGCTGGTGGGGATAGCTCTGTAGGCGGCTTTCGGCCTCGCGGATGCCGACCTTGGTGAGGAGCTCGATGGTGCGGGTCCGCGCGGCGGCCTCGCTCATGGCCTGATGCACCATGAGGATCTCGCCGATCTGGCGCTCCACCATGTGCAGCGGATTGAGCGAGGTCATGGGCTCCTGGAAGATCATGGTGATGTCGTTGCCGCGCACTTTGAGGAGGTCGCGCTCGTCGCTGTCGAGGAGATCGTCGCCGCGAAACAGAATGCGCCCCGAAGGGTGCTCGGCGGCCGGGTAGGGCAGAAGCTTGAGGATGGACAGCGCCGTCACCGACTTGCCCGAGCCCGACTCACCGACCAGCGCCACGGTCTCGCCGCGCCCGATCGCGAAAGAGACATGGCGCACCGCCTCGGTGACGGCCCCGCCCTGGCGGAAGGTGACCGACAGATCCTCGATCTGCAACAAGGGCTCGGGCTCAGCACTCATCGGAAGGTCTTTCGCGGATCGAAGGCATCGCGCGCCGCCTCGCCGATGAATACCAGCAGCGACAGCATGACGGAGACGACGGCAAAGGCGGTGAGCCCCAGCCACGGCGCCTGCAGGTTGGACTTGCCCTGGGCCAGCAACTCACCCAGCGACGGCGAACCCGGCGGCAGGCCGAAGCCGAGGAAGTCGAGTGAGGTCAGCGTGGTGACCGAGCCCGACACGATGAACGGCATGAAGGTGATGGTGGCGACCATGGCGTTGGGCAACAAATGGCGGAACATGATGCGCATGTCCGACAGGCCGAGCGCCCGGGCGGCGCGGACATACTCGAAGTTTCGCCCGCGCAGGAATTCGGCCCGCACCACCCCGACCAGCGCCGTCCACGAGAACAGCAGCATGATGCCGAGCAGCAGCCAGAAGCTCGGTACCAGGAAGGCAGCAAGGATGATCAGCAGATAAAGCGTGGGGATGGAATTCCATACTTCGATCACCCGCTGCATGATGAGGTCGGTCCAGCCGCCGAAGAAGCCCTGCACGGCGCCGGCCATGACGCCGACGATGGAGGAAAAGATAGTAAGGATGAGCCCGAAGATCACCGAGATGCGAAAGCCGTAGATGACGCGGGCAACCACGTCGCGGGCCTGGTCGTCGGTGCCCAGCCAGTTCATGTTGCCCCAGATGCAGCTCGGGTCGGCCTCTTTCAGGGGATACTTGTTGCAGGCCTCGGCGCGGTCGAGCACGAAGGCCGGCGGCGAGGGCGCCGGGCGCGGTTGCTCGAGGTTGACGGTGGAATAGCGGTAGCGGATGGGCGGCCAGATGGCCCAGCCGTGGGCGGCGATCTCCTCGCGGATGAAGGGATCGCGGAAGTTGGTCACCGCATAGAAGCCGCCGAATTTTTCCTCCGGATAATCCTTGGCGATGGGAAACAGCCATTCACCCTTGTAGGAGGCGATGATCGGGCGATCGTTGGCGATGCCCTCGGCAAACAGCGACAGGCCGAACAGGACGCAGAAGATCCACATCGACCACAAGCCGCGGCGATTGGCCTTGAACAGGTCGAGGCGGCGGCGGTTGAGGCCCGACAGCTGCCAGCGCCGGCGCTGAACCACAGGAGTGAGGGGTGCGACGTCCGGCATCTACAGCTTCCTTGCCTCGAAATCGATGCGCGGATCGATCCAGGTGTAGACGAGGTCGGTGAGGAGGTTGGTCAACAACCCCATCAGGGAGAAGATGTAAAGGGTGGCGAAGACCACCGGATAGTCGCGGTTGAGCGCCGATTCATAGCCCAGGAGCCCGAGGCCATCGAGCGAGAAGATGGTCTCGATGAGGAGCGCGCCGGAAAAGAACGCCCCGATGAAGGCGCCGGGAAAGCCGGCGATGACGATCAGCATGGCGTTGCGGAAGACGTGGCCGTAGAGCACCCGGCTTTCCATCAGGCCCTTGGCGCGGGCCGTCATCACATACTGCTTCTTGATCTCGTCGAGGAAGGAATTCTTGGTGAGAAGAGTCATGGTGGCGAACGACGACACCCCCAGCGCAGTGAGCGGCAGCACCAAATGCCAGGCGTAGTCGAGGATCTTCTGATACCAGGCAAGCTGGGCGAAATTGTCCGAGGTGAGGCCGCGCAAGGGAAAGAAATTCCAGAACGAGCCACCGGCGAACAGCACCACCAGCAGGATGGCGAACAGGAAGGCCGGAATGGCATAGCCGAAGATGATGACGCCCGAGGTCCATATATCGAAGGTCGAGCCGTCACGCACCGCCTTGGCGACCCCGAGCGGGATCGACACGGCATAGGTGATGAAGGTCAGCCACAGGCCCAGCGAGATTGAAACCGGCATCTTGGAGACGATCAGGCTGATGACCGAGACGTCGCGGAAATAGCTCTCGCCGAAATCGAAGGTGGCGAAGTTCCTGATCATCATGAAGAAGCGCTCGTGGGCCGGCTTGTCGAAGCCGAACTGCTTTTCCAGCGACTTTATGAATTCGGGATCGAGGCCTTGCGCGCCGCGATACTTGGACTCGATACCGGCCGCCTGGCTGCCGGCCTGCATGCCGGTGCCGACCTCCGAGCCGGTGCCGCCGCCGATGCGGGCGGTGGCGCCGACATCGGTGCCCTGCAGGCGGGCAATCACCTGTTCGACCGGCCCGCCGGGGGCGAACTGGATGATGGCAAAGCTTAACGTCATGATGCCCAGCAGCGTCGGGATCATGAGCAGAAGCCGCTTGACGATATAGCCTAACATCCCGCAATTCCCCTTCAGGCTGCCCGCCGGAGTGCCATGATTTGCCGGGCCATGACAACACTTGACCGGCCCCTGCCGGCGGGCCCGTTCACGGGCCGCGTTTGAGTGCCGCCACCTTGGCCGGCTCGATCCACCAGGTATCGAGGATGCCGCGTTCATAGGCCGGCTTGATGGCGGGGCGGCCGAAGATGTCCCAATAGGCCACCGTGTGGCTGGCCTTGAACCAGTGCGGTATCCAGAAATGCATGGCCCGCAACACCCGGTCGAGGCTTCTTGCCGCCACCTGGAGATGGTGGCGACTGGTGGCCTGCACGATGCGTTCCATGAGGGCATCGACGGCGGGCGATTTCACCCCGGCGAGGTTGAAGCTGCCGGGGAGATCGGCGGTGGACGAGGCAAAAAACGCCTGCAACTCGGTGCCCGGCGTCTGGCCGATGGTGAAGCGCTGCACGAGGATGTCGAAATCGAAGCTCTTGAGGCGCTCCTGGTACTGGGCGGCCTCCACCTGGCGGACGGAGGCTTCGATGCCGAGCAGTTCGAGGTTGCGGATATAGGGGTTGATGATGCGCTCGAAGACGGGGTCGTCGGAAAGGAACTCGATGGCCAGCGGGGCGCCGCCGGCGTTCACCCGGCGGGTGCCCTCGATCACCCAGCCGGCGGCATCGAGCAGCCTGGACGCGGCACGCAGCAGCGTCCTGTCCTGGCCCGAGCCGTCGCTCACCGGCGGGGTGACGGCCGGCCCGAAGGTTTCCGACGGCAGGCTCGCCCGGAACGGTTCGAGCAGTTTCAGTTCTTCGGCGCCCGGCTCGCCCGTCGCCTTCATGGCGGAATTCTCGAACACCGACTGGGTGCGCTTGTAGAGGCCGTAGAAGAGATGGGCGTTGGACCATTCGAAATCGAAAGCCAGGCCCAGAGCCTGGCGTACCCGCGGATCGGCGAACTTTTCACGGCGCATGTTGAGGAAGAAGCCTTGCGCGCCCGAGATGGTGTCGTCGGGCAGCTCTTCCTTGACGAGCCGGCCTTCCTTCACCGCGTCGCGGTCATAGGCCGTGGCCCAGGATTTGGAGGTGAATTCCTCGCGCAGGTCGAGGTCGCCGGCCTTCAGGGCCTCGAGTTCGGCGGTGCGGTCGCGAAAATACAGAAGCTTGATCCGGTCGAAATTGTAACGGCCGCGATTGACGGCCAGGTCGCGCGCCCAGTAGTCGTCGCGGCGCCGGTAGGTGACGAACTGGCCCTGCTTGAAGGCTTCGATGCGGTAGGGCCCCGAGCCCAGCGGCGGCTCCAGGGTGGTGCGGGTGAAATCGTGGGTGGTGTACCAGGCTTCGGAAAAGATCGGCAGGGTGGCAACGATGCCCGGCAAATCGCGCAGATTTGTCCCGGTAAAGCGGTAGCGCACGGTTGCCTCATCGAGCGCCTCGGCGGCCTCGACGTCACGGATGAGGATGCGGTACTGCTCGTGGCCGTGTTCCTTGATAAGCCGGAAACTGTCCACCACGTCGGCGGCGGTGAGCGCGGTGCCGTCGGAAAAACGCGCCTTGGGCCGCAAGGCGAAGGTGACGCTCTTGCGGTCGGCGGCGACGTCGGCGCTTTGCGCCACCAGGCCATAGACCGCGTCGGGCTCGTCATAGGCGCGCACCATGAGCCGGTCGAACAGCAGATCGACAAGCTGGGCCGGATCGCCCCTCAAGATATAGCCGTTGAAGCTGTCGAAGGTGGTGAGGCCGGCGGTGCCGATGGTGACGATGCGCCCGCCCTTGGGGGCGTCGGGATTGGCATAGGCGAAATGGCTGAAATCGGCGGGGTATTTGAGATCGCCGAAGGTCGAGATGCCGTGGCGCGGCTCAGCACCCGCCGTGGCCGGTGCGACCATCAACGCGGCGACTGCCGCCAGTGCGACGAGCCCCCGCCTCATTGCCCGGCCTTGATGCGGGCGGCCCTGGCTTCGTCCCACCACCAGATGTCGGGAAAGCCGACCGAATAGTCGGGCAGCTTTTCAGGCCGGGCGAAGCGGTCCCAGCGGGCGATGCGCTCATAGGGGATGTGCCACATGGGCACCACGAACTGGTTCCACAGCAGCACCCGGTCGAGCGCCCGGGTGGCGGCGATGAGGCCGGCGCGGGACCTGGCGAAGATGACGGCGTCGATGAGCCGGTCGATGGCGGCATCCTTGATGCCGACCAGATTGAGACTGCCGGGCCGGTCGGCGGCCTCCGAGCCCCAGTAATTGCGCTGCTCGTTGCCCGGCGACAGCGACTGGCCCCAGCTTGCGACGATGATGTCGTAGTCGAAATTCTGCCGCCGGCGCTCGTACTGGGCATCATCGACGGTACGCACCAGCGACTGGATGCCGATGAGCTTCAGTTGCTCGGCATAGGGCAGCACGATGCGCTCGAACAGCGGCGAAACCAGCAGGAACTCCACCTCCAGGGCCTCGCCCGCCGCGTTCACCAGCTTGCGGTCGGGACCGATGGTCCAGCCGGCCGCGCCCAGCAGCTCGAGTGCGGTGCGCAGGTTGGCGCGGCGGTCCTGCGGGGTGGCGTTGACCGGGTTGGTGTATTCGGTCGTAAACACCTCGTCGGGGATTTTTCCGCGCAACGGCTCCAGCAGGGCCAGTTCGTCGGGGCCGGGCAGGCCGGTGGCGGCCAGCTCGGAATTGGAGAAGTAGCTGGCCGAGCGCTTGTACTGGCCATAGAACAGGTTGGCGTTCGACCATTCGAAGTCGAAGGCATGGTTGAAGGCCAGCCGCAGGCGCTTGTCGGCGAATTTTTTCCGCCGGGTGTTGAAGGCAAACGACTGCATGCCTTGCACGTTCTTGAGGGTGATTTCCTCGCGCACCACGTCGCCGCGGGTCACCGCCGGAAAATCGTAGGCGGTGGCCCAGTTCTTGGAGCTGTTCTCGGCGCGATAGTCGTACTGGTCCGACTTGAAGGCCTCCAGCGCCACGGTCGTGTCGCGGAAATAGACGACGGTGAGTTCGTCGAAATTGTTCTGGCCGATATTCACCGGCAGGCGGGCGCCCCAATAGTCGTCGAGGCGTCGGGCGGTGATCGACACGCCGGTCTTCACCTCGCTGATCTGGTAGGCCCCTGATCCGATGGGAATTTCAAGCGTCGTCTCGTTGAGGTCGCGCTGGCGGCCCCGGTCGTCGCTGCCCTCCCACCAGTGCCGCGGCAACACCTGCAACTGCCCGGTGATCTGCGGCAGTTCGCGGTTGCCCTTGACCGAGAAGACGAAGGTGACTTCGCGCTCGCTCGTCTGCTCGGCCCTCGCGATGTTCTTGTAATAAAAGGCGCTTTGCGGGTTGACCA
>Ga0326597_10013093_pt1 | contig 10910 bp, 2 predicted proteins | sample RVTome_12_FD_203789 | JGI IMG/M metagenome (GOLD analysis project Ga0326597, IMG submission 203789) | Soil microbial communities from uranium-contaminated site in the Upper Colorado River Basin, Wyoming, United States - RVT100D185 | ecosystem: Environmental > Terrestrial > Soil > Contaminated >... | reverse complement strand
GGGTAGGAACCTAACGGAGGAGCGCCGAATCGCATCAGGGCCATTGGTCCGAACCGGTGACTCACCGCCGACGGAAGCAGCCGCAGATGCCGCTTGTTTCGGGGGAGCACGTATACGAACCACCCCGAAGCGGGTACGCGAACCGTGAGCCCGACTGCGGTCGGCGGTCGGATGGAGACACCAAAGGAGCATCACATGATGAATGGAACGCGCTTGCTGCGAAGTGTGACAGTGCTTGCCGCCCTAACCCTGGCAGTTGTTGCCTGCGGGGGCGACGACACCGTCGGAGACACTCTTCTAGACGACACGTCGACGACGCTGGTCGAACAGACCACGAACCCGACGGATTCGACCGACCCGGATGGGACCGACAATGACATCTCGGCACTCGAACTGCGTGCCGAAGCACTGGCAGCCGAGATCGCAGCAATCGACAACGATGAGATCCAGGCGAGCTGGGATGCACTCGAGGCGCGGCTCGATGAGTTCTTCGACAAGGCCGAAGAGAGCACGACGCTCGATGAGGAACTCGTCCGGTCCGTGTCGGACGAGCTGAGCGCCTTCGACCTGCTCGTCGAGCAGAACGCCGCCGAACTCGGCGCGAACTTCCAAGCCGAGTGGGAGGAGTTCTTCGCCGAACTGGCGACAACGCTCAGCACGAGCTGACGTGAATTCGACATAGGGGCGAGAAGGGACCACACGTGTGGTCCCTTCTCGCACAATGCGGAAGGCCGGGTTGGTCCGAGGTGTTGCCACTGGGGGGCCGGGCCATTCACCGGCGACCAAGCTCGACCGGGGGAAGTGAAATCACGCCGAGGCGGGTGGCCAGCTCTCCGGCGCGTTTGGTGTACCCGAGGGCGCGCAACGCCAGGAGCTCCTCATAGCGCAGGGTGTGCGCCGCGGCCTCCTGCATCGCCTCCTCCAGCAGTTCCCTCCCGGTCGGCTCGTCACCCGAGGCGATCATTGCCAGCCCCTTGATCCGGCGCAGCCCGACAGCGTATTGCTGTAGCCCGTCGCCTCGCACCGCCTTGTCGAGGTGTGCCTCAGCCATCGCCGCCGCCTCCTCGTACCGCCCCGCTGACAGATGGGCGTCTGCCACGCGGAGGGCGATGTCCAATTCGAAGTAGCTGGATCCCATGGTCGAGAAACGGCGGGCGGCGTCGTCCAACAGCGCGGTGGCAGCGGGGTGATCGCCCCGGCGGGCGGCCAGCGATCCGAGACAACCTATCACTGCCGCCGACAGCATTCCGTGGTGGGCTGCGGCTGCGGTCGACCGCACACGGGCGAAGACCGAGTCCGCCTCGTCGAGCCTGCCCTGCTCGAGCAGCATCAGGCCGCGGTTGTACCCGGCGATGGCTGCTCCGACCACGTCTCCGGCCTCGATGCGCGTCGCCTCGTGGCGCGCCTGCAGAGCGACCGCTTCGTCCCAGCGCCCGTCGTTGTACGCCTCGACACCCATGTTGTTGAGCACATTGGCGGCACCGACCGGATCCCCGAGTTCCTGGTACATGCTGAGGGCGCGCTCGGCAAAATCGGTCGATTCCTCGTCGAGATAGGTCAGGGTGTGCGAGAGGAGGTAGTAGCCATGCGCCACCGACGCCTTCACGCCCAGTCTCTCGGCCAGGCCGACCGCGTCCCTCGACCAACGAGCGCACTCCCGGTAGCGACCCTGCCGAAATCGGATACCGGCGTACGTGAGCGTGGCCTCAACCCGAGTTGCCTGCTCGTCAGTTCCCCCGCTCGTCTCCCCGATCAGTCGCGTCAGGAGCCGAAGTGCCGTCCGATAGTTACCCAGCAACTCTTGGACCCGTGCCCGCTTCAGGCTGACGGTCGCCTGCCTGTCAGAGTCGCCGCGCGCCCAGCGCCGGGCGGAGGAGTACGCCTCGAGGGACCGGTCGTACATTCCGGCGAGGGTCGCGACGTCGCCCAGGGACTCGGCCACCTGGGCCGCTTCTCCGGGAGGGATCACGCCTCGGGTGTGTCGACGCGCTTCGAGCGCCCGGTTGTAGAGGCGCGCGGAGTCGGCGTTGGCGTTCGTCTGTGCTGCCCGCTCGGCGGCACTCACCGAATGTCTCCACGCCGACCGATAGCGGCCGCCGAGAAAGCTGTGGAGCGACAGTTGATCGTCGGGTGGGTCGTCGGTGCGCTCGAGATGGGAGGCGATTCGGCCGTGGATCTCGCGTCGTTGCCGGTAGGGGAGCGCCCCGTATGCCACCTCACGGATCATGGCGTGGCGGAAGCGAAGCCGGTCTCCTGCCGACGGCTCGACAAAGTCGGCGAGCCGCGTCCAGTCGAAGTCAGGGCGTCCGGTCGCCACCGGCAGGAGATCCGGGTCGAGCTCCCGGCCCAGCACGGCGGCGCGACGGAGCACGCGGCGGTCCTCCAGCGCCAATGCGTCGATCCGGTTCGCCAGCAAGGCCTCCAGGGTCTCTGGGAACTCGTCGCCCGTGCTTCCGGAGAGGCCCGATGTCAGTTCCAGGGCGAAGAGGGGGTTGCCGCCTGACCGTTCCACCACCCTTTCGACACGGCCGGGGAGCAACCCGCCGTGCCCCGCAGCGAGAGCCACTAGGAGGGCGGCGTCCTCGGGCGGGAGCGGCGCGAGCGTCATAGTCGCAGCTGCCATGTCGGCCAAGGGCGACTGCCCCTCGGGGCGTCGGGTCACACACAGGACCCACGGACGATCAGGAGCGACCGTCGCCAGCTGGGCGAGGAGGTCGACGGAGGCGTTGTCGAACCAGTGGGCGTCCTCGAAGATCAACATGGTGGGCCGGGGGAGGATGGCAGTCATGAGTTCGGACACGGCGTCGTGGAGCCGGGCAGCCCGGAAGCGGGGTGCGAGAAGCTCTGTCGCCCGGGTCGATGCGACCTGGCCATCGATCGGGATCGCAAGCAGTGGGAGCCGGTCTGTCAGCCTCGGCGCCCTCTGGAGCACCTCCTCGGTGAGTCTCGCCCCCGCCTGGTTCGGGTCGTGATCGTCCGGGATGCCCAGCAACTCACGCAGGAGATGGCGGAACGGGGCGTAGGGAGTGTGGGTGAGGTACTCCCCGCCTGCCGTCACGTGAACGGGAACACCCGCGACCGCGGTCGCCTCGTCGACGAGCCGGGTCTTGCCCATGCCTGGCTCGGCCACGAGGTCGATCAGCGTGCCGCAACCCTCGACGACTGCCCGGCGGACGGCGGTTTCGAAGATGGCGAGCTCTCCCTCGCGCCCGACGAGGCGGGTGGTGGCCTGGGTGGGTGTCCATCGATCGGACGGTTCGCCGACGAGGACCGCATCTACGGGTCGGGATTTCCCCTTCACCCGGAAGGGAGCGACCGCCACCACATCGAACGTCGACCGCGCCCGGTCGACGGCCGAATGGGAGGCGAGGACTTCGCCCGGGGCTGCGCGAGAGGCAAGCCGAGCTGCGAGATTCACCGTGTCGCCCATCACCGTGTACGTCCGGCGGGTGGGCGCGCCCACATCGCCTGCGAACAGGCTTCCGGCATGAACGCCGATCGCAACCGGGAGAGGGAGCTGGGCGGCAGCGACCGCGCGGGCGGCGCGCAGCATCCGCTCCTCGTTGTCGACGTGTGCCTCGGGGACCCCGGCGACCAGGACCATCTTGAATCCACCTGCTGAGAGATCGGTCCCCAGGAATGTGACGCCGTAGTTGTGAACCTGGCGCTGGGTGTGGCAGACGACGGCGTGGATGGCGTCGACCATCTGGGGCGTCGCCGGAGCTTCGAGTCCCGTCACTCGGGCGAATCCGACCGCGGCGGAACGGTGCTCACCGTCGTCGGCGAATTCTCCGATGTAGCCCCGCAGCGCCTTGGGAATCCACCGGGTGACATCCTGGTCGGGGGGAGGCGCCCAGGTCACCCGCTCCGCCGTCGCCGCGCCGTGCCGGAGGCGACCGTTACCCGCCAGCCACTCGGACGGAAGCAGACTCGAGACGTCTGATGCGAGGACGGTCTCTCCGCGTGTGGCCGTGGACTCGGCCTCCGCCACCGCGTCGGCGACTTCACCGGCCACCACGAGTTCGATGTGATCGGCGCCGACCAGGAACAGGCGCACCCGTCCTGCCGCGATCCCCGCCGACATCCCGAGTTCGATGCGGCCGGTGGGAGTGCCGACGGTCCCGACCCGCTCGAGGTCGGCGTGCATGCCGGCTGCGGCTGCGGCCGCCCGGGTGGCTGCATCCTCGCCGCAGAACAGCAGGAGGAGGGCATCGCCTCCGAACTTGAGCAGGTCGCCTCCCAACGATCCGGCAGTTGTGAGCAGCGCGGTGAACGTGGTCGTGATGGCGCGGGTGATCGCCTCGGCGCCGATCCGGCCATGTCCGGCCAGCGCCTCGGAGAGTGCGGTGAACCCCGACACGTCGACGAACAACAGTGCGCCATCGATGTCGAGTCGCTGCGGTAGGGGAGGGTCGGACCCGATGTCGGCGACGAGGCGGGGGAGATAGTGCAAGCCGGTGATGGGCATCTCTTCCAGAGGTCGAAACCCTCACCGAGTATATGGATCGACCGCCGAAGAAACGGTGGCTCGACGGCCCGTCGGAAACATCCGGCCTGTAGCGTCCTGGTGGGAAGTTTCTTGAGGGGTTGCTTCTTTCGGGAGGGGTTGGGCACATGTCTCCGCGATGGAACCGTCTCGTGTTCCCGATCGTCGGCGGGATGGTTCTCGGCGCGCTCGGTCTACCAGGTACTTCGGGCCCGTTCGCTGCGTCGGTGGCCCGTGCCGCCGTCTTCGTCGTCGACACGACGCTGGACACCAGTGACGGGGATCCAGACGGCTGGTGTTCCACGCTCATCGACGAGTCCGTAACCGTCTGCTCGTTGCGTGAAGCGATCCTGGAGGCCAACGCCAGCACGGAGCTTGACGTCATCGAATTCGCCATCGGCGAGGGCGGCATTGAAACCATCGCGCTGGACTCGGAGTTCGGGCCGCTCCCCACGATCACCGATGCGGTGATCATCGACGGGAGGACAGAGGACGGGTGGACGGAGAGGCCGCTGGTGACCATCGACGGATCGGCGCTCAGCGCGCCGGCCGTCGGACTTCTCCTGGGAGAGGGATCGACCGGGAGCGAGATCTACGCACTCGCCATCACCGGCTTTCCCCAGGACGGCATCCAGATATCGAGCAGCTCCGAAGGCAACCACTTCCAGGGCAACGACATCTTCGGAAACGCCCAGCACGGCATCTTCGTCGTGGCCTCCGCCGGCAACACGTTTGTCGACAACCGGATCGGCACGTCCGACGGCTTCGTCGCCGCGCCCAACGGGGGATCGGGCATGCTCGTGAGCGGTACCAACAACACCATCGAGGACAACCTGCTCTCGGGGAACGACGGCGCTGGCATACAGGTTTTTGGTCCCGACACGGACAACACCGGTATCTACGGCAATCTGATCGGGCTCACCGCCGACGGCTCGGAGTCCGTCCCCAATGGCGGCGGTGGGATTGTGATCCAAGCGCGCAACACGACGGTGGGTGGCCAGGGGGGAGAGGGGAACGTCATCTCGGGCAACAGCCCGAAGGTGAGCGGGATCACGGTGAGCGGAGCCGATGCTGCGGGCACCAGCATCGTGGGAAATCTCATCGGTCTCAATGCCGCCGGTACCGCTGCCATCTCCAACGATGGCACCGGAGTCAGGGTGTTGTCCGTCGACGCCACAACCGTCGAAACGCCGTCGATCATCGAAGGAAACGTGATCTCGGGCAACGACGGGTTTGGCGTGCAGCTCAATGACGCCCATGGGTGGCTGGTGGAAGCCAATCTGATCGGGACCAACGCCGCCGGAGACGCTGCCATCGGTAACGTCGCCACCGGCATCACCGTGCAGTCTTCGTCGTCTAACCAGATTCGCGGCAACGTGGTCTCGGGCAACAGCTCGGGCATTCTCGTCGGCGGTCTCACCACCTCTACGCCGGCGGTCGGAAACGTGATCGCGGCCAACTACGTGGGGCTGGACGTCACCGGGACCGGCGTGGTCGGCAACTCGTTCCAAGGGATCGCTCTCCAGGGCGGCTCGTCGGACAACGTCGTCGGCGGCCCAGAGCCCGCCGACGCCAACGTCGTTTCCGGGAACGGGACCGGGATCGAAATCTCCGCCGGTGTGACCGGGTTCCAGACCTCCGGCAACGAGATCAGGGGGAACCTGATCGGGCTCGACGCGTCGGGCGAGGTGGCGCTTGGCAACAACCTCGAAGGGATCGACGTGGCGACGGGTGGCGGTTCCGTCACCGACAACCTCATCGTCGGTAACACGATCACCGCGTCCGGCGGTGTGGGCGTCCTGGTGCGGGGCGGAAACACAGACGACGTCGCCATCATCGGCAACCGCATCTTCGAGAACGCATCGCTCGGGATCGATCTTCTCGCACCTACGGAGAGCGTCGGATCCGTAACGGCCAACGACGAGGGGGACGGCGACACCGGACCCAACGGTCTGCAGAACTTCCCGGTGATCGCTCAAGCATTCGATGCCGAAGGGACCCTTACGTTGGTCGGCGATCTCGACAGCGCTCCTGGTAAGTACCTCGTCGAGGTGTTCGCCTCACCGTCCTGCGATCCGTCGGGTCATGGCGAGGGAGCCGCACTGCTCTCGTCCGAATCGGTATCCGTGGGTACCGACGACGTGGCGCCGGATTCGTTCACACTCACCGGAATTCCGCTGCCTGCCTCCGGCTCGTTCCTCACCACCACTGCCACCGAAGACCTCGGTGACGGAATCCATGGTGCCACCTCCGAGTTCTCCTCCTGTGTCGTATTCGACGACGGTGACGGCGAGGTCGGTGAAGGCGACCTCACGCTCACCGCGGCGGCCGTCGAGCCGGCTGGGACGCCGTGGCAGGTGGAGGCGCTCGGGTTCATCCCGTTCGAGGAGATCGACCCGCTCGCCGGCCTGCGCGACGGTGCAAGTGACCCCGTCGACACAGGTACGGCCATCTCCTCGATCGGTACGGCGATCTCTTCGATCGGCACGCCCATCGCGTCGATCGGGACGGCGATCTCTTCGATCGGCACGCCCATCTCCTCGATCGGTACGGCGATCTCTTCGATCGGAACTCCCATCGCCTCCATCGACCTCCAGTCGATCGGGACGGCGATCTCCTCGATCGGGACTCCCATCAGCTCGATCGGCACCGCGATCTCCTCGATCGGGACTCCCATCAGCTCGATTCCGATCACCGATCCCAACGCCGGGACCTGGGAGGAACGGCTGCAGGGCTCTGTGTATGAGGGCGTTCCGCTGCAGGTGATCACCCTTGGCGAGCTGTTCGACAATGCTCCGGACGTCCTCGCCGGGCTCACGCTCGCCCAGCTCGACTTGAGCCGCACCGAGATCGCCTCGCTCAGCCTGCTCTCGCTCACCCTCGGGAACCTCACCCTCGGACAAGCCGGTCTCACGGGCGCATCGGTGTGCGACGGTTGTACGAACGACACCCCGATCGTCGACGCCGACCTGTCGGGCGCGGACATGGTCGCCATCGGCACCGCCATCGCCTCCATCCCGGTCTCTGACGTGGTCCTCTCGGCCCAGCCCATTGGTTCGATCACGATCGGATCGATCGGTACCGCGATCTCGTCGATCTACCTCGACCTGATCTTCGACTGCTCGATGGTCGACTGCTCGGCCGCCAGCACCGTCACCCTCGCCGAGGCCCAGGTCCAGGGAGCGATCGAAGGATCGCTGACACTCGGCGAGCTGTACATGTTGATCCTCCCAGTCGAGTCCTACGACTGGACCACCCTCGACATCGCATCCCTCGATCTCGGGGTGGGGCCCCTCGTCGAGTACACGGCGACGTTCTCCAGCGTCACCGGCGACGAGGCCGCGTCTCTCGACGTGTTCCTGCCGTCCGGGATTCGTTACGTGGAGGGCTTCTCTTCGGTAGTCGAGTGTGACGCCACCGGCGAGGTGTGTGGCACACCGGCGCCCCTGGTCGATCCGACGCCCACAGAATCCGGTCTCGAATGGAGCCTGTCGACCAACTCCGAGTCGGTCTACGAGGTTCGCTTCCTCGGCCGGGTGGGGGTGGTGGCGCTGGGAACGTACCGGGCGAGCGCCACGGTGAGTGTGGGCGAGGACTCCGCTTTCGTCTCCGACACCGCGCCGATCACCGTCCTCGAGAACTTCGAGGACAACGGACCGTCCACTCCGACCGACATCGGCTCCGATGGCCTGTACGTCTCATACCTGGCCGTCTCGGGCGACGAGGACTACTACCGATTCACGGTTCCGGACGGAACGCTGGCCACCGTGGTGCTCAGCCACCTCGACGACGACTTCGATCTCCTGTACTTCGAGCCGGTCTCTGCCGACGCCAGCGACCGAACAACCTCGGAGTTCGGGCCGTCCACACCGCCTGTCGATGACGAGGGTCGTCACCTCGATCCGAACGGGACCCTCGACCCGGAGGCCGCCGATGATGTCGACCTTGCTTCGGTGGGCACCGCCATCTCGTCCATCGGCACCGCCATCTCCTCGATCGGGACCGCCATTTCGTCCATCAGCACCAACCGCGGCACCGAGGACGAGACGGTGAGTGGGTCCGGCGACGGGGTCACCGCCGCAATCCGAGTGGCCGGCTTCAACGGCGAGTCCAGCCAGCACCCGTACGTCACTCAGATCCGGCTGCGCAACAGGGTCGACGTGGTCTGTCCGCCGCGCAGTCTCGCCCCGGGCGGAACCGGATCGATTCCGGCGATTCCCACCGATGCCGACACATTCATCCTGTGGAACGCCCAACGCATCCAGGCCCTGTATGGAACGGCCGGCCGGAATGCGGTGGAGCAGTCGCTGGCGGAGCTGGTGACGGCCCTCACGGGGGGCGACGTCGGCGCCGGCATCCCCGACCTCTCCGGACTGGGCTTGCACCCGGTCGTGATCCCGGTGGACGGTGAGGCTGCGGTCCGGGCCGCATACGACGAGTGGGACCAGAACCCCTGCTCGGTGGACGGCGCAAACTCGGTCGTCGCTGCGATCAACGGCCTCGTGGACGACCTGGCGTCGGATCTCGGCGGCGGTGCATCCCAGATCACGTCGATCACGATCGTGGGCGACGACGACGTCATCCCGTACGAGCGACGCCCCGACGGAACCCTCATCTCCAACGAGCGGGACTACGCGGCGGCGGTCCTGAACACGGCCTCGAGCGAGCAGTCGGGGATCTTCGGGGCGCTGTCGGCCGGATACGTGCTGAGCGACGACGCCTATGCCGCCTTCACGTCGATCTTCGATTGGATAGACCACGAGCTGTACCTGCCCGACGTGGCGATCGGTCGTCTGGTCGAGACGCCCGTCGAGATCGTCGCCTCGCTCACCCAATACGTCGCCGCCGGAGGCGCGCTCGACCCGGACAGTGCGATCACCGACTTCGACGCATTGGTCACCGGCTACGACTTCCTCAACGACGGCGCCGTCGCCCAGGCCGGTGGTCTCGACGACGCCTACGGTTTGGGCGCGACCGACCTGCTGACCGACGATTCGACCCCGGCATGGAACTCAGAGGACCTCGCCGACCGGCTGTTCCCGGAGACCGGCGTTCCCAATGTCGTCGGGCTGGGCGCCCACTTCGACCATGACGAGTTGATCCCCGCCGACATCGGCACGTTCACCTCGACTGGAGGCGCCGCCGCCAACTTCTCCACCGGCGACCTCGACCCCGCACTCGCGGCGGGGCTGGCCGGCCGGGTGATCTTCAGCGTCGGCTGTCACTCCGGGCTGAACGTCCCCGACGGACTGACGCTGCCAGGGGGAGGCACGACGGCGGACTGGGCGCAGGTGCTGGGCGGCTTCGGGGCGGTGTTTGTCGGCAACACCGGCTTCGGCTATGGCCTGGACGGCGCAGTCGGCTTGAGCGAGGAGCTGATGGCCGAACTGGCCGCCCGCCTCGACGGGTCGCTCACCGTGGGCGACGCCCTGGCTGATGCCAAGCGGTGGTATTTCGGCCACTCCCTGGTGCACGGCGCATACAGCGAAAAGATCCTCGCCGAGGCCACCCTGTACGGCCTGCCGTTCTGGCAGTTGGTCGACGGTGCCCCGACCGGGCGGCCGATGCCACCTGAGCCGCCCACCGGGCCGGTGTCCATCGCGCCGACCCACACGCCCACAACCGTCGGCAACGGGACGTACTACCAGACCGACGGCGAGTCGACGGATCTGCATCATCGGCCGATCCAACCTCAGTCCACGTTCAGCTATCTGACCACCGACGGGACTCGAGTGACTGGCGTGATGATCCGCGCACTCGACACGAAAGACCTCACGCCGTTCGACGTGGCGTATGCCCGTCCCATCTTCGACCTATCCGAGCGCGAATCCGAACTCGAGACCGACGGGACCATCTTCCCCAACGTGTTCGCCTCCGTGAACAGCTACGAGACACGCGACGGGACAATCTCGAACGTGGTTCTCGCCACAGGTCAGTTCATCGGTGAAGGACCCGGATCCCAGAGGCTCTTCACGGACATCACCTTCGAGCCGTTGCTCGGCTCGGCGGGCGGTCCCGCCCCCGAGATCGTCTCGGCGGAGGCCGTGGCCTCGAACCCATCGGTGAACTTCCGTGTCGAGGTAAACGGGCCGGCCGACGAAGTCACGGTGCTCTACAAGCCGGCCGGGCTCGACTCCGCGCCCACCACGTGGACCGAAGTGGGCCTGACCGAGGGTCCTGCCGGTCTGTGGACGGCGACGGAATCGTTCCCCGACGAGAACATCGAATGGTTCGCCCAGGTTCGGCGCGGGTCCCTCGTCGGGTCCTCGTACAACAAGGGTGTGCTGTTCTCTGCTCGCCTGCTCGATGCAGGGCCGGATGCGACCGTCTCTGCAGGTGACACCTTCGTGCTGACGGATGCTCGCTTCGTCGACCCTCTAGGTAGCGGTCCGTATTCGGCGACGGTGGACTGGGGTGATGGCAC
>Ga0326597_10013092_pt1 | contig 10910 bp, 7 predicted proteins | sample RVTome_12_FD_203789 | JGI IMG/M metagenome (GOLD analysis project Ga0326597, IMG submission 203789) | Soil microbial communities from uranium-contaminated site in the Upper Colorado River Basin, Wyoming, United States - RVT100D185 | ecosystem: Environmental > Terrestrial > Soil > Contaminated >... | reverse complement strand
AGTATCAACACTTCACTCACCTCTTCGCCGGCGGTGGTGGTGCCGGTGAGTATCAACTTGCGGTCAGGCGCAAGTTCTGCCACTTTGCGATCCACGCGCAGCGAGTCTCCCGTTACGTCCAAGGCGATCGGCGTTTCAGCTAGCGTCAGTTTTTCGCTGTGGGCGAACACGGCCGTCTCGCGCAGCCGTTCGTTGAAAAGTTCGCGCAGGTTCTCACCTTTCACCGTCAGTCGCGTGGTCTTGCCGGTGAGGGTGAAACTGGCGCGCGCATCCTCGCCCGCGCTGTCGACTTGATACAGCTCCTGATACTCGGGGATGGACAGCGCCAGCCAGCCGTCGTGCACGATCTGCGGATAGAGCGCGTCGAGATGCAGCGTGTGAACGTTGCGTGGATAGAGCCGCTCTTGCGGGATGATCTGCTTGGCTAGGCCCGGCGGTGTCCACGACAGTTTGATGACCGCCCCGCCGCCGTTCTCGTAATACTCCAGTTTGATGTCGTATTTCTTGCCGGCGGTGAGCGTAATGCTGCCGCTGTTTTCGGTGACGCCGTGGTCGGTCCAGTTATTGACGATCAACTGATCGTTGACCCACAGGCGCACGCCGTCATCGGAGACGGTGTGAAAACTGTAACTGCCGGACGATAGCGCGTGCACCCAGCCTGTCCAGCGCACCGAGAAGGCGCCGGCGCCGATCAGCGCGTCGGGCGAGCCGTTGCCCCAGTCGAAGTTCACTGTGGCGTCGGTGCGGATGAGCTTGCGATTCGAGAGGTCTTTGTTGTCGAAATATTCGCCGTAGAGACCGGTGCCGGTGGCGGCGTCGGTCGGCGGGTCGGAGATGTCGGCGATGGTGTAGCCGGGCCATTCGGTCGCGGTGATGGTATCGCTAGGACCCAGGCCCAGATAGCCACGCTTGATGCTGTCGGACATCACCCGCCAGTCGGGGGCGTTATAACCGAACAGCGAGGCGCGCAGCCGCAAGGCGTACACCTTGGGGTTGGCCGCCGGCGTGACGTAGGGCATGGCCGTGCCCAGGCCGCGGTCCAGCGTGACCACGGTGCGATCGGCGCTGCTGTCGAGCGCCACGCTCTGGACGCGGCGGAAATCCCAATTCTCGTTACCGGTATTGTTTTCACGCTCCGTGCCGACGAACAGCAGCGCGTCACCGGCCTTGAGTTGCGTGGCGGTGCCCTGCAGGTAAACGACCTTGGCGCCGAACACCGGCAGCTTCATCTCGCTCATTTTCGGCTGCAAGACGTTCCATGCCGGCCGCGCCTCGATGCTCTCGACGGTCTCGAAGGTCTGCGGCTTTTCGTCGGGGCCGGGCACACTCTGCACCTTGATGCCGATGTCCAGCGTCACCTTGTCGGGCACGCCGGAGGCCTGTTTGGGATCACTGCTCGCAGCTTGCGGCGGCGGTTCTTGCAGGGTGAAGGCGAGATAGGTCTCGGCGGCGACGCCGGGCCGCAGGCGATAGCCGATCAGCCGCGCCAGTTCGCTCAACGACAGCCGCTCGCCGGCGGTGCGGAGATAGGATTCATTGGCGAGACGTTCTTGATAGAAACTCAACACGTCGGCCATGCAGGCGTAGGCGTCCAGCAGCGCGATGGAGAAATCGTCGCTGTCGCGGGTGCGCAATTTCGCCAGCGCGGGATAATCTTGCGATGACAGCCGCGCCTGCAGGCTGGCCAGCACTGCGCTGTGCGTGCCGATGCGATAGGCGATGGCGGAAAGCCCCGGGCGGTTGTAGAGCAGCGCCGGCGCTTGCGCGCTTACGCCGGCACAACAACCGCAGGCGTCTTGCAGGGTATGTTCTTCGCCGCTCATTTGCCGCCTCCTACCGAGAGCTTCAATACACCCCGTTCGGGGAAGTTGGGATCGTTGTCCAGCCGCGCGATCTCCAGGCGCCCGATGGTCAGCACGCCGTCATCCAGGGGCTTGGGATCCGGCGGCGCACGCAGGCGCTGGAAGGCGTCGATCGTCACCGAGGCCACGCCTTGTATCGCCTGGGCCGCTTCATAAAGCGCGCTGAGATACACCGGCTGGCCGAAGGTGAAGTTGTCGGGATGGAACAGGGCTAGTGTGCCGTCGGCCAGCCAGCCCCGGCTGAATACGCGCATCAGCGCGGCGCGCACATCGGCGCGGAAATAATCGGGCTTGACGCACACCGTCATAGCCAAATGCAGAGGCACATAACTCGGGCCGTTCACTTCCAGGTCGTACCCGGCCATGCGATAGCGCTCGACGTGGTCGAGGATGGTTTGTTCATAGACCGCATCCACCTCGCCGCCGCCCTTGCGATCGACCGTGAGAAATACCGTGTGCCAACTGCCGGTCCAGCGAAAGGTGGCGGCGGCGCGCTGCACACTGGGGTGGCGTTCGGTGACCTCTGAGTAATCTTCCGGGGTGACGGCGCGTTCCTGGGTGCGAAACGCCTCCGGCACATCGCGCTTGATGTCCTCGGCGTTCTCCGGATCGCAACCGCCTTGGGCCGGCAAGGGATTGGACGCACGCAACAGCCGCGCATCGTTGCTGACAATGTGTGCGATGGACTCCAGGCCAATGTTGCCCGCCGTGCCGTTACCGATGCGATAGCTTGCGCTAAATGTGGTGGCGGCGTCGGGGCGCTTACCGTGATAATCGTCGCCGAAACGCAGCAAGGCGCTGCCGTCGTGTTCGCTCTCCACCACGAACTCGGTCGCCGCGGCATCGCTGGCGAGCAGATCGGGGCGCGGCAGCCAGGTGCTGGGTGTGCCCTGATAATCGCCGGCGAGCGAGATGGCGGGGCGGGCACGCTGCGGCTCGGCGGCGGTGATCGACGCGGCGGCATCGGCCAGCGGCGATACCTGCACCTGGCCGCTGTCCAGTCGCAGGCGATAGGCGCCGACGCCATCGGACACCGACCACATGCCATCGCCGCCTTGCACCACCACCGGCCCCGCCTGCAACACCACACCCTGCGCCAGCAATGCGTCGTGCAAGGCGGGGGTAAAGCTCCGCGTCTGCAAAGCGGTGACGATGGCCGCCGTCGCGGTGAAGGCGAACAAGGGCGCGGCCGTGAGCGGCAAGGCGTGAGTGAGCGGACGTTCCGCCAGCCGCGGCCGGAAACGCGGCGGCACGGCGTGCAAGGGCGGGCGCGCGCAACTCAGCGCGTCGGTGCTAGACGCAAGGGTGATCCGCGAGGCGGGGACCTCTCCCAGCTCTTCGCCAGTGAGGGTGCGGCCATGGTCGGCCAGGACGATGTTGCCGTAGGCGGCACTCACCTGGCCAAGATAAATCGCGCCGTGATCCTTGTCAGTGATGGTCGACAAGCATAAGGGAAACGGCAGCGCGTCCTGTTCTGTCCAGCGAATTTCGGTAACATCCAGCGGATTATTGTTGGCTGCCGGCAGGAACAAGCCGCCGGACGGGTCGGTGTCCAAACGCGCGTCGGTAAGACGTACCGTCCAGCGATGCGCCCGATCCGCATCTTCGGCAAAGCCGGTGCGCGGGCCGAATTCTTCCGCAAACACCAGCACGTCGCCCGCCTTGAGATTAGGATAATGGCCGCTGAGCGTCGCCCGCGTCGCACCCTTGGGCAGACAGCATTCGCGCTCGCCCCAGGTGTAGAAACTCAAGCGTTCGTGATCTTGATAGAGCAGGGTGTCTTCCACCGTCTCGAACACCAGCGCACCGCTCGCCAATGCATCGCGCAGTTGATCGCCGGCAGGGGAGATGCGATCAGGCGTGTTGGGCGCACGGGTGAGCAGCGGCGTACCGCGCGGGATCGTTACACCGTCGTCGTTGACGAACAGCCGTACCCACACGCGGGCGTTGCAGCCCTCGTGCACGCGATAGTCCACCAGCCGCGCATGGCGGCGCAGCGAAACACGCTTGCGCGCGGTGCCGAGATAGGCCTCGGTGGCGACGGCGTCTTGTCGATAGGAGAGTTGATCGCCGACATAGGCCAACAGTTCCACCAGAGTGACGCCGGCATCGGCGGCATTACGGCCGCGCCATTCGGGCATCAGCACACTCATACGATCCAGCATCAGGCGGCGGAAGCTGGCGTAATCCTTGGCGAGATAATCGAGGCGCGGATTCTGCGCCGGCGGCGTGGGACAGGGTGTGGCGCTGGCGCAGTCGAAATCCGATTCGCACTGCACCTTGAACGAAAAATGAATCTCGCTCAGGCGCGGATCGAAACCCGCCGGCGGCGCGTCGCTGCCGGGACCGCTCACCAAGCGCAGTGTATACAGCGAAAAATCACCGTAGAACTTCGTGCGAAACACCAGGAATTCGTTGAGCGGCGTGAGGCCGTCGACCAGACTGGGCGGTTCGCCGCCGGGCAGGGCGTTGGCGATCGCGATCCACTCGATGTCCACACTCTTGATGCGCTCACCGCCTTCGATGCGCAGGTTGTTTTTGCTGAGCGCGGGCACCGGACGCAGGAATTTCACGAATAACGTGAGCTGGCGCGTGGGATCGCCGGGCAGACCGCTGTCATAGACCTCCAGATATTCCAGGCCGTTGAGCGCGCCGTTTAACTTTACGACTTCGCGGCGGCGCTGGTCGCAGCAGTAATATTTCATGGTGCACCTCCCGGCGCGCTGATCTGCGCCACACCGCGTCTTTGGGTGCGGCGTTCGAGGTATTGCACGGTGATGAGCAAGGCGCCGTCCTGCGCTTGCACATCGACGGCGTCCACAGTGATGACATCGCTCAGCCATTGCTGCAAGGCGCCTTGAATCAGGAATTGCGTGGTCGCCGCGACCTCGGGACTGGCGGCGGCGAACACCAATTGCATCACGCCGCTGCCGAAGGTGGGCCGCATCACGCGTTCGCCCGGCGCGGTGAGCAACACCTGTTCGATGAGGTCGCGGATGGTGCCGGAAGTGTCCGTCTGCGCGGTGCGGCCGCGGCCGTCGAAATGAAAGGGATAGTCGATCTGGCTCATGTCGCAATCACCCTTGGTTGTACCGCCAACGGCAACAAGCCGGTGCCGGTGGGCACGCAAACTGCCTGACTCGTTTGCAGCAACACCGGCGCGCCGCCTGCCAGCACCCGCACCGCGCCCATCACCCATTGCGCGGTGACGCAGGGCGGATTGGGCGTGCCGGTGAGGGCGCAGCCGGTAATCGCGTAGGGCGTGGCCAGCGTGGTCACCGGCTGGCCGCTCACCATCACGCGCGGAAACGGCGTGAGCGGTGTCGCCGGGCCCGCGTGCATGCAGGTCACCGTGGCGCCGAGATGAAGTATGGGTGCGGGCATGATTTCGCTCTCCTTACACCACCGTGAGTGCGCCGAGATTGATGTCCACCGTCGGCCCGGTAAGATTGATCACCGCGCCCTTGCCGTTGGAGATCATGATGCCGATGTCCGTCACCGAGATCATGGCGCCGGTGGCGGTTTGAATCTGGATGCCGCCGGTGGGGCCGGGCACGTCGCTGATGACGATGCCGTTCTTGAGCGGCGTTTGCAGAGTGATGCCCGGCACCGCCGGCGGCACCATGTGCGAGAGCAACGGCACCTCCGCGGCCATGCCCCAGAATCCACCCACCCAGATCGGATAGTCCGGATCGCCCTGCTCGAATTCCACCCACACGCCGGCGCCGATCAGCGGCACGGTGAACAGGCCCATATTGATGCCGGCGACCGGCACGCAGGGCATGGCCCAGCTAGAGAGCATCACGTTGGATACGTCGGGCGCCATAACCTGGACGCGGCCGATCTGCATGGGATCGACATTGTTGATCACCGTGCCGCGGTATTTGCCGTAGAAGCGTTTGATCTCGCTCATGCCGGCACCCTCGGTACGGTGGACAACAGACCATTGCGTACCAGCGTGAAGTTTTGTTTGTAGTCGCCCTGTTTGATGGCGTGCGTCACGCTCTTTACGTAATACAAGCCGTCAAACGCCGCGCCGGCGCCGCGCACGCCGACCAGTTGCCGCGCCTTCAATATTCGCCCGTAGCGCACCACGTTCAGCGAGCCGTTGCCCGTCACCGCATCGGCGTGTTGCGAGGCATACGCCAGTCCCGTCATCACCGCGCTCAGCGGCGACTGCTTGGCGGTGTCGTTGAGAAACTTGATCTTCGGCGGCAGCGGCGGCACCGCGCCCAAAGGCGGATTGAGCGGCGTGATGTCGGGGATGGGAATGGGTATCGGCACCTTGGTCTGTTGGTTTTGAATAAACACCACCGGCATCTCTTTCGATTCCTTGTCGAAGCTGAAGGACAGCGATTCCACGTTGGTGTGAGCGTCCATGTCGGTGTTGAGCGCTGCTTGCGGCGGGCCCACCTTGATCTCCGGTCCCCAATAGGCGCGACTGGTGCCGGGCAGCGGACCGGGGTCGATATAAAATACGTAACCCGCTTCGTGTGCGAGTTGTTTCACATAGGCGTAATCGCTGCCTTGCTGGCGCGGGATGCGCTCGATGGGGATGGGGATATCTTCCACCACGCTCGGTATCGTTAAGGGAATGACACCGAAGGCGGCGTACTTGGCCAGCACCGTCAGCACCCGCACCACGGGCGGCATGGCGGGGAAGGGAATGCCGTCCAGTTCGATATAATCCATGAGCGCGCTTAAGTCCTTGCCCTTCACCACCAGACTGGATTTCCCGCCGGCGCCGCCGGGACGCACCTCGTGATGGGTCATGACCCCATCCATCAACACCTCGGCGTTGCCGCCCATCAGCGCCACGATCACCACCCGCATGATGGGAATGGAGCTGCCGCCGGTGAGCAGAAACAGGACGTGCAGCGGCGAACGCTTGGACAGGCTGAAGGTGAGCTCGAAGCCGCTCTGAGTGTCGCCGCCGTTCACCTGCACCTGTACTTGCTCCAGCGCCTCGATCACCTCGCGTGGCGCCGGGATGGGCACGGCGGGGCCGATGTAGAGCTGGAGGTTGATACCGTTAAGCATCGCTCGCTCCCGGCACGCCTTCCGGCAGGGTGATGGCGATGGTCGTTCCCGGCGTCTCGGTGAGTTCGTCGGGACGCACCGCGCCGTTGGCGTCGCACAGACGCCAGTACAGTTCCGGATCGCCGAGATAACGCGCCGCCAGATTGTCAACGCGGTCGCCTTGCACCACCGTGTATTCCTGCACCACGCTGAAATTTTCCGGCAGCGGCACGAAGCGGTGCTTGAGATAAGCGATGGGTTCCCGATTCTTTTGTTCCAGCCTCGCCACCGCCACGCCGTGATACCGGCTGTTGGGCGGAAAGGACGAGGTGTTCAACACGCCCGCGTCCAGCAGTGCTTTTAAGGGATCGCTCATGACAGTCCCTCCAAACCCAATGTCGCAAGTGTGGCGCCCGGCGCCTTGCCGGCCAGCGCCTCCTTGTTCTTGAGATAACTCATGAACAGGCTGCCGCCCTTGTGACTGAAGCCGAGATCGTCCACCGACAAGACCCGCAAACCAAGATTGACCTTGGCGCGAATGGGATTGAGCAGCGGATCGAAGGCCTCTTCGGTGACCGAGAATTCGGTGACGCGCACCGGCACCGCGCGCTGCTTGCTCCAAACGAAAACCGCCAGCGGCGCCTCCATGGGAATGATCTCCAAGGCGCCGCTGCCGGCCAGCGCATTGTTGGCTTGCAGCGTGGCGCTGCTGGGATAGATCAATGTCTCCAGCGCCGCCAGTTGCGGATGGATGCCATGCTGGACGGCGTTGCTGTTTCGATCGGGAAATTCCAGTTGATCGGTAGCATCGATCTCCGCTTCCAGTTTGAAGGTTTCCACCGGCGGTCCCTTCATGCGTAGCGCCTCGGAACGATCCCCGCCTTCCGCCGCCAGCGCCTGTATCTGCAAGGAGCGGCTGAGATTGTCCGGGTTGTATTGCAGCGAGATCACGCGCAGCACCTGGCCGCTGCCCGGGTCCATCAGCACGATGCCGGCCTTGAGGAGGCGCGGTGACGATGACAGGCTCATGGTTTGGCTCCTGCGCCGGCTCCGGCTTCTTCCCGCGGCGGCGTATAGATCGAGGTGGTAAAAAAATCCGTCTTGCTCTCCGGCGGCATGAAATATTCATGCAGCGCCGGGTTGAGGCCGCTGTGGTGCAGATAGGCAATGACGCGCTCGGATACAGCCTTCAGCGTGGTGGTTCCGTTCTTCGAGTGATCGCTCGTGACGCGCCAGGCATAGCGATCCGGATTGTTGAGCAGCTTGCGACCTTCGGCGATTACCTCGGCGTTGGCGGGCACCGGATCGCGGCTGGCGGTCAAAGTGCCGTCGTAGGGCTTCTTTCCGGGCTCGTTGAAGGTGCCGCTGAATTCAAAGTTGTCCGCGCTGGCGGAGGGAAGCATTTTCTTGGCGGTGAAATGGCTTTTTGCAAACGATTCGCCAAATGCCTGTTTGGCTTCGGCGAAATTGCGCGGATCGGGGAAGGTCAGCTTGAATGGCTTGTGCCGGTACATGCGCTGGCCGTGCTGGCCGACGACTCCGTTTGCTTCCGCAACGGCCTCCTTGCGCCCGTCTGGCGCTACCAGCGCCTTGGCGATTTCCTTGCGCCGCTTTTCTGCAAGATGACCATACAGGCGGTCTATTTCCGGCTGCAGTTCCTTTTCGGTAAACAGCTTGATGCCCGGGCGCTGGAACATCGGGCCGGACAGGGATTCGGTCATGGTGGCTTCCTCCACCAACTGCTTTTCTTCGGCGGCGCGCTGTTTAACCTCGGCATCGATTTCCTTTTGACGCTTGGCCATCTCCTTCTTGCGCTCCGCCTCGGCCTTTTTCTTGTCCGCGCCCTTGAGTTTGGGGTCGACGGCAGCCGGCTCAGGATGCGCCTGCCTGATCTTGTCGCGGAAGGCGCGGCGCGCGCCCTCGCCGAGCTTGGGATCCACATTGAAGCCCTGCTCATGAGTGGGAGCGACGACGGTGCCGTCACCTCCGAAAGCTTCATCCAGGAGCTCGACCATTTCGCGCGTGCGGCCGAGGTCGCAGCCCTTGATCTCGATGCGTGATTGCTTGTCTATCTTGCTGCCGACCTTGGGCAGCGTGCTCTTGCCAGCCTGCGGGTGCAGCGCTTCGCGCAGCTCCGTGACAGGGAGATGTGCATCCTCGTCGGCCGAGTCGAGGCCAAACGACAGCGTGCCATCCTCATTGGCATGGGTCACCAGATACAGCGTGCCGACCGCTCCGGGTACCTGATCGCGCACATACTCGAGCACTGCGCTCAGCGAGCGCTTGTCCGTCACCAGGATGGCTTTCGGCAATTTGGCGCGATAGAAACGTTCGGCCGTAGCATAGAATGGATTGCCCGTGCCCTTCTTGTCTTCGCCCATCAGGAAAACGTAATCCTTGCGCTCCACCACGGCTGCTGGCGCGGGGGCGACGGGTGCAGCGGCGGCGGGTGCAGCGAGGAAATCGATGTTGCCTTTGAGCAGCGCGTCGCGGCCACCTTTGAATTTCTTCATGAAGAACGCGTCCAGCCGCTTGCGCGAATCCCCGTTCAAATCCGATTCCAGCCACTCGACGCTGACGCCGCCGGGACCGAACATCTTGCGCAGATCGGCGTTATCGCTCAGTTCCAGCAGGTCCAGAATGCACGCCTCGTCATCGCCCAGCGTTGGCCCGTCCAGCATTTCCTTGATCAGCACAATCTTCTCCGGGGCAATCAATTTGAACTTGTTGCTTCCCGCCTTCCAGCGCCGGACGATGGCGCGCGCCTTGTTGTCGCTGTCGTAGCTAGCCTCGATCTCTTTCGACTTGGTGACCTTATCAAGGTAGAACCGGAGTTCGGTGTCATCGAAATCGCCTTCGCTCAGGCCGAGCCAGATGCCGATTGTTTCAAAGATGTTGCGCCGCTGCACGAAGAGCGGTGCTGTGGCCGCGCCGTTTTGTTGGATGACGTGCGCCAGTTCATGCGCCAGCAGATGTTTGCCGGCACTGGAATGCGGGTTGTATGCGCCGCCGGAAAACACGATGTTCGCACCGGAGGTATAGGCCAGCGCGTCGACCGATCTGGCCGATTGGACGGCGCGCTCATCGGTGTGGATGCGCACGTTGCTGAAGTCATGGCCGAAACGCGCTTCCATGAATCGGCGCGTCGTAGCGTCGAGCGGCCGGCCCGGTGCGGCGAGCACATCATGTACCGGCGTGGACGCGTTATGGGGTGCGGCGCCGTCCGCCGCCTTACGCTGTACGGGAGCGCCTTCGCCTTTTTTCTTTTTCTCTTGCTCCTGCGCGTCGCTCGATTCACTCTTGGGTTTGAGCTTCAACTCTTCATCCAGCAATGAGAAGGGTTTGGGTTTGAATCCATAGCTCGGCGTGGGAAATTGCATCGACAGCGGGGACGGCGCCTGCGTCAGTCCGGGAAAGGTTTTGACGTTGCCAAAATCCGGCAACTTGCCGACGCCGCCGAAGGCCGCGCGCTTGATGGCCTCTTCCTCCGCCTCCTGCCGTTTGGCTTCGGGCGATCCGGGTTGGTAACGCAAACCGGCGCGGAACTTGGCCATGTCCAGCGCCATGCGCGCGTTTTCCTCACGCTGCAATTCGGTCTTGGTCTTGCCGGGCTTTTTCCCGCCGCCCAGTTGTTCGGTGTACGAGAATGTGATCATGGCCTTGCTGGGATTATCCACCGGGCCTTCATAGGTGATCTTTACCTTGAGGCCGGGCGTGATCTTGTCCAGCGGAATATCGGGGATCTGCGCCGGCAGTTCTTTGTGCGTCGCAGCCAATGTCGCCACCGCACCGGCCGCCGCCGTACCGGCGATGATCTTGCCTGGCAGTGTGCCGATGAAACTCTCGCCTGCCTCCTTGGCGCCCTTCACCAGCGGGTCATGCTCGGCCTGCTCCTTGAGCCTTTTGCCCACCTCGGTTTCGAGGAATGCCTCGCCGAGTTTTTTCCCCGCTTCTTGGTATTTTTCTTCTTCGCTTTTGGGCTTCGCGCTGTCTTCGCGCTGCACCTGCGTGACAGGGATGCGCGACAGC
>Ga0326597_10013091_pt1 | contig 10910 bp, 10 predicted proteins | sample RVTome_12_FD_203789 | JGI IMG/M metagenome (GOLD analysis project Ga0326597, IMG submission 203789) | Soil microbial communities from uranium-contaminated site in the Upper Colorado River Basin, Wyoming, United States - RVT100D185 | ecosystem: Environmental > Terrestrial > Soil > Contaminated >... | reverse complement strand
CTGCAGGACCTCGGCCGCCGCCTTGAGCAGCCCCTCCCGGGGGTAGCAGCAGTGCCCCTCCTCCGTGAGGGAGCCGAGGACGTGCAGGAGCCCCGCCTCCAGGCGGACCGGCGCGTCGGGAGAGACCCCCAGGCGGGCTGCGATGCCGTCGGCGGTCTTGAACCCGATGCCGTAGATGTCCCGGGCCAGCCGGTAGGGGTTCTCCCTGACGAGGGCCACCGCGCCCCGGCCGTAGGTCTTGAAGATCTTCCCGGCGTAGGCGGCCGAGACGCCGTGCCCCTGGAGGAAGAGCATGACCTCCCGGACCTCCCGCTGGGCGTCCCAGGCCGTACGGATCCGGGCCACCCGATCCGGGCCAACGCCACTCACCTCCCGGAGGCGCTCCGGCTCCTGCTCGATGACCCGCAGGGTCTCTTCCCCGAACCGCTCCACCAGGCGCCGCGCCGTTATAGGGCCGACCCCCTTGATGAGGCCGGAGCCCAGGTACCGCTCGATCCCGACCCGGGTGGCCGGGGTCAGGACCTCCCAGGCCGAGACCCGGAACTGCTCCCCGAAGCGGGCATGGCGCGTCCACTCGCCGGTCAGGCGAAGCGCCTGCCCCGGATGGAGGCCCGGCATCGCCCCCACGACGGTGATGGGGGCGGGGCGCCCCGCCACCGCCACCCGCGCCACGGTGTACCCGTCCTCCGCGCTCGCGTAGGTGATCCGCTCCACGACCCCCTCAAGCGTCTCCATGGCCTGCCCGCCGCCGCCGCGGGCGCGTAAGCAGCGCCGCCCGCGTGAGGGCGTCTTCCCCGAAGCGCTCGGCCACGGCGTCCATGACGGCGGCGACCCGTTCCCGCCGGGCCCCTCCCTCACCGAAGAGGGGGAGCTGCCGTCCCGCCGCCTCCGCCGGGACCAGGCGCGAGACGGCGATCCCCAGGAGACGGATCCGGCGCCCGGGGACGCGGGCTGCCGCGAGCAGCGCCGCCACCACCGGGAAGATCTCGTCCGCCAGGGCCGTGGGGATGGCCAGCGTCCGGGCTCGCGTGTGGGTCTCGAAGGGCTCGAACCGGACCTTGAGGGTGACGGTGCTCCCCCGCACCCCCTCCCGCCTGAGCCGCCGCCCCACCCGCTCGGCCAGGGCGAGGAGTGTGGTCCGGAGCAGGCGCGGGTCGGCGGTGTCCTCGGCGAAGGTGGTCTCGGCCCCGATGGACTTGGCCGCCTCCTCCGGCGTAACCGGCCGGTCATCCACGCCGTTGGCCAGCGCCCAGAGGTGGCGGCCGGCTTCGCCGAAGCGGGCCACCAGCGCCGCCTCGGGCCAGGATGCCACGCCGCCGATGGTGATGAGGCCGAGCGAGCGGAGGAGGCGCTCGGTCTTGGCCCCCACCCCCCAGAGGCGGGAGACGGGGAGGGGGGCCAGGAACGCCTTCTCCTGCCCCGGCGGGACGGCCACGAAGCCATCGGGTTTCCCGAGGTCGGAGGCGACCTTAGCGATGAACTTGTTTGACGCCACCCCCACCGAGGCGACCAGCCCCTCCTCCTGTCGGATGTCCGCCTTGATCCGGCGCGCGATGGCCTCGGCTGCCCCGAAGAGGCGGGTGCTCCCGGTCACGTCCAGGAAGGCCTCGTCAATGCTCAGGGCCTCCACCAGGTCGGTGTAGCGCGCGAAGATGCCGAAGAGCCGCTCCGAGACCTCCTGGTAGCGCTCCATCCGAACCGGGAGGAAGACGGCCCGCGGGCAGAGGCGGTAGGCCCGGCCGATGGGCATCGCCGAGTGGATGCCGAAGGGCCGGGCCTCGTAGGAGCAGGCGGCCACGACCCCGCGTCCCCGGCCTCCCTTCGGGTCCGCCCCGACGATGACGGGCCTCCCGCGGTAGCGCGGGTGGTCCCGCTGCTCCACGGCCGCGAAGAAGGCGTCCATGTCCACGTGGATAATGCGCCGGGGTGTCGCGAGGGGGGGGGAAGCGCCGGCGGCCCTCACTGCAGCAGCATCTCCAGGAGGTCGGCCAGGCGGGCCATGGCGTGGCCGTCATCCGGGGGCGCCTGCATGGCCCGACCACGGAGCCAGGTGATGAGGCTGCGTCGTCCCTCGAGGGAGAGGCTCTTCAGGGCGTCGAGGAGGGCATCCAGGTCCACGTCGTCGTTGCGGCGGCGCCCCATGGGGCCTCCTCCCGGCGGGGCCGGGGCTACTCGAGCAGGCTGCCCCAGACGTGGCAGACAGCCGGGTCGCGCAGGTGGTCCAACTCGGCTCGGACGTGGCCCAGGCCGTAGACGCAGAGCTCGAAGTTCTCCGACAGTTTGCGGAAGAGGGGAGCGGCGGAGCCGTAGGCGCCGAGGATGAACTCGGAGACCACCCGGTAGGAGTGCTTGCCGGTCCGCACGTGGTCCAGGAAGGCATCGCGGGAGACGGCCAGACCGGATTTGGCCTGGCGGGCGAGAAACTCGGGGAAGAGTCCGGTCATGAAGAGGGTGTAGTCGCCGATGTGCTTGTGGACCTCCCGCTCCCGCTCCAGGGTGGTGGCCCGGTGCAGCAGGTCCCCCTCCGCCAGCATCTCGGCCACCTCGCGCACCCGCTGCCCTGTTGCGTTGCGGATCCTGTAGACGTTGTCCACGTGGGCGAAATCGGTGAGGAGGTCGGCCAGGTACCCGGTCACCTCCGGGTCGGGCCAGGCAAGCCCCTCGAAGAAGGTCCGCTCCGTGAGCCCCGTGAAGAGGCGGCGGAGCGGGTGCCCGCGGGTGATGGGTTCCGGCATCCCTTTTCCCTCCCTGGCCGCGGCGGTGACACGCGGCCCGCGGTCCCATTATAACAGAGGTCGCGGCGGGGCCTCGGCCCGCGGGACCCGCCCGGCCAGCTTGGCCAGGGCGAGCGCGGCGTGGGCCACCACCCCCGGGTCCCGGTCCGCCAGGGCGTGCAGGAGGGCGGGGCGCGCCGCCGCCGCCCCGATCTCCCCGAGCGTCCAGGCGGCCCGCAGGCGCAGCGGCGCCTCCGCCGCCGTGAGGTAGGCCGCCGCCACCGATGCCCCGCCGGGATCCCCGAGCCGCCCGAGGATCCAGGCGGCGTACAGCCGCACCACGGCAGGCGCCGCGTCGTCCGCCAACGCGGCGGCGAGGAGGGGACGGGGCGCTTCATCTCCCAGGCCAGCCAGGACCTCCGCCGCATAGAGAGCCAGGGAGCGGTCGGCCGCCGCGAGGGCGCGGTGGAGGGCCCCCCGCCCTGCCGACTCGCCGCGCCGGGCCAGTGCCTCCGCGGCGCTCACCCGGACGTAGGGGTCGCGGTCAGCCAGTCTCGCCTGCAGGAGGATCCCGACCGCCCCGTCCCGCAGGGGCGCCAACCCCAGCGCCGCCGCCATCCTGACGGAGGGATCCGGCCGCCCCAGGGCCTCCCGGAGGACCGGGAGACCGTCGGAGTCGCCCGCCCGTGTGAGGGCAGCGGCCGCCGCCACCCGGACCGTCCAGTCGGGGTCCCCGAGCCCTGCGCGCACCGCCGCGGCGCCGACCGGCCCCATCTCTGCCAGCGCCTCGGCCGCGGCGGCCCGGACGAAGGGGTGCCGGTCGGCCGCCAGCGGCAAGAGGAGTGCCTGCGCCCCGGGATCCCTCCGGGCCCCAAGCCCACGGGCCGCCGCCGCCCGGAGCGCCGGGTCCGGGCTCAGGAGGGCGAGCCGCAGGAGCGGCGCCTCCCAGGGGGGCCCGCCGGTACCCGCGGGCAGGGGCCCCGCCTCCAGGATGGCCCGCTCCCCCTGCAGGATCGCCTCCCGCAGGGCCGCGGCGAAGATGGCCGGGAGCACCCCCTCCCGCCCCGGAGTCGCCGGGGCCCCGAGGTAGGCAGCCACCGCCTCCTCGAGGCGCCCCGCCCACAGGAGGAGGTGCGCCCGGAGAGCGAGCGGGGAGGGGACCCCCTGCCGCTCGGCCCGCTCCGCCCAGGCGACCGCCCGGTCCGTTTCGCCGGCCGCCGCAGCGGCGACGGCCGCCGCCTGGAGGAGTTCCGGCCCGGGGCCGCAGCCCGCGAACGGGAGGGCCAGGAAGCCCAGGAGCAGGACCGGGGACCTCACCGCGTCCGCCTCCTCCGGGTGGTACCGTCCAGGGAGTGGTACTTCGCCGCCGTGCCGCGCGCCCGCGCCACGGGATACTTCCGCGCGTTGGCCCTGAGCTTCCGGAGGGCCGCCCCCTTCAGGTCCACTCCGAGGACATCCGCCAGGGAGAGGAGCAGGAGGAGGACGTCGGCCATCTCGGCCGTGAGCGCCTCCCGTCCCCGCCGCCCTGCCAGGTGCGCCGCCACGGCGGCGTCGTCCTTCCACTGGAAGTGCTCGAGGAGTTCGGCCGCTTCCAGCGCGATCGAGATGGCCAGGTCCTTCGGCGCGTGGAACTGCCGCCAGTCCCGCGCGTCACGGAAGGCCGCCACCCGTCGCTGCAGGTCCCGCACCGTTCGCCCTCTACGCCGCCCCTGTGGCGCTCGCCTAGTGCCGGGCCAACTGACGTCGCCTCACGTCGTTCTCGGTCGTCGGCGGTCCGGAGCGTACCCGAGCGTACGCCTCCGGCCGCCTCCTCCCTCGGGCCTCGTGATGCTCGTCATTTGGCCCGGCACCCCTGTCGTCGCCTGCGCATGAGGGACAATTCGTCGGAGGCACACTAGAGGTTGGTCGCGGAGGCCTCGGGGCCGCTCCCGCCGAGAGCCCGCTCCGCCGCCTCGGCCAGCGCCCGGTCATGCCGGTGGTTTCTCGCGAAGATCCGGCAGTGGGCCACCTTGGGGGGGATCTGCTGGAAGAACTCCCGCAGCGGGCTCGGGGAGACCTCCCCCGTGGCCGGGTTGAAGACGTTCACGGTTTTGGCCCCCTCCGCGAGCGGGTTCAGGGGGCGCGTGTCCTGGGTGGCCAGGTCCACCTCAAAGGGCAGATCCCGGAGCCGCAGGGGGAGGTGCCGCCGGATCTCCCGCTTCAGTTCGTCGGCGTTCCGGAACCGCTTCCCCTGGTCCGCCTCGTCCAGGGAGAGGACCCGGTCGTAGGCCATCTTCCACTTCACGCGCCGGGCGAGGATGTCGCGCCAGCCGCGGCCGAGCACCCGCTGCCGCCGCGTGACCCCGCGCGTTCCCGACGTCGCCCACTCCTGGACCTTCTGGAGGAGGAACCACTCGGTCATCCCCAGGTACCGGTTGAGCCGGCGGGCCGGGCTCTCCGGGACCAGTTCCGCCATGGTCTCCGCAAAGACCTCCCGCATCTGGAGGTCCACGGCCCGGTTCGTCCGGTGATAGTACACGTCGGAGTACATGGCCACCCGCGCTTGCAGGAACCGGACCAGGACGGGGACGCCGGCCCGGTGGATGGTGAGGCCCTTCGGATGGACGAAGGTATAGAAGAGGAGCCGGTCAATGTCCACCATCTCCAGGGAGAAGCCGGTCATGTAGGCGTCGCGCTGGATGTAGTCGAGGTTGTCGGCGGTGTAGATGCCGGAGAAGACCGGGCGGAGGAGCCGCACCCACCGGGGGACGGCCGGCCCGTCCTCCTCCGCCGGCTTCCGGATCAGGAACGCCACCCAGCGGGGTTCAACCCGCTCGCGGGGCGGGAAGGGCCCCGCCGGGCTGCGCCGCAGGCCGCACAGGATGGTCCCGAGCTTCTGGACGATGATCCGCTGCCCCAGGATCTCGTGCGTGAGGCGGAAGCGGGGCTGGAGGAAGTTCTCGTCGAAGAAGTGGCTGAAGGGACCGTGCCCCACGTCGTGCAGGAGGCCCGCGGCCCTGAGCGTGGCGTGGACGAGGGGAAAGGAGGGGCAGGGCTCCCGAAGCTGGCGACACGCCTCCCCCAGGCTCGGGTAGAGCTGCTCCGCGAAGCGCCCGGCCATGTGCATGGTGCCGAGGGAGTGCTGGAAGCGGCTGTGCTCGCCGGACGGGTAGACCCACCAGGTGCTCTGCAGTTGATGGATGAAGCGGAGGCGCTGGACCCAGGGGCTGTCGATGAGGGCCTTCTCGGTCGGCTCGGCAGGGTCCGTCTCGCGGGGGACCGTGAACTGGATGTACCCGTAGAGGGGATCCGCGAGGAGGGCCACCCTCTCCACGGGGGACCCCCCGGCGCCCCGCGCGCCCCGGAAAGGGGAAGGGGCACCCGCCCCCCGCCGGGGACCGGTGCCCCTTCCCCGCTGCCGCGCGGCGCTGCCGCCCTCCCGCCTCACCTCGGCCCGCCCGGCCCCCTCACTCCGCCCCGACGGACCGGAGCGTCTCCAAGAGGAAGACCGTCCCCAGGTTCCCGCACCCCGAGCACTCCAGATCCATGGGCGTGGCCACGCTGGCGAGGCAGAGGGCGCACACCTCCTGACGACACACCTCGCAGTAGCCGACCACCTTCTGCAGCGGGTGCACCGGGCAGCTCATGGGGTTCCCTCCTCAGGTGATTGGCGACTTGCCCCCGGAGCGGTCCGAGGACCACGCCCGCCCACCGCCACCATACCACGCGCTCTCGGAGAGGGTCAAGGCAATCGGTCCCGCGCAGCCGCCCCGTGCCGTCAGGCCCGCGGGTGGAAGCGGCGGTGGATCTCCTTCAGGTGGGCGCGGGCGACGTGGGTATAGATCTGGGTGGTCCCCAGGTCGGCGTGGCCCAGCATCATCTGGACGGCCCGCAGGTCGGCCCCCCGCTCCAGGAGGTGGGTGGCGAAGGAATGGCGGAGGGTGTGCGGGGAGACGGCCCGGGGGATGCCGGCCAGCCGGGCGTGGCGCTTCAGGAGGGCCCAGAAGGCCTGGCGGGTGAGGGGCCCCCGGCGCCGGCCGACGAAGAGGGCGGGGCTCTCCCGGCCCCTCAGGAGGGCCGGCCGGCCTCGCTCCAGGTACTCCCGGAGCCAGCGCAGGGCCTCCCGGCCCACGGGGATGACGCGCTCCTTGTCCCCTTTCCCGACCGTGCGGACGAAACCGGCCGTCAGGTTCACCGCCCCCAGGGGAAGAGCGGTGAGCTCGCTCACCCTGAGCCCGGTGGCGTAGAGGAACTCCAGCATCGCCCGATCCCGCAGTCCGTCCGGCCGGCGCGTCTGTGGGGCAGCGAGGAGGCGTTCCACCTCGGGAAGGCTCAGGACCCCCGGCAGGCGGCGGAGGGCGCGCGGGCGGCGGACCAGTTCGGCGGGGTCCTCGGCGGCGCGCCCGGTCGCGAGGACGAACCGGTGCAGCCCCCGAACGGCCGAGAGCGCCCGAGCCACCGAGCGCTCCGTGAGCCCGCTCTCCCGCAGGCGGGCGAAGAAGGCGTTCAGGTGGGGAGGGCGGATGGCGGCGATGTTCCGAAGGCCCTGGTCCTCGAGGAAGTCGAGGTAGCGGGCGAGGTCGCGCGCGTAGGCCTCATGGGTGTGGCGTGAGGCACCCCGCTCCGCCGCCAGCGCCGTCAGGTACTCGTCCACCAGCGCGTCCAGGGTCATGGCTTCAGGGGGCCCCGCCGCCCTTTCCCCGGGACCAGCGGGTGCTCCGGTTCCGTGAGCCGCCGCCCTCCCAACTTCCTGGCCGGGGACTCGTCGGGGCTGCGCCTTGCTGAGCGCCGCCGCCCGCCCGGGGCCTGCCGCGACGCAGCCCTGTCTGGGTATCGGGCGGAGGAGCGGCAGGTCCCGGGAAAAGGGCGGCGGCCCTTCACCGGTCCGCGGTGTCCAGCAGGATGGTGACGGGGCCGTCGTTGACGAGGCGCACCTGCATCTTCGCGCCGAACACCCCCTCCTGGACCGGGAGGCCCTGCTCCCGCAGGTCGCCCACGAAGGATCGCAGCAGGGAAAGGGCCGCATCCGGCGGGGCGGCATTGGTGAAGGAGGGCCGCCGCCCCTTCCGGGCGTCCCCGTAGAGGGTGAATTGGGAGACGACGAGGGCCGCGCCCCCCACCTCCTGGACGGACCGGTTCATTCTCCCCTCGGCGTCCTCGAAGATGCGCAGCGCCGCCACCTTCCCTGCCAGCCAGCGCGCCGCGTCCGCCGTGTCGGCGTGCGCCACCCCCAGAAAGAGAAGGAGTCCGGGGCCGATGGCGGCCACCTCCCGCCCCTCGACGCTGACGGAGGCCTCCCGGACCCGCTGGATGACCGCCCGCACGGTCCGCCCCCGTCACCCCTCCGCCGGCGTGGCCTCGATCCCGTACTCCTTGATCTTGTTCAGGAGAGTCTTGTAGGAGACCTGGAGCAGCTCGGCCGCCTTGGACTTGTTGCCTCCGGTCTCCTGCAGGGTCCGGGCGATGAGGTCCCGCTCGGCCCGGGCCGAGGCGCGCGCGCTGACCTCGTGGAGGCTCCCCGTGAGGGGGAGGTCCGGCTCCCGCTCTCCCCGGCCCCGCTTGACCCCCAGGGCGAAGTCCTGGACCGTGAGGGCCGGCCCCGCGGCCAGGATGACGGCTCGCTCGATGAAGTTCTCCAGCTCCCGCACATTCCCGGGCCACGGGTAGGCCATGAGCGCCTTCAGGGCCTCCGGGGTCACCTCCCGGACCTCCTTCCGCATCTCCTGGGCAAACCGGTGGACGAAGTGGGTGACCAGCATGGGGATGTCCTCGGGCCGCTCCCGGAGCGGCGGGATGCTGATGGGGAAGACGTTCAGGCGGAAGAAGAGGTCTTCCCGGAACTTCCGCTCCCGGACGGCCCGGGCCAGGTCGGAGTTGGTGGCGGCGATGATCCGGACATCCACCTGGATCGGCTTCGTCCCGCCGACCCGCTCGAAGGCGCCGTCCTGGAGGACCCGGAGGAGCTTCGCCTGGACCGCCGGGCTCAGGTCCCCGATCTCGTCCAGGAAGAGGCTCCCGCCGTCGGCCAGCTCGAACCTCCCCTGTTTCTGGGCCTGGGCCCCGGTGTAGGCCCCCTTCTCGTGCCCGAACAGCTCGTTCTCGAGGAGGGTGTCGGGGATGGCCGCGCAGTTGATGGCGATGAAGGCCCGGCCCGCCCGGGTCCCCATCTGGTGGATGGCTCGGGCGAAGAGTTCCTTCCCGGTCCCGCTCTCGCCCAGCAGCAGGACGGTGGCGTTGCTGGGGGCCACCTTCTGGATGAGGGCGCTCACCTGCTGCATCGCCCTGCTGGCCCCCACGATCTTGGGAAAGCCCAACTTCTCGGCGAACCCCTCCTTCAGGACCAGGTTCTCGGTGTAGAGGCGGTACCGCTCCAGCGCCCGCTCCATGAGGCGCAGGAGGTAGTCGCTGTCGAAGGGCTTCGTCAGGAAGTCCACGGCCCCGTCTTTCATCGCCTGAACGGCGCTCTCGATGGTGCCGTAGGCCGTCATGAGAATAACCGGCAGGTTGCCGGCCACCTCCCGGGCGGCTCGGAGTACCGCCAGCCCGTCCTTCCTGGGCAACTTCAGGTCGGTGAGGACCAGTTGGTAGTGATTGAGGCTCAGCTTCTTGACGGCCTCCTCCCCATCCGCGGCCTCGTCCACCTTGTAGCCGGCCCCCTCCATGGTCTCCCGGAGCATCCGGCGCATGCTGAGCTTGTCCTCCACGACCAGGATCATGCCGCCTCCCCCTGGGCCCGCGCCGTCGTCGGCGTGGCGGGCAGGACGATGCGAAACGTCGTGCCGACCCCGGGCCGGCTCTCCACCTCGATGCGCCCGCCGTGGGCCACCACCGCCTTCTGGGCCAGGGCGAGCCCCAGGCCGGTCCCCTGTTTCTTCGTCGTGAAGAAGGGGGTGAAGATGCGGGTCGCATCCTCGGTGGCGATCCCCTCCCCCGTGTCCTCCACCCGGATCTCCACCGGGCCCGCGCCGTCCCCCTCCGGCCCCTCCGGGAGGCGCCGGGTGATGAGGCCCAAGTGCCCCCCGCGCGGCATGGCCTCAAGGGCGTTCCGGATGAGATTCCCCAGCGCCTGGCGCAGGGCCGTCCGGTCCCCCTGAATCTGTGCCTCCCCCACCTCGTGGCGGCAGACCAGCTCGACCCTCCCCTCCTGCAGCGGGGCCCGGTACGGGTCCAGGGACTCCTCCACTAGCTCCTTCACCCCGACCGCCTCCACTTGAAGCCGGACCGGTCGGGCGTACGCCAGGAAGTCGCGAAGGGTGGTCTCCAGGCTATTGGTCTCGTCGATGATGGCCTGCACGTGCACGCTGCGCGGGTCCTCCGCCGGGAGCCTCTTCTGGAGGAGCTTGGCGAATCCCAGGATGGCCCCCAGGGCGTTCCGAAACTCGTGGGCGATGCCGGCGGAGAGCTGCCCGACCTTGGCCAGGCTCTCCTGGAGCGTCACCTGCTCCTGCAGCCGGCGGACCTCGCTCAGATCGGTCAGGAGGAACGTCGCTCCGGCCGCCTCCCCTCGGGCGTCCCGCACCACCGAGGAGGCCAGGCCGATCCAGCGGGAGATCCCGTCCGGGCGGGTCACGCTGAGCTCCAGGCGCGAGTGGGTCTTCCCGGCGGTGAGCGCCTCCGCTGCCAGCACGGTGATGGGCCCTGCCGGGCCGAATACCTCCCGGCAGGAGCGCCCCAGGACCTTCCCCTCCGTGAGACCGAAGATCTGGAGCGCCGGCCGGTTGAAGACCATCAGGGTCAGATCGGGGCGGACGCTGATGACTCCGCTGGTGATGCTCCCCAGGATGGACTCCTCCACCGCGCTGGCGCCGCCCCGCCGGTCGGCGCCCGCGTAGAGGCGGGACAGCTCTGCCTCCTGGCGATGCAGCCGATCCACCAGGCGCCGGAAGAGGCCGGGAACCGACCCCACGTCCCCCTCGGCCGCCTCCGGGAGCGGTTCCGGCGTAAGCGCCTGGAGGTCCCGCGCCGCCGACGCCAGGGCGGCGTAGGGACGCAGCACCGTCCGGAGGAACATCCACCCCAGCAGCGCCGCCCCGCCAAGTCCCGCCAGGTACACCGCCGGGAGGAGCCACCGGACCCGGTCCAGGAACCCCAGGAAGTTGGCCCGCTCCTCCACCGCCAGCAGGGCCCAGGGGGGCTGCCCGGGCTCTCGGAGCGGCCAGAAGAGGGTCCGGAAGTAGCCCCCGCCGGTCCAGTAGTAGTCGGTGAAGAGGAGGCGGG
>Ga0326597_10013090_pt1 | contig 10911 bp, 5 predicted proteins | sample RVTome_12_FD_203789 | JGI IMG/M metagenome (GOLD analysis project Ga0326597, IMG submission 203789) | Soil microbial communities from uranium-contaminated site in the Upper Colorado River Basin, Wyoming, United States - RVT100D185 | ecosystem: Environmental > Terrestrial > Soil > Contaminated >... | reverse complement strand
CGGTACGCCGACCCGATCCGAGGGATCGCCGCCAACGATCCGCTCGACGGGCTCGCTTCCTCCACGGCTCTCCTGGCCGAACTCGCTGCGCTCCCTGCACCGGCCGCTTCCCTTCCGGTATTCGCCGTGACATACCTGGCCGAGGCCCCTCGCGCTCCGCGGCCTGCCGTTTCGATACTTGCGCGGCTGGGTGAAGGGGTCTTCCGAGCCGATGCCACCCTGGCCGCCTCCACGGCCGCCTTGGCGGGCGCGGAGGCGGCCGATCTCGCGAAGGCCGCCATCGCCTGGCAAGCAGACGGCGGCTCGGGACGGGAGGCGTGCGAGGCCCTGCGCGCGGTGCTGCGGCGGGAAGACCGCGGCCCGGAAGCCCTCGACGCCCTGGTCGCGGTTCTCGAGCGCACCGCGGAGGCGGGCGAGGAGGCCGCTGCCGCCCTGAACACGGTGCGCGAGATCATCCTGGACGCTTCGCTGCCCGACGCGCTGCGCGCCCGCGCGGTCGTCTCCTGGCCGGCCTTGTGCCGGCTTGCGCCGGAGTCAAATGCCAGGTTGGACGAGCTCGAGGAATTCTACCGGAGTGGAGAACCGAGAACAGGAGGGCTCGCGCTCGCGGTGCTCGCTCGCGTGCGACCTGAACGGGCCGAGGGCCTGATCAGCGCGGCACTCGTTTCCGAAGGGGACCACGAGGTCGTGACGGGGCTCTACGCCTCCTTGTACCTGCCTGAAATGGACGGCGCCGCGGCACGAGTCATCGAGCAAGCGGCGCTCGAGCACTGGCGGAAGACACAGGGCTCGGTCGCGCTGCGAGTGCTGTCAGACTCCGTCGCCGCGCGAGAGAGTCGATCGGCCTGGGAGGCGTTGCGTCAGGCCCACGAGGAGGCGAACGGCTCCGAGCTTGCATGCCGGGTGTTGCTCGCGGCTTTCCTCGGCCATGCCGGCGCCTTGACTCCCGGCGGCGGCCCGGCAAGCCCGTTCGCAGAGGAGCGCGAACGCTGGCTCGTTGACGTCGCCGGCGAGCGATTCGCCGTCGCCGGCACCGTCGCCGAACGATCCTTGCACATGTCCGTCTTGATGCTCTGCGACCACGCGGAAGCGCTTCGTCTGGCGGCGGACCATGCGGAGTTGCCGTTGGCTCGACTGGCCCTCAGCCACTTGTTGCGCGCTGCACCTTCCACCGAGATCCGCGAGGCCGCGGCAGCGAGACTCCGGCAGATCGGCGCCACGGAAGCGGAACTGGCCGACCCCGGCGGCTTGCCTCGCTCGCTTCTGGCCTACTACCGGGGCGCAGCGTCCCTCGCTGAGGTGGGACGCGACCTCTCCTCGACGGCGCTCGACGGCGGCCCGGATGGCTTCCTCGCTTTCCTGGCCATCTGGCTCGTCGCGGGGGCACAGAGCCTGGCCGACGAGCCGGCGTGGCCGGAGGAGGACCGGAGCCGGTCGCGCCGCCTGGTTCTCGAATCCGGGAGCGCGGTGACAGACCTGGCCTTCGCCCGCCAGGGCGACGTGATCGCCACCGGCCATCGTGACGGCAACGTACGCATCTGGGGTGCACGGACGGGCGTCCAGCTCGGTCTTTTCCGTGCCCATGACGACTGGGTGGCTTCGGTGACCTTCTCGCCCGATGGGCAGGACGTCTTGACGGCCGGCGCGGACGACAGGGTACGAGTCTTCCAAACGGAATCCGGCCAGGAGCGCCTGGAACTGGAGCCCGGTGTGAATCGGCTGTACCCGTGCAAGGCGTTGTTTTCGCCGGTCGGGTCCACGATCGCGTGGGGATCGAGCGGTACCCTCCGCGTGGCCGACCTGGAGAGCGGTGCAACCCTCCTCCAGCTCGACATCGAGGAGCACTCCCTGACCTCCATCGCGTTCTCTCCGGATGGCGCCCGGCTGGCCTCGGCCGACGGCTATGAAAACGTCCATTTGTGGAGCGCGAGCACGGGCGCCGAGATCGTCCCTCGACCGGAGGTGCACGGCACGCACGTGGTCTTCTCGCCGAACGGCCGTTACCTCGCGGTCTGGGGCGGGGCAGACCCCGAAGCCAGCCTCTGGGACGTTCTCGAGCAGCGCATCGCCCGCAAACTGAGCACACCCGACGGTCGCGTGCGCGCTGCTGTGTTTTCCCCGAGCGGAGACGTCCTGGCGATCGCCTGCCCCGCTGGCCACGTTCATCTCCTGGCCGTCGAGAACGGCAAGCTCCTCGAGACACTGGAGACAGAGCGCCGTGAAATCGAAGCGCTCGCGTGGGCCCCGGCGGGCGACACGCTCGCGGCCGGGCTTCGCGACGGCAGCCTCATCCTGTGGCATCAGCCGGCGAAAGCCGCGGATACGATCGGCGACAACGGTGGCAAGTAGGTCGGGCCCGCCTCGCAACGTTGCGGCCAGCTCGGGCGCCTCCTCGGCGTGTGGGTCCGGATCGTCCGGTTCCTCCGGCTCCACGAACGGGCCATCGCAGGCCAGGATGTGGAAATGCACATGTTTCATGGGGGTGGATTGCAGGCACGCCGGAGGCCGCGCATCCCAGCGATGATTCCCGGCGCCCCCAGGCGGCTCACCGCGTGGCGCGCGGTGGCTCAAGAAGCGATGGCTTACGTTCGGCATCAGCAGCGGCGCTGTTGCGCCGTCCGCCGCAGGCCGGTGTTTGGATCAGCGCGTAGGACGGTGCTCTTGGACCGGCGCGCTCTGGCGGCTCCGGGTCGAAAGCGACCCGGTCGCGCAGCGCGAACGGCAGCGTGAAGACGAACTGCTGCAGCGGCAGATCCGGGAGCACGGGCAATCGGGTCGCTGCCGGACGCTTCCTCTCGAAGTGAGTGCAGCGGGACGAGCCGGGCTCGTCGACCAGGGAGGGCACGAAAGCGACGAGAACGTATCTTGCCACGCAATCGCAGAGGTTCCTCATCGGTGACGTCTGCTGTTTCGTGACGAAGTGGCGGCGCCACCCGTGGAAAGCTGGACGCCCCCCTGCCGCACTCATCGAGAATCTCTGGCAACCACGGCGTGACGGCTTGCGGTCATCGACACCCCGATCCTCGCACGCGCCAGCCGAGCTCTTGACGTCTCGGGGACCCGCGCTCGGTCCGCTCGCGTTCGCGGCCGGCCCGAGATCTACGCTGGCGAGAAACGGAGATTCGCGACGCGGGACGGCGGTCGTCTCGAGGCGCAGGAATCCGCCCGGCAGCCGGATGGGGACCTGCTCCTCCGATACCGTCGAGACCGAGGCGAGGCAGGGAACTGGTGAATCTTCCCGATCTCCGGCCCCGACCGGTCAACGATCGAGTACGGTGTACCTTGCCCTGTCCGCCAAGAGCTGAGGTGAGAAGTCATGAAGATCGCTCTCAACACACGGCAGATCCTGCTCGTCATCGTCATCTCCGGCGCGCTCGCTGCCACAGCCGCGGCGCAAGGCACCATGGGTAGCCCCCCTGGCGGCACCACGGGTAGCCCTGGCCTCAACGACTACACCGTCAACGGGTTCACCCCCGGCTCGAGGTCGTGCCAGTTCATCGTGACGCCGGCGGCGCCGACGCCCATCGTTCTCAACATCGACACCGTCGCGGGCTTGCCAGTCATGATCGTCATCAACCTGGGTTGCCCCTGCAAGGAATGTCACATCCCCTTCGCGGCGACGGGGTGCGTCCTGCCACTCCTCGACTGCGGGCTCTCGAACCACGCGTTCGAACTGTGGCCGCCCTGCTCCACCATCGTGCTGATCGCGGTTGCGGACGCATTCGGAAACGCGACCATTAATGCGACAGTACCGACGAGCATCTTCTTCTCGACCCAGGCGGCGGTGCTCGGGCCTCCGTGCGACCTGGGCAATCCCGTGCTCACGCAAGCCTACAACGTATACGTTCCTCCTTTCTAAGGCTGGCGGTCCGTGCCATTTCGCAGCGAGTCAGCGACCGTGCCCGCATCGCTGGCTGCGGAGTCACGAGCCGAGCGCTTTGCGGACAGCGTCGATCCACCCGCCGATCGGACCGGCTTCCCGCTACACGGGTTCGAACGTCCTGGCCTCCTGTCCGTCAGAAGAACCGGACCTCGATCCCCTCGGCCCTGATCAAGAAGGCGGGCTTCGCCATCGACGTGGAGAGCAACGCCACCGACACGCTGCTGGAGGGAAACCGCATCAAGAAGTACCGGATTCTGGTCGAGGTCGGAGGAGGGGACGGGATGTTTTTGGGGATCCTCGACCGGGTCAGCAGGGGGGCAATGGTTGCGGGAGAGGACCTGGAGACGGCGTGAGGATTCGTGCCAGCTGTTGTCGTCCCGTGGAGGGGGATGGGAGGGCGCAAGATTGCCGACCGTTCAGGTCGAGAACAGATCGGCGGGCGGAGCTCCTTTGCCGGCGAACTCTGGCGGCTCCGGGTCTCGACCGATGGCGACCAGGATGGCCCTCACGACGGGAGGATCGGTGATCACCGCAAGGACACATTTGTTGCCGCCGCAGTGGTCTTGAGCGCCGGAAGCAGAATCCGTAGGCGCGAAGGAGCGCCTGGTTGTGGGAGAGTCTCGGTCTCTTCGCGACCGTACCCGAACGTCCGGTCCTTGGACGCGGCCTGACGACGACGCGAAGCCGTTCGGCGCCGCGATCGGCTACGCTGGAGTGCCGCCGGGTGCGATACTGCGTTCAGCTTCCTCTTGATTCTCCCTCTCCGCTCCCAACTGACTCTGGGGTAGCAGCAGATCCTCCAGGAAGAACGCCGCCAGCTCGGCGCGACCAGCCAGACCCGACTTGCGGTAGACATTGACGGCGTGCTGGCGGACGGTGCGCTCGCTGCGATGACAGAGGCGGGCGGCATCCTTGTGGCTGCGCCCCTTGAGCAGGAGGAGGGCGGTCTCTTTCTCCGTCGGAGTGAGCCCCCAGGCGTCGAGCTGCTCGTCCATCGCTTCGCCGAGGCCGCGCAGGAGATTCTCGGTCCGGGTCCGCCACTCGTCCCTTTCCTGCCGCCGCTCCTCCAGCATTTGCCGGACTCGCGACAGCGAGTGCTGGGACCGGTGCCAGGCTCGACCGAAGAAAAAGGCCGAGCCGAGGCAGAGCGTGATGAGTGCCAGTTCCACCAGGATGTGAAGACTCAGCCAGTCACGGGGTGCGTCCAGGAACAGATCGAGCACGCCCAGCACCGCCATGCTCACAAGCAAGACTGCCAGGACGAGCTGGGTGCCAGGGCCACCGACACTCGCTCCAGAATCCTCCGTCATCTGTCGCACTCCCTGTCTCTTCAGCTCTTACGGCGCAGAACGAGTCACTTGCCGGAGCGCGAACACCGGCCTCTCCAACGTACCATCGCCCCGAGAGTGGAGCAGAACAGAACGGCTCATCACATCAGGAGGATCTTACCGATGAATCGCAGAAGACTGTTGACCTGGACCGCCCTGATCCTGGCCGTCCCTCTGCTACTGGCACAGGCGGTGCCGTACGGCCGCGACCACGCCAACCCGCCGGTTACGGCGGAGCCGGAGTGGGACTCGCCGAGAACGCGGGAGCTGGCGCGCCGCGCCTGCTTCGACTGCCACAGCAACGAGACCCGCTGGCCCTGGTACTCCAACATCGCCCCGCTCTCGTGGCAGATCCAGGGGCACGTCGACGAGGGGAGACAAGAGCTCAACTTCTCGACCTTCGACCGACCACAGGAAGAAGCGGAAGATGCAGCCGAGGGGCTGCTGTCGGGAGAGATGCCTCCCTGGGACTATCTGCTCGTTCATCCCGAGGCGCGACTGACTGCCAGCGAAAAAGCGGAGTTGGCCAGGGGATTCAGGGCGACTTTCGGCGGCGAGTCGGAAGGAAGGAACGGCCGTCATCTCGATGACGAGTGCGAGGAGTCCTGAGAGAACGATCGCCGGGTGTCGTGGCTCACGCTCTTTGAGCCACGACACCCGGCGACACTTCTTCGAGGACCTCCAGGTCGGGCCCTGACCCGCCTCCGATTCAGCTCCCGCCAAGCGTGACCCGATTGGAGAAGTTGCCGGTCGACGCCGGTCCCTGGCCGAGCAGTTGCCAGTGCGTTTCGATCAAGAGCGCCTGCGGTTGCGGATAGACCACGACCGTGTTCGGAACGGTGCCCAGGGGGAACAGGAACAACCCCGGCCCGGTTTCCAGCAGGAAGACCCCATAGCGGGTGCAGAGCTGTCCCCGCCCCAGACTGGCGAACAGCAGCACGCTCAAGCCGGGCGTGCCGGAGGCGTCGATGGTGATGCTCGGCGTGACCGGATCGACCGTCAATCCGAGCCGGATGTTGCCGAACTCCCGCGCGCCCATGTCCACGATCCGGCTCCCGTTCAGCAGGCCATCCAACCGGCGCGGCTCGTCCAGGAAGCCCGGGCCGCAGTCGAGGTCGCCGGGATCGCCGGCGTCCACGCACGGCGAAGTCGCCGCCAGGGTGTAGTCGCCGGCCGCCGGATTGGTGAACTGCGGATCCTGATCGATGTTCCCGGTTCCGGCGTACCCTCCCTGCACATTCGACCATTGAACGGTGGCGTATCCGCTGGCGATGAAGATCTCGTTGCCCGGAGCCGTGCCGTTGCCGCGCAGGATCGAGCTGTTGATCGACACGGACGCTCCCATGTCGACGAACACCGCGCCGTAATCATTGTTCACGATCGTGTTGCGGCGGACGACCGCGCTGACCGAGGGACCCACGCATTCGATGCCGTCGCCTTGATTACCGATGACCAGATTGTCGGTGATCTCGGGCGCACCGTCGAAGCAGACGATGCCGCTGCGGCCCACGCTGTCGCGCACGATGTTGGCGGCCACTTGAGCATTCCCCATCAGGAACAGTCCCCCACCGATGCCCGCCGTGCTGTTCTGCTCGAAGACATTGCCCCGGATGACGGCCAGCGCACCGATTCCCTGGAGTCCTCCTCCTCCGTAACCACCGTACGACCCGCCCGAATTCATCTGGATCAAGTTGCCGATCACGGTCACGTCGCAGTCATCGAAGAAGATACCTCCGCCTCCATACATTGCGCCGTTGTTGAGGATCTGGTTGCGCCGGATCTCCGCGGTCGACACGATGAGCGAGATGGCGCCGCCTTTGCCGTCATCGGCCAGATTGTCCCGGATCAGGTTGTCGTGAATGACGGGCGCCGCGTTCTCGGAGGCGATGCCACCGCCCCAACTGCCGGTGTTCCCGCGGATCGTGTTGTTTCGGATCCGGGGGCTCGACTCGCTCATCACCAGGATGGCGCCGCCGCCCGACCCGCCGTCGGCCCGGTTGTCGAGGATCTGGTTCGAGTCGATGATCGCCGCGCAGGAGAACCGCAGCAGGATGCCCGCGCCGCCGTCGGCCTGATGCGCCGCAATGGTGTTGCCTTCGATCAGGGGGGCCCCGCCCTCGCAGAAAATGCCGGCCCCGTACCGGGCGCCGACATTGTTCTCGATCGTGTTGGCGCGAATCGTGGGGGAAGAGAGCCTGCAGAAGATGCCGCCGCCCACCGGCTCGGTCCAGCTAGACCAATTCACCACCGTCCCCGATCCTCCACTGATCGTGAAGCCCTCGAGCACCGCGTCGTTCGATTCGCCGTTGTCGAACGTGACCACGCTGCCCGGAGCCGCGGCCTGGATCCGCGTGACCGCGGGTCCGCCGGCGCTCACGACCGTGATCGGTTTGCCCAGGAACGACAGATTCTCGGCATAGACACCGGCCGCGACCAGCACGGTGTCGCCCGGCGCGGCGGCCGCGATCGCCGCCTGGATGAGACAGAACGGGTTCCCCGCGGAGCCATCCCCTGGACAGTTGGGGTTCGATCCGTCCACGTGCAACGTGGCAGCGGGGAGCGACTCGGAGAACAGGAGCGCAGGAGCGAGAAGCAGGGAAGTGAGTGCGCAACGCATTGGAAGGTCTCCAATTGGACCCCTACATCCTAATCGTTGACCTCCGATCCTGCCATGGTCATCGCGGTCGCTTCGGCCTGCCCCTGGACCAGCCGGTAGGCGGCATCCGCCGCGAGGCCGCCGAAGCTCTGTTCGGAGCCATCCGGCCAGCGCACCCGGAGTTCATCGGCCCGAGCGGCCGCGCCCAGGCCGAAGTGGACCACGTAATCGTCGCTGGAGCAGTAGCTGGTGCCTGCATGAATCTCGCGCATCTGGGTCACGTCGCCGGTTTTCAGGAAGACGCGCGCACCCACGGCGAAGTGATTCGGCGCGCGGGCCCGCAGGTCGACCTTGATCCAGTGCCCCTTTGGCGGCATGCGGTTCAAGAGCACCTGCGCCGGCTGGTTCTTGTTGGACACCGCCACGTCGATCCGGCCGTCCCCGTCGAAGTCGGCAAACGCCGCGCCGCGGGACATCCGCGGAGTCGCGAAGGTCTCGCCGACCGCTTCGGACACGTCCTGGAAGGTTCCGTCGCCTTTGCCCAGAAAGAGCAGCTTGGGCTGGTCGGCTCCCAGGTTGTAGGCCGCGTCGTCCATCTGGGGGTTCTCCTGGATGTACTCCGCGTCGTCCAGCTTCTCCGCGTCCTGACCCCAGTGCCAGAGCATGCCCCGGCGCACGAAGTTCGTGATCACGTGGCCGCTGACGAGCAGCAGGTCGAGGCGGCCGTCGAGATCGAAGTCGTGAAACCCGACGCCCCAGCCGACGGTGTCCATGGTCCGTTCGTTGACCAGTCCGGCGCGCAGGGTCTCGTCGGTGTAGTGGCCCTTCCCGTCGCTGATGTAGAGCGTGTGGTACTCGTTGCCGTAATGGCTCGCGATCAGATCCAGGTCGCCGTCGCCGTCCACGTCCCCCGCGGCCAGGCCCATCGAGGCCTGGAAGCGCCCCTCCGCGTCGCAGGCGAAGCCCGACTCGAGCCCCTCGTTCACGAAGCGCATCCCGCCGTCGTTGCGGTAGAGATCGTTCAGACCGATGTCGTTGGCCACCAGGATATCGACGTCGCCGTCATTGTCGTGGTCGGTCGCCAGCACCATCAGCGAGCGGCCGGTACCGGCCACGCCCGCCGGCCCGGCCTCCGCGGTGACGTCGGTGAAGGTGCCGTCGCCGTCGTTGCGCAGCAGGGCGTTGTCCTGGGGCTCGAAGTAATGCGGGAACTGCTGGATGGTGAACCAGCGCACGGTGTCCCGCTGGGCCTCGACGTCGAACTCACAGTAGTTGGAGAGGTACAGATCGAGATCGCCGTCGCCGTCGAAGTCGGCGAAGCAGCCGGTGGTGGTCCAGCGCGGATCGTCGACGCCGGCCTGCCGGCCGACCTCGGTGAAGGTGCCGTCGCCGTCGTTGCGGTAGAGCAGGTTCGGACCGTGGCGCGCGACGAACAGATCGAGGTCGCCGTCGCCGTCGTAGTCCGCGAACACCGCGCCGTTCGACCAGCCGCTCCTGGACAGACCGGCCGGCCCGGTCACGTCCAGGAAGCGGCCGCCCTGGTTCTGCCAGAGCGCGTTGCTGTGGTCTGCGGCCGCCTCCTGGTGTGCGGAGGTGATCGCCGAACCGGTCAGGAGCAGCAGGTCGGGCCAGCCGTCGCCGTCGTAGTCGCCCGCCGCCAGGCCGGCGCCGAACGAATCGATCAGGTACCAGATGTTGTCGCCGGTGTAGCTCGTGAACTCGAGATCCTGTTCCTCGGCCAGGTCGTGGAACAGATCCGGGCCGCTCGCGCAGCCGCAGAGGATCAGAGCCAGGAGGACGAGCGGGATCAGCACCGGGCGGCGTGTCAGCGGCCCGAAACTCGGCGGGTATTCCATCGGCTCTGGCGCTCTCTGGCTTCTTTGGGTAGCGGTTCCTCCGGAGGGTAGTTCTTCATCCCGCGATACGGAAGCGGTTCCACGGTTTCGGGGAAGGCGGTGTAGAGATCCATGTCCTTGCAGTACCCGACGCTCCACAGCACGAAGGTGCGCGCCCAGCCGTCTTGCAGCGCGGGCAGCGCCCGCGCGTCGAATTCGAGCGCGACCTCCTCGCCGCGGGCCAGGGTGCAATGCAGGTCGTCCGAGGAAAGCAGCGTCTCGCGCACGTCGCCGAAACGCGTGAACCGGCCCGACAGGTTCCGGAACGGGACGCCCGTGTCGAGCCGCTGGTAGTCGTACAGCGTCGGGTCCGCGCCGTCCGGCGAGTACTCGCGCGGATACCCCAGCGGCCTGAGCTCGGCGGCCGCCGGCTCGAGCCGGTGGACGCGCAGCGGCTCGGAGGGGGCTTCCAGACCGAGGAAGATCTGGTCGTAGAAGACCTCCATGTTGCTGCGGATCCGGATCCGGCCGTCGTCCCCGCGCGGCAGGCCGGTCAGATCGAAAGTCATCATGCGCGGCAGGCCGGCCGGAAACCCCAGTTCCTCGACCACGGTGCGCCAGGCGCCGCTCGCGTCCCGCGCCTCGAGCGACGGCGAGCGCATCGTCAAGCCGGCCTGGTGCGCGGCGTAGTTCACGTGCGAATAGGTGTACTCCACCCAACCGTAGAGGCAGAGTACGAGCCGGCCGGCGCCGGACGCGCGCGAGAGCGCATCGCCGAAGTCGAGTTCGAGCCAGTGCTCCCGCGCATAGCCGATGAAGCGCGGATCGTTCTCCGGCTCGACGTAGCGGCGATCGATCGAGAGCAACCGCTCCCGCACGTCGCGGCCTTGATCGTCCCGGGCCGCGGCCGGAAAGACCTTCCTCGAGATCAGGATCGGCTCGCCGGTGGGAAACGGCGCCGTGCCGGTGAAGCGTTCATCGGGGAACAGCTCGACCGACTCCGGATGGTCGTAGGCCAGCAGCTCGAGTTGATCCAACCAGGTCACCTCCTCGAGCGGTTCCGCGATCCGCAGCAGGTAGCGGCCGTCCTGTTCGACCAGCAGGCCGGGCGGGATGCGCACCGCCTCGGTGGGATCGGGCGGCGCATACTGTCCCGGCGCGACCAGGAACCCCACCCCGCCCACGCCCAGGAAGTCGGTCACGAACGCGAACCGCTCTCCGTCCCAGGTGAACAACAGCGGACAGGAGGACGGCTTGCGGCGCACCTTG
>Ga0326597_10013089_pt1 | contig 10911 bp, 12 predicted proteins | sample RVTome_12_FD_203789 | JGI IMG/M metagenome (GOLD analysis project Ga0326597, IMG submission 203789) | Soil microbial communities from uranium-contaminated site in the Upper Colorado River Basin, Wyoming, United States - RVT100D185 | ecosystem: Environmental > Terrestrial > Soil > Contaminated >... | reverse complement strand
GACGGTGTCATGGCGCCGGCAATCATGGGTAAGCGTCTGCATCATGCCGCCTTCCCTCTTGCTTCTCGAAGAAGGTAAAAGCCCGCGATGGAAACCAGAATCAGCGCCACCGCGAATACCTGCGCTGCTGGGATACCCCAGGCCAAGATCGCCGGATTGCCGCGGAAAAACTCAACGGAGAACCGGGCCACTCCGTAGCCCGCCAGATAGGTCAGGAAGGCGAAGCCGTCGGTCCGATAGTTTTTCCGGATCTGCCAGACGAGGAGAAAGACCAGAAAGTAGATCGCCATCTCGTAGATCTCCACGGGATGAAGGGGGACGTTCAGGGGCGCCATGGCACGCGGATCGGTATACGTGATCGCCCAGGCAAGATCTGTCGCTTTGCCGTAGCTGTCCCCGTTCAACAAACAGGCGAACACCCCCGCCGCCTGTCCCAGGGCTACGCCCGGGGCGAGGGTGTCAGCGAATCGCCAGAACGACAGCTTTTTTCTCCGGCAGTACCAGAGCGCGGTCAAGAGTCCTCCCAGAAGTGCTCCGATAATGCCTATGCCCCCGTGCCAGATCGCCAAAATCTCCCACGGTTTTTGCAGAAAATAGGCCGGGTTGGAGAAGAGAACAAAGTAGATTCTGGCCCCGATAATCCCGCCCAGCAGAGCATAGAAGGCAAAATCCTGAATGAGGCCGGGATCGAGCCCCTTTCTTTTCGCTTCCATTGCGCTCAGCCAGAGGCCGAGGAAAAAGGACAGGGCGACGATGACCCCGTAAGTTCGAAGTTCAAACGTTCCTATCTGGACGAGAACCGGATACATGCGATCGTCTCCTCAACTTCCTGCGCTGCTGCCCATTAAACGGTCACAAGAATGGCAAGCCCCATCACCACGACACCGCTGCCGAGCGCGAGCCGCACCCACTCCTTGTAATGCAGATTCCAACGGGCCAGGCGATTCAACATCGGACGCGAGGAAGCGGCGACCAGGATGACCAGCAGCGGCAGGACGAAGACCACGTTATACAGGACGAGATAGGCATAGCCCTGGGCTGCGCTGGGCTGCAGCGCAAGCAGACTCAGCACGCCGAGATATACCGCGCCGCTGCACGGCACCGTGCACAGCCCGATCAGGATCCCGCCGGCGACGAGCGTCGGCAGCGTCGCCTTCTTCGCCATCTCGCGCGCAACCGCGCCGACCCGCGCCGGGGCCTGCAGGCGCCAGCCCAGCTCGGGCAGGAAATAGTCCTTCAGCATCCAAAGCCCGAACAGGATCGCGAGCAATGCGCCAACCCGCGCCGGAATGTGCTGCCGCGTGAAAAAGTCGAGTGAGGCGAGCACCCCTACCCCAAGCGCAAGGTAGGTGAGAAACATAGAGCCGATATAGATGCTGCCCAGACCCAGCATACGCGAGCGCAGTCGACTCACGTTGTACTCGTCAACCTGCAGCGTCGCCGTCAGCGCCGTGATGAACAGCAGCAGCACCGTAAACGCGCACGGATTAATGCCGTCGACGAGTCCCGCGACGAGCACCGTCACGAGAGTGATCTGCGGCAGATACACCTTCATCGCCTCTGCCGGCGCGTTCGGATGCCACAAGCCGGTCAAGGCGAGCGCGCCGAGGGCAACCGTGCTCAGCAAAGCGACGGCGGTGACGGTGCGGGGGTGCAGGTTCAAGCGTCATCCCGTAACGACAAGCCTGCCCGACATGGTCGGGTTGGCGCGACCTCCGCAGCAGATGTCACAGTAAAAGGTGTAGGTGCCGGGCTTGCCGGGGGTGAAGGTCCTGGAGCTCGAGCCGAGTGGCGGCGCGATGATATTGACGCCAAGCTCATCAACCGCCCACTGGTGCTTACCGCCGCCGTCGGTGTGGTGCGAATTGTCGAGGCTCCTCAGGCGCACGGTGACCCGCTCGCCGGCCTTGACGTACACCGCTTTCCGGTTGAATCCGCCCATGTCGGCGGCGATGTCGATCACATTGCCTGCCATCGGCGGCAATTCGGGTTTCCAGAACGCCTCGAACAGGAGGTAGCCTGCCGCGCCCAGAACCAGTGCGCTGATGACAGCGAACGTCGTGGCGCGCACGCGCTGCCGACGCCGCTGAACTTGCTTACGTTCTTCACGGGCCTGTTTCTCCATGACAAATTCCTCTCGGTTCGTGAACTACTTGAGTAGGTGAGGGCTCCAGAAAGCCGCGAAAAACACGTAGCCAGCGGCACCGAGGACGAGCGCAACAATCACAATGAAGATCGCGGCGCGCATTCGCTGCTGATGCCGCTCGGCGTGTTTACGTTCGTCGCCGGTTCGTCCCTCCACGACGAACTCTCCTCGAGCGCGGTTAGCAGCATCCACCTCGGCCGCGCTGGTGTGACGACGCGGGGCGCTCCGCGGCCTGCCCTGCCTTCTCTTCCTTCACTGGTGGACGGGCAGCATCCGCGCCCTGTCCCTTGGCTTCCCCAGCAGGACCCTCATGGGTCATGCCGTGGGTGCCGCACCCGCCCATCAAGCCGCCATGGCGGCGGTGTGAGAGCAGCCACAACACGCCGACGGCCAATACAACCCAGATCCAATTTTGCGATAGCCATCCCATGTCAAGTCCTCCGATATTTGGCCCCATGCGGGCGGTTGAGACCAGACGCGCTGCTGGTACCCTTACACTTTGACCCTACCCTCCTGGATAGGGTTCACAATCGTGCTATTATTCTTCTTATGCCATGTATATAAATAACAAATTAACAACATTTCTGTCTAATGGAACATACCCCCCGTGGGGTGGTCAGACTTAGCGTGAGTTGGAGCATCGAGGTGCAACCATGAAAAGCCCAAGCAGCGGACTCGAAACGAACCTCAAAGAGATACCTGAAAACGCCCCGCATCCCGGTGACCATCGCCTGTGCATGCCGGAGGGCGCGCGCAAGGTGGTCAGACGAAGACTCGCCATCGCCAGGGGGCACCTGGAAAGCATCTTGCACGCCCTGGAAAAACACGACACCTATTGCGTCGACGTGCTGCGCCAGATCAAAGCTGTTCAAGGGGCGCTGGAAAAGGCTGGCCAGATCGCCCTCGAAACCCATTTGCGCGTGCACGTGGCAACCGCAGCCGAGCGGGGCGACACGGAAATGATGGTGGAAGAGTTGATGGACGCCCTTCGCTATCGATGAGCGTGCGGTTGGCGGTTATTCCCGCAGAACGTGGACCGGGTATTGGCCGGAAATTTCACCGAACGCGTCCAGCCAGTTGAATTTGTTCGAAAGTCGACCGGACAGTAGCGAGAGGAGGCGAATATGCTTTGTTGCGTAGGTCTGATTGGAGGATTCGTCGTAGGGCAGTCTTTAGGTGGCCCTTGGACAGTTATTGCTCCAGCCGCGGGATTCGGAATTGGCCTGGTAGCAGATTTGAAATTCATGAAGGGACACCATCACGAGGGAGACCGGCACGATACGAGGTTTCGAGCCGGAAAAGACACGGATCCCGTTCGCGAGATGGAAGCAGATGAAAGCAAGGCGGAGCACCAAATAGAAGCACCTCGACATAGGGATAAGCCACTCAGATCAATGATCATGAAAGGCCGCAAGACCGCGTGAGCGGTCATGCTGAACTGCGCCCCAGCGGCCTGCGACCGATTGCCTGAACGCGGTCATTACGGGTGTCGCGTCGCGGATCTTCCTCGGCTCATCGGGAGCATGGGCAGGCAGTAAACGCGAAACCAAGCTCCTCCGATGTTCCACTTACGAAATCATCATGGGGACTCAACATGAAGCTCAACGATCTTCCGCGAGCGGTGCGCCGTCCAGCGAGTCGCCGAAGAGGGCGTGCCACGGAATCCGTGCCGACGCTCTGGGAGCAGGCATGGAACTATCAAACCGACTTCCTGCAACGGAGCATCCTTTTCCTCGACATCCTACGCGAGCGCGCGAACAACATGCTCGATCACGAGCAGGCTGGCCTGCCGCCGCTGCTTGATTTCGAATACGAGGCGATTCTGGACGCCCGCAAGTTCGAGCATCCCGCCAATTACGCGCTGCTGCGCATCACCGGATCGGGCGCGGACCGGGCCGAGCAATGCGTGGACGAGAACAAGCCTCCGGTGATCATTCTCGATCCGCGCGCCGGCCATGGCCCCGGCATCGGCGGGTTCAAGCGCGACTCCGAGGTCGGCATGGCCCTGCACGAAGGCCATCCGGTCTATTTCGTGATCTTCTACCCCGAGCCGTGCCCCGGCCAGACGCTCGCCGATGTGCTGCACGCGCTGCGCCGCTTCGTCGAGGAGGTCAGCCGCCGGCATGACGGAAAACCGCCCGTGCTCTACGGCAATTGTCAGGCCGGGTGGGCGATCACCCTGCTCTCGGCCGACTGCGAAGGGCTGGTGGGGCCGGCGGTATTGAACGGCTCACCGCTTTCGTACTGGGCGGGGGACAGTGATGCCAACCCCATGCGCCTCGCCGGTGGCCTCACGGGCGGCGCCTGGATCGCGCACTTCATGGCGGACCTCGGCAACGGCCGCTTCGACGGGGCCTGGCTGGCGCAGAACTTCGAGAATCTGAACCCGGCGAATACGCTATGGGACAAGAACTACAAGGTGTTCGCCAACGTCGATACGGAACGGGAGCGGTTTCTGGAATTCGAGCGCTGGTGGACCGGGTTCTACTTCCTGTCGCGCGAGGAGATCACCGCCATCGTGGAAAACCTGTTCATCGGTAACAAGCTGGAGCAGGGACAGATGCGCATCTGCGAAGGGTGCGTGGCCGACCTCAAGCGCATCCGCAACCCGCTCGTGATCTTCGCCTCGCACGGGGACAACATCACCCCGCCGCACCAGGCATTGAACTGGGTCCCGGCGGTATACCCCACCACCGAAGCGCTCAAAGCGGCCGGCCAGCGCATTGTTTATCTCATCAATTCCCACGTCGGGCACCTCGGCATCTTCGTCTCGGCGAGCGTCGCGCGGCTCGAACACCGCGCGATTCTCGAAAGCCTGGAAGAGCTGGAGAAGCTGCCGCCCGGCCTGTACGAGATGAAGATCAGCAATCCGACCGGCGACCCTGACTGCCGCAAGCCGCAGTACTCGGTGGCGTTCGAGGAACGCAAGGTGGAGGACATCCGTTTCGATTACCCGCGCGCGGAGTTCGAAAAGGTGCGCAAGGTCTCCGAGTTCAACGAGCACCTCTACAGCACCTTCGTCAGCCCGTGGGTGCGGGCCACTTCAAATCCCATGAGTGCTGCGCTGCTGCAATGGCTCCACCCGTTGCGCACCTCGCGTTACCTGTGGTCCGAGAAGTTCAGTCCGTGGATGCACTGGGTCGCAGCTGCGGCGCCGTCGATTCGCGCGCAGCGCCAGCCCGCCTCCGCGGACAACCCGCTCGTCGCCGCGGAACGCGGATTGAGCGAGCAGACTTCCCAGGCGCTCGACGCCTGGCGCAAGCTGCGGGACGAAGCCCAGGAGAGTGTTTTCCACGCCCTGTACCGATAGGTCGTGTCGGCCGCCGCACGGCGCCGGTGTGAACATGTCGCAAGGAATTCCAGGTGCCTTTTTTACCGGGAAGTGATTTATGAAGAACAGCGCCCACCCTGCATTCCGCGTCCTCACCATCAACGCTGGCAGCTCGTCCGTCAAGTTCGGGGTTTTCGATACTTCCGCGAACAGTCAGTTGTTCAAATCCGAAGTCGAGCGCGTGGCTTCCGTCGAGGATGCCATCGGCAAAATTCCGGGATTACTGAAAGCGCAGGGCATCGCGCCGCCTGATGCCATCGGCCACCGCGTCGCCCACGGCGGAGCAAAGTTCCGAGATGCGTGCGTTATTGATCCGGATGTCATTCAGGGTATCGAGGAGTGCGTGCCGCTTGCGCCGCTGCATAATCCTCCGGCGCTGGCGGGAATCAAGGTGGCAGGCGCCGCCTGGCCGGGCGTGCCACAGGTCGCGGTGTTCGATACGGCATTCCACCAGACGATCCCGGAGCGTGCCGCGACCTACGCCGTCCCACAGGTCTGGCGCGAGGCAGGACTCAAGAGATACGGCTTTCACGGCACCTCGCACAAGTACGTGATGCTGCGCGTCGCCGAGGAGCTGGAGACCACCCCCACCGAGCTTCGCATCATCAGTTGTCACCTTGGCAACGGTGCGAGCGTCTGCGCCATCGAGCGCGGCATGTCAGTCGATACCTCGATGGGGATGACGCCATTGGAGGGGCTGGTGATGGGCACGCGCTCCGGCGATGTCGACCCGGGCATTTTTGCTTACCTCCACCGCACGCTCGGCCTCTCGATCTTCGCCGTCGAGCATGCCCTTTACCACGACAGCGGCCTGGCGGCGCTCTCGGGCCTGGGGAACGACATGCGCGACATCGAGAAGCGGGCCGCGGAAGGTGACAGGAACGCGCAGCTCGCCATTCAGGTCTATGCCTACCGCGTCCGCAAGTACCTCGGAGCTTATGCCGCCGCCATGGGCGGAGTCGATGTCATCGCCTTCACCGGCGGCATCGGCGAGAACTCGGCCTCGATGCGCCGGCGCATCTGTTCCGGATTCGAGTATCTGGGGCTTGCGCTGGATGAGGACAGCAATATCGGCATCCGCCTGACCGGCTCGGAGGCACGGCAGATCCAGCGCAGCAACTCCCGCGTGCGGGTTATCGTCACCCAGACCCGCGAGCAATGGATGATCGCGCGGGAAGCACGCCGGATCCTGGCGGTCAGGCAAGTGCCCGTCGGTTCCCTGCAGCCTATTCCGGTCGCCGTGTCCGCGCATCATGTACACGTGACGGAAGCGGCCGTCGAGACGTTGTTCGGCGCCGGATACCGGTTGAGAGTTCGTAACCAGCTCACCCAGCCCGGTTTCTGGGCGGCGGAGGAAACCGTAGACGTGATCGGCCCGCGCGGCGAGTTGCCGCGCCTGCGCGTGTTGGGCCCGTGCCGGGCGTTCAACCAGATCGAGATCACCGAAAGCGAAGCCTACAAGCTCGGCATCGACGTGCCGCTTCGCCTGTCAGGTGACACCAAGGGCACTCCGGTCGTGACGCTGCGCGGGCACTCGGGCAGCCTCCGGACCGAAGGCACGATCGTCGCCAGGCGACATATTCACATGAACACGAAGGACGCGGAAGCGGGCGGGCTGAAACATGGCAACGAGGTCGATGTCGCCATCAACTCGAAAGGCCGGGATCTCGTATTCCGGGACGTGACCATCCGCACCGATCCGCGATTCGTGACCGAAATGCACATCGACACCGACGAAGCCAATGCTGCCGGCCTCGGGCAGGGAGGGGGCGGTGAGCTGATGCGGGTCGAGGGCTGCGCCGCTCACGTCACCCATTGTCATACCCCGGCAAGCGGCATGGACAAGTCCCGCTGCCTCAATGAACCCCAGGATGAGATGGCCGGCTGATACCCACGCACGCCGCAATATCCCCAGTGATGGCCACGAGAGGAGGACACGTATGCGAAACAATTGTCATACAAGCCTGAAGGGTAGCGTAAGCGCCAATGGGGAAGTCGATCTGAAAGAGATCGTCATGGGGCTGCACTGGCATCCGCACGAACCCGGCGCGAGCGCCAGCCGGGGACCGGCAAACCTGGATGCGTCGTGCGTGCTGTTCGACGAGGAAGGCCGCGTGGTGGAGGTGGTTCATCCCGGCCGCCCGAGTAACGCCAATGGCAGCGTCCTGCATACCGGCGACTCGCGAACGGGAGCGAGCGAATGGGATGACGAGAGGATTTTCGTGTTCCTGGAGGCGCTTCCGGATTCGGTTTCCGCGCTTGCATTCGTCGTGGCCAGCGCCAACGGCCGTGTCTTCAGCGAGGTTCCCGGCGCGTCCTGTCACGTGAGCGATCGCGTCACCGAACGCGAATGGGTTCGGTTCGACCTGACCGCGCTCGGAAAGCACCGGGAACATCGGGTCGCCACACTGCGCCGCAGCCCGGCGGGATGGCAAATATCACCGGACGCGCAAGCCGTGCGCGGGCCGCACCAAAACCCTTACGGAAAGGAGGCAGACCATGCCGACTTATGAGCCCGAAGATATCGTCGACGACTTGCGGAGACGCGTCGCCGCGCTCGGCAGCCGGCGCATCACCATTATTATCGTCGGAGCGCTGCTACTGATCTTCCTCTGGTCGACCTGGTTCACGGTGCAGCCCGAGGAAACGGGCATCGTCCAGCGCTTCGGGGCGGTGGACCGCACGGTGGGTCCGGGCCTGTACTTCAAGTTTCCTGACGGCATCGAGAGGGTCCGGCTGGTTCCCACGGCCCGCGTCCTCAAGGAGGAATTCGGGTTCGGCACCGCTGCCACGGGTGCCGGCGGGCGAACGCAATACGCGGCTGGCAGCAAGGCATTCAAGGATGTGTCGTTGATGCTTACGGGCGACCTGAACGTGATCGATGTGCAGTGGATCGTCCAGTACCGGATCGAGGACCCGGTCCGCTATCTCTTCCGGGTCCGCGAGTCCCCGCAGACGATCCGGGACATCGCCGAGGCCGTCATGCGCCGGGTGGTCGGCAACCGCCTGGGGAGCGATGTCCTTACCGTGGGCCGGGTGGCCGTGTCCACCGAGGTCAAGGAGGAGATGCAAAAGATCCTCAGCGAGTACGAGACCGGCGTGCGCCTGGTCACGGTGGAGCTTCAGGACGTGACGCCCCCGGATCCCGTCAAGCCCGCCTTCAACGAGGTGAACGAGGCGCGCCAGGATCGCGAGCGGACAATCAATCAGGCGCAGGAGCAGGCCAATAAGGAGATTCCCAAGGCGCGCGGCGAGGCGACCCGGACGGTCACCGAGGCCGAGGGCTACGCCGTCGAGCGGGTCAACCGCGCGAACGGAGAGGCAACGCGATTTCGGGCCGTTCTCGCGGAGTACCAGCGGGCTCCGGAGGTCACGCGCCGCCGCCTTTACCTGGAGGCGATAGGGAGCATCCTGCCCGAAGCGAAGGCCCTGTATATCGTGGATAGCGAGCAGAAGGCCCTGCTGCCCTGGCTCCGCCTGGAGTCGGGCGAGATGCCTGCCGCGGCAGGCAAGGGAAGCGGCCAGGCGGAAGGCGTCAAGGGAGGGAAGCAGCCATGAAGAACGCGCTCAATATCGGACTCGGGTTCCTCGCGCTGGCGATCATCATCGTCTTCTCCGGGACCTTCTACACGCTGGAGGAAGGCGAGCAGGCGGTGATCGTCCAGTTCGGCCGGCCCGTAGGGGTGCCGGTAACCGAGCCAGGGCTGCACGTCAAGCTCCCCGTCATCCAGGAGGTGCGCCGCTTCGAGAAGCGCCTCCTCATCTGGGATGGCGACCCCAACCAGATCCCCACCAAAGGGCGGGAGTTCATCTGGGTCGATACCACGGCCCGCTGGCGGATCGCCGATGCGAAGAAGTTCCTCGAGAGCGTAGCCACGGAAGCTGGCGCCCGATCGCGCCTGAACGACATCATCGACTCCGTCGTGCGGGATCAGGTTTCAGGCAGCGAGCTGGTGGAGCTGGTGCGCAGCGCCTCGTGGGTAGTTCCCAAGGGAGAGATTCTGGAGGAGGTCCCCGCCGAGGTGCGGGAGGAGTTGACGAAGGCGGTCGTCCGCGGACGCGAGGAGATCACCCGGACCATCCTGGCCGAAGCCCGCAAGGTCATCCCCCAGTACGGGATCGAGCTGGTGGATGTGCGCATCAAGCGCCTCGATTACGTGGAGAGTGTCCGGGAGAAGGTCTATGCCCGGATGATCTCGGAACGCAAGCGGATCGCCGCCCAGTTCCGGTCCGAGGGCGAAGGCCGCAGCGCCGAGATCCTGGGGACCATGGAGAAGGAGCTGCGCCAGATCCGCTCCACCGCCTACCGGCGAGTCCAGGAAATCCGGGGGAAAGCCGACGCCGAGGCGACGCGCGTGTACGGGGCGGCCTATAGCGGCGATCCCGAGTTCTACGCCTTCTCGCGGACCCTGGAGGCCTACAAGGAGGGGCAGAACAAAAACTCGGTGGTGATCCTCACGACGGACAGCGACTACTACCGTTACCTGAAGCAGTCCGGGGGGACGGCCGCAGCCCGGCCGACTCGCTAATGCCGTGAGTCAGACATGTCGAACAACCGGATTTCACCATTATCCGAATGGCTGACGAGCAAGTTTCCGGGGATCCACTTTCTCGCCCAAGAATCCGTGCATCTGCTGAATTGAGGTTTGTGCTGCTGCTCGTGCTCGCTTTCCAGTACGATAGCGCGAGCGGCGATTAAGAGGAGACGACGATGAAACATTCGATGTTTTTCACATTATCGGCCATCGTGCCCGTTTCCCTGTCCATCTCCGGCGTCGCGCTGGGCAGCCAGCACAGCGTGCACGACCGGATGATGAGCGAACAGGCGGCCCCCGTGAAGGAGCCGGAGCTCAAGACGCTGGATGACCTCGCGAAGGAGATCAAGGCGTTGCGACAACGGCTGGCTGGGCTGGAGGCCCTGAAACCCAGGTTTACGAACTTCATGCCGGACTACGCCGAGAGGTTCCACGTCATGCACCGCGCCGGCGACGTCGGCGACTGGGCCGTGGCGGCGCACGAGATCGATGAGATGCGACGGCTGACGGGCATCTCGAAGTACATCGATCCCAAGCTCGGCGCGCTGCTGCAGGCCTTCATGGACGGCAATCTTCGCAAGCTGCGGGAGGCCGTCGAGCACGGGAACCCGAAGTCGTTTCAGGCCGCACTCGTAGACACCGTGGCAAGCTGCAACGGCTGCCACCAGGCGAGCGGAAGCACGCTCGGCGTGACCGTGAAGGTCAGCGACACCATGAGCATGCGTCATCCTCACCTCCTCGGGAAGACGACAGTTCCGAAAGACCACGGTCACTGATTATGGGGCAAGTCTCAGCGTTCGTCGATCACTTTTGTGACGTTGACGTGACCAAGTCTCAGCGTTCGTCGATCACTCATGGTTAACCTCGGAAGGGTTTGTGTTGTCGATGGTAAGGCACAC
>Ga0326597_10013088_pt1 | contig 10912 bp, 7 predicted proteins | sample RVTome_12_FD_203789 | JGI IMG/M metagenome (GOLD analysis project Ga0326597, IMG submission 203789) | Soil microbial communities from uranium-contaminated site in the Upper Colorado River Basin, Wyoming, United States - RVT100D185 | ecosystem: Environmental > Terrestrial > Soil > Contaminated >... | reverse complement strand
TGGCGCGCGCCGCCGCGTGTGGGGTATGATTGTGCCGATGGCCACCGCCTCACCGCCCGTGCGATCGATCTCACGGGAAGAGCGGGAGCAGGCCGTGATCCGGTTCGCCGGAGACTCGGGCGACGGAATGCAGGTCACGGGCTCCCAGTTCACCCTCGAGACCGCGCTCGCCGGCAACGACCTCGCGACCTTCCCGGATTACCCGGCTGAGATCCGCGCCCCCACCGGCACGACGTTCGGCGTTTCCGCGTTCCAGATTCACTTCGGTGCGACCGACGTGCTCACCGCGGGCGATGAGGTCGACGTGCTCGTCGCGATGAATCCGGCCGCCCTCACGGTGAACCTGAGCGACCTGCGTCCCGGCGGGACGCTGGTGGTCGACACCGCGGCGTTCACGGAGCGCAACCTCACCAAGGCCGGGTACGCGGCGAATCCACTGGACGACGATTCGCTCGCGGCGTATCGCGTGCTGAAGGTGGACGTCACCCGGCTCACCGAGGAGGCGGTGAAAGAGTTCGCCATCACGTCGCGCGATGCGCATCGCTGCCGCAACATGTGGGCGCTCGGCCTGATGCTCTGGATGTTCGAGCGCGACCGCCAGGCGACGGTGGAATGGCTGGCGCGAAAGTTCGCCGCGCAGCTGGATATCGCCCGCGCCAACGTGGCCGCACTCAACGCCGGGCATGCCTTTGGTGAGACCGCGGAGCTGCCGAGCCACATCGCGGCGTACACCGTGGCGCCGCACCCGGCGACCCCTGGAGTGTACCGGACGATCAGCGGCACCGAGGGTATCGCCTGGGGGCTGCTCGCGGGACTGCAGGCGGCGGGGCTCGAGCGGATGGTGTTCGCGTCGTACCCGATCACGCCCGCCTCGGCCATCCTCCATACCCTGGCGGGTCTCAAGGCGTACGGGGTGGTGACGTTCCAGGCCGAGGATGAGATTGCCGCCATCTGTTCGGCCATCGGCGCCGCCTACGCCGGCGCGCTCGGGGTCACCTCGTCATCGGGACCGGGGATCGCCCTCAAGACCGAAGGCCTGGGCCTGGCGATCGCCACCGAGCTGCCGCTCATCGTCATCGACTCGCAGCGCGCCGGACCTTCGACGGGGATGCCGACCAAGACCGAGCAGTCCGACCTGTTCCAGGCGGTGCTCGGCCGCAACGCCGACGCCCCGCTCCCGGTCATCGCCGCCGCGACGCCGGGCGACTGCTTCGAGGTCGCGATGGAGGCGGTGCGGCTCGCCACGCGGTACATGACGCCCGTGATCCTGTTGTCGGACGGCTATCTCGCCAATGCCGCCGAGCCGTGGCGTATCCCGGACGTCGCCGCGCTGCCGCGCTTCCCGGTGCGGTTCCGGACCGACGCGCCCGGATTCCATCCATTCGTGCGCGACCCCGTGACGCTGGCGCGCGTATGGGCGCGGCCCGGTACGCCAGGACTCGAGCATCGCATCGGCGGCCTCGAGCGGAGCTACGACTCGGGGCACATCTCCTACGATCCGGACAACCACGAACGGATGACCAAGACGCGCGCGGCGAAGATCGCCGGGATCGCGCGCGACATCCCTCCGCAGCCGGTGGCGCTGGGGGAAGACCGCGGGTCGCTCGCGGTCGTGGGGTGGGGCTCGACGTACGGCGCCCTCCATCAGGCGGTGAAACAGGTCCGCGCCGAAGGGCAGGCGGTTTCGCATGTCCACGTGCGCTACCTCGCGCCGTTCCCGCCGAACTTGGGCGAGCTGCTGGGGCGCTTCGACCACGTGCTGGTGCCGGAGTTGAACAACGGCCAACTGGTGCAGCTGTTGCGCGGAGCCTACCTCGTGCCGGCCGCAGGCCTCAACCAGATCACCGGAAAGCCATTCAAGGTGGCGACGGTCGCGACCGCGATCCGGGAGCGGCTCGGTCACACGGGAGACCACGGATGACCGCAACTCTCAGGCCGCCCCAGGCGGCGCCACTTGCCCCGAAGGACTACGCGTCCGACCAGGAGGTGCGCTGGTGCCCGGGGTGCGGCGACTATGCCATCCTCAAGGCGGCGCAGAAGACGCTCGCCGACGTCGGAGCGCGACGGGAGATGACGGTGTTCGTGTCGGGGATCGGTTGCTCGTCGCGATTCCCGTACTACGTGGACACCTACGGGTTCCACACGATTCACGGGCGGGCGCCGGCGGTGGCGACAGGGGTGAAGCTCGCGAACCCGGAGCTCGACGTCTGGGTGGTCACCGGCGACGGTGACGGGCTTTCGATTGGTGGCAACCATCTACTGCACGTGCTGCGGCGCAACGTGGATCTCCAGATCATCCTGTTCAACAACGAGATCTACGGTCTCACCAAAGGCCAATACTCACCCACCTCTCGCCGCGGGACGCAGTCGCCCTCCACGCCCGGCGGCTCGCTCGACAACCCGGTCTCGCCGTGCGCCTTCGCCCTCGGGGCCGGAGCGCGGTTCGTGGCGCGCTCGATCGATACGCTGCAGCCGCACCTGGTCGAGGTGTTGAAGCGGGCCCACGCGCACCACGGCGCCTCGTTCGTCGAGGTGTTCCAGAACTGCGTCGTCTACAACGACGGGGTGTTCGATGCATTCACCGAGAGATCGGTAGCCGCCGAAATGCAGCTGCACGTCGCCCACGGACGCCCCCTGCGCTTCGGGAAAGACGGCCGGCGCGGGCTGCGACTCGTGCCCGGCAAGCTCGAGCTGGAAATCGTGACGGTAGGGGAGGATGGCGTTCCCGACAGCGCGCTCATGGTGCACGACGAAACCAATCGTGGGCTCGCCGGCCTGCTGGTCGGGTTACAGCCGCCCACCTTCCCGATGGCGCTGGGGGTGATCTACTGCGACCCGGCGCCGTCGTACGAGCGGGAGGTGTACGACCAGGTGACGGCGGCCGGCCCGGCGGGCAGTCTGGCTGACCTGTTGAAGAAGGGGAGGACGTGGAGGGTCTAGCCCCTCACGCCTTCCCGCACCCACATCTCCACGACCTCCACGAGCTGCGGCAGCAGCGCGTCGATCTGCTCCCGTTCCGCGGCGGTGAACGGGGACAGGACGAAGTCCTCCCACGGCTCGCCGGCGGGTAGGGGGCCGATGCCGACGCGCAGGCGGGCGTAGTCCGGCGACTGCAGGGCGCCTTCGATGCTCTTGAGCCCATTGTGCCCCCCGGCGGAGCCTGCCGCGCGCAGGCGGAATGTGCCGAGGGGGATGTTGAAATCGTCCGAGATCACGAGCAGGTCGGTGGCGGGCAGGAACGCCGGATCGGCGCGCAGCGACGCGAGCGCCGCGCCGCTGCGGTTCATCATCGTGGTGGGCTTCAGGATCCGAACGGGCACCCCGGCGACCTCTCCCGCGGTGACACGGGCGCGCTCGCCGCGCCCGAAGGGAGGGAATCCCCAGCGCGCGACGAGCGCGTCCGCCACCCGGAAGCCTGCGTTGTGACGCGTCGCCGCGTACTCCGGGCCCGGGTTGCCCAGCCCGACGACGGCGCGCAGGGCTCAGCCCTCTTTGCCGCCCTTGGGCTTCTCGGCCTTCTCGGCCTTGGGCTTGGCCTCCACCGCTTTCCCCTCGGCTTCGCCCTCGCCCTCGGCGCCTTCCTCTTCGCGCGGCTTGCGGATCAGCTCGGGCTCGGCGACCTCGGCCACGGCCTCCGCGACGGGTGCCACGACCTCCTCGGTCCGCGGCGGCACCACCGTCGCGATGGTCAGGTCGCCGTGGGTGAGGATCGTGGCGTTCGGAATATTGAGATCGCGCACGTGCAGCGAGCGGCCGATGATCAGCGCCGTCACGTCCAACTCGACCCGGTCGGGGATTTGCTCGGGGAGCACCTCGATCTCGACCTCACGCGTCACCTGATCGAGCACCCCACCCGCGTTGCGCACTCCGTCGGGGGTACCCACGAGGTGCACCGGGACCTTGAGCGTCACCTTCTTGTCCGCGTGAATCTCGTAGAAATCCACGTGGATGATGTCGGGACGCACCGGGTGGCGCTGGATCTCGCGGATCAGCGTGCGCGCCTTCTTGCCCTCGAGGGTGAGCTCGATAATGGTGCTGGCCGGCTCGATGCCGTGCAGCGCCAGCTCGAGCGCCTGGGCATCCACCTCGAGCGACTGGGTTGGGCGGCCGCGCCCGTAGATCACCGCCGGGACCTTCTTGTGGAAGCGGATCTGCCGCGCCGCTCCTTTGCCGGTCTGCGCCCGCGGGCTGGCCGCGAGCGTTACGAACTGTGCCATACTTCAGCCCTCAGCTTTCAGCTGTCAGCCGTCAGCGGTATTGCTGATCGGCGAGTCTGTTGCAACGAATGACGTGCTCAATCGAAGAGAGAGCTCACCGATTGGTTCGAGTGCTCGTAGCCGATCGCCTTGGCCATCAGCCCCGCAATCGACAGGATCTTCAGCTTTTCGAACTGCCGCTCCTCGGGGAGCCGGATCGTGTTCGTCACCACGACTTCTTCGATCGGCGACGCCCGCAGCCGTTCGACCGCAGGGCCCGACAGGAGCGCGTGCGTCGCGAATGCGAACACACGCCGGGCCCCGAGCCGCTTCAGCGCCGCGGCCGCCTCGGTGATCGTCCCCGCCGTGTCGATCATGTCGTCGGGGATGAGACAGTCGCTCCCTTCGACCTCGCCGACCACGTTCACCACTTCCGCGATGTTCGCCGACGGGCGCCGCTTGTCGATGATCGCGAGCGACGCGTTCAGCCGTTTGGCGTACCCGCGCGCCATCTTGGCGGACCCCACGTCCGGCGCCACCACCACCGGCTCCTGCAGCGCCTTGGTCCGGAAGTGCGACACGAAGACCGGCGCCGCGTACAAGTGGTCCACCGGAATGTCCCAGAACCCCTGCAGCTGGTGGGAATGGAAATCCATTCCCAGCACCCGATCCGCGCCCGAGTGGGTGATCAGGTTCGCCATCAACTTGGCGCTGATCGCCACCCGCGGCTGGTCCTTGCGGTCCTGGCGCGCGTACCCGAAGTAGGGCAGCACGGCCGTAATGCGCGCGGCGCTCGCCCGGCGGGCGGCGTCGGTGAGGAGCAGCAGCTCCAGGTAATTCTCCGCCGGCGGATTGGTGGATTGGATGATGAACACATCCCGTCCACGCACGTTCTCGTCGATCTTGATAAAGATCTCGCCGTCGGCAAAGCGCCGGATGGTCAGCGCGCACAGCGGCTGCCCCAGGTGCTGCGCCATCTCCTCGGCGAGCGGCCGGTTGGCCGTGCCGGCGAGGAGCAAGAGCTGCCCGCGGGAGAACGTGTGGTCCGCCATCCGGAGCCGAACAAGCTACTCGGCAAAGTGGCTGAAGCCAAGGGGTTGGGGCCGAATGCGGCGACGCGCTTGACCACGAATTGACCGCCCGAGCCTAGGTTCGGCTTGCGTTTACGAGAACATCGGCACGCGGCGGAACGCGGCGCTGGCGTGGAGCTGCGCCGGCCGGTACTCTGAAGTGCCGTACCCACGTGGGTGGGAGCGGGGAGCGGAGCAGGGCCTTGGCCGATCTGCGAAGTCGTCTCGAGCAAGCCCTCCTGGGCCGGTACACGGTCGGCCGCGAAGTCGGCCGCGGCGGGATGGCCGTCGTGTATCTCGCCCACGATCTCCGCCACGACCGGGACGTCGCGCTCAAGGTGCTGCGCCCCGAGCTCGCGGTCACGCTCGGCCCCGAGCGGTTCCTCCGGGAGATTCTCCTGGCCGCCGGCCTCGCCCATCCCCACATCCTCCCGCTGTACGACTCCGGGGATGCCGACGGCTGCCTGTTCTACGTCATGCCGTTTGTCACCGGCGAGTCGCTGCGTGACCGCCTCGAGCGCGACGGCCAGCTGCCGGTCGCCGAGGCGCTGGCGATCGCGCGCGAGGTGGCCGACGCGCTCGACTACGCCCACCGCGCCGGCATCGTGCACCGCGACATCAAGCCGGAGAACATCCTGCTGCAGTCTGGGCACGCGGTGGTGAGCGATTTCGGCATCGCGCGCGCGATCAGCGCCGCGGGGGCGCGGCGGGTGACGGCCACGGGGATGACGGTCGGCACGCCCGACTACATGAGCCCGGAGCAACAGGCCGGCTCGGTGCCGGTCGATGGCCGCAGCGATATCTACAGTCTCGGCTGCGTGCTGTTCGAGATGCTCGGCGGGCGGCCGCCCGTCGCGGTGACACCGCCCGAGGGACCGGGCGCAGGGCCGGCGCGGTCGCGGGACCGCCTCACCGAGCTTGCTACGCTGCGTCCGTCCATTCCACCGGAAGCGGCCGGCGTGGTGGCGCAGATGCTCGCCGTGTTGCCGCAGGATCGCTTTCAGACCGCCGCGGAGCTGGTGGACGCGCTGGCGGCCCCGACCGGGGTGTGGACGCCGCGCAGCGTGGCGGCACGGCGGCGGCGTCGCTGGGGGGCCCTCGCCGCGGCGACGCTCGTTGTGGCGATCGGCGCGTTCGTCGTCCTGCCGCGGTTGCGTGGCGCCGGCCTGGACCGATCCCTCTATGCTATCGTCCCGTTCGGGCACCGCGGCGGCGCGGCGCCGGCGCTGCTGACCGGTGACCGGTGTGAGTGGCTGTTGTACGAGGAGCTGGGGCGCTGGCAGGGCCTCGCGCTCGTCAACGATCAGGTGGTGCGCGACCTGGTGCTGCGCCGCGGCCGGCCCGCCGAGGGGCTGGGCGACGCGACGGCCATCGCCCGGGAAGTGCGCGCCGGCCGGCTCGTGTGGGGTGAGGTGTGGCAGGATGGGGATTCCCTGGTCGTCCACGCCACCCTCTACGACCTCACCCGCGGCCGCTCAGCGGTGCGGGAGCACACGGTCCGCATCGGCCTCGCACTCGCCGACCTCGAGCTCAAATTTCGCGAGCTCGGTGATTCGTTGCTGCTCGGCCGCGTGCGTGGTTCGGCCGCGCCGGGGGTGCAAGGCACCCGGCTGCTTCCGGCGTGGGAGGCGTACGCGGCGGGTCACGATGCGCTCGACGCTCGCGATTTCTCCGCCGCGCTCGCGGCGTTCCGCCGCGCCGTGAACCTCGATCCCGGGTATCCCAACGCCAACCTGTGGCTGGCGCAGACGCTGGCGTGGTCGGACGAGCCGGGCGACACGTGGGCTCCCTATGCGGCGGCGGCGGCCGGCAGCCGCGCGGTGCTGGGCGCCCGGGACGGCGCGTTGGCCCGTGCCCTGGCCGCGATGGCCCGTCACGATTACCCCGATGCCTGCCGCGAGTATCTCCGCCTGACGCAGCGCGACTCGACGGACTTCGCCGCCTGGTTTGGGTGGGGGCAGTGCCATGACCGCGACCGGCTCGTGGTGCGCGATCCGGCGAGCCCATCGGGCTGGGGCTTCCGCGCCAGCTACAACGCGGCGATTCAGGGGTACCGCCGCGCTCTCGAGCTCAACCCGTCGATCCACCTGGCGTTCAAGAGCGGCGCGCTGACTCGTCTCTCGAATCTGTTGTTCACGGAGAGCAACGTCGGCCGTGGCGGCTATGCGCTCACGCCCGACACCGCATGGTTTGCCGCGTTTCCCGGGTTCGATGGCGACACCCTGTCGTTCATCCCCTATCCACGGGTGCAGGCACTCTCCCAGCCGCCGCCGGAAACGCAGCACGTGGCCATCGAGCGTAATCGTCAGGTGATGCGCGCCATCGCTGGGCGGTGGGTCGCCGCGTTTCCGCGCAGCGCCAACGCGCTCGAAACGTACGCCCTGGTGCTCGAGATCCTGGGACGCCTGGAGCGCGCTCCGGGCGAGGACGCGGCGCTCCCGCTGATCGAGCGCGCCCGTCGGGATTCGGGCGGCACGCGCAGCACACGTCTCGCGGTGAACGAGCTCCGGTTGCTGCTCAAGCTCGGCCGCTGGGAACAGGCGCGAGCGCTCGCGGATTCGTTGCGTGCGGCCGTTCCCGAGGCGGGGCCGGAGCTCGCCGCGTACTTCGCCGGCGTGGCCGCCCTGGGTGGGCATGTGCACCGCGCCGCCCAACAGTGGCGCATCGCGCTGCGCGATTCCGGATTGATGGCCATCGGAAGCATGCCGGTGCGCGCACCCGCCGGTGTGGTCGAAACCGCGCTCCGACTCCAGACCTACGCCGCGTTCGGGGCGCCGGTCGACAGCATCCGTGCGATCCAACGCCGCATCGAGCGCCTGGTCACGAGCTACGTGGAGCCGCTGCCGGGCCGGCGCGAGCTCGTGCGGCATGGTGCCCTGGACGTCCCTGCGGTGATGAGCTACCCGGTCACGGGCCTTTCCGCCGTCCACCGGCCCAACTCCGGCTACTACCTGATGGACATGCAGTGGGCGCTCGCGCACGGCGACACAGCGACCGTCCGCCGGCAGTGGACGGAAGTCCAACGGGCCCGGCGCAATCAGCGTCCCGGCGACGTGGCGATCGACGGCACTTTCACCGAGACGTCGCTGCTGCTTGCGTGGGGGGACACAGCCGCCGCACTCGACCACCTCGATGGCTCGCTCGAAGCGCTGCCCACCCTCGGTCTCGATTTGATCGCGCAGCTGCCGCAGGCGGCCGGTCTTGTCCGCGCCATGGCGCTGCGGGCCGAGCTCGCCGAGCGCGCCGGGGACCGGGCGACGGCGTCCCGGTGGGCACGGGCCGTGAGCATCCTGTGGGCGGACGCGGACGCCCTGCTGCAGCCGCTTGTCGACCGAATGCGTGCGATGGCAACCAAGCCAACGCGCAACTAACGATCCCTGTTTGGAGGCCATCATGGTCATCACTGCCGAACGCGGTCACGTTTCCCTGGGGGTCGTTGTCTTGGTCGTGCTCCTGGCCGCCGCGCTCTTCCTGTGCCTGACCTGCGCCCGCCCCTCCGAGCCGGCCGCCACTCCGGCTCCGCGGTTCAGCGATCCGGACTCGGTGTCCCGTGATTCGATCCTCGCGTACGCCCGCTCCCTCGTGTTCGACACGAACTATGGCGCCGGCGACCGGCAACGTTTGATGGTCGGCACCACCTGTCCGCCGTGGGTGACGGGCGGTGACTGCACCTACGGCCCGCTCGCCGAGATCCAGCCGCAGGTCGGATCCTACCGGATTCCCGACAGCGCCACGCTCGCCGCCGGGTGGATCATCGCGCGCATCATCACCGTGGATAGCCAGTATCCGAAACTCGGGCTCTGGGCGGGTGACACCACCTATTGGTGGGTGGATGGGCATGGTCCGGCCCAGTTACGCTCGGTCCTGGTGCCATCCGATACGGCCCGCGCGCTGGTGCATCGCGACACCCTGGAACTTCATCCCGTGAGCGCGATCGGCGGCAACAAATACGAATGGAGGCAAGCGATCGCGCGCTTCCAGTGGACGGACACGGACGAGCAGTTGTGGGGCACGTGCACCAACGGTGCCTGCTGCAAGCTGAAATGAGGGAGGGATCGAGAGGAACTCAACAGCGGTCGGCCGCCACCCTGATGTGCCTCGGGCTGTGCGCACTACCGCTCGCTGCGCAGCAGCCTGGTCCGAGCTTCCAGCCACCCCCGGATCACTGGCTCACGCTCGATTCGCTCGCCGCGGCCATCGGGCTCGACACGGCCCAGCGGAACGCCGTCGCCGATCCCTATCGCGCCCTCAACGCCGTACTCAAGCAGGCGGCCGAGCAGCGCGCCGAACTGCGCCGCCGCTCCGGGGGCCAGCCGCGCCCGAGGTCGCCTGAGGAGATGACGCCCGAGATGCGGGCGCGATTCGACAGCGTGCGGGCCGAGTTTGAAGCGCTGCAGGACGAAGCGGATCAGTGGTACATGATGGTCCGCAACCTGTTGCGGTCCGACCAACTGGCGCGCTTCGACGCGTTGCCGAAGCCGATGGTGTCCCGGCGCATGATGATGCAGCGCGGGCCCTGAGGGCCGCGCTCGCAGCCGCGCCTGCTACCGCCGCGTGGGGACGTGCACGACGCGGCCTGCGCCCGCGTCGAGAAAGCCGGTCAGCCCATGCTAAGCATTAGCCACTATTCCCCAGCGCCTTCGATGTTGCGACCTCACCTTGGGTGACAAGTGCTGGAGCAGTACGGCTAGCGCCCTGTCGTATTCGGTGATAGCTCTGGTTTGTCCCTTTGACACTTCGATGTGCCGTTGCCGTGGAGGTTCATGATCCCGCCTGGTCCGTCGGCACGCGTCCGTTCGGTCATTGGTACAGCGCTCGCCATGCTGCTGGTGGGTTGCCCTAAGGGCACCGAACCCGGCTGCACGGTCATCAGCGTGACGGTGCTGCCGGGGCAGATCTCTCTGAACGTGACGGAAACGGCGAACGTCACCGCGTCGCTCAACACGTCGAACTGCCCGACGGCGCCGGCCATCACCTGGTTGAGCAGCAACCCGACGGCGGTTTCGGTCCAGGGTAACGGTGGTCAGGCCCAGGTGACCGGACTGCTGCCGACCACGGCGGCCGTAACGGTCAGCGCGACAGCGGGCACGGTGTCCGGCGGCACGCAGGTCACGGTGCTGCCGCCCCCGGCGATCGCCTTGAATCCCACCGGTCTGACGTTCACCGCGGCACAGGGCGGCGCCGATCCGGCGAGCCAGATCGCCACGATCACCAACAGCGGCGGCGGCACGCTGAGCGGGTTGAGCATCGGTACGATCACGTACGGCGGGGGAGCCACGGGCTGGCTTCAGGCGCCTGTCTTGAGCGGGACCACCGCCAACCCGTCGGTCACGCTCACCGTGCAGCCCGTGACGGGCAGCCTGACGCCAGGCACCTATACCGCGACCATACCCGTGCAATCCGCGGTCGCTTCGAACAGCCCGCAGAACGTCACGGTGACCTTCACCGTCACGCCACCGCCGCCGGCGATTGCTTTGAACCCCGCGAGCCTTACGTATAACGCCGCGCAGGGCGGCGCCAATCCGGCGAGCCAGATCACCACGATCACCAACAGCGGCGGCGGCACGCTGAGCGGGTTGAGCATCGGTACCATCACGTACGGCGCGGGAGCCGCGGGCTGGCTCCAGGCGCCTGTCCTGAGCGGGA
>Ga0326597_10013087_pt1 | contig 10913 bp, 8 predicted proteins | sample RVTome_12_FD_203789 | JGI IMG/M metagenome (GOLD analysis project Ga0326597, IMG submission 203789) | Soil microbial communities from uranium-contaminated site in the Upper Colorado River Basin, Wyoming, United States - RVT100D185 | ecosystem: Environmental > Terrestrial > Soil > Contaminated >... | reverse complement strand
TGCGAACCGGCTCCCACTCCTCTAGGATTGCAAGCCCGCGCTAGAAGTACCCAATAAGCGGACTGTGGTTTGCGCTCTGGATCCACGCCGCAATGAGGTGCGCAGATCTCGCGGAAGGATCTCAGCAGCACATTGACAATAAACATGCGGTAGATGGCCGTAACCTATTAGCGCTTGGAGAGGGCAATGCAAACGCTTCGGGAGTTGATTTGTGGCGAGGATGTAGTGACTGCACCACTGGTGCTAAACCCCATTATGGCGCGCATGGCTGAGGCGGCTGGTTTCAGAGCTGGCTACCTCAGCGGCGGCTCCCTTGGCTGGTACAAATGCGTCACCGAAGCCAACATCACGCTGCCGGAGATGGTGACGCTTTGTGTCGATATCCGAGCCGCGTCTAACTTGCCGATCGTGCTTGACGCTGGAGGTGGTTGGGGCGATCCGGTCCATATGCACCGAACAATTCCACTGGCTGAAGCCGCTGGCTTCGCTGGCGTCGAGATCGAAGACCAAGTAATGCCCCGCCGGGTCGAGCACCATCTTGGCGTCGAACATTTGATTCCTACCAAGTTGATGCTTGACCGAATCGCCGAGGCGCGAGCTGCGCGCACTGATCCGAATCTGGTCATCATCGCGCGTACCAACTCGATACGCGTAGCCAGCATGGGTGTCGACGAGGCGATCCGCCGCGGCGAAGCGTTCCATAAAGCCGGCGCCGATATGCTATTCGTCTACTCCCGCAAGCCAGAAGATCTGCGCAGCATAGGCGAGCGCTTGCCGCCGCCGCTGATGTTGTTCTTGCCACCTGACGGGATCAACAACTATGGGATGTCCGCAGCCGATCTCTCGGGGCTCGGCTACCGATTCGGTGCATCACCTGGCAATGCGCTTGCAGCCATCGTGAAGGCCGTGCGCCAGTCCTATGAGAGCCTAGCCAAGGGTGAGACAGACCCGTTCCTCGGCCGTGGGGGAACCGAGCGCGAGATGAAGGCAGCCCAGCAAATCAGCGAACTCGACCGTCTTGTTGCGATCGAGCGGCGCACCATGAACCAAAGCTGAGCCCGTCGGGATAAAAGAAGGGATGCGTCACTTATTAATAGCCGAACAGAGCCGGCGATAACCTTCAATTATCGTGGGTTAAGGTTCTAGAGTAGTACAGCAACATGCGGATTCAGCGTAAACCCCATCCAGATTCGAACGCATGTATTAACGCCTTGCTGATCCGTCGGCCAGATTCCGACTGCCGGATGCCAGCCAAGCGTCTCTTGGGCTTTCGCGGTGCTGCAGCGTTGGGATGGCGGCATCGCGCCGGCGGCTTCGCCGGGCGCCGGAGCATTGACGATGCTTGCGAGCCGCATGAGGTAGTCACGCTGGCGGATCGGCTCGTCATTGATGTCCAGGACGGCGCACGAGATGTGACGCTCAAGGACGAGGACGAACGCCGACGCGACGTCCTCGAAGTGCACCGGCGACTGTGTTAGCGACGACATAAATCCGCGTGATTCTGGGGTTTTGATGCGCCGCGCGGCGTCGAGCGGCAGGGCGAGAGCGCTGGCGATTTCCGCGGCCACCGGCACGCCGCCGGAAGAGATCGCGAGCACCGGCGCCTGGCTTCCGCGATATCGCTCGAGGAGGCGGGCAAGCTAGCATCCCGCCGCGGCGCGGTCACGGACCGGCGCCCTCAATCGAGGGTCCGCTTGTAGAAGCCTAGGCCGATTGCGATTACCAGCATGAAGGCGATGGGCCATATCGTCAGCCATAGCTCGTGCAGCGCCTTGGCCTTCAGCCGCACGCTACGTCGGCCCCGCCATGGATCGCTATGACGCAGTGCGGCGTCACTCGATGGTTTACGCCGTGAATCTGAAGACCAGCGACGGCTCGTCCATCCGGTTGCGAGGTTTTCGAATCCGCTCCGCCATTGCGAGCGCGTAAGGAGCGCACTCGAGCAAAATTTCCATCCGACGCTCGTCAAGCTGTAGACCGGCTTGCCTCGCCAGGTGCTCCACATATTTGCGGGTTGCGGCATCGACGTTGGAAGCGTTCGGTTCGTTGCCATTCGACGCGACGAAGGGTGGCGCCGCGCCCGGGTGAAGGGACGGGCGCCGCATGTGCCAGTCTATCGCCTTCTGGTAAGCGTGCCCAACCCGGAGAATCGTTGCGTCGCGAAAGGCTGGCCCAATGATTTGCATGCCGAGCGGAAGACCTGTTTGCGAAAACCCGCAAGGGAGTGCGAGTGCGGGGCAGCGGGCCGTGTTCGAAGGTGTAAAGGCATTTGAGCGTTGCCAGAAGTTTAGGCTGCGATGCGCGTCCAGCCGTGGCGCCGGGCCGAAGCCGCAGGCAAGCAGCACGTCATATTTTTCGAACAGTGGTTTCATTTGCGCTATGTATCGTCGATGCTCGCGCAACGCCTGAACGTAGTCGGCCGCCTGGAAAACACATGCGGGCAGCGCTCGCGCCAAAAAGTCGCGCCCGAAATCGTCCGCTCGTCTGGCCAGGTCGTTCTGGTGAATGGCGAAGATCTCGGTTTCGGCAATAAGTATTTTGATATCCATGCCGTCGCCAATTGGACTGGAACGGCACTCTTCAAGCACCGCTCCTAAGCTACGAAAGGTCGCCAGTGCTTCTTCCATGGCTTGGCGGTGTTCATCGTGCACTGGGAGATCTTTTTCCCAGTAGTGCCGCAGGACGCCGATCCTCAGACCGCGGATGTCGTCGTCCAGCGCCGCCCGATAGTTGGGAATTTCCTGCTCGATGCTGCAGACATCACTGGCGTCATAGCCGGCAATCACCTGAAGGAGGATTGCGCAATCCTCCACCGTGCGCGCCATCGGGCCGCAATGATCGAAAGTGAAGGAATTGGGAATGACACCCGCGCGGCTCACGAGCCCGTAGGTCGGCATGTAGCCCGTGATGCCGCAGTACGACGCCGGCCCACGAATTGAGCCACCGGTGTCCGACCCGAGCGCCGCGGGCAGCAGGTTTGCCGCGAGCGCTGCGGCGGCGCCGCTGCTGGAGCCACCGGTGAAGTGTTCGAGATGCCAAGGATTGCGCGCCGGTGGCCAGGGCAAATCGAACGACGGTCCGCCGTGCGCGAATTCGTGTGTCTGCAACTTGCCCATGAGGACAGCGCCTGCCTCGCGGAGCTTTCGCGTGGCGGTCGCATCCGCCGCCGGGACATTATCGATGCAGATCTTCGAACCGCCCGAGGTAAGGAGCCCCTTAGTGTTGTAGATATCCTTAAGGCCGAACGGTATGCCATGCATCGGGCCGCGGTAGATCCCGCTGGTGATCTCACGCTCAGCAGTAGCCGCTTGCTCTAGCGCAAGCTCTGGCGTGAAGGTAATGAAAGTGTTCAACTGCTCATTCAACGCTTCAATCCGTGCGATAAGGGCGCTGGCATATTCCACCGGCGACAGCTTGCGCCGCCGGATGAGCTCCGCAGCTTGTGCGATGCTCAGAAGGTGCAAATCATCCATCATGGCCCGATTCTATACCGACGTCTCGGGCATACTGAATCACGGACACGGTGTACGGTATCTATCAAGCGGAGTACGCGGACCCGGGATGAACTACGCGCCGTGCTGGCCGATGCGCCCACCGCGCGCTGCCTGAAAGTTGAACCCGGCGCACCCGTCCTCGACTGCGCCGCATCGGCTATACCTTCAACAATGCACCCGTCGACGTGCGGCACAGCAGGGGCGCACACTGACCGTTATCATTTTCCTGCTCAACTAGTGGGCGGCGACACGAAGTGCTAAAGTAACAGCGGTATCATGGCCACTGAAAAAAAAGACACGGTACGCGGTGGCCTCCTACTGGAGGAAGTGGACAGTGCTGCAGGGCACCCCGGCGCTCATCGGGCGGCGGGAGCCGCGGGTCTCAAGCGTCTGTTTGCTCCACGATCGATCGCGGTCGTCGGCGCTTCGCATGACGCGAAGCGGGTCGGCGGTGAAATCATCGCCAACCTGCAGGGCGGGGGCTATCAAGGCCGCGTCGTGCCTATCAACCCGAAGTATCAGGAAGTCCTCGGCCACCGCTCCTATCCGAGCCTGCTGGCCGCGGGCGCCGACATCGACGTCGCGGTGGTCGCCACCAATGGAGATCGCGTTGCCGATGTCGTCGAGGAATGCGGCGCAGCTGGAATACCGTATGCGGTCGTCCTCAGCTCAGGCTTCAGCGAAGTCGGGGCGGAGGGGCGCCGGCTACAGGATCGCGTCGATGAAGTCATCCGGCGCACGGGAGTGCGCGTCGTCGGTCCCAACTGCATCGGATTTCTCGATCTCGCGAACCGCGTCTTCTGCGGCTTCGGTCCCGGTTTCCGAAATTACACGCTGAAGCGCGGCCCCGCAGCGATGGTTTCGCAAAGCGGCGGCTATGCATTCAGCGTCGTCGGGTTGTGCGATCACCAGGGCCTCGGTTTCTCTAAGGTCTACTCGACCGGCAACGAGTGCGATGTTTCCACCGCCGACCTCATCGACTATCTTCTCGAGGAGGACGACGTCGAAGTGATCGTCTGCTATATCGAAGGCGTGCGGCATGGCCGCGCGCTGATCGAAGTGGGCAGGAAAGCGCTCGCGCGCGGGAAGCCGATACTGTGCTGGAAAGTCGGCAATTCGGCGGTCGCGCGCTCTGCCGCCGCGTCGCATACCGCGAATCTCAGTGCCCCGTACGAAATCTACCAGAGCGCGTTCCAGCAGACCGGTTTCATCGAAATTCGCGAGATCGAGGACCTCGTCGATATCGCACGAGGCTTTCTCGGCCGCCGGCTGCCGCGCGGGCGGAACGTCGGCATCGTCACGACTTCCGGAGGCTCGGGTGTATTGATGGCGGACCGCTGCGCGGAAGCCGGTCTCGCGCTGCCGCCGCCGAGCCCAGCGCTGATCGACCGCATTGCCTCCATCCTGCCCCCGCATTCGGCGATTTCCAATCCCGTGGACCTCACGGCGCAGGTGGGCGACGACGGACCGAGGTTCAACCGCGTCGCGCGGGCCTATCTGGACGATGCCGACTTCGACCAGGTCATCGTGCGCTATGGCGCCGTACAGAGCGCGGGTGGTCCGGCATGGGCGGCGGACTTAGCAGCGCTCGCGCAGCAGTCCGACAAACCACTCCTCGTCGCGTGGAGCCGAGTCCCGGATCCGACGTCGAAAGCGCTGCAGACCCTGCAGCAGCATCGCGTGCCGTGGTTCGTCACGCCCGGCCGTGCCGTGTGTGCGGCGGCGGCTCTCCAGCGCTTCGCGCAGGCGAAGGCAGCAATGCAGGCGCGTGCGCAAAGCGCCGATGTGCCGCCGCGCTTCCCAGCGATCAATTGGCCTGAAGGGGGCGCGTTAAGCGAGAGGGATGCAAAGGCCATCATCGGCGGCTGGCGCATTGCCGTGCCGCAAGAGCTCGCGCTGATGCTGGCGCAGGCAAGCACGCTGGCATCGTTGCCGTTCGCGTTTCCGGTCGTGGTGAAAGTCGACTCCCCCGATCTGCCGCACAAGACCCAGGCGGGCGGCGTACGCACCGGCATCGCGTCTCTCGGCGAATTGCAGCGCGCGGCAGAAGAGGTCGTCGCCGCGGCACGCGCGCACAACCCCCAGGCGAGGATAGACGGCGTCACGGTGCAACAGACATGCACCGGACTCGAGCTCATCGCCGGCGGCTTCGTCGACCCGAACTTTGGCCCGGTCGTCGCGGTCGGCATGGGCGGCATCTACGCCGAGGTTTTCCACGACGTTGCACGGCGCCTCGCACCCGTGACGCGGCAGGAAGCGCGACAGATGCTCGAGGAATTGAAAGTCGCGCCGCTGCTGCAAGGCTATCGCGGAATGCCCCGGCTCGACATCGACGCGATGGTCGAGGTCATCTACATCCTCGGTTACGCCCTCGAGCACTATCGGGAGCATGTGCGCGAGATCGACCTCAATCCCGTCTTCCTGGGTCCTGAAGGACAGGGCGCCGTTGCCGCCGACGCGCTCATCGTGCTGAACCCGCGCGCCGGACCCACCGACTGACACTCGACGGACAGGACACATGCTTTTCACTTCCACGGATTTCTGTTCCCTCAAGCTGCCGCCGGGCATACGTGAGCTGCGTCGGGAAGTGCGCGTTTTTCTCGAGGACCAACGAGCCCGCGGGCGCTATCAGCCGCATCTCGGCCATGGCGAGTTCGACCCGGAGTTCAGCGAGGCGCTTGGCGCGCGGGGCTGGATAGGCATGACGTGGCCTGCGCAGTACGGCGGTCACGAGCGCTCTTACCTCGAGCGCTTTGCCGTCACGGAGGAGTTGCTTGCTGCCGCCGCACCAGTTGCCGCCCACTGGGCGGCTGACCGCCAGACCGGCCCCAGCCTGCTGCGCTGGGGCACGGAGTCGCAATGCCAGAAATATCTGCCCGAGATCGCCGCCGGCCGCTGTTACTTTGCCATCGGTATGAGCGAGCCGAATTCGGGGTCGGACTTGGCTTCGGTGCGTACTCGCGCGACGCAAGTCGCGGGCGGATGGGTGCTCAACGGGCAGAAAGTGTGGACGAGCTGGGCGCACATGGCGCACGCCATGTTCGTGCTCTGCCGCACTTCGGCGCAAACAGAGAAAAGACACGAAGGCCTGAGCCAGCTCATGGTCGATCTGAAGTCGCCGGGGGTGAACATCCGCCCGATCCGCTTCCTCAACGGCGAACACCACTTCAACGAGGTTTTCCTCGACGACGTGTTCGTGCCGGACGACATGGTGCTCGGGACCATAGGCCAAGGCTGGCGCCAGGTCAACTCGGAGCTCGCGCTCGAACGTACTGGGCCCGAGCGCTACACGAATACGCTGCCGCTCTACTTGGCAATGATTGACGCATTGAAGGAGAGCGGGGACAGGATGGCGACGCATCTCATCGGGACGCTCCTCTCGCGCTTCATCAGCATACGCACCATGTCGCTTGCTATTGCGAGCGAATTCGGGCGCGAGCAAGTGCCCGATCTCGGGACAGAGGCGGCGCTGGTGAAAGATATCGGGACACACTTCGAGCGCGAAATCACTGAGGCCTTCAGGAGCCTGATGGCATGCTCCCCGCGATTGCACTCGAGCGACGAGCTCGAACGCTATCTCGCGGAAGCGACGATTTTCGCGCCGATTTCCACCATACGCGGAGGCACGACCCAGGTGTTACGGGGCATCGTCGCGAAGCGGCTGGAGGCGCAGCAATGATCGAGCACACCCTGCTGACGGAGGCGATCGGCCGCATCTTCAGGGACCACTACACAAGCGAGCGGCTGCAGGCAGCCAAAGGCAGCGGTTGGTCCGAGCCGCTGTGGCGCGCGCTGGAAGAGACGGGCATGACGCTCGTTTCCGTGCCCGAAGAAAGCGGCGGCGGAGGCGATTTCACCGAGGGGATAGAAGCGCTGCGTTTGGCGGGCAAGTATTGCGCGGCGGTACCGTTCGCCGAAACCGCGCTGCTCGGCGGCTGGGCACTTGCCCGCAGCGGTCTCGCGATACCGGCCGGACCGCTCGCGTTCGCCGTCGCTCCGCACGCGGGGACGCTGACGGTCACGCAGGCGCAAGGCCGATGGAAAGTGTCCGGCGTGCTGCGCGACGTCGCGTGGGCCGGCGTCGCCGCTGCACTCGTGGTGGTCGCGCCTCACGCAGCAGGCACTTCGGTGCTATGCATTCCGCGCGAGCGCTACGAGACCGGAACCTCGGAGAATCTGGCGCACGAATCGAGAGACGAAGTGCGCCTGTCCGTGGAGCTCGCGCCCGAGGCTGCATGCGCGGACACCGACGTGACGGTGGAGCAGGCGTGGCGTCGCGGCGCGCTCACCCGCGCCGTGCTCATGTCGGGCGCGCTGGAGCGCATCCTCGAGCTCACGCTCGCCTACACGAAGCAACGCTCGCAGTTCGGCCGCACGCTCATTAAGTTCCAGGCGGTGCAGCAGGAACTCGCCCGGCTCGCCGGAGAGGCGGCCATTGCCAAGGCGGCCGCGTTGACCGCCGCGGCGCACGTCGACGACGACAACGAGGAGTTCTACGTCGCCTCGGCCAAGGTGAAGGCGGGCGAAGCCGCGTACAGCGGCGCATCGATCGCCCACCAGCTGCACGGGGCGATAGGCGTGACCGACGAATACCTCCTGCACCACAGCACGCTGCGCCTGTGGTCATGGCGCACCGAATACGGGACAGAAGCGGAGTGGGCGCAACGTCTCGGCGTTTATGCCCTGGAGCTGGGTGGAAGCGGACTATGGGCGCGCATCACGGACAGTTGAACGCACCTCGGATTCCTCCGAGCGGCTGCTGCGCTTTCTGACGCAGCTCGACCGCGACGTGGAGATCGTGATCCGGCCGAAGGCGAGGGGCCGAGGGGCAGGGCATGTGGTGGTGTCGATGGCATGATCGGGTAGCGGTCGAAGCTCCAGGGAGGGGGCAGAACTGGCGCAGACGAACGAGCGCGCGTTCGAGACCTATGTAGAGACGATGCTCTTTTCATTCAACGCATGGCCGACAACGACACGATCGTCACGCGCTACATGGACGATACCGAGTTTCAGAACATCGCCTTTCCGATCTTGGCGAGAGAGATCTTCGAAGCAGTACGGGCCTCGAGTCCAGAGAAGACTGAGAGCGGTTCCTAAAACGCGATAGCGTTATTGCGCGCAAGGGATGTGAGTCAAGCTATGCCGGGCGGTAGAGCTTGCGCACCGCGCGCATCACGTCGGTGCCGTTCAGGGTCAGGATGTGCCGGAACTGGACGAGGACCGGGTTGTCCTCGGGCAGCGGCTCGAAGCTGTGCCAGGGGGTGCCGAGCACGGTGTCGAAGCCGAGCGGCGCGGCGACGGTGACGAAGGCGCGCTCGAGCTGGCGCTTGAGGTCCGAGCCGTCGGCCGCTTTCGGCGGGAGCTGCTGGCCGATGTTGGTGAGGCCGCCGGAGATGTGGATGCCTTTCAGCTCGGGGTCGGAGCCGAGCTGGCCGATGGCGTCGAGCGCGGCGCGGTTCAGGCCGGCGGTATCGGCGGCGAGCGCGCTCACCGAGATGTCGACGATGATGTCGCCGGGCGCGAGGCCGTGGCTGCGCATCAGCCGAAGGGCGCAGCGTTTCCCGGTCGAGGCGATTTCGGCCGCGGTCTTGTTCGGCCGGCCCATGCTGTCTTCGAGGCGCTCGGAAGCCATGACCATCACGCGGCAGGGTTGGATGTCGAGCAGCGCGGTCATCCCCCAGCGCGTCTCGGCGAGCGAGTTGATGATCGGCTTCGCGCCGCGCGCCTTTTCCGGGTCGTAGGCGCTCAGGCAGGTTTCCTGCACCGCGGCGTCGGGGTAGTCGAAGCAGAGCGGAACGTCGACCGCGTCCTGGACCGCGCGGATCGCCTTGACGAGAAAGCCGGGGTCGCGCTTGCCGCGCGCGCCGAGCGTGAAGTCGAGGGCGACCGCGCCAGCTTCGACCTGCTTCACCGCGAGCGCCTGCAGGCCGGCGAGGTCGCTCGCTTCGACGAGCGCGCCCGTCGCCTTGAATCCGGGGTTGATGCGGTCGCCGATCACTTCAATCAAAGCCGATCCTCCTCACGAAAGTCTTCTGGAACTGCGCCAGGGTGCCGAGCTCGAGGTAGCGGCAGCGCGCGGCGAGCTCGGCGGCGCGCGCGCGGCTCTGCACCGATGCAAGCGCGAGCGCGACGCCCGCGCCGGCGGCGTTGCCGACCTGCTCGATGCGCTCCAACGCAAGCCGCGGCAGCAGGCCGATGGCCAGCGCGGCCTCGAGGCCGAGGTATTCGCCGAAGGCGCCGGCGATGAGCACGCGCTCGATCGCTTCGGCTTGTACTCCGTTCGTTTCGAGCAGCAGGTCGATGCCGGCGCGGATCGCGGCCTTTGCAAGCTGCACCGAGCGCACGTCGGCCTGCGTAAAAGCGACACCCGGCGCGAGCGCGATCTCGCGCTTGCCGTCGGCGATGCGGCCGCGCCGGTCGATGAGCTCGAGCGCGCGAAACGCCGCAACCGCATCGACCACGCCCGAGCCGCACACCCCGACCGGCGCCGCGTCGCCGATCGTCTTCAGCTCGAGCCGCCCTTCGCGCGCCTGCACGCACTCGATCGCGCCCTCCGCGGCGCGCATGCCGCAGGAGATGTGGCCGCCCTCGAGCGCCGGGCCCGAGGGGCACGAGACCGTCGCGATCCCTTGGGGACTGACTAAAGAAACCTCGGTGTTGGTGCCGATGTCGATGACGAGCGCGGTGCGCCCGCGCCATTGCTCCTCGGTCGCAAGAAGCACCGCGACGTGGTCGCCGCCGACGAAGCCGCCGATGTTCGGCAGCAGGTAGGCCACCGCGCCCGGCGCGCCCGGAAGCGCGAGCTCGCGCGCCTTGATCTCGAGGGGAAGCGTGGCCGCCGGAACGAACGGCGCGCGCCCGAGCTGCGCGACTGGAAGCCCGGCGAGCAGGTGGTGCATGGCGGTATTGCCGCAGACCGCGATCTCGACGATCTCGCCGGTCGCCGCGCCCGCCGCCTCGCACAGGTCGCGCGCCAGCTCGCCGATCGCGACCGCGGCCGCCGCCTGCAGCTCGTTCGCCCCGCCGCTCGCGCGTATGGCGTGGTTCACCCGGCTCACCACGTCGGCGCCGTAGGAGGCCTGCGGGTTCTCGATGCCCAGCGTGCCGAGCCGCTCGCCGGTCTGCAGGTCGACGAGAAAGCCGGCCGCGTTGGTGGTGCCCAGGTCGACCGCGAGGCCGAGCGCGCGCGACGCCGGCGAGCCGACGGCAATCACTTCACTGCCGCGAGAGACCGCGCGCACTCGCCAGGCATGCTTGCGCAACAAGATGGGAAGCTCGCGCAGCAGCGCGCTATCGATGCCGGGTATGGAAAGCCGTGCGAGCAGCCGGTCGGCGTCGGCGACGGGGTCCTCGAGGTTGGGTGGAGTAAGCGCAAGGTCGTGCACGTGCACGGCCGGGTCAAAGATGCCCTCGGCGGCG
>Ga0326597_10013086_pt1 | contig 10913 bp, 7 predicted proteins | sample RVTome_12_FD_203789 | JGI IMG/M metagenome (GOLD analysis project Ga0326597, IMG submission 203789) | Soil microbial communities from uranium-contaminated site in the Upper Colorado River Basin, Wyoming, United States - RVT100D185 | ecosystem: Environmental > Terrestrial > Soil > Contaminated >... | reverse complement strand
GAGCGAGCGATGGACACCACGAAACGAGCCACGATGCGCGACCTCGACCTCCCGACGGACCCGGCAGCCGCTCCCGAGCCGCCAGTGCCCGGGCGGGAGTACTGGCGCTCGCTCGAGGAGCTCGCCGACTCCGAGGCCTTCCAGCGAGCCGTCGTCGACGAGTTCCCGAACCTGGCCGTGCCGCTCGCGGAGGGCGTCGATCGCCGCCGGTTCTTGCAGTTGATGGGGGCGTCCATGGCCCTCGGTGGGGCCGTGGCCTGCACCAGGCAGCCGCTGGAGCGCATCGTCCCCTACGTCCGCCAGCCGGAGCACGTCGTGCCCGGCCGGCCGCAGTACTTCGCCACCACGGCGACGCTGGGCGGCTACGCCACCGGAATTCTGGTGGAGAGCCACATGGGGCGGCCCACCAAGATCGAGGGCAACCCGGAGCATCCGGCGAGCCTCGGTGCGACCGACCTCTTCGCCCAGGCGGAGATCCTGAACCTGTACGACCCGGACCGATCGCAGGCCATCACCTACCTGGGGCGGATCCGCACGTGGAGCGACGTCGTCGACGCCCTGACCGAGGCGCTGCAGACGCAGGAGGGCCAGGGAGGCCTTGGCCTGCGCATCCTGACCGCGCCGTCGAGCTCACCCACGCTCGCCGCCCAGAGGCGGCGCATCCGCGAGCGGTTTCCGGCTTCCCGCTGGTACCAGTGGGATCCGGTCAGCGATCGCGCCGGGTGGGGAGAGGGCGCCGCGACGGCTGCCACGGCCCGTCACGACCTCTCCCGCGCCGACGTGATCGTCGCCTTGGACAGCGACCTCCTGGCCCAGGGGCCGGGCAGCGTTCGCCACGCCAAGGACTTCGGTCGGCGCCGCCGGGCGTTCTCCGAGCGGGACTCCATCGTCCGCCTCTACGTCGTCGAGCCGAATCCTACGGCCACCGGTTCCCAAGCCGACCACCGCATCGCCATGTCGCCCGCCGAGATCGAGGGCTTCGCCTCGGCTCTCGCCGGACGCCTCGGTGCCGGCGCGCCGGCGCCGCTGCCCGAGGGCTCGCGGCACGGCGAGCTCCTGGAGGCCCTGGCGGAGGATCTCCGAGCGCACGCCGGCCGCTCGGTGGTGGCGGTGGGGCCCACCGGGTCGCCCGCGCTCCACGCGCTGGCGCGCGGGATCAACGAGACGCTCGGCAACGCCGGGACCACCGTCTTCTACGAGGCGCCGGTCCTGGCCGAGCCCGCGGACCCCCTGGCCGATCTCGTCGCCCTCGCCGCGGAGCTGCGGGCCGGCGAGGTGGAGGTCCTCCTCGTGCTCGGCGTCAATCCGGTCTACGACGCGCCCGCCGATCTCGGCTTCGCAGAGGCTTTGAAGAGCACGCAGGCGTGGTTCCGGTTGCACCAGGGGCTGCGCGAGGACGAGACCGCCCCGTACTGCCACTGGCACGTGCCTGCGGCGCACTTCCTGGAGGCCTGGTCCGACGCCCGCGCGTTCGATGGCACCGCCACCATCCAGCAGCCCCTGATCGAGCCCCTCTACGGCGGCAAGTCGATCCACGAGATCCTGACGATCGTCGAAGGGCGGCCCGGGTCGACAGGCTACGAGATCGTCCGGGAGGAGTGGGCGACCCGGCTCGGCGAGACCGGCTGGAGAAAGGCGCTCCACGACGGCGTCGTGCCCGAGGAGGAGACCGTTCGTTCAGCAGCAGAGGCTGGGATCGACGTGGCGACCGCCCAGCGCCGGATCGCGGCGGCGCCGGCCGAGAACGGCCTCGAGCTTCTGCTGCGGCCGGATCCCACGATCTGGGACGGCCGGTTCGCCAACAACGGGTGGCTGCAGGAGTGCCCGAATCCGCTCACCAAGCTCACGTGGGACAACGCTCTCCTCCTCGCGCCACGCACGGCGAAGGACCGCCGTCTCGACACCGGGGACGTGGTCACCGTGACGGCCGGCGAGCGCTCCCTCGACGTCCCGGTGTTCGTCCAGCCCGGGCACGCGGAGGGCTGTGCCACGCTCCATCTGGGCTTCGGGCGGACGCGGGCCGGCAAGGTCGGCGACGGGGTCGGCGTGGACGCCTATCGCATGCGGACCACCGGCGCCTGGTGGCGGGTGACGGGGGCGCAGCTTCGCCGCACCGGACGCACCCACGCGCTCGCCTCGACCCGTGGTCACTGGACGATGGAGAACCGCGACCTGGTGCGGGAGGCGTCGCTGGAGGAGTTCCGGAAGCACCCCCACTTCGCCCACGAAGGGAGCCACGAACCGGCCGCGGACATGACCCTCTACCCGCCGTGGCCGTACGAGGGCTACGCCTGGGGCATGGCGATCAACCTCTCGGCCTGCACCGGCTGCAACGCGTGCCTGGTGGCCTGCGTCTCGGAGAACAACATCCCCGTGGTCGGCAAGGAGCAGGTGCTGGCCCAGCGCGAGATGCACTGGATCCGCATCGACCAGTACCTCGCGGGCTCGTTCGACGAGCCGGAGTCGATCCTCAATCAGCCCGTGCCCTGCCAGCAGTGCGAGAACGCGCCCTGCGAGCTGGTCTGCCCGGTGGCCGCCACCGTTCACTCGGACGAGGGGCTGAACGACATGGTCTACAACCGCTGCGTCGGCACCCGCTACTGCTCGAACAACTGTCCCTACAAGGTGCGCCGGTTCAACTTCTTCCTCTACCAGGACTGGGACACGCCGTCGCTGAAGCTGATGCGCAACCCCGACGTCTCCGTCCGTTCGCGGGGCGTCATGGAGAAGTGCACCTACTGCGTCCAGCGCATCAGCCACGCCCGCATCGAGTCCGAGACCGAGGGTCGCCGGATTCGCGACGGCGAGATCCAGACCGCCTGCCAGCAGGCCTGTCCCACCGAGGCCATCGTCTTCGGCGACTTGAACGACGAGACCTCCGAGGTCGGACGGTGGAAGGCCGCTCCGACCAACTACGGGCTCCTGGCCGAGCTCAACACGCGACCGCGGACGACCTACCTGGCGCGGGTCACCAACACCAACCCGAAGCTCGACGCCGCGGGCCGCTCGCGGCGGCCCGACGCCTCCGACACGGGCCAGGCACATGGCTGAGCGCGTGCCCGAGGGAGCGAGGTCGAGATGTCGGTAATCCGCACCGGAGGATACGACCGGCCGGGGATCATCGAGCGCCCCGAGGTCCTGGCCCCGGGCCACACCGCCGGCTCGGTCACCGATCGGATCAGCGAGGTCATCCTGCAGAAGACGCCGAAGTGGTTCTACCCGGCCTTCGGCGTCTCCTTCATGCTGCTCATGGTCCTGGTCTTCTCGATGGCCAAGCTGTTCCTCGAGGGCACCGGGATCTGGGGGCTCAACGTCCCCGTCGCCTGGGGATTCGCGATCATCAACTTCGTCTGGTGGATCGGGATCGGCCACGCGGGCACCCTGATCTCGGCCATCCTCTTGCTGCTCCGGCAGGAGTGGCGGACCTCGATCAACCGGTTCGCGGAGGCCATGACCCTGTTCGCGGTCGCCTGCGCCGGCATCTTCCCGCTGATCCACGTCGGGCGTCCCTGGCTCGCCTACTGGCTGCTGCCCTACCCCAACACGATGGGGATGTGGCCCCAGTTCCGCAGCCCGCTCATCTGGGACGTCTTCGCGGTGTCGACCTACGCCACGATCTCGCTCCTCTTCTGGTACGTGGGCCTCATCCCCGACCTCGCGAGCCTGCGCGACCGCAGCGAGAAGAAGATCGCCAAGATCCTGTACGGCATGGCCGCCATGGGCTGGCGCAACTCGGCCCGGCACTGGCACGAGCACGAGGTGGCCTCCCTGCTGCTCGCCGGCATTGCCACTCCGCTGGTGCTGTCGGTCCACTCCGTGGTGTCCTTCGACTTCGCAGTGGGCATCATCCCGGGCTGGCACGCCACGATCTTCCCCCCCTACTTCGTGGCCGGCGCGATCTTCGCCGGCTTCGCCATGGTGCTGACGCTGACCATCCCGCTGCGCGCCCTGTTCGGGCTCGAGGACTTCATCACCCAACGCCACCTGCAGAACATGGGCAAGGTGATGCTCGCCACCGGGCTCATCGTGGCCTACGGTTACGGGGTCGAGATTTTCATGGCCTGGTACAGCGGCAACCCGTACGAGTGGTACATGGTGACCAACCGGATCACCGGGCCCTACAAGTTCCACTGGATGGCGCTCATCCTCTGCAACATCGTCGCCGCCCAGCTCCTGTGGATCCGGCAGGTCCGTCAGTCGGCCGTCGCGCTGTGGATCGTCTCCATGTTCATCAACGTCGGCATGTGGCTGGAGCGCTTCATCATCGTCGTCACCAGCCTGCACCGGGACTTCTTGCCCTCCTCGTGGGGCATGTACCACGGCACGATCTGGGACTGGGCGATCTTCGTCGGCACGATCGGTCTGTTCCTGTCTCTGCTGTTCCTGTTCATCCGCTTCGTCCCGATGATCTCGATCTTCGAGATCCGCACCCTGCTGCCCGAGGCCCGCGCCCTGGGCGCCGAGCCCGCTCGATCGGAGGACTCGCCCCGATGAGCCACGAGCACGAAGAGACCAGCGGCCGTCTCTACGGCTTGATGGCCGAGTTCGAGGCGCCCCAGCGGCTGCTGGACGCGACGCGGACGGCGCGCGGCGCCGGCTATCGCAAGATGGACGCCTACTCGCCGTTCCCGAGCGAGGAGCTGATCGAGGCCCTGGGCGCGCACCACTCGAAGCTGCCGCTGCTGGTGCTGATCGGCGGCATCCTGGGCTGCCTGGGCGGCTTCGGGCTCCAGTGGTGGGTCAACAACATGGCGTATCCGCTCAACGTCGGCGGGCGGCCCCTGACCAGCTGGCCGGCCTTCATCCCGGTGACCTTCGAGTGCACGATCCTGCTGGCCGGAGTGACCTGCGTGCTGGGCTTCTTCGCCCTGTGCGGCCTGCCCCAGCCGTATCACCCGGTCTTCAACGTGACGCGGTTCACCGCCGCCTCCCGGGACCGGTACTTCCTGTGCATCGAAGCCGACGATCCGCAGTTCGACACGCAGCGGACCCGCGCCTTCCTCGAAGGGCTCGGGCCGGCGGAGGTCTCGGACGTTGAGTACTGACCGACGGAGCGGCGGAGCCGTTCGTCCGGCCGGCGCCGCGCGCCGGGCCGCCTTCTGCGGATTCCTCGCCGTCTCGGGTCTCGCCCTCGCGGGCTGCCGGCAGGACATGCACGATCAGCCCCGCTACGAGCCCCTGGAGGCGAGCGCCTTCTTCGCCGACGGCAAGGCCTCCCGTGAGCCGGTGGCGGGCACGATCGCTCGCGGCCAGCTGCAGGAGGACGAGGCGTTCTTCACCGGCCGCTCGGCGGGGTCCTTCGTGGGCGCTCCGCCCATGACCGTCGACCGGTCGCTCCTGGAACGGGGTCGTGAGCGCTTCGACATCTTCTGCAGCCCCTGTCACGGCCGGTTGGGCGACGGCAACGGGATGGTCGTGCGGCGGGGCTTCAAGCAGGCGAGGTCCTTCCACGTCGAGCCGCTGAAGAGCCAGCCGGTCGGCTACTACTTCGACGTCATGACCCACGGCTTCGGCCAGATGCCGAGCTACGCGAGCCAGGTCCCGGCCCACGACCGCTGGGCGATCGCCGCCTACGTCCGCGTCCTCCAGCTGGCCCGCGGGGCGACCGTTTCCGAGCTCGAGGCGGCCGATCGCGAGGCGCTCGAAGCCGCCATTCGGGCCGCCGGCGAGCCGGCCGCGGCCGCCGATGGCGCCGCGCATCCCGCCGCCGAAGGACATTGAGGACCGGACCCCCATGAGCGCCATCGTCACCTACCGAGCCGCCGACTACGCTGCGCCCGTCGCCCTTGCCGGGCTGAAGGGCAAGGCGCTGGTCGCCGGGATCTTCGGCCTCTTGGTCGGTGCCGCTGGTCTCTACTTCGACCCCAGCCAGTTCTACCAGGGCTACCTGGTGGCGTTCGTCTTCTGGCTGAGCATCACGCTCGGGTGCATGGGCCTCGTCATGCTCCATCACCTGTCCCGGGGGGCCTGGGGCATCGTCATCCGGCGGCCCATGGAAGCGGCCATGTCCACCGTACCCCTGATGGCCTTGCTCTTCGTGCCCCTGGTCTTCGGGATGCACGAGCTCTACGAGTGGACGCACGACGAGGTCGTGGCCGCGAGTGAGGTCCTGCGGTGGAAGGCCCCCTACCTCGACGAGACCCGTTTCGTGGCCTTCGCGGCCGTCTACTTCGCGGCTTGGGGGCTCCTGGCGTGGCGGCTGCGCGCCCTCTCCGTCCGCCAGGACGAGGCCGAGCCGGGGCGGTATTTCCGGCGTCTCCAGGCGTGGTCCGCTGTCGGCTTCCTGGCGCTGGCGCTGACCATGACGTTCGCCGCGGTCGACTGGCTGATGACCCTCGATCCCCTCTGGTTCTCCAGCCTGTTCGGGCTCTGGTTCTTCGCCGGCTCTGGTCTCTCGGCGCTGGCCTTCATCGTGGTGGTCGCGAGCTGGCTCGCCAAGCGGCAGCCGATGGCCTCGCTCTTCGAGGCGAAGCACTTCCACGACTACGGCAAGCTGCTGTTCGCCTTCGTCATGCTGTGGGCCTACCTGTCGTTCTCGCAGCTGCTGCTCATCTGGAGCGGCAACCTGCCGGAGGAGATCCCGTTCTACATCTCGCGCCTGCAGGGCGGCTGGATGGCGGTGAGCGTGCTGCTCCTGGTGGGGCAGTTCGTGGTCCCCTTCCTGATCCTGCTCTCGGCCACCATCAAGCAGCGGAAGCGGACCCTGGCCCGGGTGGCCGTCTGGATCCTGGCCATGCGCTGGCTCGACTACACCTGGCACGTGGTCCCGACCCTGGAGTACCTGCAGCACGAGGAGAGCGCGCTCCTGCCGAGCCTGTGGATCGACCTCGCCCTCCTCGTCGGGCTGGGCGGCGTCTGGCTCTGGTTCTTCTTCCGCTCCCTGGAGAGGCGACCCCTGTTGCCGGTCCACGACCCCTTCCTCGGAGAGTACTTCGGCCATGAGTGACCACGAGACCCGCGACCGTCCCACCGCGGAGACCGCGGGCGCGACCACCGACTCCGAGATCCACTACGGCCTGTTGCTGAAGCTCGGCTTCGGGCTCATGGGGCTGGTGCTCGTGTCGGCGACGATCGTCTACTTCCTCTACGTCGGCTTCCTCGACTGGGAGCGGAGCCGCGAGCCGGAGCCTCCGGTGCTCGAGGAGACGCGGGCGCCGATCCTGGTGCCCGGCGCCAAGCTCCTGCCTCGCCCCGAGGCCTATCGCCGGGACATCGAGAGCCAGGAAGCCCAGGACCTCGAGAGCTACGGCTGGGTGGACGAGGCTCAGGGGATCGCGCACATCCCCATCGAGCGGGCGATGGAGATCGTCGCCCGGGACGGCCTGCCGTCGATGGCGGCTCCTGCCGCGGCGTCGGGGGAGGGAGTGGAGGCCGCGGAGGCGGCCGCGACCGCTGGCGACGCCGCGGGCGAGGCCCCGAGCGCGCCTCGAGAGGGCGCCGAGGATGGTGGAACCTGAGATGAGGGTGTGGCCTCCATGGATCGCGGCGACCCTCGGTCTCGGCCTGGGTCTGCTCCTGGCTCCGGCCGGCGTCGCCCAGACCGGCCAGGCGTCCGACGAGCGACCGCCCGAGCTCCGCAACGCCGGCATCGAGCAGCGCATCGGCCAGCGGATTCCCCTCGACCTCGAATTCCGCGACGAGACCGGGGCCCGGGTCGAGCTCGGCCGGTACTTCGGCGACAAGCCGGTCATCCTGGCTCCGGTGTACTACCAATGCCCGATGCTCTGCACGCTCACGCTCGAGGGCATCGCCAAGAGCCTCAAGGTGCTCACCTTCGGCGCCGAGGAGGACTACGAGCTGGTGGTCTTCAGCTTCGATCCTCGGGACACGCCGGAGCAGGCCATGGAGCGCAAGCGCCGGGCGCTCGACCTCTACGACCGCGAGGGAGCGGAGGAGGGGTGGCACTTCCTGGTAGGCGACGAGGGCGCGGTGGCCCGGCTCACCGGCGCCCTCGGGTTCCAGGCCGACTTCGACGAGGCCCGGGGTGAGTTCGTGCACGCCGCCACCATCGTCATCGCCCAGCCCGACGGCACGATCAGCCGCTACTTCTACGGCGTCGAGTTTCCGCCCAAGAACCTCCGCCTGGGCCTGGTCGAGGCCTCGGAGGGACGGGTCGGCAACCCGGTCGACCAGGTGCTGCTCTACTGCTACCGGTACGATCCGGCGACCGGGAAGTACAGCCTGTTGACCATGCGCCTCGTCCGGATCGGCGCCGCGGTGACGATCCTGGTCATCGGCATTTTCATCTTCACGCTCCTGCGCCTCGAGAAGCGACGTCCCGGTGTCTCGGAGGGTAGCGCCTGATCATGCCTCTCGAGTTTCCCCTCTTTCCGGAAGCGGCCTCCACCACCGCCGGACAGGTGGACGCGCTGTACCTGTTCCTGATCGCGGTGTCGGCCCTCTTCTCGTTCCTCATCGCGGCCTCCGTGATCTACTGCGCGGTGCGGTTCCGGCGCCGCAGCCCCGACGAGGTCGGGGGTACGTTCCACGCCAACCTGCTCATGGAGGTGACCTGGACGATCATCCCCCTGTTCATCGTGCTGGGAGTCTTCTTCTGGGGCGCCCGGGTGTTCTTCAACCAGCGCTACGCGCCCCCGGACGCCCTGGAGATCACCGGCATCGCCAAGCAGTGGATGTGGAAGTTCCAGCATCCCGACGGACGGCGAGAGATCAACGAGATCCACGTTCCGGTGGGCCAGCCGGTCAGAATCCAGCTCATCTCCCAGGACGTGATCCACGATCTCTTCCTGCCCTCCTTCCGCGTCAAGACGGACGTGCTCCCGGGCCGCTACACGGACCTGTGGTTCGAGGCGACGAAGGCCGGCTCCTACCATCTCTTCTGCGCCGAGTACTGCGGCGCCGAGCACTCCCGCATGATCGGCCAGGTGGTGGTCATGGAGCCCGGCGAGTACGAGTCCTGGCTGGCCGGCGGCGCGGCCACCTCGCGGCCCCCCGCCGAGGTCGGGGCCGAGCTCTTCGTCCAGCTCACCTGCAACACCTGCCACACCGAGAGCGCGAGCGGCCGTGGCCCGATCCTCCGTGGCCTGGTGGGCTCCGAGGTGCGGCTGTCCGACGGGCGCACCGTGGAGGTCGACGACGCCTACCTGCGGGAATCGATCCTCGAGCCGGCGAGCAAGGTGGTCGCCGGGTTCCAGCCGATCATGCCCACCTACAAGGGTCAGATCTCCGAGGAGAACGTGCTGAAGCTCATCGCCTACATCAAGAGCCTGAGCGTCGGCAGGGAGGCCACGCCGGAGGCCGTCACCGCCGCCGGCGCCCCGGCCGAGATCTCGCCGGAGGAGACGCCATGAGCGCCGCCACGACTCGGGACGCGTCCCGCACCAACTACCTCAACGTCGCCTTCGGCGTGAAGTCCTGGCTCCTCACCAGGGACCACAAGCGGATCGCGATCCTCTACCTGATCGCGGTGACGATCTTCTTCATGGTGGGCGGCGTGTTCGCCGGCCTCATCCGGCTCGAGCTGCTGACGCCCGAAGGGGACCTGGTGCAGCCGGACGTCTACAACCGGCTGTTCACCATGCACGGGATCGTGATGATCTTCCTGTTCCTGATCCCGGCCATCCCGGCGGTGATCGGCAACTTCGTTCTGCCCCTGATGCTGGGCGCCAAGGATCTCGCGTTTCCACGCATCAACCTCGCCAGCTGGTACGTCTACATGGCGGGCGGCGTGCTCGGCGTCTACTCGCTGATCCAGGGCGGCGTCGACACCGGCTGGACGTTCTACGTGCCCTACAGCAGCGTCTACTCCAACACCGGGGTGACGATGGTGGTGATGGCGGCCTTCGTCATCGGCTTCTCCTCCATCATGACGGGGCTCAACTTCATCGTCACCACGCACCGCATGCGGGCGCCGGGGATGACCTGGTTCCGCATGCCGCTGATGGTGTGGGCCCTCTACGCCACGAGCGTCATCATGATGCTCGCCACGCCGGTGCTGGCCATCACGCTGGTCATGCTGGCCCTCGAGCGGAGCCTCGGCCTAGGGATCTTCGACCCGGCGCTGGGTGGGGATCCGGTGCTGTTCCAACACCTCTTCTGGTTCTACTCGCACCCCGCGGTCTACATCATGATCCTGCCCGCCATGGGCGTGGTCTCGGAGCTGATCGCGGCGTTCGCCAGGAAGCGGATCTTCGGCTATTCCTTCGTCGCCTTCTCCTCGATGGCCATCGCCGTCCTCGGCTTCCTGGTGTGGGGCCACCACATGTTCGTCTCCAGCCAGAGCACCTACGCCGGCATCGTGTTCTCCATCCTCACCATGCTGGTCGCGATCCCGTCGGCGGTGAAGGTCTTCAACTGGACGGCGACGCTCTACCAGGGCTCGGTGTCCTACGAGACGCCGATGCTCTACGCCCTCGGCTTCATCGGGCTCTTCACCATCGGTGGCCTGACCGGCATCTTCCTCGGCACGATGGGCCTCGACGTCCACGTCCACGACACGTACTTCGTGGTCGCTCACTTCCACTACGTGATGGTGGGCGGCACGATCATGGGCTACCTCGGCGGCCTCCATTACTGGTGGCCCAAGATCTCGGGGCGCCTCTACCCGGAGTTCTGGGCGAAGATCTCGGCCCTCCTGGTCTTCGTCGGCTTCAACCTCACGTTCTTCCCGCAGTTCATCGTCGGCTACCTCGGCATGCCTCGCCGCTACCACGCCTATCCACCCGAGTTCCAGGTGCTGAACGTCCTGTCGACGGCCGGGGCCTCGGTCCTCGGCGTCGGCTACCTCCTGCCCATCGTCTACTTCGTGTGGTCGATGCGCTACGGCAAGAAGGCGCCCGCCAATCCCTGGGGCGCCGTCGGGCTCGAGTGGCAGACGTCGTCGCCGCCACCCCAGTTCAACTTCGACGAGACGCCGGTCGTCGACCACGAGGCGTACGACTACCACCACCGGC
>Ga0326597_10013085_pt1 | contig 10913 bp, 7 predicted proteins | sample RVTome_12_FD_203789 | JGI IMG/M metagenome (GOLD analysis project Ga0326597, IMG submission 203789) | Soil microbial communities from uranium-contaminated site in the Upper Colorado River Basin, Wyoming, United States - RVT100D185 | ecosystem: Environmental > Terrestrial > Soil > Contaminated >... | reverse complement strand
GAGGTGATTATAACAAGCTTGATGTATCGATTCATTAAATCCTGAATACCGAAACAGATAATATTAATGGATATTGTTAGCGCAGAGATTACATTTATTGCTTTAGTCATCATTCAGCGCCTGCAGGTGGAAGAAATTCTTCGCTCAAGTGCCAGGCCCCGCTGTCATATATACTCCCGTTGATGATAAATTCCTGAATCGGGAGAATATAGTCAGTCACATAATCTTTACGCCGCCATTCGTAATAATAAAACCTTCTATCGCGCTGTTCCGAGGAAGATAGGTTTAAAATGGAGCGTCCGCTGAAATCCTCGTCTAAACCTAATACCGAACTTATAGTTGCCGTGGTATCCAATAGTGATGCCGGTGCAGCGGATATCTGAAGCGGGCCTGAGGCATGGGGTACTTTTATCATCATCAGCGGAGTTGCCATCGCGACGAGCCAAGGGTCAATTTCGAAGCTGATATTACCATCGATTACTTTTTTAGGTTTGAAGCGATTGGGAGCGATGTGGCCTCCATGATCCGCCATGAGGACAATTAAAGAATCATCGTATATCCCGAATTCCTTCATCCTCTTTAAAAGTGCGATAACGAAATTCAGGGTGCATCTAGACTGTGCTATCACCGTTTCCCTCACCCTGGGCAGCTCGCCACCGGCATAAGTGCAATCACTGTTGACTACCATCGGCGCATGCGGGCCCATTAAATGGAAGAACTTGTATACCGGTGCCGTTCGATCTGCTGACATATTCTGCGTCAGGCTGTACAAAAATGAATTGCTGGAGAAATAAAAAAACTTCCAGTACTCAGCGCTGGCGAAAAGGTTCTGCAAGCACCAGCGCTGGCCATTGTACACATGCTTTTTCAGGAAATGAGGGACAAGTCTGAATAGCGTAAGATCAAGGAGCTTGGCGATTTCACTCAGCGCGTATGCCTTGCCCGTAACATGATAATTTGAGGGGACAAGATATGAGTTGGTGTAACGCCCATTGGTTAACATACCGAGCATGAGTACTTCCGTGGCGAGATCAATCTCGAAACCCGCCTCAAAAGCCGAGTTCAGTAACATTTTTCCACTGAACACCTTCTTGATGAAGTCACCCTTGGGCATGTGGTTGCGATATATTTCTCCGCTTAATATGGCCGGTAACGCAAAATAAGTGTATGGATACACACCGGTGTTTTCCTCAAAGAAGATAAACCCCTCCAATGCCGACCGATAATATTCTCCTTCTATATCATCGCTGATAATTTCTTTGAGTATGTCTGTTTGGAAACTATCCAGTATGATATGTAAAACATTCCGTTTGGGCGAGAACCGATAGATCTCGTGCAATGCATTAGATGAAGTTAGTGATTCGGCTTTCTTAAGTAGCCTGTCGGCATTTTGTAAGCCAGTGTATATAAAAACAATCAATTGCAACGAAAAAATTGCAAATGCTAAATGGACAACAGGCTTTTCGACATCACGGTAGAAGATCACACTAAACAGAATTGCGCTGATCCATACCCCAAGATCAATCCAGCCACGCCAGGTAGCTTGAGTCCAATCAATGTTGCTACCATCAAGCAATCCATATTCCCAGACCATAACATAGCCTTGCAACCACAAGAGTAACCCGACGACTGCAATGATCACAACGTAACGCCGGTAACCTGTCTCGCTCAGGATTCCTCCGGCCACTATTAGGAGCCCGATAACAATTAGAGCGGGTATGGAAAATAACCTCAGGATCGACCAAATTGGAGTGGCGAATTCCTCAATATTACCGATGTAAAGGGTAAAAGGGACAAACAAAAAGATATTGGCTACTAAAATAACCGACAGGCCAAGTGTTTTCAAAACCAGCTGGGAACTGGGCCTGGTCATGCGTTTAGAAATTGCAGAATTACTACTGTCTATCATACCAGAGCAGTTTACGGCCTTCCTTGGTAAGGATTTTTTCTTTAATTACTCTGGCTTTTTTATTCAAAAAATTCGTAAAATTTACTTCTGTATAGTTGGGGAAAATATCTTCTCTAAGCGCAAGTAATTTTTTTACCATCGGATCATTTTTGGGAACAAACTCTATGACGCCAGTCGGCGCAAGATCAACTATCCAGTTGACGGCGTCCTGCAGCGGAATATTACGCCCAATTGCGAGATGATGTAGAAGTGCAAGCGCAAGTAGGCCATCCGGTTTTTGCCGTTTAGTCAGGCCTTGCCGTTCTATTTCAGCCCATCCTTGAGAAGGGCTTGGATTGGTAATGTCCATATATAATGGCAAAAATGATTTATTTTCTTTTCTGGCTTTCAAAAATGCAATATCCAGAACATTAGTATCTCCATCGAAGCCAATAACAAGTTTAGCGCCTGAGTCCAGACAATTAAATGAATACTCCCCGGTATTACAGCCCAGATCCCATATCACTTTGGGTTTTATGCTTTCAATATAATTACGAATAAATATCTGTTTTTCTTTTGTTTCATCAGAACGATAAATGGTATTTTTTGAATAATCTTCCCAAATACTGGAATTCCCCATTGGCACTTTCATTTTTTTGATCCAGTCATGCAGTCCAATAAGCATTTTTTTTAATGTTATTAATGGTAATTTTCTCGAGGGTATCTTTGCTTGTGCCTGATGGCCATGGTACTTACTCTGAAAATACGCATGCAGGGTTACGTGAAAAAAAACATTGAGCGAACATTTACGATACCACGGAAGTAATGTGTTCAAATCATTCGCTGTGATTCCGTCCAGACTGGAACGATACCATGCATTATGAGGTATGCCACACAATGCCTGGAACAACAACGGATTAAGAAATTCTTCACAGAATTGGCGATGCCCATACCACAATTCCCCTTTACGATAACGCCGAAAGGATAAGTGATCGATGAATACGGGTCTGGAGCCATCGAATTGCACATTAAACGCCGTTGCATCTGACAGGGTAATTCCTTTTTCCAATGCTTTCAGGTGTATTTTCAGGTGTAAAAGCGCTGCTGCCTGCAAAACAGAAAACGGCCACTCGTACGGATATGAAATAAAATCCAGTTTCTGATGCTCCAGCAGGTAACTTATTTTATCTTTAAAATTGTAATGAATTGAATTCGGATCAATCTCTTTATATGACACAAGCAGATTTTCTTGGACTAGCTCATCAAGCAGCCCGGAATTACGCACAAATTCATATTGTTCTGCCCCAAAAGGCGTAACAGTCCGATAGATTTTGTTATCGATATGCAATACCACACCAGCGGGGTCTCGGAACGATCCGGGATCGTTAAGCAAATTAATTACTCTTCCTTGCTGTTCATATTTTCCTGATTTTCCTTTTCCCTATCTCGCTTACGTCCAAAAAACGTTAAAATACGATGCCAATATATTTTTATTGTAACCATGGCGCCAGCAATCGCTGCAAGCAAACCCTGTATTAGTAAACTACCCGTGCCGGGGTCTATATAAGCATGTGCATTTGATATTATTGAAAAGAATAATAATGTTAACAGACATTTTTTATATATATTATTTGGAATCATAGTACATACCATTCCTGAAGTATCACCATATCAATTATCTCCTGTTAAGTTAAAATAGTATAGGCAGATATTGCATTTAAATGAACATTCTCCTCCATTAGAATCAAGCCAACTTCAGTAATCCAGTATGAATAAATATTATAGCCAGCTATTATTGTAATGATAAAGAAACAAAATAATACCTAAATGTATGCCTGATAAAATTATTCGCATTGCGATAGCCCAGATCAACACCTGTGTGGGGGCTATTTCTGTAAACAGTGATTTAGTGATTACCAAAATCAAGGAGGCGCGTGATAAACACAGCGCCGATATTATTGTTTTTCCTGAGCTCACCATCAGCAGTTATCCACCTGAAGACCTGCTGCTGAGGCCGGCATTTCATAAACAGATTGCACACTCGCTTGATCAGATACGGAGCAACATTACTGGAATTAATTGCATCATTGGATACCCGGAAAAAACCGCCAATCAACTATTCAATAGCTGTAGTTTAATCAGGGATCAGAAATTGATTGCAACGTATCGAAAACAAATTCTCCCGAATTATGCTGTGTTTGATGAAAAACGATATTTCAGTCCCGGGAAGGAAGCATGTGTAGTTGATTTTAAGGGAATACCGACTGCCCTGAGTATTTGTGAGGACATCTGGGAACCGGGCCCTTGCGCACAGGCCAAATCAGCAGGGGCACAACTGATGATTAACATCAATGCCTCACCCTATCACTCCGGCAAGATTAGTCTGCGTGAAAATATACTACGGAAAAGAGTCACTGAATCCGGTTTGAATATTATCTATATCAATCTCGTTGGAGGTCAGGATGAACTTGTCTTCGACGGTGGATCAATGGCGGTTGATCATCACGGCAATATCGCATTCCATGCGCCTCAATTTGAAGAAGGACTTTATACAATTGAATTTTCAACCAGAGATAACGGTTGTTTTACCGTGCCTACGGATTATTCATTTCAGCCATTATCAAAAGAGGAAAGTATTTATCAGGCCTTGGTACTAGGCGTAAGGGATTATGTCAGAAAAAATGGCTTTAAGGGCGCGATTATAGGACTTTCCGGAGGCATTGATTCGGCATTGACACTCTGTATTGCAGTCGATGCGCTCGGCAAGGAAAATCTGGAAGTACTCATTATGCCATCACGATATACGGCTGACATGAGTATAGAAGATTCCATAACATTAGCAGAAACCCTGGGTGTACAATTTCATATTATTTCAATCGAAAAACCTTTTCAGACTTTTAACGAAAGTCTTAAACCTCTTTTTTCAGATATACCAGGAGATACGACTGAGGAAAATATCCAGGCAAGATGCCGCGGCATACTACTCATGGCAGCATCCAATAAAACAGGCAAACTGGTGTTGACCACAGGCAATAAAAGCGAAATGGCGGTTGGTTATGCCACACTGTATGGTGATATGGCAGGTGGCTTCGCCCCGCTTAAGGATATTACCAAAACATGGGTTTACAAACTTGCCAACTGGCATAATCAAGAATCCGCCATTATTTCGCAACGGATAATAGATCGGCCACCCACTGCCGAGTTAAAGGAAAATCAGCTTGATGAAGACACCTTGCCGCCTTATGCCATTCTCGATCCAATACTTGAACGTTATGTTGAAGAAGATCAGAGTCCTGAAGAAATAACCAGGGCTGGTTTTGATGCAGAGATCGTGAAAAAAGTGGTGGCGATGGTTGATCGAAATGAATATAAACGCCGGCAGGCAGCCCCCGGAGTCCGCATCACCCAGCGCGCCTTTGGCCGGGACCGCCGCTACCCGATTACTTCAGGTTACCGGGAATAGCCATGTCCCTGAGTATTAACAGTCTGCTGAAAAAGTATTCCCCTATACTTTTTCAGCTCGAAAAGTAAAAAATGTGATTTTCACTGTTCACTCGGTACATCCATGTACCTCGCAGTAATGCCCCTGCTTCCCTGCAGCAGACACAGGTTGCCGAAAAACAAAGTTTTTCGGCAACCTGTTAGGGACACATGAAGTTCAGTAAATTTCCTGCTGATTATTTAACTACGATCTCCCTGATCTCATAAATTCCCGGGTGATTGGGGTAATTCAATTCCAGGACTCTCAGGGCATCTGCAGAAAGGTCATCCATTTCCATAACCTTATAGGCCTTTGCCATGAGGACTAATGCATCAGGTACCGCGGGGGTACGGGGATATTTCTCTATCACATAGCGTGCACGATTTGCAGCCGCAACAAACGCGCCACGGCGCATATAATAATTTGCAACATCCACTTCATGCTCGGCCAGCAGGTTGCGAAGGTAAACCATACGTTGTTTGGCGTCATCTACATACTCACTTTCCGGAAAAAGTTTTACCAATTCGGAGAAATCCTCGAATGCATACAATGCGGAACTCGGATCACGCTGCGATGTATCCAGAGGCAAGTAACGCTCAGTAAACCCCTTGCCACGCTCAAAATTGGCGAGTCCCTTCAGATAATACGCGTAATCTACATGTGCATTCTGGGGATATAACTTGATAAATCGATCCGCTGCAGACACTGCAGAATCCGTATCGTCATTTTTGTAATAGGCATAAGACAAATCAAGAAGTGCCTGCTGACCATAGACCCCAAACGGAAAACGCCCTTCCAGTTTCTCGTAATATTCAACTGCCTTGGTGTAATTACCGGAATCCAGGGCCCCTTTAGCCTCGGCATAGAGACGTTCGGCCGACCAGGTTTCCGTCGGGTCTTCCTTATCCTCAAAATAGGCGCACCCGGAGATGACCATCACCAGGACTATAATTACGCTTCTTAACATAATCATAGATTCTTCCAATCTGCCAGGGTAAAGATATACGATGATTTGGGGTATCCTTTAATGATACTTCTTATGACCGTGATTTGTATATAAACATGACAAAACCCATCTATCTGAGTGCGATCATCCCCGATGAACTTGCCGGCATGCGCCTGGATCAGGCACTTGCCATTCTGTTCTCGCAATATTCCCGCTCACGCCTGCAGAACTGGATTCGTAATGGCGACGTGCATGTCAATAATATGTTAATACGCCAGCGTGAACGCGTGAAAGGTGGAGAGCATATTGAGATCAATGCGCGCTACGAGATTCAACAATCCTGGTCTGCGGAGAATATTTCCCTGCAAATCATTTACGAGGATGACGCATTATTTGTCCTGAATAAGCCTGCCGGAATGATTGTGCATCCGGGAGCCGGAAATCCTGAGCACACCTTGTTAAACGCGCTTCTCCATCATGACCCACAATTGGAATTCGTACCTCGTGCCGGGATAGTGCAACGCCTGGATAAGGACACATCAGGCCTGATGGTGATCGCACGCACCCCGCAATGCCATACCTACCTGGTTGAACAACTGCAGGCGCGTAATATCAAACGTGAATACCAGGCTATAGTATGCGGGGTAATGACGGCGGGTGGCAGCATCGATAAACCCGTCGGGCGACACCCGAGAAAACGGACGCATATGGCTGTCGTTGATAATGGTAAACCCGCTGTCACCCATTACCGGATAATTAAAAAATATTCCACGCACACACACATCCGGGTACAACTGGAAACCGGGCGTACCCATCAGATCCGTGTACATATGGCTTATCTGCGCTATCCGATTGTGGGGGATCCCGTTTATGGTGGCCGTGCAAACATTCCCAAGGGAGCAAGTACGAATCTGCTATCAGTCCTCAAATCATTTAAACGCCAGGCCTTGCACGCCTGCGCAATCAGTCTACAACACCCAATAACAAATGAGTTGTTACGCTGTGAAACCCCATTGCCTGAAGATATGCGCACTTTAGTTGATGCCCTCGAAGCCGATGCCAGAAAAAACCAATTATGACGGCTGGATAGCGGCCACATGGCCTGCGCCTGATCATATACATGCTGGCACGACAACGCGCCGTGGAGGTATAAGCAAGCCACCTTACGCTACATTTAATCTCGCAGATCATGTAGGTGATGATCAAAAAAATGTTTCAACTAACCGTGAATTATTGCAAAAACAATTAAACCTGCCCGCTGAACCATGTTGGTTGCAACAGATTCACGGTAATCGGGTCATTACCGCACAAACTGCAGAACCAACCGTACCGGCGGATGGGGTACTCACTGATCAGGCAAATACCGTGTGTGCCGTACTGACTGCCGATTGCCTGCCATTGTTATTATGCGATACGCAGGGAACACAGATTGCGGCAATCCATGTGGGCTGGAAAGGATTCAGCAACGATATTATCGCCAACGCAGTAGAAATGTTTTCTGTAAAACGGGAACATATCATGGCCTGGCTGGGACCATGCATAAGCGCAAATCAGTATGAAATCGGGTATGAAGTGCGTGATGCCTGTTTGAAGATATGCAGAGTCGCTGAACATGCATTTACACCTGGTCGCAATGGACACTGGTTTGCAGATTTATACCGGTTAGTACGTTGCCAGCTCGGACACCTGGGCATAGAAAATATCCATGGCGGGGACTATTGTACATATGGTGATGCCCATCTCTTCTTTTCCCACCGGCGCGATGGCGTTACCGGTCGTATGGCCAGTTTGATCTGGATGGATAGTTTCTGAGCCTGTTCCAGGCCTGATCTATTATAGGCGTGTAATAATCATTTGAAGCGTACCTCGTGCCACTCGTCACACTTCATGTTTCACTAACTACGATTCATACTCCAGACCCTTGAATACAACTTCTCCAGCCCATATCTATCGGATATCCATTGATTTCGACAGCTAACCAAAATGCGGCCTGATAAATTAACGACCAAATTTCAGACGGCGCTGGCAGATGCCCAGAGTCTTGCTGTCGGCCGTGATCACCAATTCATCGAACCTGTCCATGTCATGACTGCCCTGCTGGATCAGGAAGGTGGAAGCCTGAGGCATCTGCTTACCAGCGCAGGAATAAATGCTAATCAGTTGCGTTCACAACTCGGGAAATCATTGGATCGACTGCCTCAGGTTGAAGGGACAGCAGGTGAAGTACATATATCGAAGGATCTGGAAAAACTTCTGAATCTCGCCGACAAATACGCACAGGCGCGCAAGGATCAATATATCTCCAGTGAATTGTTCGCACTGGCCGCCCTGGAAGACAAGGGTGAATTAGGGAAAATAATGAAAAATTGTGGTGCAGATAAATCCTGTGTTGAAAATGCAATTGGGGAAATCCGTGGAGGACAATCTGTACGCGACCCAAATGCCGAAGAAAACCGGCGAGCCCTGGAGAAATATACTATTGATCTTACTGCACGTGCCGAGCAAGGAAAACTTGACCCGGTGATTGGCCGTGATGATGAGATCAGGCGCACGATTCAGGTCCTGCAACGCAGAACCAAAAATAATCCTGTGCTGATCGGCGAGCCTGGCGTCGGTAAAACTGCCATTGTCGAAGGATTGGCGCAACGTATTGTCAATGGAGAAGTCCCGGATGCACTAAAGGACAAACGTCTGCTTGCCCTGGATATGGGGGCGTTGATCGCGGGGGCAAAATTCCGTGGTGAATTTGAAGAACGGCTGAAGGCCGTCCTCAATGACCTTGCCAAACAGGAAGGCAGGATCATCCTCTTTATTGATGAAGCCCACACCATTGTGGGCGCAGGCAAGGCAGAAGGAGCTATGGACGCCGGCAATATGTTAAAACCTGCTCTTGCACGCGGAGAACTGCATTGTATTGGCGCCACTACCCTGAATGAATACCGGGAGAATATTGAAAAGGATGCGGCCCTGGAACGACGTTTCCAGAAGATATTGGTCGATGAACCAAGTGTTGAGGACACGATTGCCATCCTGCGCGGCCTCAAGGAACGCTATGAAATCCACCATAATGTGCAGATCACCGATCCGGCGATAGTTGCTGCTGCAACATTATCACATCGCTACATTACGGATCGGCAATTACCCGATAAGGCCATAGACCTGATCGACGAATCCGCGAGCCGCATCAGCATTGAGATTGATTCAAAACCTGAAGTCATGGATCGGCTCGAACGGCGTTTGATACAAATGAAGATCGAGCGTGAGGCCCTGAAGAAGGAGACCGATGAGGCCTCAAAGAAACGGTTGGAAAAACTGGAAGAAGAAATCAAAAAAACCGGGCGCGAATTTTCTGATCTGGAAGAGATCTGGTTGGCGGAAAAGGCCGCCTTGCAGGGTGCACACCATATCAAGGAAAAGCTGGAACGTGCCCGCTTGGAATTCGAGACCGCCAAACGCGCGAGCGATCTGAACCGTATGTCGGAATTGCAATACGGTGTTATCCCTGAACTTGAAAAACAGTTGCAGAAGGCAGACCAGGCAGAGATCGGGAATATGAAACTCCTCAGAAATAAGGTCACCGAAAATGAGATCGCCGAGGTTGTGTCCAAGTGGACCGGAATCCCCGTAGCAAAAATGCTGGAGGGTGAACGTGACAAGTTGTTACATATGGAAAACTCATTGCATCAGCGCGTGATTGGCCAGGATGAGGCAATTACTGCCGTATCGAATGCCATCCGCCGTTCGCGCGCAGGCCTGTCGGATCCCAACCGCCCGAACGGCACATTTATGTTTCTTGGACCGACGGGTGTTGGCAAAACCGAGTTATGCAAGGCGCTCGCAGAATTTCTGTTTGATACGGAAGAGGCGTTGAACCGCATCGACATGTCGGAATATATGGAAAAACATGCCGTGGCACGGCTGATCGGTGCGCCACCCGGTTATGTGGGATACGAGGAAGGCGGTCAATTAACCGAAGCGGTGCGCCGCAAACCGTATAGCCTGATCCTGCTGGATGAAGTGGAAAAGGCCCATCCTGATGTATTCAATATATTATTACAGGTGCTTGATGATGGCCGGCTGACAGACGGCCATGGCCGTACCGTTGATTTCCGCAATACCGTCATCGTCATGACATCCAATCTCGGTTCAGAGCAAATCCAGCAGATGTCTTCTGACAGTCATTATGAAAATATGAAAACTACCGTGCTCGGTGTTGTATCCAGGCATTTCCGGCCGGAATTCATCAACCGTATTGATGACCTGGTAGTCTTCCATGCCTTGCAGGATGATCAGATCAGGGCGATTGCAGATATACAGGTCAGACACGTAGCAGAACGCCTGCGCGAACAGGACATCAACATTCATATTGCCTCAGCTGCCATGGAATGGCTGGCTAATACCGGGTTTGACCCTGTATATGGGGCCAGACCCCTGAAACGCGCCATCCAGACATATCTTGAAACGCCGCTCGCCAAGGAAATACTGGCGGGTAAATTTGGCCCGGGAGATATAATTAAAGTGGGTATAAAGAACAACAATCTGACTTTTACTGCAGAAAAATAAACAGCTTGCCTCAATTTTGGTGCGGTGCATCATTA
>Ga0326597_10013084_pt1 | contig 10914 bp, 3 predicted proteins | sample RVTome_12_FD_203789 | JGI IMG/M metagenome (GOLD analysis project Ga0326597, IMG submission 203789) | Soil microbial communities from uranium-contaminated site in the Upper Colorado River Basin, Wyoming, United States - RVT100D185 | ecosystem: Environmental > Terrestrial > Soil > Contaminated >... | reverse complement strand
GGCAGGCCCGGCGCGGCCGCACCCGCGAGGAGCGCGGCCAGCAACGCGGCCCGACGGCTCACGGTCTGCCTCCGATGATCTCGGTCGGGCCCGGGTGAATGTCGAGCCGTTTCTGCAGCACGCGGATGGCGTTCTCCTGCGCCGTCATGTCGATCTGCGCCTGCAGGCCGCCGCGGAGCTCCTGGTTGGCGGCGATGTTGTCGGGCAGCGCCTTGCCAGGTCGATGCTTGAGGAACCCGACGACCCCGGCCAACGTGAGCCCGCCCGCCACCGCGTACCGGCTCCCCGATGGGGTATTCCCGCCGGCCACCAGGGCGGGGAGCAGCCCCACCAGCAATCCCACGCCCGCCCCACGCACCATCGCCCGGAACCCGGGAGCGACGGACTCGCGTTCGGGAAGGAACAGCGAGTCGGGAATGGGCGAAGGTGTGGGCAGCGTATCCTGGGGGCCGAGCACGAGGTCCATCGGCACCCGCAACACGCGCGACTGGCGTCCCACGTTGGTCAGCGAGGTCACGCTGAACACCAGGCGTCCAGAGTCGTTCTGGAGGAAGACCGTGTCCTCCCCCGTCCAGAACACCTGCAGCGTGTCGCTGATCGGTCCCGCATACAGGGTACGGACGGTGAATCCGTCTTCCCGCTCCAGCGTGGCGATGATCTGGTGGAACGAGCTCGCGAACAGCTGCGCCCGGAAACGGTCGGCGCCCAACCGGATCGATGTATCGCGCACCACGGCGGTGACGACCTTAGTCGCCTCCCGAGCGAAATCGTAGATCGTGGTGACCTCGGGGGGAAAGACGAGCGGATCGGGATGAGCCCGGGGATCGAGCATCACGAGGCGTCGGAACGCCGCGAACGCGGAATCGCGCCGGCCGCGGAACAGCTCGGCGGCCCCCAGGTACGTCATCGCCCGGATCCGGACGGGTTCGCTCGTGGAATCGCCGGCAACCGCCAGCGCGCGCCGCAGGGTGATGGCCGCGGAGTCATAGTCGAGCCGCCCGTAGTGGCGCACCCCGTTGGCGACCGCGCCCGCCACCCCGGTCGTGTCCTGGGCGCGGGCGGTCGCCGTGGCGAGCACCCCTCCGAGCACCGCCACGAGCAGCGGGCCAGCTACCCTCACTGCGGTTTCTCCTGCAGGACGATGTCGGTGAGCCGCAGCGTTTCACCCGCTTCGATCGCGATTTCCGTCTCGTAGTTCAGGAAGCCGTCGCGGGTGATGCGAATGCGGTGCATCCCGGGCGAGATCTTCACGTCCGCCTGCGGCACGTTGCCGATCAGCCGGTCGTCGATGTAGAGCACGCCCCATGGGTTCGAGTTGATGTAGAGGTGCGCCGGGTCGTTCGAGGGGGCCGTCGGCCGCGGCGCCGGCGCCGAATCGGAGCCGGTGCGGGTCGCTGGCCTCGTGCCGGTGGCGGGCGTCGTGCGTGGCGTCGTCGTGCCCGCCGTGGGGTTGCGTGTCGTGCCGGACGGTGGGCGCGGCTCGGCGGTGCGCGTTCCCGGAGGGATCGCGGTCGATTCGGTGAGCTCGGCTGGTGGCCGCTCGCCGACCCAATCGGTGCCGCGCACCTCGGGACCCCGCGCGGCGGCGACGCGCCACCACACCAGTGCCACCACCAGCAGCGCGGCCCCTGCGCCGGAGCCGATGCGGGTGTTGCGGGGGAGGGTGCGCCACCGCCCGACCACGCGTCCTAGCTGTAAAACGGCGCGCGCCGCCATCCCCTTTTTCTGGGGCTGTTCCATGAGCAGCGGCGAGCGGTGATCGCTTTCCGGATCGGGGCTGTCGCCGTCGGCGGCGATCGGCTCGGCGGGCGCGCCGTTTTCCCGCGGCGCGCGCCACAAGAGCACCGGCTCCCGGTTTTTCGTTTCCTTGTCGTCGTCCTCGTCTTCGTCATCCGGCGCCTTCGCCACGACCACCGCGTCCTCTTCCTCTTCGTCCTTCACGACGCGCCGCTTCGGCATGCGCTCGACGAACAACAACGGGGGACGGGACGGCCGCTCCGTTTCGGAAGGCGGCGTCGCCGGTTTCGCGGTCGCGACGGCGGGCTCCGGAATCGGCTGCGTCACCGGCTTGGGCGTGGGCGGCGCCTCGGCGGCGGGCGGGGGCTCCGGCGCGTCTGCGGCGACGGGCTTGGCCTCCGCTGGCTTGGCCTCCGGTGCGGGCTTGGCCGCCACGGGCTCGGCCTCGGGCGCCGGCTCGGCCGCCGGCGCGGGTTTGGGCTTGGGCTTGGGCTTGGGCTCGGGCTTGGGGCTCGCCACCGGCGTCGCGTCGAGGGGAAGCGCCGTCTGGGCCAGGCTCGGTGCCGGGGCGGCGACCACGACCGCTGTCTGGTCGGCGAGGGGTGCGCGCGCGGGCACGGGGAAACCGGCGAGCGCCGTGACGAAATCGAGCACGCCGGCGAAGCGTTCGTCAGGGCGGTGGCTCATGGCGCGCGCCAACACCGTCGACACATGGGACGGGAGATCGGGTCGCGTTTCCGCGAGCAACGGCGTGGGCCCCTCGCGATGGTGCCGCGTGATCTCATCGAGGGTTTCGCCCACGAACGGCGGCCGGCGCGCCAGACAGGAGAAGGCGAGCACGGCGAGCGCATACTGATCCGCGGCCGGTCCCGTGTCTCCTTCCGGCCCGAACTGCTCGGGCGCCACGTGGCCGTAGTTCTCCTCGAACGACAGCTCGGGCTGGCGTCGCGGCAGCGCGCCAAACGCGCGGTTCACGCCGAAGTCGGCGATGCGCGCCCATCCCTCCGGGTCCACCAGCACGTTCGACGGTTTGACGTTGCCGTGGGTCACGCCGCGGCGATGCCCGTACTCGAGCGCGCTGGCGATCTGCTCCACCAGTCGCAGGCACGTCTTCAGATCCATGCGGTCCGCGGTACGCAGCAGGTCGCCGAGCGAGCGTCCCTGCACGTACTCCATCGCGTACCAGAGGGCGGTGTCGGTCACGCCGAAGCGATGCACTTGGACGAGATGCGGGTGATCCAGGGTTGCCGCGCGCTGCGCGTCCTGGCGGAACCGTTCCACCACGCTATCAGGCGTGTCATCCGGGAGCGGCAGCACCTTGAGCGAGCACAGCCGTCCGGTGACCTGGTCGCGCGCGAGGTAGATGCGCGACGCCGTGCCGCGCCGCAGCACTCCTTCGACCTGGAACTGCCGCTCCAGGGCAGGCAGCACCGGATCGTCGAGCTGGTTCCAGTCGCTCGCCTCGACCAGCACGCCTCCGGTGCGAGAGAACCCGCAGACCAGGCATTCCTGCGTGGTCTCCGAGATCTCGCCGACCGAGCAGCGGGGGCAGATCATCGGGGGGGGCTCAGGGGTGAGGTGACGCGCACGTCCGGTTCGCCACTCCGTTCAAAGAATGAAGAAGAGGTCGCTGGTGGCCCCGGTCGGGACGCCGCCGGCGCTGGCATCCAGAGTATACCCACTTCCATCGTCGATGGTGTCGATCTGCAGGTTGCTGAAGGTTGCCACACCCGCAACGGCTGACTCGCTATTGCCTGCAATACCGGCGCCTTCCCCGTTGGTGCTCGGAGTGAAGTCGAGCGTCACAGTCCCGGTGAAACCTGTCGCCGTGTTCCCGAACTGATCCCTGGCGGTGACCACCACGTCCGGATTCATGTCCGTGCTGGGAGCGGTGTTGGAGGGCTGTACCGTGAAGAACAGGGCCACGGCCGCTCCGGGGGTGATGTTGAACCCGGTCGAGGTGATACCTGTCAAACCACCGGATGTGGCCCGCAGGGTGTACCCGGTGCCCGTCAAGTCGATGCTCAGGTCGTTGAACGTGGCGACCCCGCCCGAGGCGTTGTTGGACGCGTCCCCTGACAACACGCCGCCGGGGCCCGCGTTGTTCAGGATCGCGATGTCGACCGTGTTCGCGGCGGACGACACCAAGTTATTCCCGGCGTCCAAGATCCGGACGGTGATCGCCGGAGAGATGGCCTCCCCTGCGATCGCCGAGGTCGGCTGTTGGAGGAACGCAAGCTTCGCCGCCGGGCCCACGACGATGTTGAAGGAGTTCGAGGTTGCACCCGTTAGACTCCCTGAAGTTGCGCTGAGCGTGTACCCGTTGGCCGCTCGGTCAATGATGAGCGTGCCAAAGGTGGCCAGACCCGCCGAGGCGTTCAGCGTCGTGGTGCCTGAAAGCGTTCCGGCGCCGCCTGGGTTGTTGCCAAAGTCGACCGTCACGCTGGCGCTCGAATTCACCCGGTTGCCCCCGAGATCGCGAATCTCGACGGTGACTGCGGGGCTGATCATCGCCCCCCCATTCGTCTGAGTTGGCTGCTGCAAGAAGGCGAGCTCAGCCGCGCTCCCCACCGTGATGTTGAACGCGTTGCTCGTGGCCTGTGTGAGGCCCCCGGTCGTGGCCACCAGCGTGTATCCGTTGCCGGCGCTGTCGATGCTCATGCCAGTGAACGTGGCGACCCCGCTGGTCGCGGACACCGGGTTGGTCCCCGACAGCGACCCATTGGGCCCCGGGTTGACCCCGATGGCGAGGGTGATGCTGTTGGAGGCGCCTGCCACCCGGTTTCCCCCAGCATCCTGGACCTCGACCTGGATCGCCGGGGTGATCGCGGCTCCGCCCGTCGTGTTGGACGGCTGCACGCGGAACCCGACCTTCGTCGCCGCGCCCACCGTGATGTTGAACGTGGTGCTCGTGGCCTGGGTGAGGCCTCCGGAGGTGGCGACGAGCGTGTAGCCCGTGCCCGCGCTATCGATGCTCAGGTTCGAGAACGTCGCGAGTCCGTCGATGGCCGACACCGGGTTGGTCCCCGACAGCGCCGCGTTGGGCCCTGGGTTGACCCCGATGGCGAGGGTGACGCTGTTGGTTGCGCCTGACACCCGGTTCCCCCCGGCGTCCTGGATTTCGACGGTGACGACCGGCGAGATCGTCGCTCCACCCGTGGCGTTGGATGGCTGCTGCACGAAGCCGAGCTTGGTCGCCCCCCCGACCGTGATGTTGAAGGGAGAGCTGGTTGCGGCAGTGAGACCGGTGGCCGTGGCCTGCAAGGTGTAGTTCGTGCCGGCGTTGTCGATGCTCAGGGTGTTGAACGTGGCGAGGCCGCCCACGGCGTTGTTGGAGGCGTCGCCCGACAACGTCCCACCGCTCGGGTTGTTCAGGATCGCGACGCCGATGAGGTTCGTCCCGCTTGTCCGGTTGCCCCCGGCGTCCTGGACCTCGACGGTGATGAGCGGGATCGTCGCCCCGCCGCTGGTCGAGGTCGGCTGCTGCACGAACCCGAGCTTCGTCGCCGCACCGACTGTGATGTTGAACGCCGTGCTCGTGTCGGACACGAGGCCGGTGGAGGACGTGAGCAGTGTATAGCCCGTGCCGACCTTGTCGATGCTCAAGTCGTTGAACGTCGCGATGCCGGCGACCAATCGCCCGTTTGCCTGTGTCGCGGTCGTGGTGCCCGACAGCGTCCCCGGGGGGTTAGGTGGGTTGTTGAGGATCGCAATGTTAACGCTGATGTTCGCGCCCGTCACGCGGTTGTTGAACGTGTCCCGCACTTCGACCTGGACACCGGTGGCCGGCCGGATGATCTGCGTGGCGACGGTGTTATTCGGCTGGACGTTGAATAGCAGCAGCTTCGGCGCGGCCGGGTTCACGACGACGGTCGTCGTTGCATTGATGAGCGTGCCGTCGATCGTTGCCGAGACGGTCTTCGTTTCGGCGACGGTCGATGCCAGCGTGCCAGTCGCCACCCCGCTGGCGTTGGTCGTTGCCACCGGCTGAGTGAGGAAGTTAGTCGACCCCGTGGCCGCGAGAACCACAGTGAGGCCCTGGATCGGGTTGTTGAGGTTGTCCCTCGCGGTGACGGTGATCGTCGAAGTGATCGCCCCGCCGCTGGCCGTGATGCTGGTCGGGGCGCGGGCGATCGTGGACAGGCTGGCCGAGACGCCGCCCGAGCTGATGGTGAACGGGTTCGAGGTCGCACCCGTCACGGGACCGCTCGGCAAGGCCGGGGTCGAGGCGGTCAGCGTGTAGCCGGGGCCCGCGTTGTTGATGCTCAGGTTCGGGAAGGTGGCGATACCGCTCGTTGCCGGCTGTAGCAGCGTGCCCGACAGTGTGCCGGGCGGGGTTCCGCCGTTCGTCCCGATCGCCACCGTCACGTTGCCGGTGAATCCCGTTGCGGTGTTCCCCTGAATGTCCCGCGCCGTGACCTGCACCGCCGGCGTGATAATCTGGCCGGCCACGGTCTGGGTCGGTTGCACGGTGAAGTTCAGCGTCTTCGCCGGGCCGGGGATGATGTCGAACAACACGCTCTCATCGCTGCTGAGCGACGGACCGGTCGACGTCGTCACCAAACTGTAGGTCCCGAGGACGTTGAGGGTCAGGTTCGGGAACGTCGCGACCCCCAGCACGGTCGAGATGAAACCACCGCCCGTCAGCGTCCCTCCCGCCGTAGTGCCAAGGATGATCCGAACCTGACCGGCGAAGCTCGGCGTCGTGTTGCCGACGCTGTCCTGGACGGTGACCACGACGCCGCCCACCGCGCTGTCGATCCGCGCCAGCACCGCCGTCGTGGTAGGCTGGGTCGTGAAAGTGAGCATGAAGGGTGGCGCCGGAACGATGTTGATCCCGGCGCTCGGCGCTGAGGTGAGCGCGGGAGATGCTGTGGAGGCCTGCAGCGTGTAGCTCCCCACCAGCCTGATCCTGAGGTTGGAGAACGTGGCGATCCCGGCCGTTGCGGGCACTGAGGTGGTGCCCGACAGCGTCCCTCCGACCGGGCCGGTGGCAATGGCCATGGAGACGCTGCCGCTGAACCCGGTGGCGGTGTTGCCGAGCGAGTCGCGCGCCGTGACCACGACGCCGCCCGAGCCGCTGTTGATGGCGACGCCGGCAGTGGTATTGCCGGGCTGCATGGTGAACACTAACGACACAGGCGGCGCGGCCGCGATGTTGAACGCCGCGCTCGTATCGACGAGGGTACCGGACCCCGCGCGCAGGGTGTATCCGACGCCGGTGCGGTTGATGCGCAGGTTGAAGAACGTCGCGATGCCGCCTACCGCGTTGGTCGGCCCGCCGCCGGTCAGCGTCGCGCCGCCGCTGGGATCGTTCGCGATCGTGATCGTGACCGGTCCCGTGAAGCTCGGTGTCGGGTTGCCGAACTGATCCTGCGCCGAAACCTGGACAGCCGGCGCGATCGCGATACCCGCCGTTGCATTGCTCGGCTGCGCGGTGAAGACGAGCTGGCTCGTGGGACCGGCGGTGATGTTGAACGCGGCACTCGCGCCGGCTGTCGCTCCCGGTCCGGTCGCGGTCAGCGTGTACCCCGTGCCGACCCTGTCGATCCGAAGGTTCGAGAACGTCGCAACGCCGGCCGCAGCCGCCACGGTCGTCGTGCCAGACAGGATCCCGCCGCTGGGGTTGTTGCCGATGGTGATGGTCACATTCGCGGTATAGCTCGTGACCGGTTGGCCCACATCATCCACGGCCGTCACCACCACCCCACCGGTCCCGCTGTTGATCGCGACCCCGGCGCCGGTGGTGGTCGGCTCGTTACTGAACGTCAGGTGCGTCGATCCGATGTTGGTGATGTTGAACGACGCGCTCACCGCCGCCGTCAGCGTGCCGGAGGTTGCCCGCAGCGTGTACCCGTTTCCCACACTGTTGATGCTCAGGTTCCCGAACTGCGCCTGGCCGGCGTTCGCCGCCATGGTCGTCGTTCCCGACAGCGTTCCCCCGGCCGGATTCGTGCCGATGGCGATCAAAACGTTGCCGGTGAAACTGGTGGCCCTATTGCCGGCCGCGTCGAGCGCGGTGACCACGACGGGCGGCGTGATTGGGCTGGTCGCCGGCGTGTTGCTCGGCTGCCCCCCCACGAAAGTCAACTGGGTCGCCGGTCCGGCCACGACGGTGAAGGCAGCGCTGGGAACAGAAGAAACGGTGCCAGTGGTCGCCTGCAGCGTGTATGGTGACCCTGCCTTGTCGATGATGAGATTCGAGAACGTCGCGACCCCGGCAACCGCGTTCATTGCGGTCGTACCCGTCAACGTGCCGCCGGCCGGGTTGTTCGCGATGGCCATCGTCACCTGGCCGGTGAAGCTCGTGATCGGGTTGCCGTTCTGGTCCTGGACCGTCACCTGGGGGGCGGGGCGGATTGGACGGTTCGAAGTGTCCACCGCCGGCTGGACGGTGAAGACGAGCTGTTGCGGAGGAATCTGGACCTGGAAGTCGGCGGCTGTCTCGGCATTGTTACCGAATGACCCCCAGCCACTCTGGCGGCCCGTGTTGTCCACGGCGCGTGCCTGCCAGTGGTAGCTGGTTCCGCCGCTCAGCCCCACAACTGGAACGACCGCAGTGGCGCCGCTGGCCACAGGCGGGCTCGAGGCGTCGGCGATACTGTCGAAGTTGGTCCCGATCGGTTGCACCTCGACCTGGAGCTGGAGCGTATTGCCGGCGTCGGGATCGCTCACCTGCGCTTTGAACACCACGGTGGTCCCGTTGGCGGTCTGGCCGACGGGGATCACCGTGGACTGATCACTTTGGAACTGGTTCAACCCTGTCGGCAGGTTGGGGTCGTTTCCCAGCTGAACGTTGAAGGCGGGGTTCCCCGGAAACGAATCCCACGGACTGGCGCGGCCCGTCCAATCCTTGGTTCGCACCTGCCAGTGATACTGCGTGTTGTCGGCCAGGCCGCTTACGCTGACCCAGGCCGGCTGGCTGTTTCCAACCTTTGGCCCGGGTGGCTTGTTAGGTGAGAAGGTGAACGCAGTACCGATGGGCTGCACCTCCGCCTCGAGGTACAGGGAATCGACGCGGTCGGAATCGGACACGACCGCTCGCAACAATAGGGTGCTGGTGCCGATCGTCGCCCCCGACGCCACGGACGTCGTCGAATCAAGCAGCCGCTGGTCCAGCGAGTCCGGAGCGCCAGGGGATCGCCCTGGATGCAACAGCCGCAGATTGAACAGCCCTGAGTCGGCCGCGCTGGCGCTCGTCACTTCGATGTAGTAAGTGCCGCCGCGGGGCAGACGGACGTAGTAGAGGCACGGGTCGGCGTTGTCGCCGAGGCAGCCGTCCGCTTCGCCGAGTGGCGGCGTGGTCGGCGTGAGCGGCGTGAGCGTCGTGTCGACTACCAGGTGGCCGTCGAATCCGGCCGTCAACACGATCGAGGCTGAGTCGCCCGCTTGACCAGGGAAGCTGAACACTTGTGCCTGGCTGCCTGAGCGGTGCGGAGCCCCGCAGTCGGCCGCGTTCAGGGTGTCGGTTCGCGCATCGCTGACCTGGATCGAAGTTGGGCGGCACGGGTGAATCTCCAGCCGGACGGGAGTCTCGAGCGAGCCGCCCCCGGTGGTCGATTGGACCACGACGGTATCGTAGTACATGCCGTTGGCGAGACCCGCAGGATCGAACTGCACCAGCAACGGAGTCGGAGCGGTACCGGAATCCATCGGCAGCAACAGCCAGGTGCTCCCTTGCTTGCTACTGGCGGTCCAACGGAGCTCGCCCCCACCTTCGTTCGTGACGCTGATCGTGTCCTCGCGCAGCGCCGTGCTACCCACCGCGGCGGAGTCGATGAGCGAATCGGGGGCGACGGGGTCGACGGCCAACAGTGCACCCTGCGGCGTGCCGATCAGGTCACTCAGGCGACAAGTGGCCCCGGCCAGGATCACGGCCGCGACCAATAGTCCCCGCGCCATGCGATTGGGGACTGGGACTCTAGGCCAGGGGCGGGTAGTGGAAGGCAGACGCACGGCTCCGGGAATTTACCTGTATCCGACCATTCGCAGCAGGGCGCATGCCACACCGCGAATGTGACCTCTGGCCGGGTCGCCTTGACCCGCCCGCCCAGGCCCGGCTAGCATTGGCCCGTTTGGAGCGGCGTAGCTCAGCTGGTTAGAGCAGCGGAATCATAATCCGCGGGTCGTCGGTTCGAGTCCGACCGCCGCTACTCTAGCGAACCGCATGGCCGGGGCCGGGTTATCCCGGCCTTTGTGTTCCGGGGGGTCGCCGCCGGGCCGACGCCACCTCGCGTTCGGGGCTATTTTGGTTCCCTCTGGTGCCGTTCCAACGTGTTCCCCCGAAACTGGTGGAGCGGAGGGTAGCACGCAGGTGTGCTCCATACAGGGGCTCTGCTGGGCGTGAATAGTTGGAACGGCACTGGGGGACGCCACGACGCGGATGGAAACGATCGAACGAGCGGTTGGCGACCTGGCGCGCCTCGACGCGCTGCGGCGGTTGGGACTGCTGGACGCCCCGGCCGACGCCCAGCTCGACCGGCTGACGCACCTGGCCCACATCGTGTTGCGGGCACCCCTCGCCCTCGTGTGCCTGGTCGACGCCGAGCGGCAGTACTTCCACAGTGCTGTCGGGCTCCCCGCATCCCTCGCCGGCAAGCACGAGACTCCGCTTTCCTTTTCCATCTGTAAGCACGTCGTCGCCGCCGGCCGCCAGCTGGCTGTGGGCGACGCGCGAACGGACGCGCTGCTCTGCTCCAACCCCGCCGTCACCGAGCTTGGGGTCGTGGCCTACGCGGGCAGCCCGCTCGTGACGGCGGAGGGACACGTGGTCGGGACGCTCGCCGTGATGGACTTCGCGCCGCGCGACTGGCGTGCCGAGGAGCTGGAGCTTCTCGAACAGCTCTCCGCATCGGCGTGGACGCACGTCGAGCTGATTCAGGCGCGGCGCGAGATCGAGCGGCGGTCGGAGGCCGCGCAGCGCGACGTCACCGAGCGCAAGCGCGTGGAGGAGCTGGTGGCGCGCGAGGCGGAGCGGTGGAACGCGATGATGGCCCATCTCCCCGACCCGATCTACTTCAAGGACCCTGACGGGCGCTTCACGCAGATCAACCGCGCGCAGGCGCGCGTGCTCGGCGTGAACGACCCCGCCGAAGCGGTAGGGAAGACCGACGCCGATTTCTTCCGCCCCGAGCATGCCGCCGCCGCCCAGGCCGACGAGCAGGCCATCATGGCGAC
>Ga0326597_10013083_pt1 | contig 10915 bp, 11 predicted proteins | sample RVTome_12_FD_203789 | JGI IMG/M metagenome (GOLD analysis project Ga0326597, IMG submission 203789) | Soil microbial communities from uranium-contaminated site in the Upper Colorado River Basin, Wyoming, United States - RVT100D185 | ecosystem: Environmental > Terrestrial > Soil > Contaminated >... | reverse complement strand
CTGCGAGCCGCTGCTCGAGCTCGGCGTCCTGGGCGGAGGACGCCTGCGTGGCGGGGAGCTCCTGCCAGAGGCCGGCGAACTCGGCGAAGGTCCTCCCGTTCCGAACGACGAGCTGGAAGCCCGTGCGGGGCACGCCGGGCGTCTCCATCGAGCCGCGCATGAAGAAGTCGCCCGCCCGCTCGCCCTTGACGTAGCCGCCACCGTCCATCTTGAGCTGGAGGCTCTGACCCTGGGCCTCACCCCAGACGCGGAGGCCGAAGCTCAGGGACTCGACGTTCGCCTGCGCGGCAGTCGCCGCCTGGAGGATCTCCTGCGCCCGCTGGCCGTCTCCGCTCGAGATCGCCGAGCAGGCGGCGCCGGCGAAGGCGATCGCCCCGACCAGGAGCGCGAGGACAGCCCGCCGCACCATCGAGGAGAGCATCGGCTCGTGCAGAGCCGAGCTTGAGGCCGTTCCCTCGTCGGGAGGGCCAGGCCAGGTGGCAGCGGCCGAGGCCCGTCCGGACGGCTGTAGAGGCCTTGTGACGGTTTTTCCGGAAAGGACATCTGGAGCGGGGCGGAGGCGGGTGATAGCGTCGCCCCATGGCAGGCGAGGCGGTGCTTCTGGTCGAGGTCGAGGCCCCGGCGCGGGCGTTCCTCGAGCAGCAGCTGAGCGAGGACGGCTTCGACGTCGTCTCCGCCGACCGCGGCGGCCGCGCGCTCGAGCTCCTCGAGCGGACGGCTCCCGACCTCGTCCTCCTCGACATCGCGCTGCCCGACGCCTCAGGGTTCGAGCTCTGCCGGCGGGTCCGGGAGGGCGAGCCCGGGCGGGCCTGGAACCGCGAGACCCCCGTGATCATGGTGACCGAGCGGGGGGCGGCGATCGACCGGCTGCGCGGCTTCGCCCGCGGCTGCGACGACTACGTCGTCAAGCCGTTCGTCTACGAGGAGCTGCTCGCCCGCATGCGGGCGGTGCTCCGCCGGGCCGCGGGCCCGGCGCGCGGCGACCGTCTCAGCGTCGCCACGCTCGAGATCGACCGGGCCGCGCGCACCGTGCGGGTCGCCGAGCGCCCCGTCTTGCTCTCCGCCAAGGAGTTCGAGCTGCTCGTCGCGCTCGCCGCCGAGCCCGAGCGGGTGTTCGCCAAGGACGAGCTCCTGCGCGACGTCTGGGGCTTCCGCAGCCTCGGCCGGACGCGCACTCTCGACTCCCACGCGAGCCGGCTGCGGCGCAAGCTGAACGCTGCCGGCGAGTCGGCGTACGTCGTGAACGTCTGGGGCGTCGGCTACCGCCTCGTCGCCCCGTCGCTCTAGCCGGGGCAGCACATGCGATTCACATGTGCGATACTCGAGGCGTGCCGAAGATGATCCAGGTGCGAAACGTCCCCGACCGCCTGCACCGCGAGCTCGTCCGGCGGGCCAAGGCCCGCGGCCAGACGCTGACGGAGTACATCGAGGAGATCCTCGAGCGGGAGGTCGCGCGACCTCCGGCCGAGGAGGTGTTCGATCGGATCGAGGCGAGGGAGCCGGTGGAGCTCGGCGCGGACATCGCCGAGGTCATACGGGAAGAGCGCGCCTGGCGAGGGCTTCCCTGAGACTCGTCCTCGACGCCTCTGCCGTCGTCGCGTACGTGCTGCGTGCGCCCCAGTCAGCCGCGATGGCCGCCGCGATCAAGGATCCAGCCGCTGATCTTCACGCGCCGGCGCTGTGCGACGTCGAGCTCGCCGCCGCTCTGGCGCGGTTCCTCCGCGCTCGTCTACTCTCCCCCGAGCGCGCCGCCGAGGCGCTGCGGGACTACCTCGACCTTCCGCTCGCGCGCCACGGTCACGAGGCACTCCTCGCTCGGATCGTCTCGCTCGGCCGGAACTTCTCCGTCTACGACGCGACGTACGTGGCGCTGGCCGAGCGGCTGGGCGCCGGGCTGGTCACCCTCGACGGCAAGCTCGCGCGCGCGGTCACGGCGCACTCCTGGATCCCCGTTCTCCCGGCCTGAGCGGCTCGGTGCGCCCTGGCCTACGAGCTGTAGGCGAAATCGGTGGCGAAGCCGCAGCGGCCTCGGATCTCCCAGCGGAGCGGCTCGTCGTCGACCTGGAAGAGGTCGGCGACGACCTCCTGCCCCGGGTGCTCGTGGCCGGGGATCCCGCACGAGACCGGCTCGTCCGACTCGTAGGGCCGTATCCCCTCGACGACGACGTGGTCCTCCGCCCGGATCCGCCGGCTCCCCGGCGCGTGGTCGAGCTCGATCCGCGCCTGGCGCACTGCATACACCTCGCCGAAGTGGCAGGCGAGGTTCTGGAAGGCGTCGCCGCCGGCCCGGCCGAGGAAGATCTCGGTCAGCGCTTCTCGCTGCGCCCCGTCCCCGTGCTCGTCGAGGTAGAGGACGATCCGCCACGGCGAGCCGGGCTCGTCGTCCGAGTAGGAGCCGGCGACGGCGACGGAGAGCCCCGAGAGGTCGAGCCCGGCGGCGCCGCCGTCGAGGATCCGCCAGGAGAGAGCGAAGTCGCAGACCCCGTAGGTCGAGCGGCCGCCCTTGACCGGGCCGACCGTTCGACACGGGCAGATCGCCTCGCAGTTGCACGCCTCGAGGTACGTGCCGAAGAGATGCCAGGGTGTGAATGCGGTCACGGGCGCTCGCCCGTGCAGCCTAGACCTTGCGGCGCTGGCGCGGCGGGCCCCACTTCGAGCCCCGGCCGCGGTTCGACGAGTAGACGAGGCGCGCCGGCGCGACCGCCATGCCCTCCCGCGCGAACTGCTCGACGTGGCCGAGCCTGGCGGCCACCCGGCTGACGTCGGCCTGCTGCTCGGGAAGGACGAGGGTGATGCCGGTGCCGTCCCGGCCCGCGCGTCCGGTCCGCCCGACGCGGTGGATGTAGTCCTTGCCCTCCGCCGGCGGGTCGAAGTTGATGACGTGGGTGATCTCGTCGAGGTCGAGCCCGCGGGCGGCGACGTCCGTGGCGACGAGGGTCGAGACCTTGCCCGACTCGAACCGGGAGAGCGCGCGCTCCCGCACCGCCTGGGTCTTGTCGCCGTGCATCGCCAGCGCTGTGACGCCGACGCGGTCGAGCTTCTTGACCAGACGGTCGGCGCCGTGCTTCGTCCGCACGAAGACGAGCGCGAGCCCGCGCTCCGCGGCGAGCAGCTCGACGAGCTTCTCCACCTTGTTGTCCGCCGTCACCGACACGAACCGGTGCTCCACCTCGCCGCGCTCGCGGGAGGTCGGGAGGTCGGCCTCGTGCAGGCGGGCATCGCGCGTGTAGGCGTCCGCGATCCGGCCGACCTCGCCGTCGAGCGTGGCCGAGAAGAACATCGTCTGGCGCTCGCGCGGCAGGCGCCTCACGATCCGGTCGACCTGCGGCTGGAACCCCATGTCGAGCATGCGGTCGGCCTCGTCGAGGACGAGGATGCGCACGCCGTCGAGCCGGACGAGCCGGCGGGATGTGATGTCCTCGAGCCGGCCGGGCGTGGCGACGAGGACGTGCGCCCTGCCTGCGCGCTTCCCCTGCTCGGGGATGGAGACGCCGCCGTAGACCGCGGCGACCCGGAGGCCCTTGGCAGGCGCGACCCCGGCGAGCGCCTCCGCCACCTGGGCGGCGAGCTCGCGGGTCGGGACGAGGACGAGCGCGGCCGGCGTGGCCGCGTTGGCGTCCAGCTGCTCGACGATCGGGATCGCGAAGGCGAGCGTCTTGCCCGAGCCGGTCGGTGACTTCGCGAGGACGTCCAGCCCTGCGAGGGCGTCCGGCACGACGCGGGTCTGGATCTGGAAGGGGGTCGTGATCGAGAGCTTGGCGAGCGCGTCCACGACCGGCGCGGACACGCCAAGCTCACGGAAGGAATCCTGGGACATCTGTTTGGTACTCCTCTGTCGGGCGGCTCAGAGCCGCTCATGGCTCGAGATTCGCTACCTCGAAACCACCGAAGGGGGAACCGAGAAAGAAAACCTCACCGGGCGGCAGGATCGCCGTCCGTTGCACCAGGGTAGCAGAACCCTTCCATGCGGGCTCGCATAGGCTGGAGACGCATGCCGTGGCGCGCACTTCTGGTCCTCGGCTTCCTGGCCGGCGCCGTGCTCCTGCCGCCCGTCGCGGCGGCGGACGCGCCGGTGCTGGCCGTCGCCGTCCCGGGCGCGTTCAGCCCGAACGGCGACGGCGTCGAGGACGGGGCCACGATGACCGTCGGGGTCGACCGCGCGGTGTCGCTCTCGGTCGACATCGTCGCCGCCGACGGGAGCGTGATGGCCGCGCTCGTGACGGGCGTCCCGGTCGAGGCCGGGGAGACGAGCCTGCGCTGGCAGGGGACCTCCGACGCGGGCTCGAGGGCGCCCGACGGCGTCTACACGGTGGTCGCGCAGGCGGCCGACGAGACGGGCTCGGTCGGCGAGGCCCGGGCGCAGATCCGCCTCGACACGACTCCTCCGGGCTTCGCCTGGCTCGGCGTGCCACAGCGAGTGGGAGGAGGCCCGCTGCGCCTGCGCTTCCGCGCCGCGGACGGGGGCGAGACCGTGCGCGCCTCCCTCGTCCTCTCCGACCGGTCGGGCGCCGCCTGGACCGCGGGGGCCCCCCGCACGGTCGCGACGGGTGCGGGCGCGGCGAGCTGGGCCCTCCGCGCGAGCGGCGGGGGCAGGCTCGCGCCGGGCGCGTACCGTGTCGCTCTCCGGGTCGTCGACGAGGCCGGGAACGGACGGACGTCGACGCGCCGCCCGATTCTCGTCCGCTACCGGGTCACGAGCCGGCTCTACCGCCGGCTCGACGGGGCCGGCTCCCGGGTGGCGCTGACCTTCGACGACTGCAACGAGGGCGACGCCTGGACGCGGATCCTGGACGTGCTCGAGGCCCGGGGGTTGAAGGCGAGCTTCTTCTGCCTCGGCCCCGAGGTCGCCCAGCACCCGGCGCAGGCGCGCCGCACCCTCCGCGAGGGGCACACGATCGGCAACCACACGTGGAGCCACCGGAACCTGCCGGCGCTCTCGTTCGGAGCGGTCCGCGACGAGGTTGTCCGGGCCGACACGCCGTGGTGGCGACTCGCACGCGCGGCCCCGCTGCCGTACTTCCGGCCGCCGTACGGCGCCTATGACGCGACGGCGGTGGCGGCCGCCGGGGCCGCCGGCTACCGCCGGACCGTGCTCTGGGACGTCGACCCGCAGGACTGGCGCCGCCCCGGCGCTGCCGCCACCGCCGATCGCGCCGTCGGGCCCGCCCGGGCGGGGAGCATCATCCTCCTGCACGTCATCGCGCAGACGGCGGAGGCCCTGCCCTCGATCGTCGGCCGGCTCGAGGCGAGGGGGCTTCGGCCGGTGAGCCTCGACGAGCTCTTCCGGGCCGCCGGCGTCCGTTAGGGCCATGGCCGGGGGCCTGGCCCCGGGGTCAGACCCCTGGCCCCGGGGTCAGACCCCGGCGGCGGTTCCTACGCCCAGTCGCGGGTGACGGTCAGCCAGAAGGCGAGGCCCGCCCAGCGCCCGTAGCGGCGGAAGCGACGCTCGATCGACGCGTCCTTGACCGGCCGCCCGCCGGTGATCCGGGCGTACTTCGGCCGCGTCCAGGAGTCGAGGACGAGGCGGGAGTAGCGGCCGAGGCCCATCGACATGACGTGGGCGGCTGCGTAGGGACCGACGCCCGGGAGGGCGAGGAGCCGCCGCTCGACCTCCTCGTCCGGGAGCTCCTCGTCGCCGAGCTCCTCGAGGTCGAGCGAGCCGGAGGCCACCGAGCCGGCGAGCTCGCGCAGGTAGCGGCCGCGGTAGCCTGCTCGGACGACGTCGCGGTAGAAGTCCTCCTCGGCCGCGGCCATCGCCGTCGCGGTCGGGAACGCTCGCCCGAGCGGCCCGGACGCGGGCGCCCCGGGCGCCCGCGCGCCGAGGTGCTCGACGAGCGCGCCGATCATCCGCTCGGTCGCGGACCACGCGCAGTTCGTCGTGCAGACCGTCTTGACGACGTCCTCGAAGACGGTGGCGCTGCGAATCATGCGGCCCGCGCCCTGGGCCGCCCAGGCGAGCTCCGGATCCTTCGTGGCGAGGGCGTAGAAGCCCGACAGGTCCTCGTCGAGACGGAGGACGTGCCTGACCCCGGCGAGGAGCCGCTCGGCCTGGCGCGCGCCAGGCCGCGGGCCGACCGGCCGCACCGCCGCCGCGCCGTCGCGCCCGGGCTCGACGCGCACCGTGCGCGGGCGCCCGCCGTCCACGGGCAGGGTCACCTCGAACGCCCGGGCCGCCTCGTCGATCCGCATCGGCGGCAGCTCGACGAGGCCGTGGGAGACGATCGTGCGCCAGAGGTCGACCGGCTCGCCGGAGGGACCCGTAAGCCGGAGCTCGCCGACGAGTGGGCGCTCAGTCAACGGCCCACTCGTCCTCCCACGAGGAGACGCTGAAGGGGACGCCGGGCAGGCCGCCGACGGCGAGTACCGTCGTGCCGTCCGCCCGGGCGACGGCCGAGCGGACGACGGTCGGGTCGCGCACGTAGACGAACGTGCCGGCCGGCGCCTCCACCGTCTCGCCGCCGACGGTGAAGGTCGCGTGGCCGCTGCCGACGAAGTAGAGCTCCTCGTGCCCGGTCCCGCCCTCGTCCGCCTCGGCGTGCTCCTCGACCGCGGCGTCGCCCGCCTTCTCCGCGACGATCGCGTTGACGCCGAACGACTGGATACCGAAGCGCCGCCGGACGCCCCGGAAGACGACTGGGGTCGACCCGTCCGGGGCGACCAGAGCGGGGAGCTCCGAGATGTGGGCGGCCTGGTAGGGGGCGTCGACCATTGCAGATCTCCTCTCCGTGGTTGACCCGCGCTACGATATTCGTGGTTACATAACCGGTCAAGAGGAGATGATGGTGGCAGGCTCCGCCGCCGCGCCCGGCGAGCTCGAGCTCGTTCGGGCGTTCGTCAACACCCTCGACGTCGAGAGCGGCGAGGACGAGCTCGCTACGCCCGCCGCGCTCGCGGAGTGGCTCGTAGCGCACGGCGTCCTGGAGGCGAAGGCGTACGCGCGCAGGGTGGACCTCGAGCGGGCTCTCGCCGTTCGGGAGGCGCTTCGCTCGCTGCTCGTCGCGAACAACGGCGGGCGAGCCGACACGGACGCCGCCGCCGTGCTGGACGCGGCGGCGCGAACGGCGCGGCTCGCGCTCCGCTTCCGCCCCGACGGCGCCGCCGCGCTCGAGCCCGAGGCGGGCGGCGCGCCCGGGGCGCTCGGCCGTCTGCTGGCCGTCGTCGCGGCCTCGATGGCGACCGGCACGTGGGGCCGGCTGAAGGCGTGCCAGGCCGAGAGCTGCCGCTGGGCCTTCTACGACCATGCGCGGAACCGCTCCCGCACGTGGTGCTCGATGGCCGTCTGCGGCAACCGCACCAAGGCCCGCGCCTACCGCGCGCGCCGGGCCTCCTGAACAAGGCTCGGGTAGGCTCGGCCGGTGTCCCGGACCCGGCTCGCCGTCGGCTCAGTCACCGTGCTCGGAGCGCTGCTCCGCTTCCCGACGCTCGACGCGAAGAGCTTCTGGGAGGACGAGGCCGTCACCGTCTTCCTCGTCCGGCGCGGCTTCGGATCCATGCTCAACGCCATCCCCGGGAGCGAGGCGACGCCGCCCGTGTACTACGTGCTCGCCTGGGTCTGGACGCACGTCTTCGGCTCGGGCGAGGTCGGCATCCGGTCGCTCTCGGCGCTGATCGGCACGGCGACCGTGCCGGTTGCCTACCTCGCCGGGCGCGAGCTCGTCTCGAGGCGGGTGGGGATCACGTCCGCGGCCCTCGTCGCCGTGAACCCGCTCCTCGTCTGGTACTCGCAGGAGGCGCGCGCCTACGCGCTGCTCGTCCTGCTCGGCGGCCTCTCGTTCCTCTGCTTCGTCCGGGCACTCCGCGAGCCGGGCGCGCACCGGCTCGCCGCGTGGGCCGTCGTGTCGAGCCTCGCGCTCGCCACGCACTACTTCGCCCTCTTCCTCGTCGCTGCGGAGGCTGCCTGGCTCCTCCACCGGGTCAGGCCGCGCCGCGCCGCCGTGCTCGCTCTCGCCCCGGTGGTCGCCGTCGGTGCGGCGCTGCTGCTGCTCGCCGAGCACCAGCTCGAGAGCCCGGGCTGGATCGACGAGATCGGCCTCGCCTCGCGCGTCGTCCAGATACCGGGGTTCTTCCTGATCGGCTTCGAGGCGCCGATCCCCTTCGTGCTCGTCGCCGTCGCGGCGCTCCTCGCCCTCGCCGGCCTGTGGTCGCTCGTCGCCCGCGCGGACGTCCTCGAGCGCAGGGCCGCGCTCCTCGCGGGAGCGGTCGGGGCGGCTGCCGTGCTCGCGCCCCTCGTGCTGTCGCTCGCCGGAGTCGACTTCCTGATCTTCAGGAACGTCATCGGGGCGCTCTTCCCGCTCGCCGTGGCGGTCGCGGTCGGCTTCGCGGGGAGCCATGCCGGACGCATTGGGCCGGCGGCCGCAGCCGTCCTCTGCGCGCTCTCGGTCGGCGTCGTCCTCGCCACCTCCTGGGAGCCCAAGTACCACCGGGAGGACTGGCGCGGCGCGGCCGAGGCGCTCGGAGCGCCGGACGGGACGCGCGTGATCGTACTCACGCCGGAGGCCGGCGGCGAGCCGCTCGAGCTCTACCTCGGCGCGGTGCCGATGCCGGCCGGTGAGGTGGCGGTCCGCGAGATCGACCTGATCGGCGGCGCGAGGCGGGACCTCGGGTCGCTCGCCGCGCCTCGCACGCCACGCCCGGCGACCCCGCCGCCGCCTGCCCCGGGCTTCACCGCCGTGGAGCGGGTCGAGGGGGAGAAGTTCACGCTCATCCGCTACCGGTCGGACCAGCCGGTCCGCGTGACGGCCGAGCTGCTCGCTGCGAGCGTCCTGGACGCGGTCGCGCCCGTCGTGCTCGTGCAGCCGGCCGGCAGCAGGTATTGATTCGCCGTCATGGCGATCCTCGGCATCGACGTCGGCGGCACGTTCACCGACGCCGTCCTCGTCCACGGCGATCGCGTCTTCACGGCCAAGGTGCCGACGGCCCTGAACCAGGAGGAGTCGGTCGTCGCAGCCGCCCAGGCGGTCATGGCGGGGCAGGCTTCGCTTCCCGAGCTCGATCGTTTCACGCACGGCACGACGGTGGCGACGAACGCGCTGCTCGAGCGCAAGGGGGCGAGGACGGCGTTCGTGACGACCGAGGGCTTCGAGCACCTCCTCCACCTCCGCCGCCAGACGCGCCCGCACCTCTACCGGCCCTGCGAGGCCCATCCCGAGCCGCTCGTCCCCGTCGGGCGCTGCTTCGGCGTGAGCGAGCGGATCGGCCCGGAAGGCGTGCTCCGGCCACTCGAGCTCGAGAGCCTGCCCGAGATCGACGCGGAGGCAGTGGCGATCTGCCTCCTCTTCTCCTTCCGTGACCCGGCCCACGAGCAGGCGGTCGCCGCGGAGGTCAGGCGTCGCCTCCCCGGTGCCCATGTCGTCGCCTCGCACGAGGTCGCACCCGAGTTCCGCGAGTACGAGCGCGCCTCGACGACGACGGCGGACGCCTACCTCGGCTCGGTGGTGGGGCGCTACCTGCGCGCGCTCCGGGAGCGCTGCGAGGAGACCGGGCTTCCCGAGCCTCTCGTCATGCGCTCGTCCGGCGGGGTCGCGACGATCGAGGAGGGGGCGGCGCACCCGTCCTGGATCCTCGTCTCGGGCCCGGCCGGCGGCGTGGTGGGCGCGAGCCTCGTCGCGAAGCTGGCCGGCTTCGGGCACGCGATCTCCTTCGACATGGGCGGCACGTCCACCGACGTCTGCCTGATCGCCGGCGGGCGGGCGGAGCGCTCGACGGAGCGGCTGGTCGGCGGGCTGCCGATCCGGCTCCCCACGGTCGATCTGCACACGGTCGGCGCGGGCGGCGGCTCCATCGTGTGGCGCGACGCGGGCGGGGCACTGCGCGTCGGGCCCGAGAGCGCGGGCGCCCATCCCGGCCCCGCCTGCTACGGGCGCGGCGGCACGCGGCCGACGGTGACCGACGCGAACCTCCTCCTCGGCCGCCTGCCGGAGCGGCTTCCCGGCGGCATCGAGCTCGACCGCGAGGCCGCCGAACGCGCTCTCGGCGGGCTCGACGCGGGGGCGGTGATCGACGTCGTCAACGCCGAGATGCTGCGCGCCCTGCGGGTCGTCTCCGTCGAGCGGGGGCACGACCCGCGCGAGTTCGCGCTCGTCGCCTTCGGCGGCGCGGGGCCGCTCCACGCCTGCGCGCTCGCCGAGGATCTGGGTATCCGCACGGTTCTGGTTCCCCGCGCCGCGGGCGTGCTCTCGGCGCTCGGCCTCGCGGCGAGCGAGGAGCGGCGCGACCGCGTGCGCTCGTACCTGTGCCCGCTCGAGGACGTCGAGGATCTGCCCGCCGAGGGCGAGGCAGACCTGCGCTACCGCGGGCAGTCCTTCGAGCTGACGGTGCCGCTCGGCGACGACGTCGCCGAGGCCTTCCACCGCGCGCACGAGGAGCGCTACGGCTACGCCGATCGCACGCGCGCGATCGAGCTCGTCGCGGTTCGCACCGCCGACGTGCGACCGGGCCCGGCGTTCGAGCTCCCGCGGGCGGAGCCGCTCACGGTGCGGGGACCTGCCGTGCTCGAGCAGTCCGGCTCCACCGTTCTTGTTCCCCCCGGGTGGGTGGGGGTTAGGGATGGGTCTAGCACGCTGAAGGTGACGAAATCGTGACGAACCATCCCCAGACCGTGAACATCCACCTCCAGGTGATCGGCGAGTCGCTCCGTGCGGTCGCGGAGGAGATGGGCGCCGTCCTGATCCGCTCCGCCTTTTCGGCGAACGTCAAGGAGCGCCGCGACTGCTCGACCGCGCTGTTCGACGAACGCGGCCGGATGATCGCGCAGGCCGAGCACATCCCCGTCCACCTCGGCGCGATGCCCGACGCCGTCGCCGCGGTCGCCGCGCATGGTCCGACCCAAGGCGAGGTCTGGATCCTGAACGACCCCTACGCGGGCGGCACGCACCTCCCCGATGTGACGATGGTCTCCCGCACCGGTCTCGGGTTC
>Ga0326597_10013082_pt1 | contig 10915 bp, 10 predicted proteins | sample RVTome_12_FD_203789 | JGI IMG/M metagenome (GOLD analysis project Ga0326597, IMG submission 203789) | Soil microbial communities from uranium-contaminated site in the Upper Colorado River Basin, Wyoming, United States - RVT100D185 | ecosystem: Environmental > Terrestrial > Soil > Contaminated >... | reverse complement strand
GGAGTGGCCACCAGCAGCAACAACAGCATGTAGGCGATGGCGAGACCAACGCCCACCATCCGACGCCTCATCTGGTCCGGGAATTCGGGGAGCCTCAGGGTGAGGGCGATGCCCACACCGAAACCGGCGGCGGCGCCGAGGACGGGCGAGATCAGTCCCAACGAGAGGCCGAGCCCCAGAAGCAGCCCCATGCTGGAAACGACCATCTTTGGTGTGCGGGGGTTGCGCGAGACGACGCCCACGACGATGAAGACCAGGGGGGCCAATGAGAGCGAGACGGCGACCAGACCGGGGTCGATGACGGGCCCGGTCTCACCCTCGGAGGGGACGAAGGCAGCGGCGTACGAGAAGTAGCTGAACATCAACACGACGATGCCAATGGTGAGCGCAAGCCAGTTGCGGCCCCGAATGGCCTCCCATGGCTCGGTTGGGTGGAGCGGGTCGTTATCCCTTGACCGCGCCAGCTGTCAGCCCTCGGACGAAGTACCTCTGCAAGGCGAAGAACACGACCAACGGCAGCACCATCGTCACGAACGCAGCCGCGGGCAACAGGCTCAACGCACCCTCGCCGCGGCCGGCCAGATTGGCCAGCTCGACAGTGAGCACCGCGTTCGCCGGGTTGGCCACACCCAAGAAGACCAACGCCACCAGGTAGTCGTTCCACACCCAGAGAAACTGGAAGATGGCGAACGCGGCCAGCACCGGAGTCGAGAGCGGGATGATGAGACGGGTGAAGATGGCGTAATGGCTGGCACCATCGATCTTCGCCGATTCGATCAGAGACGACGGCAGAGAGCCCATGTAGTTGCGCAGCAAGTACACCGCCAGCGGCAGCCCGAACCCGGCGTGGGCCAGCCAAACCCCGGGGAATGACCCGTTGATCTCGAGATCGGTGTAGATCCGGAATATGGGGATCAACGTCATCTGAAGTGGGACCACCATGAGCCCGACGATGCTCACGAAGATCAGGTTCCGAGCCGGGAACTCCATCCAGGCGAAGGCATAGGCGGCAAAGGCGGCGACGGTGATCGGGATCACGACCGAAGGGATGGTGACCGCCAGTGAGTTGGCGAACGCGTTGCCGAAACCTTCGTCCAACACCGTGGAGTAGTTCTGGAGAGTCCATGTCGCGGAGTCGAACAAGTCTCCGAAGATGGTCCACCACCCGGACGCCCGGATGCTTCTCGGCTCCCGGAACGAGTTGATGAGGAGCCCCACCGATGGGATCGACCAGATCGCGGCCAGAAGCGTCACGACGACATAGGTGGGGATGCGCGAGGGAGCGCGGCCCTGCCCTGCCGGTGTGGCCGCGGGTGCGGGGGTGACCGGGGCCTCGGTAACGGCGGTCATCGGGTTGCCTCCTGTTCCCTGAAGCGCTTCACATTGATGGCGAGGATCGGGATCACGGCGATAAAGAGGACGACAGCCAGCGCTGCTCCCACCCCGAAGTTCCGGTTCGTGAAGAACTCGGTCACCATCTGCTGGGCGACCACGGGTGTCCCATCTCTTCCTCCAGTCATGACGAACACGATGTCGAACACCTTCCACGTCATGATGAGGACGGTGGTCCAGACGACCACGATCGTCGAAGCAATCGAAGGGATCACGATCTTCCGGAACACGTTCCACTCATTGGCGCCGTCGATGCGCGCCGCCTCGATCAGGTCGTCAGGCACCGACTTGATGGCCGACGACAGGATCACCATGGAGAACCCGGTCTGGAGCCAGATCAGGATCACCATGAGGAACACGGTGTTCCACGGTGTGTTGGCCAGCCATTCGACAGGGTCGTTCCCCAAACCCACCCATATCCCATTGAGCAAGCCGATCTGATCGCCGAAGCCGGCCGAGCGGAAGCTGTAGATAAAGGTCCAGACGACCGATGCCCCCACGAAGGAGATGGCCATCGGCAGGAAGATCAGCGACTTGGCCACCGCCTCCGAGCGTCGCCCGAGCTTGTCGGCGAGTGTGGCGAAGGCGAGACCGACGACGAGGCAAACCACCGGTACCACCAGGGCCCACAGCACACTGTTCCGGATCGAGACGAGGTATTGGCTCTCGGTGAACACCCGCTGATAGTTGGTCAGCCCGACGAACGCCTCACCGTCCGAGTCCTGGAAGCTGGTGATGAAGGTTGTGACCGCCGGATAGACCAGATAGAACGCCAGCAGCATCATGGCCGGCCCGGCGAATGCGAAGGGGCGCACGGCTGCGGCCGCCCGATCCGGCATCAGGCTCACCGTCCGGTCCATGCCCCAGTACAGAAGCCACACCCCTCCCACACCGACGAGCACCGCTGCCGCCACCTGCAACGCCTTGTTTGTCCCGGGGTCCTGTAAGAACTCGAAGGTGACGAAGAAGAGAAACAGAACGAGGGGGATGATCAGTGCGCTGATGAGGCGGAGCACCCAGATCCCCAACGAGTTCTCTGTTGCGCCTGGCTCGCTGATGGGCTGTTGCGGCTTCTCGTCGGTTGGCGTCAGCAGGGGTGTTGCCATCGCTCCTCCTTCAGTGGTCCGGTCGGCCGAGGACTCTACGCAATGAATCGCGACGATGCTGGATCAAACGCGACGGAGGGGCGGTCGCAACGCCGCCCCTCCGTGCTTGCTTGTCGTGTCGGCTCTAACCGGGCCAGCTCGCCTCGACTGCGTCCACCACCTCTTGGGTGGAAGCCCCGCGCGCCCAGCTGACAATCCCATCCCAGAACGACCGTTGACCCACCTCGGGTGGCATCAGGTCGGAGGCGTCGAACACGAAGGTGTTGGCCTCCAGCGCGGCGGTGATCGACTCGGCAAAGGCGATCGCCGCGTCCGACTCATAACAGGTGGGATCGACGTCCTTGTGCCCGGGCAGCCGCTCCACACCGGCCACCCCGTGGCCACCGTATGGGGCAACGCCGCCGCCGGAGGCCGAAGCCAGGGTGCACTGCCAGTCGGGGCTGATCCAGTCGGACACCGCGGCCACCACTTCGGGTGAGCCGTCGAAGACGATCATGGTGTCACCGCCACCCATCGCACCGGTGTTCCCATCGATGGTCGGGAAGGGGAAGACGCCGATCTCAGACTCCTCACCGGCTTCATAGTCGGGCTGGTCGGCGAAGACGTTGGCGATGAAGGAGCCCTGCTTCAACATGGCGCAACCGGGTGGGTCCTGGAAGAGCGGTCCCGGCGAGTCATTGAAGTTGACCCCGGGGACACTGTCGGCGCCGCCGAGCGCAAACCCCTCACCGAAGAAGAGCTCCCCGAAGGTATCAAACGCCTCGATGACTTGCGGGTCGTTGAAGGGGATCTCATGCTCATACCATTGGGCATACGCCTCTGACCCATGGAGACGGACGAAGATGTCCTCGATCCAGTCGGTGCCGGGCCAGCCGGTGGCGTCACCACTCTCGAAGCCGAAGCACCAAGGGGTGACTCCATCGGTGACCATCTGCTGGGAAAGCGTGATCAGGTCCTCGTAGGTCTCCGGTATCGCATACCCGTTGTCTTCGAATGTGGGCATGTGATAGAAGATGATCGACTTGAAGTTGGGGAACCAAGGGACCCCATAGTGGTTGCCGTCGGCACACAAGCCGAGATTCATCCAGTATTGAGAGTGATTGGCTTCCATCTCGGCGATGTCGAAGCCCATGTCCTCGAGGGACACGAGATCACCATCGTCGGCGAAGTCGCAGATCGATGCAGGCTGTGGCGTGAACGCCAGGGCCGGCGGGTCACCACCATCCACTGCGATCCTGAGCTCTTGCTCGAACCCGTCCGAGCCACGGTAGGTGATGCTCGCCCCGCAGGTCTCGTTGTAGACGTCGATGAAGCCCTGGAGGGCCTCACCTTCAACTCCGGTCGGCGCACCGAAGAGGTTGAAAGACGCGCCTGCGGAATCACAATCGATCGGCTCGCCTCCTCCGCCCGTGGTCGTCGTATCGCCACCCTCGTCCCCGCCGCAAGCTGCGGCGATCATGGCCAGAACGACCAGCAGCGCAAAAAGCCATCGGTGTCGTTTCATATTTCGTTCAACCTCCTAGGGGCTCAGTAGTGAGAAAACCCACAGCAGCCGACTCTACACACACCGGTGCGGACGTTGCCAGGAGAAAGGAAGCGGCGTTTCTAGAGTCCAACCATGCCGACTCGAGAACAGGGTGGTGGGCCATGGTGGCGGGAAGCTGTCATCTACCAGATCTACCCGCTCAGCTACTCCGACAGCAACGATGACGGCTTTGGCGACCTGCCCGGCGTCACCTCCCGGCTCGACTACCTGGCCGACGTGCTCGGTGTCGATGCCATCTGGCTCTCACCGTTTTACCGGAGCCCGATGAGGGATTGGGGTTATGACGTCTCCGATCACACTGCTGTCGACCCGTTGTTCGGGACTCTCGAAGATGCCAGGGCTCTCATCGATGCCGCACACGAGCGTGGCCTCAGGGTCATCGTCGACTATGTGATCAACCACACCTCCGACGAGCACGAGTGGTTCAAGGCTTCCAGGTCATCGAAGGATGACCCGAAGCGAGACTGGTATGTGTGGCGTGACGGCCGTAGGGATGGACCGCCCAACAACTGGGTCAGCGTGTTCAGCGGGCCCGCCTGGTCCTATGACGAGACGACCGGTCAGTGGTATCGCCACACGTTCCTCTCCAGCCAGCCCGACCTCAATTGGAGGAACCCGGAGGTGGTCGAAGCGATGATGGAGGTCGTCCGCTTCTGGCTCGACATGGGGGTCGACGGCTTTCGAGTCGATGCCGCCCATCAGATGATGAAGGACGAGAGGGAACGTGACAACCCTCCGGCACCATCGGACTACCCGCGCCCATGGAAGGACATGGGTGAATACGACCATTTCATCCACCTGTACGATTTCGGCCAGCCCGACGTCCATGCGGTCCACCGCGAGCTCCGCCGGGTGGTCGACTCATATAGCCGGGATGCCCTGATCGTTGGTGAGATGCACATCTTTGATTTGCCGGAGTGGGCGTCCTACTACGGGGAAGACCTCGATCAGCTGAGCATGCCCTTCAACTTCCATCTCATGGCCTCACACTGGGACGTCCCGTCGCTGAGGGCCACGATCGAGTCGGTGCTGTGGAACGTCCCCGTCGGGGCCTGGACCAACTGGACCCTGGGGAATCACGATGAGATGCGGCTGGCAAGCCGTCTGCCCAAGAGTCATGATCGGCTCGCCGCAGTCCTCTTGCTCACGCTGCGGGGGACGCCGTTCATGTATTACGGCGACGAGTTGGGCATGCTCGAGACCGAGACCGAGATCGAGATCGGAGGGCACAGAGACCCCTGGGGAGCAAGTGCTGGCTGGTTGAGCCGTGACGGCGCCCGCACGCCAATGCACTGGACGCCAGGGCCCAACGCCGGGTTCACCGCCCCGGCCGTCAGGCCGTGGCTCCCGCTCGGCTCCGACCGCGCGACGGTCAATGTGGAGAGCCAGATGGGTGAAGAGGGCTCGATGCTCAACATGTATCGGAGACTGTTGAAGCTGAGGAGGGAGTCATCGGCGTTGAGACGAGGATCATTCTTGAGCCACCCGTCATCGACCGAAGACGTCTTCACCTACCGCCGGGAGTCGGACCACGAGACGATGACGGTGATCCTCAACTTCAGCGGCGAGCCGCGTTCGGCATCGGTCGGAGCCGGGAGAGTCGTCTTCTCGACCACCGGCCCCCACCGGGACGAATGGGTCAGAAACGGCGTCGAGCTGGGCCCCAACGAGGGGTTGATCCTCGCCCACGCCTGATCGGCCCGCCCGCGTCCTCACTCTTCCACTATCTTCATGGGCACCCCGAGGAAGGAAGGGCACGCGTGGCACAGATCACAATGGAGGACCTGGGCAAGATATACCCAGACGGCACCCGAGCCGTAGGTGATGTCGATCTCACCATCGACGATGGCGAGTTCCTGGTCCTTGTGGGACCCTCCGGTTGCGGCAAGTCGACCGTTCTACGGATGATCGCCGGGTTGGAGGACATCACCGAGGGTGTGATGAGGATCGGCGACCGTGTCGTCAACGACGTCCCGCCCAAAGACCGGGACATCGCGATGGTCTTTCAGAACTACGCCCTCTATCCCCACATGTCGGTCTATGACAACATGGCCTTTGGCCTCAAGCTGCGCAAGTTCGAGAAGGACGAGATCACGAGACGAGTCGGAGAGGCAGCCGAGATCCTCGAGATCACCGACTTCCTGGACAGAAAGCCGGCCGCCCTTTCCGGCGGGCAGCGACAGCGCGTGGCCATGGGGCGAGCAATCGTCCGCGAGCCTGCAGCCTTCCTCATGGACGAGCCGCTCTCCAACCTCGACGCCAAGCTGAGGGTCCAGATGCGTGCCGAGCTAGAGAGACTTCACAGCAGGCTCGAGACGACGACCGTATACGTGACGCATGATCAGGTGGAGGCGATGACATTGGGAGACCGAGTGGCCGTGCTCAGGCCCGTGTCCGTCAGCCGCCCGTACAACCTCCAGCAGGTCGGGCCGCCCGCCGAGCTGTTCAACAGCCCGGACAACCTCTTCGTCGCCGGCTTCATCGGTAGCCCCGGCATGAACCTGACCTACGGTCATCTCGAGGGCAGCGGCACCGATGTGTACGCCGTCTTGCCAAACAGCCGACTCCGGGTGCACCCCACCGCGCTCGCCCGGCACCGGGGCCTCGAGAATCACATGAACAAGGAGCTCGTCATCGGGATGCGCCCCAGCGACCTCGAGGGCGCCGCGGTGGCCGGGCCCGACCCGAATCGCACCATGCGGGCGAACGTCGAGGTGACCGAGATGCTCGGGGCCGACACCTACATCCACTTCACGGTGGACCGGGCGCCGGTGATCACGCCCGATATCGAAGAGCTGCTTGCAGATTCCGGGCGTGACGCCTCGTCGCTGGGCGACAACACCAACTTCATCGCAAGGGTGAGCCCGGATGTGCACGTCGCACAGGGCAACACGATCGATCTGGTGGTGGACACCGCCAAGCTCCATTTCTTCGATCCGGCGACGGGAAGCCGCATCGGGGCCGAGCAGGCGGTCGCGGCCGCCGTGTGAATCGAGAGTTCGCCTGGGGTGTGGCCACCTCGGCGTACCAGATCGAGGGTGGGCGCTACGCAGGTGGAAAAGGCGACTCGATCTGGGATCGGTTCAGCGACCTGGGGAGGCTTGCCGACCCGGGTGATATCGCGTGCGATCACTATCACCGCTGGGAGGAGGACCTGGACCTGCTCGCCGCCCTCGGTGTGACCACCTACCGGTTCTCGACCGCGTGGGCACGGGTCATCCCCGACGGCGACGGTGAGGTGAACCGGCCAGGGCTTAGCTTCTATGCGGATCTCCTGGCCGGGATGGTGGAACGCGGCATCGAGCCATGCCTGACCCTCTACCACTGGGACCTGCCCCAGGCGCTCCAGGACAAGGGGGGATGGGGCTCACGCGACACCATCGACGCGTTCGCCCGCTACGCCGGGATCATGGCGGAGAGCCTCGGTGACATGGTCGGGACGTGGATCACACACAACGAGCCCTGGGTGTCGGCTCTTCTCGGGCATCTCGAAGGGGTTTTCGCCCCCGGGCTGACCGACTGGACGACAGCGCTCACCGCCGGGCATCACATGCTGGTCTCTCATGGTCGGGCAACGCGCGCCATTCGTGAGGCCCTCCCTGGCGCCAGCATCGGCCTGGCCCTCGACTGCAGGCCGTCGACTCCCGCCGACGCAGCGTCCACGGAGGCAAACCGGCACTTCGACGGGTTCAGGAACCGATGGTTCTTCGATCCTGTCTTCGGGCTGGGATATCCCCAGGACATGGTGGCCGCCTACGAGTCGAGGGGTCGATTGCCCAAGGGGCTGGCCGGGATGGTCATGCCGGGCGACCTCGAGGAGATCGCCGCACCGATCGATTTCCTCGGGGTGAACTACTACACCAAGATCCGGGTGGCATCGGGGGCGGAGGAGAGAGATGACCCGGAGGGCCCTTCGGGGCCGGGCCCGCCTCCCGGCTACACCGAGATGGGGTGGCGGATCGACCCGGCGGGGTTGGGCGAGTTCATCGGGCGTGTCAACGACGACTATTCCCCGGCATCGATCGTGATCACCGAGAACGGAGCCTCCTACTCCGACGCCCCCGGGCCCGACGGCCTGATTCACGACACGCGGCGCATCGAGTACCTCGAAGGCCACATCGCCGAGGTGGCTCGGTGTCGTCGCGATGGCATCCCCGTGGACGGGTACTTCGTGTGGAGCCTCATGGACAATCTGGAGTGGGTCCAAGGCTTCTCCCAGCGATTCGGCCTGGTCTGGGTGGACCACGCAACCCAGGAGCGCATCCCCAAGGACAGCTACTACTGGTACCGCGATTCGATTGCGACACACCACTAGGGTTGCAGCGGGCCCTCCTCCGCCCACGTCACCGTCTCAGGGTCCGCCAGCTCCACACCTTTGTACACAGGTGCTCGAAGATGCTCGTCGAGTGTCCATTCCTTGTACTCGACATTCACCACGATGGCCGGTTCGACCCATATCGGCTTCCCGGGGACGATCACATCATCGATGAAGGGCGACGTCTCGCGTTCGATCTGGGTCAGGGCCGCGTGAAATGCCCCCAGCGTGGAGTCGGTGAACCCCGACCCGACCGCGGCTATCCAGCGCAACCCCTCCGGGACGTAGAGACCGACGAGGATGGAGCCGAACGTCCGTGACCGCCCACCCTCCCCGGGCATGTAGCCGCCGACCACGGCGCGGAGCCTGTGCCGAACCGAGATCTTCCGCCAGTCCTCGGACCGTCTCCCCGGCTGATATCGGGAGCCGAGACGTTTGGCGACGATCCCCTCGATCCCCTGTTCTCGGACCGCCGTGAATAGAGACGTCCCGGCGCCAGGTGTCGGATCGGGGACGATGATCGGTGGTTCCAGGCAGAGCGAGGACAACAGCCCCCGCCGCTCCTCATACGGGAGGTCGATGACCTCAGCTCCATGGAACAGGACGTCGAAGACAACGAGGTTGACACCCACCCTCGCTCCCGTGCCGGCGCCCCCGAACCCGGTACGGCGTTGAAGCAAGGAGAAGGAGGGACGCCCCTCATCGTCGAAGGCGACTATCTCGCCGTCAACCACCACTCCGTCGGGGATCTCCAGGGAGCCGATCTCAGGGAACGGCCCTGCCAGATCGAGACCGCGGCGCGAGCGGGCGCGGACCACGCCGTCGGCCGCTCCCACGATCGCCCGATAGCCGTCCCATTTGACCTCGAACCACCAGCCATCGTCGTCGAATGGATCACGCCATTTCGTGGCGAGCATCGGCTCGAACTCGGGCAGCCTCACCCGCCGGCCAGTTCCTCCCTGACCAGACGGTTGACCAGGCCGCCATCGAGATCCTTGCCCTTACGTCTCATCAGGAGGCCGGTGACACGGCCGGCCGCCTTGTCGTCGCCGGCGACACCCAGCTCCGTGATGGCTTCCCTCACCAGACGCCGGGTCTCTTCCTCCCCGAGCCTCTTTGGCAGCCATTTCGACAGGTATTCGACCTCGAAGGCGAGCTTGGCGGCCATCTCGGCCCCCTTCGCGCCGTATCCCGCGTACTCGGCCCTCGACTTGTCCATCTTCTTGACATACCCGCTGATCACCCTCTGAAAGAAGGCGTCGTCGACCTCGCCGGTGAAGTCGGGTTGGGTCCGTGCGGTGGCCGCCTCGGTCTGGATCTGGCGGATCACATCGCGACGTCGCCCGTCCTTGGCCTTCATGGCGTCTCTCAGCTCGGCGGCGAGCTGATCTTGAATGGTCACGGCAGGCTCCGCATCGTCGTCGTCAGCAGTCCCGGGTCATCGGTAATGATGCCCGCCACCCCGAGCCCGACCAACTCCGCGGCCCGACTCGGGTCATTGACCGTCCACGGGAACACTGCGAGCTCGGAGCCCACGGCCTCCGTGACGAGGGCTTGGTCGGGAACAAGGGCGACATGGCCGACCTCCAAGCAATGCCTGACTGCCTCCCCGAATGCAACGGGGGCTGCGATGGCGACACCGGTGGCGACATCGGGGAACACCCGGTGCACCAACGCCAGGGTCTCCCAGTTGAAACCGGTGACGACATCATGCGATCTGGATCGTTCGGCGGTCTCCAGGGCAAGCCGGTGGTCGGGCTCGTAGCCCGGGTCCCCCGGCCAGTTCTTGACCTCGAGTTGAAAGCCGACGCCCGGCAAAGCGGCCAGCGCCTCGTCGAGAAGGGCCGGGTGATGACCACCGCCGAGATCCAACTCGGCGAGCACCGACCAGGGGGTCGCCGCGACCACATGACCGCCTAGAGAGGGCTCATGAGACAGCACGAGCTTGCCGTCACCCGACCGACGCACGTCGACCTCGACCCGGTCGGTGACCGTTGCCGCGGCCAGCAAACCACTGAGAGTGTTGTCCGGATAACGGCTCGGCCACCCACGGTGACCGATGACCGCAACATGTCTGGTCACGGGCAATAATCCAAGAATACTCGTTTACAAGCGGGGGATTCGACGGTACATTTCGGCACGGAATCCTCCCTAGCACCTCCGGGCTGGTCCCGTGACCGTGCTCTTGTGAAAAAGATCACAAATTTAAGGAACAAATGACCCTCACCACCATCACCACTGATTGGCGCGACCTGGCCTCGTGCCGTGACTCGGAGCCAACGCTCTTCTTCCCGGTAGGGACCACCGGCCCGGCCATAGAGCAGATCGACGCCGCCATAGCCATCTGCAACACCTGCGTGGTTCGCGAAGACTGCCTCGAGTACGCGCTTGAGACCAATCAGGAGTCCGGCGTCTGGGGTGGCTATGCCGAGGACGACCGTCGTCGTCTTCGCAAACGTTGGCTCGCCGAGCGCCGTCGCCGCGCCGTTTGACCCGCGGCGTGAACAGGTGAGCCAGGCTCGAACCCACTAGTGGTGTGTCACTAGATGGCCGGGG
>Ga0326597_10013081_pt1 | contig 10915 bp, 7 predicted proteins | sample RVTome_12_FD_203789 | JGI IMG/M metagenome (GOLD analysis project Ga0326597, IMG submission 203789) | Soil microbial communities from uranium-contaminated site in the Upper Colorado River Basin, Wyoming, United States - RVT100D185 | ecosystem: Environmental > Terrestrial > Soil > Contaminated >... | reverse complement strand
GGACGGGGAAGGAGCTGGTCTCCCGGGCGCTCCACCGGCGGGGGAAGCGGAAGGACGGCCCATTCGTCGCGATCAACTGTTCCGCCATCCCGGAAACCCTCTTCGAGGCCGAGCTCTTCGGGTACGAGAAGGGGGCGTTCACCGGGGCCGACCGCCGAAGGGCGGGAAAGATCGAGCAGGCCGGCGGGGGGACCCTTTTCCTGGACGAGGTCGCCGAGGTTCCCGTTCCCGCCCAGGCGAAGCTCCTCCGGGTCCTTGAAGAGCGTTCCTTCACGAGGCTCGGCGGGAGCGAAACCGTCCACGTCGATCTGCGGGTCATTTCCGCGACGAACCGGCGGGACATGAAGGCGCTGGTCGACGAGGGGCGATTCCGGGCGGACCTCTTCTATCGCCTGAACGTCTTCGAGATCCTGCTTCCGCCGCTGCGGGAGCGGCGGGAGGACATCCCCCTCCTCGTCGACCACTTCATCGGGAAACTCGGAGGCGAGCTGCGGGTATCGGAGAAGGCATTGGCGCTGCTGATGGACCACCCGTTCCCCGGGAACGTCCGCGAGTTGTGGAACGTGATGGAACGGGCCTCCATCCTTTGCAAGGGAGAGACGATCGGACCGGAGCACATTCCCGCGAGTATCGCAGGCTTCCGGACATCGCCCGCCGCCATCCCGCTTCCGGAGGAGATCCTTCCCCTGAAGGAGGCGGTTCGCCGGTTCGAGGCGGCGTATATCGAAAAGGCGTTGCAGGCGGCCGGAGGCAGCAAGACCCTCGCCTCCGGTCTCCTGCAGATCGGGCGGAAAGCGCTGTGGGAAAGAATGAAGAAGTAGCGCGCGCCGTTTCGTGATGGGAACATCCCGGCCGGATGTTTCGAAATAGAAACGCTTAACGAGGCCCGGTTTCCCCCTCGAAAAAAGCATCCCGAGTCAGCCCTTCAAAACATATTGATATTAAAAGAATAACTTACTCCCTCCCCTTCTTGATGGCAATGGTATGCAAATTGCTAAACATCCCTAGTTGCCAGCGTATTGAATCCAACAAGACGAAAGGGGCGGGGGGAAAAATGAAAAACAGCAGGATAGCATTCATTACAGCGGCTCTCATCGTGGCAGCGATGGCCATCGGAGGGTGCGGAGGGGACAGCGGAGGGGGCGGAGGAAGCGCCGTTCCGGCAACGACATTCCTCGTGGAGGACACCTCCGGTGCCGCGGTGTCCGGTGCGACCGTGTACGCGATCCCCGCGGCGGACGTCGCTGAAATCGCCACGGTGCCCCTCACATTGACGGCAGGGAATTACGCCGCCGGGGCACTTGCGGCGGACGAGCCATTGGAGGACCTGATCAACGGCAACTACACGCCCGCGGGCGGGGGCGTCGGAACGTACAATAGCGGCGTGACGGACGCCGCCGGCAAAGCGGCCATCTCAGGCCTCGCGACCGGCGCGTCGGACATGTACTTCATTTACGTGAAACCGGCGGACAATAACGCAACCGTGCTGCCCGGCGGAAGCCTCTGCCGTACGGCGGTGTCCGGTGCATCGCTGGACCAGAAGGAAACGGCGGTCAAGGTTTCCACCAATCCGTCGTCGTCGGCGACCTTCGTGGGAACGACCGCTTGCCTTGGCTGCCATCCATCGTACGCGACGGAGAAGCAGATCCTGCACAAGCTCGGTATCATGGTGCCGGGCTCTCCGAGCGGTCTTCAGGATCTGGCCCAGTTCGGACCGGCCGACGGCGTGTACAACTACGGCGCGGGGCTGGCGAAGTTCACCGCCGGAGACAATACATCCGGTGGAACGACCGTCTACTTCTCCGATTTCGACGCGACGCGGAAGTTCGACAAGTTCAAAACAACGGAAAGCGCACCCGCCGGGACCGTGTATGCGACGGTGCGCGTTTATCAGGATGCGGCCGACAACACCTACAAAATGCAGTTCACGAACGTCGCCAACCCGTCGGACAACAACAGCGGCATGATCCATGGAGTGGCCCTGAACTACGGCGGCGGCCTCTATAAACAGAGGTACATGACCACGCTTGCCGGCAAAGAGAGCATCTACATGCTTCCGCTGCAGTTCAATGCCGCCGGGAGCGACAGCTCCGCCGACCGCACGAAGAAGGTGTGGCGCGATTATCACCTCGACTGGTGGTGGAACACGGCCGACAACACGTTCAAAACCGCACCCGCGGCGGCGAACAGTTTCGACTTCCAGTGCGCACCTTGCCACTACACCGGCTACAGCGTCACCCAGAACGCAGGCGGCGAATTCGTGGCCTCGGGCGTCCCGGATGACGGCGGGGAAGTGCATCCGGTGACGGGTACGAACCAGGAACTGAACATCGGGTGCGAGTCCTGCCACGGACCCGGGTCCGAACATGTGGCGGCCTCCGGGAACGGCAAATTCATCGTCTCCCCCGGACTTATCACCTCCGAACGGTCGAACATGATCTGCGGCCAGTGCCACAGCCGTCCCCAGGGCAACGATTCCTACGGGATCCACAAGGATTCCCCACTCGACAACACGAACAAGATGATGGTCGCCGGAACAAGCAGAGCCGCTTTCCTGGCCGGCAATACCAGCCGTCACGACGCCACGACCACCGATCTCTGGGGTGACGGCAAGCACTCGAAGTCGCACCATCAGCAGTACACCGATTTCATCCAGTCGCCAAAGTACCGGAACGGATCGAGTCTCTTGACCTGTTATTCCTGCCACGATCCGCACGGTCCGGGGACCGACCGGCACCAGCTCTCCGGCACGACCGACAGCAGCCTGTGCCAAACCTGCCACACGACCGTGACCGATGTCGTTGCGCACATGACGGCGAAAACCGGTGCCTCGATGGGCGTAGGCACCAAGTGCATCCAGTGCCACAATCCGAAGACGGCGACCAGCGGGGCGGGCAGCAACCCGACGACTCCCGCCATCGGCGGCACATCGGCGACCAAATATTACCAGGGCGACATCAGTTCTCACCTGTTCGACGTGCCCCGGAAAACCGCGACATCGTCGACGAATCCCATGCCCGTTCCGTACACCAACAACTGCGGTGTTTGCCACAACTACGGCAGCCTGTAGCCGATCGGCGGCGGATACCGCTCGATGATCCACCGGCCCCCGGGAGCGGAAGCTCCCGGGGGCCTCGATTTGGCGATCCCATCGGGGGATTACCCGCGAGCTTTCCTGATACTATCGAGATAACCGTTTCCTTTCCGCCGGGCAAAGACGGGCCGTGTTCCTCGATGCGAAGGGGTGTCATGAAGAAATCGTTGCTTGCGTTGTCTCTCTGCGCAGCCCTCGCGATCGGATGCGGCAAGCCGGAAACGCCGGCTCCGCGGCACCCCCCTCCGGAGAAGACGCTCCTCATCGGGCTGACCCCCGAGCACAACATCTTCAAGCAGGTCCGGCGGTACGAACCGCTCGCCGACTACCTTTCGAAAAAAACCGGCGTCCGGGTGAAGCTGGTGGTTCTCACGTACCGCGGGAACCTCATCGACAACTTTCGATCCCTGAGACTCGACGGTGCGTTTTTCGGGAGTTTCGGCTATGTGCTGGCGCACGCGAAACTCGGCGTCGTGGCGCTCGCCCGGCCGGAGTACCCCGACGGGAACTCCTCGTACCATGGGGTCCTCTTCGCCCGGAAGGACAGCGGAATCCGTACGGTCCGGCAGATGAAAGGGAAGCGGCTCGCCCTGGTGGCCCGGGCGACCACCGCCGGGTACCTGTTCCCGGCGGTCTTCCTGAAAAGGGCCGGGGTCCCGAACCCCGAAACCTTTTTCCGGGAGGTCTACTACGCGGGGGCGCACGAAGGGACGATCGACGACGTCCTCGACGGGAAGGCGGACGTCGGCGTGTCGAAAAACACCACCTACGACCGGTTCGCCGCGGAGAATCCCCGGATCGGCCGGGAGCTGGCGATCCTCGGGACGTCGGACGACGTGCCGGAAAACGCCCTGGCGCTCCGGAAAGCCATCGAGGATTCCGTGAAGGGGAAGCTTGTTGACGCGCTGATCGCGATGCACGCCGATCCGGAAGGCGCGAAGGTGCTGAAGGCCTTTGGGGCGCGCCGGTTCATCGGGACGACCGATGCCGACTACATGCCCGTAATGAAGTACACGAGGGAACTCGGGATCGACCTCGCTGGCTTCAAATTCCCGGCCGAGGAATGAAGAAAAAGATCCTCGTCGGGTTGGGAATCCTGTCGCTTCTCTTCATTCTGATCGGCGCCTACATCATCCTCACCGTCGAGAGGGCGACCTCGAGGCTCGACCATCTGGTCAAGCTCCATCAGGTCGAGATCCTTCGGGAGCATCTGTTGCTTCAGATCAAAAGAGTGCAGTCCGACCTTGCATGGAGCGGCACCCGGTACGCCACCGGGGTCGACACCATCGTGTCGCACGGCATACAGATGGAAAAGGGGATCGACCGCTGCTTCCAGTGCCATCATTCGCCGCAGGTAACGGAAGATTTGGTCGACCTGAGGAGTCAAACGGAGAAGTACGAGGACTTCCTGAGCCATGTCCTGACGCTCGACGCGAACCGCGTCCGGCGGGAAGCGGAGAAGGACGAGGCGATCCGGAGGGGGCAGGAGCTGATCGCCCAGGTCAACGGCATCATCGCCCTGACGAGCAGGAACCTCGAGTCGAACACCAAGGCGGTGTTCGGCCAGATCGCGATCACCAAGACCATGCTCTTCTTCCTCATCGCCATTGGCCCCCTTATCCTGATGACCCTCGGTTTTCTCTTCATCCGGGCGCTGACCCGCCCGGTGAACACCCTCCTGACCGCCACGCGGCGATTGAAAGGCGGCGCGCTGGACTATCGGGTCGAGGGGCTGAAGGACGAATTCGGGGAGCTGGCGACCTCCTTCAACGAGATGGCGGGCGCGCTCAAGGAGCAGATGCAGAAGATGCGGCGCACGGAGCAGATGGTGGTCGTGGGAGAGCTTGCGGCGGGGCTAGGACACGAGGTCAAGAACCCGCTGGCGGGGATCAAGGCGGCGGTGAACCTGCTCTCGGAGGAATTGACCCTGAACAAGGAGGACCGGGACCTGTTCTCCCGGATCGTGGAGCAGGTGGGAAGGCTCGAAGCCCTGATGAAGGGCTTCCTGAACTTCGCCAAGCCTCCCAAGCCACAGTGGGAAAGGGTGGACATCAACGGAGTGCTCGAAAAGACCATCGATTTCTATCTGGGTTCGCACCGAGCCCCCTCCCAGGCGTCCGGTCCCATCGACATCCGGAAGAGCCTGGGGGACGGCCTGCCCCGGACGATGGCCGACCCCGTTCAGTTGCAGCAGGTGTTCCTGAACCTGTTCCTGAACGCGGCGGACGCGATGCCGGACGGTGGGACCCTGGAGGTGAGGACCCTGTACGATGCGCCGGCGGATTCGATCCGGATCGATATCAGGGACACGGGCACGGGGATCGATCCGGAGATCCTGGGGAGGATCTTCAGCCCCTTCCTGACGACCAAATCGAAAGGCACCGGTCTCGGCCTTGCGATCTGCAAGCAGATGATCGAGCAGCACGGGGGATCCATCGGTGCGGAGAACGATCCCGCGGGAGGCGCCCTCTTCCGCATCGTCCTCCCCGTCAAGAGAAGAGAGGAGGAGGTGAAGGCGGCATGGTAGCGAAGGGAAAGGTGTTGCTCATCGACGACGACGCCCTGATCCTCGCCACGCTCACGCGGTCGTTGAAGAAGCAGGGATACGAGGTCCTCGCCGACCCGAAAGGCCAGGACGTCCCGGCCCTGGCCAATACCTTCCAGCCCGACGTCGTCCTGCTGGATATAAGGCTCCCCGGCAAAAGCGGGATCGAGATCCTGAAGGAGATCACGGAGAGCCGGATCGACACGAAGGTGATCATGCTGACCTCCGACGACACCGCCGAGACGGCGATCAAGGCCATGAAGCTGGGCGCCGTGGACTACCTGACCAAGCCCTTCAATCTCGAAGAGGTCGATCTCGTCGTCCACAAGGCGATCGAAAAGGATCGGCTCGAGCGGGAGGTCCAATGGCTCCGGCTCGCCAGCTCCGATTTTTCCGACAACCATTTCATCGGGAACGCGAGCGCGATACGGGAGATCAGGGAGAAGGCCGAAAAAATGGCGGCCGCCAAGGTTTCCACGCTGCTCATCACCGGGGAGAGCGGCACGGGGAAGGAGGTTCTCGCCCGACATATCCATCGGCTCCTGCATGGAGAGGAGGGATCGCGGTGCGCGCCGTTCCTCCCGATCAATTGCACCGCCCTGCCGGAGTCCCTCCTCGAGAGCGAGCTCTTCGGATATGAAAAGGGAGCATTCACCGATGCGAAAGCGGAGAAAAAAGGGGTGTTCGAGCTGGCGAACAAGGGATCGATCCTGCTCGACGAGATCGGCGACATGAAGCAGAACCTCCAGAACAAGCTGTTGCGGATCGTCGAGAGAAAGGCGGTCCGGCGCATCGGCGGAGGAGTGGAGATACCGGTCGACGTCACGGTCATGGCGACGACGAACCGGGACCTGTCCCGGGCGATCGAATCGGGGGAGTTCCGGATGGACCTCTATTACCGCCTGAATGCTTTCTCCATCCACCTCCCCCCGTTGAGGGAGAGAAAAGAGGATATCCCCGTGCTTGCCGGGCATTTCCTTTCCTGGTTCTGCAGGCGGTACAACAATTTCGCCTTGAAGGGGTTTTCCAGGGAAGCCGAGCAGATGATGTCGTCCTATCGTTGGCCCGGAAACGTGAGGGAGCTGAGAAACGTGATCGAAAGGTTCGTCGTGCTGGAACAATCCGGGATGATCGGTCCCGAGCAGTTGCCGAAAGAGATGATTCAGCCCCCGGCATCCGATGGAGGCGGCCCGAGCGGGCGATTCCGGTTGCCCGAGTCGGGAATATCCCTCGACGACGTTGAGAAAGACTTCATCGTCCAGGCGCTGGAGCGGGGAAAACAGAACAAGGCCGTCGCCGCGAAGCTCCTGAACATCACGTATCAGTCCCTTCGATACCAGATCCGGAAATTCGGTCTGGAGTAAGTTCCCTTTCCTCGTTCGGCGGGGGGAGAGCCGGTTTCGGGGGACGGGCCGATTCGACTACTTCCATGACCTCCGAGTTGTCGTACGGTTTCTCCATGAACCTCAGGGCGCCCTCCGCGAGCGCCCGCCGGACGTTGTCCTCCGAACCGTCCGAGCTGAGGATGACGACCTGGGTGTCCGGCGAGATCCTCCGAATTTCCCGCATCAGGTCGAGACCGTTCGCGTCGGGCAGGTGGATGTCCAGGAATACGAGATCGTAAAAGGTCCCGCGGACCGCGGACAGCGCGTTTTCGCCATCCCCCACGGCATGGTGGGCGATGTCCCACATTGCGAGCGTCCGCCCCAGTCCCAGGCACAGGAGCTCGTTGTCGTCCACGATCAGGACCTTCATGGAAATCATGCCGGCATTGACCGCAATCAACGTGCCGCATCGGATATTTCCATACTTTCCGGTCGATCCATTAATTCTTCGTTCATGGGATGACCGCTCTTGTTGAAAACAACTTTTTGATGGTTGTTTTCAACAGGCGAAAGGCGGGAATGACCTGGTCCATTTCAGGAACAAGTATGTAACCTGCGGATTCTTCACATCTTTCACTGGTGAAACATGTCGGCACACCGGATGCATTGTTGAGTGCACGAGTACCGTCGATGGGGTGTATCCGCACTCAACGCAGGACCGGACAAAGGAGGGATCCGATGAAGCGCATGCTTACGTGTTCCGTAATGGTCATCGCATTGGGATTGGCGATGACGCTGACAGGGTGCGGCGAGGGGGATACCGGACCGGCGGGCGCGGCTGGGACACCGGGAACACCGGGCCCTCCGGGGGCGTCCGGTGAAGTCACCAATGCGACCTGCCTCGCCGCGAACTGTCACGGGAATGCGGACTTGGTGAAAACCATCGTAAGGAACGACGCCGGGAAGGAAGGAGTGGTGGAGACCATCCCCCTGTACGTGGACAACACCCTGTTCACCGCCACCGTCCATGGCGACCAGCGTTGCGTGGGGTGCCACAGCGACATCAACGCCGCCGGGGGAGCGCACGGGCCGGTCGTAAAGACGTATGGCGGATGGGCGCGCTTCAGCGCCAAGCAGGCGGTGGAGACGGTCGCCACGAACGAGATCCCCCGGACCAGGAACTACATCACGGCGGCTTCCAGAAGTTGTACGACCTGTCACTCCAACCACGCCGGTTTCGCGAACAGCGCGCACGCGACCATCTACAAGCTGCGGGAGGCGAAGATCGACACCGCCCTCAGGACGGCGGCCCAGGCGGCTTATCCCGGGGATACGATCGGGGCGCTCGGAGAGGACTATACGGTGGGAGACTGCAACCGGTGCCACTCGGCGTGCTCGACGTGCCACTTCAAGTCCACCGTCACGCGCGCGGTGGCCGGGAATCCTCTGGACTTCTGGGACCGTGTCCAGGCCAACGATGATGCAACCACCGATGAAGTCAAGATGACCGAATTCGCGATGGACTGGACGACGAACGTCCGCTCCCACGAATTCCGCAACGGGAGCTATTTCCAGAACGACACGGAAAAGGTGTGCGAGGCGTGCCATACCGGGTACTACAGGCCCGCGAAGGATGCGTACAACTGGGCGAACCCGGCCGTTGACAACACCGTCCTGAAAGTCAAGGCGACCAACGGAAGGCGACATATGCAGGCGTACGAGTTGTCGATCTCCGGAGACAACACGATCCTGACGGGAGGAAACAATACCACGCATGCCGGCTTCTCCTGTGCGGCCTGCCACGGGACGGCCGGGGCGATCTTCGGCGCGGCCGGCAACCTCCACAATCTGCCCGGTTTGCCGTACCTGTGGGATGCGCCGGCGTATCCGCAGGGCGACGTGCACTGCACCGACTGCCACTCGGCCACCCATGCCAACCCGGCCGTTGCCCTTCACCTGGATAATACGGGCACGTCCGTCGCGTGCGTCGGCTGCCACGCCTTCGGCATGGCGAGGGATTTCATGTTCGCGTCCGGCGCCCCGGTGGATAACTCGACCGACGTCTTCCTGGACCCCGAATCGAACCAGGTGCGGCCGGTGATCTACAAGCACGGGATCGCCGAGGCATGGTATCCGCATAACTGGCAGACCCTTAATCCCGGAACCGGGCTTACCGACCCGGCGGGCGACTGCGCCAGGAAGTGCCATTACACGGGGAATCCCGTCGGCGCGTTCGCCCCGTAAATAGACCCGGGCAACCGCGTCCCCCGGCTTTCTTTTCACGACGGGGGTTCGCATGGGATGGGCGGGGGGGGTTCATGTTCTCTCCTTCCTCCTCCGCCTGTTCCTTGCGGAACGGGATGGGTAGCCCATCGACAAGACGGGGGGGAAGTCCTTGCCCTGCGGAAACGTGCGCAGCAAGGACTTCCCCGCCACTGCAACGGGCCCGAGTGAATCGCAACGGGCCCGTTCCTTGTGTTCCCTGTCCTCGCACAGGATAATGGCACTGTTCGGGCGGGGCGGGAAGCCCGCCCGGGGAAGGTGCCATGCCCGGACGCATCCTCTTCATCGACGACGACCCCGCCGGCCGCGAGGTGGCGCTGTTCAACCTCCGGAAGGCCGGGTACAAGGTGACCCCCGCGGAGGACGGGACGCAAGGGCTTTCCGCGTTCGCGGCCTCCCCCTTCGACCTCGTGATCACCGACCTCAAGATGCCGGGCATCCCGGGGATGGAGGTGCTCCGGAAGATCCGAGCCGGGTCGCCCGACGTCCCCGTCCTCGTCATCACCGCCTTCGGGAACGTCGAGACCGCCGTGGCGGCGATGAAGGAGGGGGCGTACGACTTCATCGGGAAGCCGTTCCACCGGGACCAGCTCCTGCTCGCGGTCGGGAAGGCGCTCGACCGCCGCCGGCTGGCCACCGAGGTGCGCGACCTGCGGATCCGCGCCTCCGGTGTGGGGCGGGACGTCGTCTCCGTTTCCACGGCGATGCGGCGGCTGCTCGAGACGGCCGATCGCGTGGCCGCCACCTCCGCGTCGGTCCTCATCACGGGCGAGAGCGGCACCGGGAAGGAGGTCCTCGCCCGGCGGATCCACGTGCGGTCCACCCGGGCCGAGGGGCCGTTCGTGGCGGTCAACTGCGCGGCGATCCCCGCGGAGCTGCTCGAGTCGGAGCTGTTCGGGCACGCCCGCGGCGCCTTCACGGGGGCCGTGCGCGCCCGCGCCGGGCGGTTCCTCCAGGCGTCGGGCGGGACCCTCTTCCTCGACGAGGTGGGCGAGATCCCACTGGCGCTGCAGGGGAAGCTGCTTCGGGCGCTCCAGGAGCGGGTGGTCGACGCGGTGGGAGCCGACGCGCCGGTGCCGGTGGACGTCCGCATCATTGCCGCCACGAACCGGGACCTGCGCGCGCGGATCCGGGACGGCTCCTTCCGGGAGGATCTCTACTACCGGCTGAACGTCGTCGAGCTGACCGTCCCCCCGCTGCGGGAGCACCCGGACGACATCCCCCCGCTGGTCGAGCGCTTCGTCTCCGAATTCGCCGCCGGCCGGGAGATCGCGGTTCCCGAGGCCGTCGTCGAGGCGCTTTCGAGGCGCCCGTGGCCGGGGAACGTGCGGGAGCTGAGGAACGCCTGCGAGCGGATGGTCATCCTGTGCCGCGGGGACGAGGTTTCCCTCGACGACCTCCCGCCCGCGCCGGACGGGCCGGACGCGGGGGGGAGGGAAGACCCCTCCGCGCCGTTCCCGACGCTCCCGGCCGGGGGGCTCTCCCTGGTGGATCTCGAGAAGCGGGTGATCGAGGGCGCGCTGCGGATGAAGGGGGGGAACATCACGCAGGCGGCTTTGTTCCTGCGGATCCCCCGGCACATCCTCGTCTACCGGATCGAGAAGTACGGGCTTCGCCGCGATGCCTGACCGCACGGGGCGCGGCTTCGCGCAAGGGCTGCTGGAGGAC
>Ga0326597_10013080_pt1 | contig 10916 bp, 13 predicted proteins | sample RVTome_12_FD_203789 | JGI IMG/M metagenome (GOLD analysis project Ga0326597, IMG submission 203789) | Soil microbial communities from uranium-contaminated site in the Upper Colorado River Basin, Wyoming, United States - RVT100D185 | ecosystem: Environmental > Terrestrial > Soil > Contaminated >... | reverse complement strand
CAGCGTGAAGCTGAGCATCTTGGGGTGCGCAGCGATAACCACGTGTTTCGCGGGCATGTTCCGCTCCAAGTTCCCGGCCGTCGGCGACTTTTTACATCATGTAGTTTCATGATGCCGCAGGCGCCGGGGCGTTGATGTGGATCAATCGCAAATGGCGCGCTTTGCCGTAATTTTCGAGAAATTCGGAGAGGATGAGCATGAGCGCCGTGGGATTGGAAGGCATCGAGCGGTCCGTCCAGCAGACACATCGCTGGATCAACGAGTTGGACGAAAGACTGGGGTGGAACAACAAGCACCGTAGCTACCGCCTTCTTGGGGTCGTGCTGCAGACATTGCGGGATTGGCTGTCGGTCAACGAAGCCGCCGATCTCGCCGCGCAGCTGCCGAGCCTGCTTCGCGGCGTCTATTACGAGCATTGGCGCCCGGCCCGGACGCCGGTGCGCGACGGCGGATTCAACGGATTCCTCGCGAGCGTGGATCGGGCCTTCCGGAAGGATCCCATCGACGACACCGGGAAGGCCGTCGCGACCGTGTTCCGGCTGTTGTCGGAAAAAGTGACGGGCGGCGAGATCGACGATGTGCGCCAATCGCTGCCGCGCGACATCCGCGCGCTGTGGGCGGCTTGATGTCGGGGAACCTCGCACTGGATGCGTCGGCGCTATCGATTTCGCCGGAGAAGGTCTGCTTCGTCATCGTCAAGGCGCGCGAGTTCGACGCCAAGGACGTCGTGACCGATGTCGGCGATTCCTCGAATGCCACGGACGATGCCATGCTGTCCGTCCTCGAGGACCATTCCGACGATCCGACGGTCGAGGAGCCGACCTCCTTCATCGACTCGCTGGGCGAGGACGAGCAGGTCGATCTTGTTGCGCTCGCCTGGCTCGGGCGCGACGACAACACGCTGGCGGACTGGCCGGATCTGCGAGCACAAGCGTGGCGCGCGCGCAACAAGCGCACCGCGGCCTATCTGCTCGGCATGCCCCTGCTCGGCGACTATCTCGAGGAAGGGCTGACGCAGTTCGGTCGTTCCTGCGCCGATTTCGAGATGGGCCGCCTGTAAGCCGGAACGACCAGGGGAGCGGAGGTCCGTCATGATGTTCGCCGATCGCTCGGACGCGGGCCGGAAGCTCGGGCGGCTGCTGGCGCGGTTTCGGGACACCAAGCCCGTCGTGCTGGCCCTTCCGCGCGGCGGTGTGGAGGTCGCGGTCGAGATCGCCGCAGCGCTCGACGCGGCCCTCGACGTGATCCTGGTGCGCAAGATCGGCGTGCCCGGCCAGCCGGAACTGGCAATGGGCGCTGTCGTCGACGGCGGTTCGCCAACGATCGTCCGCAACGAGGACATCCTGCGCGTCGCCGGGATCGGGGAAACCAGCTTCGATGCGGTCTGCCGCCGCGAGCTCGACGAGATCGAACGGCGGCGGCGCGTCTATGTCGGCGGGCGCAGGCCGACCGATGTCGCCGGCCGGGTCGTGATCGTGGTCGACGACGGAATCGCGACCGGGGCGACCGTCCGCGCGGCCCTGCAGGCCACGCGCCGGCGCGGACCCGCGAAACTGGTTCTGGCGGTTCCGGTCGCCGCGACGGACGCGCTGGAGAGACTGCGCGCCGACACCGACGACGTCGTCTGCCTCGAGGCGAACGACCGGCTCGGCTCCGTCGGCGCCTACTACGCGGACTTTCGCCAATTGACGGACGCCGACGTGATCGCACTGCTGGCGCGCGCGCATGCACGGGCGTCGGCGTCGCAGCGCGCGACGTAAAGCGAGGAAATCGATGGAAACGCCGGTTCGAATCGAATTTCAAGGTCTGAGGCCGAGTGCGACGGTGCGCGAACTCGTGACGTCCAATCTTGCCGGTTTGGAAAAGCTCTACGGGCGCATCACGGCCTGCCGCGTGACCGTCAAAGGGCCCGGCGAGCGGCATCGGACCGGCGGCCGGTACGAAGTCCATCTGGGTCTTGTCCTGCCGGGCGGACGCAAAGTGGACGTCGCGCGAACGCCCAAGGCCGACGAGCGCTTCGCCGACGTGATGTTCTCCATCCATGACGCGTTCCGCCGCACAAAACGCCGCCTGCAGGACCAGACCCGCAAGATGGACGGCCGGGTCAAGGCCCATGCGCCGCTTCCACAAGGCGTTGTGCTGAAGACCGAGCGCGCGAAGGGTTTCGGCTTTTTGAAGTCCGACGACGGGCGGGATATCTATTTCCATAGGAACAGCGTGCGGGATGGAGATTTCGCCGATCTCGTTCCGGGCGCGCGCGTGGCCTTCATGGACGAGGCCGGCGACAAGGGACCGCAGGCCACTATCGTCCGGCAGCTCGGGAGAAAAACGCTGCGGCGTTCCGCGCCCCATCGTCGTGCGAGGACATCCTGACGTCCTTGCGTGTCTCTCTTTGATTTCATCGCAACGCGGAAAAGGAAGGGGACCGTCTCCGAAAGACGGTCCCCGATGTTTCGGCGTTTGGGGGATTGGAGGGGCACAGCCGAAACAAATTCTTTGTAAGGTTTCCGGGCGGCCATCCCGTTGACATGGATCAAAAGACGGCCATCTCAGTTCAAGTGCTCACCGAGGAGGCGCTCGATTTCATAAGCCGGGTGGTGGGTGAAATCCTTATCGATTTCGGCGACGACACGGCCGCGGAGACCCTTCGAGAAGGACGATCGCAGCGCCGCCAACGCCCGCGGCGGCGCGACGACGACGAGCTTCGCGATACCGTCCCCACCGCTCAATCGGCCGAGCGCGTCCGCCACGCCGCCAAGGAACTTGGTCTCCTCGATCGCATGCCAGTCGGCCGGCTCGATGGCGCTGCGGCGGCTGTCGCCGTGCTGCTGCAGGCGGCCCGGCCGCTCGACTCCGCGCTCGCGGTTCCGCTCGGTATGCGCGTTGGCGAAGGTACGAACCGTCGTCAAGCGGGGCGAGCCCCGCTCGCCCATATTGCGAAAGAGCAGAGCCTTCCGCCCATCCGCGACGAGGACGTGGATGTCATGATCGCGCATCGTATGGTCACCATATACAGGAATGTCAGCTTGCGAGACGTCCGAACTCAGCGATGATGGCCGGAAACTGCGCGTATGACCTCGCCGGCAAGCGCCTTGGGCGCTTTCCGCGAAACGTCGCCGAGGCTCAGCATTCCGACCATCTGCCTCTTCGCGTCGACCACGGGCAGACGGCGGATCTTCCTCCTTTCCATGACACGGACGGCATGCGCCAGCTCGTCTTCGGAGCGGCAGCAGACGATTGGCTTGGTCATCACGTCGGCGGCGGTCAATTTCGCGCAATCGCCCGATTTCGCCGCACCGCGTATGGCAATGTCGCGATCGGTGACCATGCCGATCAAGCGGCCATCTTCACCCACCGGAACGGCACCGATGTCGTCGACGCGCATCTTGCGGGCGATGGCGGACAACCCGGTATCGGGCTTTACCCAAGTTACGCCGCGATGCATGACGTTTTTGACTTTCATGACACGCTCCTTTCGACAGGTAGGTCTTAATCGCTCGACTGGCGGCGCTCCGCGTTGACCCATATCAACCGTTCCGCGCACGCAGATGGTGCTCGAACCACGCGCCGGCAAGAGCGACGACTTGTTCCAAGGCTCCCGGTTCGGAAAACAAATGTGTCGCGTCCGGAACGATCGCCAGTGTCTTGGGTCCGGCGAGGCGCGCGTAAGCCGCTTCGTTCAATTCGATGACGCCATGATCCGCGCCGCCCACGATCAGAAGCGTCGGCGCGTGCACGTTGCCCAACGCCGCACCGGCAAGATCGGGCCGGCCTCCGCGCGAGACGACGGCGCCGATCCGATCGCCGAGCTCTGCCGCCGCCACCAGCGCGGCGGCGGCGCCGGTGCTGGCGCCGAACAATCCGATGGGTGCATTGCGCAGAACCGAAGCCTGATCGACCCAGCGCACCGCGGCGGCCACGCGCGCGGCAAGCAGAGGAATATCGAAGACCTTCGCGCGACTGTTTGCCGCCTCTTCGCCGGGCGTCAGCAGATCGAAGAGAAGAGTCGCAAGGCCGCGACGGTTCAGCGCCTCGGCGACCATGGTGTTGCGCGGGCTGAGCCGGCTGGAGCCGCTGCCGTGCGCGAAAATCGCAAGCCCGAAGGCGTTCCGCGGCATTCGCAGCGTGCCCGGCAAAGCGTGCGGCGGAACGCGCACGTCTTGGATGTCCAATGCCGAAACGGCAGACGAATGAAGAACCGGCGAACCCATCGTCGGCGCTCCTCCCCCGGGGATTTCGTGGCAATTCTCGCCCGAATAACCGGTCGGACATTGATCTGGATCATCGGAGCGGGACCCAGCTTGGCTCCAAACTAGTCCATTAAACCAAGCTGGCTTCAACCCGGGACCGCAACGCGCCATGGCTCTGACGAGTTTTGCACGGCGTATCCAGGCACATACGGATGACGCGATCGTGGCCGCTCTTCGCCATGCCGGCGAGGATTTGCCCGCTCCGGAACGCGCCGACGCGTTCGGGGCCTGTTTCGACCGCTACGGGAATGCCACGGTCGTTCTGCTCGGCGAAGCGACACATGGAACCAGCGAATTCTATCGCGCGCGCGCAGCCATCTCGCGTCATCTCGTCGTTCATCATGGATTCAATATCCTCGCCGCCGAGGCCGATTGGCCCGATGCGGTGCGTATCGACCGCTATGTGCGGCACCGCGCGCCGGAGCCGACGCGAACGCAAGCCTTCGCGCGGTTTCCGACCTGGATGTGGCGCAACCGAGAAGTATCGGACTTCGTCGATTGGTTGCGGCATGAAAACAAGACCCGCGCCGACGCCGCGCGCGTGGAATTTCGCGGTCTCGACATTTACAGCCTCAACACCTCGATCGCCGCGGTGCTCGCCTATCTCGACCGCGTCGATCCCGATGCCGCCGTCCTCGCGCGACGACGCTATGGCTGCCTGACGCCCTGGCAGGACGAGCCGGCCCGCTACGGCCACCGGGCGCTGATGGGCGGCGACACCTGCGAGGACGAGGTCACGGCGCAGCTCATCGATCTCCTGGAGCGCCGGCTCGGCTATGCCGCCAAGGACGGCGAGCCATTCTTCGATGCGACGCAAAACGCGCGCATCGTGCGCGCCGCCGAGCAATATTATCGCATCATGTATGCGGGTTCGCGCGAATCGTGGAATCTGCGCGACCGGCACATGTTCGATACGCTGCAATCCCTGATGCGGCGCCGGCCGAACGCCAAGGCGATCGTGTGGGCGCACAATTCCCACATCGGCAACGCGGCCGCGACTTCGATGGGGTGGGAGGGCGAGTTCAACATCGGCGAGTTGTGCCGGACCGCGTATGGCAACGATGCGGTGGCGATCGGGTTCGGAACCGACCGCGGCACCGTGGCGGCGGCTTCCGATTGGGACAGCCCGATGGAGATCAAGTCCGTTCTCCCCGCGCGCGAAGGGAGCTACGAGCAGCTGTTCCGCCGCACGGGACGCTCGCGCACGCTTACCGATTGGCGCGGCGCGGCGCGCGGCGAGCTGCGCGAGCTTCTGAGCGAACAGCGGCTGGAGCGCGCTATCGGCGTCGTCTACCGGCCAGACACGGAGTTGCTCAGCCATTATTTTCGCGCCGTGCTGGCCGAGCAGTTCGATGCCTTCGTCTGGTTCGAGGAGAGCCGCGCCGTGACGGCGCTGGGACCCGGCCGGCCGGAAGGTGCCGCGGCGGAGACCTATCCCTTCGGGCCGTAGGCGGTCCGTTCGGTCGTGCGGCGGATTCTCTTCTCGATCTCCACGGCGAGGAGCAAGGCGACGCCCACGCCGACGACCGCCAGCCCGTCGGCGAACGCGACAGGGCGCGTGCCGAAGACGGATTGCATCACCGGCAGATAGGTAAAGGCGGCCTGCGCCACGACGGTGACGCCGACGCCTAGCAATACGGCGGGCGTGCCGAGCATTCCCCGCCACGTCAATGACGTTCCATGTACGTAGCGCACGCTGAACAAATAGAAAATCTCCATGGCGACGATCGTGTTCACGACCAGCGTGCGGGCTTCCTCGATCGGCAAACCGCGCGACTCAGCCCAGAAGAACATGCCGAATGCGCCGGCTACAAACAGCAAAGAAACAAAGACAACCCGCCACAAGAGATCCCCCGTAAGAATCGGCTGATCGCGCCGTCGGGGCCGACGAAGCATCGTGCCGGGCTCGGTCGGTTCGAAGGCAAGCGTCAGGCCGAGCGCCACGGCCGTCACCATATTGATCCAAAGGATTTGAACGGGTGTCACCGGCAGCGCTAGGCCGAACAGGATAGCTCCGAGGATGGTCAGGGCTTCGCCGCCATTGGTCGGCAGCGTCCAGCCGATGACCTTCATCAGGTTGTCATAGACCGTGCGCCCTTCGCGGACGGCCGCTACGATCGAGGCAAAGTTATCGTCGGCCAGCACCATCTCGGCCGCTTCCTTGGCCGCCTCAGTGCCCTTCACGCCCATAGCGACCCCCACATCGGCGCGCTTGAGGGCGGGTGCGTCGTTGACGCCGTCGCCCGTCATGGCGACCGTCATGCCGCCGGCCTGAAACGCGCGAACCAGGCGCAGCTTGTGCTCCGGCGTGGTGCGCGCGAAAACACAAACGCCGCTCACGGCCTCGCGCAACGCATCGTCATCGAGAAGATCGAGTTGCTTGCCGGTCAAGACTTGTGGACGTTCGTCAAGCCCCAGTTGCCGCGCGACCTCGCGCGCGGTAACCGCATGATCGCCGGTGATCATCACGGTGCGGATGCCGGCAGATCTGCATTCCTTGACCGCATCGATCGCCTCGGTACGCGGTGGATCGATGAAACCGATCAATCCGAGGAAAACGAGGCCGCTCCCGACCTCGGAGAACATGAGGTCGCGCTGGCCGGCCCTGGTGGGCTTGACGGCGAACCCCAGCACGCGCTGGCCCTTGGCGGCGAGAGCGTCGGCCTTGCGGCGCCAAGCATCCGCATCGATGGCGCAATCGGCGCGGGCACGCCGCTGCGATGCGCTCATATCGAGAATCCGCTCGGGCGCGCCTTTCAAGAGAATGAAGGAGTCGCCCTCGTGGCTATGGTGGAGCGTCGACATGAAGCGGTGTTGGGCATCGAAGGGGATCTCGTCCGTCCGCGGGAACTGCTTGCGCAGCAGGTTCGATTCCAAACCTGCCTTCATGCCCAGCGTGACGAGCGCGCCTTCCATCGGATCGCCATCCACTGCCCAGCCATACTCTGTCTTGCGGATTTCGGCGTCGTTGCACAGCACGCCCGCGCGCACGAGCGCCAGTGCGGCCGCGTCCCGCACCGGATCGAAGGGCCGCCCCGCAGGCAACACCGCTCCATCGGGATCGTAACCGACCCCGGTGACTCCATATACGCCGTCCGCTGCGACCAGGACGCTCGCCGTCATTTCGTTGCGCGTGAGCGTGCCGGTCTTGTCGGAACAGATCACGGAGACCGAGCCCAATGTCTCCACGGCCGGGAGCCGGCGGACGATCGCGTTTCGTGCCGCCATGCGTTGGACGCCGATGGCGAGCGTGATCGTCATGATCGCGGGCAGCCCCTCGGGAATCGCTGCGACGGCGAGACCGACGACGACCATGAAGGCGTCCGCGAAAGCGTAGTCGCGGACGAAATGCGCGAACACAAACGCGGCTCCCGACATCCCAAGGATCGCCAGCGTCAGATGCCCGGCGAACGAATCCATCTGCCGTATGAGCGGCGTTTTCAGCATTTCGACGGTGCTGAGCAGCGTGCCGATCCGCCCGAACTCGCTATGAACGCCGGTCCCTACGGCCACGCCGGCGCCCTGTCCGGACACGACGAAGGTTCCGGAAAACGCCATGGACGTCCGGTCGCCCAACGATGCCCCTTCCGGCACGGGCATCGCCGCCTTATCGGCCGGGATCGATTCTCCGGTCAGGATCGCCTCGTCGATCCTGAGATTGCGCGCGCGGATCAAGCGCAGATCGGCGGGCACCCGATCCCCCGCCTCGATGAGCACGACATCCCCAGGCACCAGCCGGTCCGCGGGAATCGTGGTGCGATGCCCGTCGCGCAGCACGGCCGACTTCGGATCGATCATGCCGCGGATCGCGTCAAGCGCCTGCTCCGCGCGTCCCTCTTGAACGAAGCCGATGACGGCGTTGGCGATCACAACGCCGAAAATGACGGCCGCGTCGATCACGTGTCCGAGCGCGACGGCCACGAGCGCCGCGCCGAGCAGGACGTAGATCAGCAGATTATGAAATTGCAGCAGCAGGCGCTCCAGCGTGCTGCGCCTCGCCCCTTGAGGCAGCCTGTTGGAACCGTGCTTGGCGAGGCGATCATCGGCATCGCCCGAGGAAAGCCCCTGCGCGGACGTCTCGAAGGCGGTTAAGACGGCGTCCGTGGCGCATGCGTGCCAAGCCCGGAGTTCCTTAGTGTCATTGTCGTCGATCATGATCGCCTTGGTTCGGGGAGCGGTTGGCGTGGCGCAGCAGGAACTGTTCGAGATCCGCAGGCGCGATGCGCCATTCGCGGCCGACGTCGACGGCGCGCAAATCGGCATCCTTGATCCAATGGCGCACGGTCGGTTCGCCGACCCGCAAGAGGTCGGCCACATCCTTCACCGTAAGAAATTGGCGGGACAACACCATCGATAAACCCTTGCCGCCGATGAACGTCGCTGATCTTATTCCATGGTCGTTGAGCGCTCTTTGACTCAGGTCAAGGGCGTTCACGGCGGTTCGTGCGAGCAAATTCGTCCGAGGCCGCTGGACCGCGCCAAAGCGCATCGTGAGGAGTTCTCGAACGATGAAAATTCTTGCCGCCTCCGATCTGACGGCCCGCTCCGACAGGGCGCTCGCGCGGGCTTTTCTGCTGGCACGCGAACACGAGGCCGAGCTTCGGATAGCTCATGTGGTTGATGCGGAGCTTCCCGTCGCGTTTCGTACGCATGCCGTCGAGTGGGCCGCAAAGATGCTAAGCGGCGAATCCGAAAAACTGGGTGCGGCGACGGGAGTGAAAGCCGCGATAGACGTTCGCACAGGCAAAGTCGGGGCCGACATTGCCCGGATGTCGAACGCGCCGGACACCGATCTGATCGCGCTCGGCGCGCAGGACCAGCCGCCAGCGGACCGGCGGAGCTTCTCGGACACGACGGCGGGACGAATTCTGAGATCGAGCCGCGCGGCGACGCTGCTCGTCCGCAACGAAGCCGTCTAACCTTACCGGCGTGTCGTGATCGGCGTTGATTTCTCGATGCATTCCCGTGCGGCCATTCGCCAGGCAATGTGGATTGCTCCCAGTGCCTCCCTGCATTTGCTTCATGCCTATCATGTCCCATTCAAGGGACTGCTTGCCGGCGAGGAGTTCGCGGGCGGCGTCGCCTACCGCGAGCGGCTCGAACTCGAGGCGTTTTTGAAGGATGAGATGGAGGCCCTGGAGCAACGGGCACGGCAATTGGGAATTGCCGACGTCGCGCTAAAGCGCAGCATCCGTGAAGGCGAGCCAACACAGGCGCTTCGTGCGGTCTGCGAGAGCGAGGGGGCGGATCTCGTCGTCATCGCGACCCACGGACGGGGCGGGCTGTCCCGCGCCATCTGGGGGAGCGTCGCGGTGGACCTACTCGACGATCCACCCTGCGACGTGCTAGTGATCAAACCTTATTGACAGCCTGGCGAAGGTGCGTCGGAAGCTTGCTGCTTCCGGCTTTGACCGTTTCTTTACCTCGGCTCGGTTCGCGACTCCAGTTCGCGGAGCCTTGAGAATATTGATGCATGTCAAGGAACCCGGAGCCAGTGCAATCTATTCTTTTACCATAGTTCGCACGCAGGTCGGTATCGAACGAGCGTCGGCGGCGGACCGGGGAAGGGAGGACCACCATGTCCGCATTTTCGACGCAGAAAAGTGCTTTTCCTGCCGAGCAAGCCGAAAACGCCATGGGCGCCGGGACGGCGCGGAACCGCGTCATGGTGGCGCTTGACGGATCGCACCTCTCCCAAAAGGCCATCGCCCATGGAATGGCGGCCGCGCGCGCGCTCGGCGCGGAACTCACGCTGATGCGGGTCATGGAACCCGTGTCGAGGAAGGCAAGTCCGGCCGACCCCGTCGAATGGCAGCTCCGCCGCCAACGGGTCCAGAGTTCCATGGAAGCGCTGGCTCGGGAGCGAGGAGACAAAATCGCGCATATCGAGACGCAAATCACGGAAGGCCGCCCCGCCGACGAGATTTGTTCGTGGGCACGTGAACATCACGTCGGCTTGACGGTGCTCAGCACGCGTGGCGCCGGCCAAGCCGGCGAGCACGAGGTCGGCCGGACCGCTCACCGGCTTATCGGCTACGCGCCGTGTTCGATTCTGCTCGTTCCCGCGGACGCCGAGGAAACCTCTACAGTCCGCTATGAACGAATATTCGTGCCGTTGGACGGATCGTCGCGCGCCGAAAGCGCGCTGCCTATTGCGCTCTGTCTGGCCGAGCCGAACGGCGCCGAACTCGTGCTCGCCCATGCCGTGCCCGAACCGGAACTCACGGAAATCGGACCTCTCGAGCCCGAAGACGAGGAACTGCGCAAGCGATTGCTCGGCAGAAACGAACGCGTCGCGCGCGACTATCTGGAGCGCGTGCGCACCCGCTTCGCCGATCGGGGCGTGACGGCACGGGCGCTCATCCTGAGCGGGGGTGATGCGCGCCGGCTGCTCAGCCGCTCCATCGCCGATCAGGGCGCGGATCTCGTGGTCCTGGCCTCGCATGGTCGGAGCGGCCATGGCGATGTGACCGTCGGCAGCGTCGCGACCCATCTGATTTCGCATGCTTGCGTTCCGCTCCTGATCGTTCGTACCAATGGGATCGTCAAGCGCAACGCGCAAGGCAGTCACGGCGCCCCATGCCGGATGGACACCCGCCTTCAGACCCGAGCCGCGGCATGAACGATGCGGGGGCCGCGCCGCCGCACGATCCTCTTGCGGCAGCG
>Ga0326597_10013079_pt1 | contig 10916 bp, 9 predicted proteins | sample RVTome_12_FD_203789 | JGI IMG/M metagenome (GOLD analysis project Ga0326597, IMG submission 203789) | Soil microbial communities from uranium-contaminated site in the Upper Colorado River Basin, Wyoming, United States - RVT100D185 | ecosystem: Environmental > Terrestrial > Soil > Contaminated >... | reverse complement strand
CTACGCGTTCAGCACCTCCGATGGTCGATGGACGACATCGACGTGCTCCCGTACCACGCTGTTGGACAAGGCAGACGAGGATCTCGCGTACGCGCGGTCGATCCCGCCAAGTGGCACGCACGGCCGCATCTACGGCACGATTGAACGAACCGTCGCGGATCCCCGCGCTCCGGGTCGGCCGCAGAGGCTGCCGGCCACCGGGGTCGCTGTCTCGATCGTCGGCGACGCAGCGCAGTTGACGGCGGTTGTTGATGAGCGCGGTCGGATTGATGTTGAGGTGCCGGCTGGAGCGTACACGGTAACCCCGGTGGTTCCGGAGACCGTTCGTGTCAACAGATCACGCCGTCCCTTCACGGTTCCCGCGCGCGGGTGCGCGCCCGTGCACTTCTCGCTGACCGCCAACGGCCGCATCGAGGGTTACGCGGTACGGGAAAACGGACGGCCAGCGGCGAAAGCCCGCGTCTACGCCATTCCCGTCGAACTGACCACACACGACGAGATCCGAAACGCCTCGCTCGCTTCCATGACTACGGGTGACGATGGCCGGTTCTCCATCAGTCCCGTGCTGCCGGGTCGCTACTACCTGGCCGTGAATGCCGAGCACGGACCACGTCTCAATTCGCCCTTCGTATCGACCTCCGTCAATCCTCGCGCTGAGACCGACTCGTCGCAGATCATCGACCTGGCGGACGGCCAGCACGCTGGCGGCTTCACGGTCGTCGCTCGGTCCCTCGCGGAGACCACGATCTCGGGCGTCGTGCTCTCGTCCGACGGCCGACCGGTTGCGGACGTGAATGTGAGGGCTCGGGTTCCCGACTTCGGTTTGGGCTTTATGAGCAGGGCTCGGACGGACAGCCGTGGGGCCTTCCGGCTCCGAGTCTTGTCCGGCTTGACCTATGTGATCCACGCATCCCAGCGGACCCCCCAGGGAGAGCGCAAGGCTGAACGCACACTCGCCGTCGCGGAGCCCACGAACGATGTCCGCATGCAATTCGAACCAGTTGGCGCCAGGCGACCCCTCGCGCCGAACCCTCCCGTGGCCCTCGCGCCGTCAGGCGCCGTGGGGCAGAGCATGGCCGCGTACGATCGCGGCGACTATGACACCGCATTCCGCATCCTCAAACCCATCGTCTATGATCCCGCGATCCCGCGCGAGGGTCTGCCCGATCCGTGGGCGATGTACTACCTGGGCCAGATGTTCAACACCGGCCGCGGAACAGAAACGGACATCGGCCTCGCGTGTGCGATGTTCTTTGTCGCGAGAAACGAGTTCGCGGTCAGGTTCAACGAGGAGCACCAGCTGGCCCCGATCCTGGAGGCCGAGCGCACAACCTGCGGGCCCAACCCAGTTGCCAATCCGGACGTCATTGAGATGCTCGGCGGAAATTTTCTCGACGGGGTCGTCCGAACGGTGCTGAACCTCGGCGGCGGAGACTTCGTTGTTGTCGATCGCGCAGGCGTGCATCTCGACACGATGGCCGGCACCGGTGAAGGCGCGCTTCTCGTCGATATGGGTGAGGTCGCCTTGCCAATGCGGCATACGGCGATCAGCGTCGTGGACGACACGGGGGCGCGGGTCAGGCACTTCATCGAGTTCTTCGTCTGGACCACCAGCATTCGCGACGGTCATGTCGTTCGCAGCCTGCAGTGGCGGCCGATGGAGATCGCCGGGACTCGGTTTCACAGCGAGCGTTTTGAAACGATTGTCGATGTGCCGGACGCGCCGTATCCAGACCCCACGTGGGGGCTCGAACACCGTGACCGTGTCGTGCTTGAGGCCACGTGGGACGGTCACGTGGCGTGGTTCATCCGTGGCACACAGAAGAGCGGCGTCTTCAGGGACCGATAGAGGGAGACTGTAGGTATCCACACGTCTCCGACGGGCGCTCGCTCCTGTCACCAGTCCAGTCGCCCGTAGCTCAGTTGGACAGATCGTTGAGCTCCGAAGCCAAAGGTCGCAGGTTCGAATCCTGCCGGGCGCGCTTTTTCCTTGAAAATTCGCCGATCTCGATCGTAAGAAAAGTTTAAGGGCGAAGCTCCATCGAAAAAAGTGATCAGTCTTGCGAGTGTGCGCCACAACTGCGCGATCAGGACCCGCGAGTTTCCCGAACGTTTCAGCTGATGAAGATTTCTGCGACCTGAGGGCAAGCTTCAAAGGCCGGTCTGATCACCGTCCTCATCAACAGCACGCCAGAGATACTGACGCCGGCCTTGGATATTCACGAAGAGTTCGTCGAGGTACCACGTATCGCCCATGCGCCCTCGCCGCTGCCGCAGCGTACGGGCGTACTCAGGACCGAACGTCCGACACCACGCGCGAATCGTCTCGTACGAGACGGTGATGCCGCGCTGCGCCAGAAGATCTTCGGCGTCTCGCAAACTCAGACCGAAGCAGTTGTTGGAGCCATACGGCGTAGCTGATGATTTCAGGCGGAAACCGATATCCGTGGTCGCTGGGGACGGTGTTGGGCATAGGCCTACTCTGCCAGTAACCCTTCAACTTGACGATACCGGTGAGCGGGCTACCCTTCTCTTCCTATGTGTGTGACCACATCCTGCGGCCGCTGAGCATCGAGCGACACGATCTCGGGTATGCGATCGCAGACCGCGATCATCAGGCAGCGGGGTACCTGGAAAAGTATTCACTCATGAACCTGATGAAGGGGTTTCTGATCAACCGAGCATTGATCGGGGACTACGACGGTCGCTGGCTCCGGATCGGGGCGCATTACCCGAACCGGGCGGCGTTCGGCGGACTCGTCGGCACGGTGAGAGGATTTGGAACGTTTCTTCAGGACCAGCTCCGCATCCACTCGGCGTTGTTCAGCGACAGCACGCGGCGGCTGTTCTATGAGTGTCAAGAGACGCTAGAGGGAAGGTCGATCGCCATGACACTCGGGTGGCACGTCGGAGAGCTCCCGAACAAACCGTTCTTTTGCAAGGAAGGTGGCGGCGGCGGGTTTCATGCGATGATGCGGCTGTATCCAGAGGCTCAGAGAGCGGTGTGATGATGACCAATGCGACAGGTTGTGATGTGAATGGGTCGATGAACCGTGTTGATCCGCACTTTATGGGATGACCCGGGATGGGCGCTGGGGTGGGTCACGTGTGCCGCGTTGACTCTATCCGTGGCGTGCGGTTCCGGCCCCACGGCGCCAACCGCGGCACTTGGCGAAACCTTCGTGCTGGCCCCTGGCGAGCGAGTGTCTCTTCAGGGCACGTCCTTGACCGTGGGGTTCGTCGGCGTGTCCGGGGACTCACGCTGCCCGGCGGATGCTCTGTGTATTCAGGGCGGTGACGCGATCGTGACGATCGAAGTGCGGGGGGAGGGCCGAAACCGGGTGGTGTACGAGCTCCACACAGGCGACATGCGCCCGGTGACCCACGACGATATCCTCATTTCTCTTGTGGACCTGTCGCCGTATCCCTTCAGTTCGAGAACCATTGCGCCGGACGAATACCGTGCCACGTTGACGGCGGTCCGTGTCGACGTCTAGAACGGCGTCACACAGGACTCATCCTCTCGACGAAGCGTATTCCCTATCTAACTGACAATGACTGTACCTTTGACAGCCCATGCCCGGCCTTTGAGTCGGATATTCCGACCGTCCGCCGCACCAATCAGGCGGGTCCGCAACCGATCTTCCAGTTGGGATCGGCGGTTGTGAGGCAGCGTCGAGACATATGCACCGGCAGGACCCTGCCTTCCCAGGAAGGGCTCCCAGTAGTCGTCGAACGCAGCAAAATCGAGCGGAATGGTGAGGGGTACCTCGTGCACGTCAGCTAGGCCACCTTCTCGCCAAAGCCTCGTCAGCTCGCCTTGGCGAGAGAACGGCATGTGACGCTCGTGTCTTGCATCGCTCGCGGGGTCCAAGGCAATCGCCTCGTCCCAGAAGAGACGCAGCATCTCCATACCCTGGCCGTAGTCCCAAACGGCAGCTGCGACGAGGCCATCCGGCTTGGTGACACGAATCATCTCGCGAAGGGCTGCGGTTGCATCGGGGATGAAGTTGAGCACAAGGAGCGAGAGGGTCCTGTCGAACGAAGCGTGTGGAAACCGCAGCCGCTGCGCATCGCCCTGTTCAAATGTGACGCGCTCACTCTGGAGGCCTTCTCGGGCGCGCGCGATGTAGTCCGCCGACGCATCTATGCCCACAACGCGGCTGGTTTGGGTCGTACCCAGGACTGCGCCTGCCAGCGAACCGGTGCCAGAGCCTATGTCGAGCACCCGATGACCCTCCTGTACTCCTACGAAATCCAGGAACACCGGCGCCATACGTTGACTCCACCGCCCCATGAACCGCTCGTACGCTTCGCCATCGGTGTGCATAGGATCCCCCTGCATCATCATCAGAGCGTAGAGTAAGTCACACCCGACGCCACACCATCCCACGAGTCGCAAGGAGCTGGCAAGATCCGTCCTGAAAAGTCGCCTTTCGTAGAGAAATCCTGCCCAGCCGGTGCTGGTCGCCAGAACTGGTGCCAAGAGAGGAATTGGCTTTCGTGTGAGCGCTCTGATCACCTTTGGAAAGAAGCAAGATGATGTTGTGCGTCTATACCGCCTGCTGGCAATTCACATTCTCCGGCAGGACGGTCGCCTCAGTGCGTTGGAATGAGGCGCTTCAGCTCCTGATCCCAATTCTCCACGACGACAACGCTGCCCACACTGGAACCGGTGGATTCGCTTTCGGCCACAACGGACACAAATCGACCATCCGTGGCAACATCATGGTTGAGCGACGACGAGGGGGAGACATTGAACGGGGAAAAGCCGGCCAGCGCCGTCGGGCGTGCAAACCCGACTGTGAGTGCCGTCAGCACATTCACGGCCTCGACTGCACCGTTCTGAAAGTAGTAAATGAGCTGTGTCCCGTCGGGAGTCCACAGCGGATGATGGTTGCCATCTTGGCCTAGCTGGTACCGCGTTCCTGGAGATGATACGGAGTCAACGTAGATCCGGGCTCCATTGCCACGGCGCTCCGTATACGCGATCCACTGGCCGTTCGGGAAGAACACCGCGTTGAGGGGACCTTGGGATTCCAGCTCGCCGAATCGCTCGGTGCTGCCGTCGGCTTGGGCCCAGAACCACAGCTCCGCCTGGCCGCCCTTCATGACAGTGAACGCCAGCCGGCCGTCTCTAGGTGACCAATCCTCGGGAATGTGCACGGCTTCGACCTCAGGCCTCGTCAACCGCTCCACCGAACCCGTTCCGTCGGCCCGCCGCCAGAAGATGCCAGCATCGCCCTCCCGCGATGACTGAAAAGCAATGTAATCCCCGTCGCTTGACCAGACCGGGTCCCGGTTGGACCCGCCCTCGGTCAGCCGCCGCAGGCTCGTTACCCCGGACGTCTCGTAGAGCCAGATGTCAACGCCCGCGGCGTCCTGGCGCTCCACCGCTAGCCACCGACTATCGGGCGAGAGGCGCGGGTGGGCGTATTGGCTCGCCGGTAGATCGATCACGTCCCGTTCTCCGCCAGGCATTACCGACGCCAGCCGAGTGCCACCGGAAACAGTTCCAGCGCCACGAAGGTAGACCAGCGTGACGTTGTCCGCGACGCCGTAGTTGGCAGTATCGCCCCCCAACAATCCCAGGACGACGGCCCGCTGAACTCCACGCACCACTGGCACGGGTCTTCCCCTGACTTCCAGCCGCCTCAGATCGAACGCCACGGCAAACAAGTCACTCCCCACTGCGTATACCAGATGGCCGGTCGGCACCAAGCGAGCATCGCTTCCGCCCTGCATCACCACGGTCCGTTCGCCCGTCCTGAGCGACTGGACCACGATCTGGGCTTCGTCCCACCGTTGTGCACCCGTGGCCGTGCTCACACTGAACAAGACCGACTCGCCGTCGGGGAGCAAGTGTGGAGTTCCTATCGATTCGCCCTGCTTGGCCGCAATCACGAGCTCCGGTGCGCCTCCGTCGGCCGGCACGCGTAGGATCCCCTCGGGGAGCGCACATAGAATTGTGTCGTCTCGACCCCAGCTGGCTCCGATTAACCCCGTGCCGCCAAGCGCCCTCGACACGACCGCCGGTGTCCCACCGTCGATCGCAGTCCGCCATAGCACGAAACCCTCGACATAGCCGACGGACTCGCCGTCGGCCGACACGACTGGATAGGCAGCCCCAGTCGTCCCTGGAATCAGCCGGGCGTCCAATTCTCCCAGCCTCCGCAGATAGAGTCCCCCGGCTGCGCTGTAGACGAAGTAACGACCGTCTGGCGACACGCTGACGCGCTTAAGCGTGTTCGCACCCTCGGGAAGAACGTACTCGAAGCGGGTCAGTAGACGCTGCTCGGCGGACGGCCACAGGATCCAGGCAACTAGGCCGACCGCAACCCACCGATAACACTGCCGACCAAGAGTGGTACAGCCCGTCGCCAGCCGATCACATGTCGCTGGGCCAGAATTGGATGGAGCTTGTCAGTCTCGGAGCCAACCTCGACGATCCATTGCAGCTCATCTCGCAAGTCGCTGGCCGCCTGCCATCGCCTGTCCGGTACCTTTGTAAGACACTTCTTGACGACACGGTCCAGCCCAGGAGGCGACATCGGCTGAAGTTTCGAGAGCGGGGCGGGCTCGCTGTGCATGATGGCACCAATGAGACTGGCCTGGTTCTTTCCCTCGAACGCCTTGTTGCCCGTCAGCATCTCGTAGACGACGGTCCCGAACGCAAAGATGTCCGTCCGCGCATCCGCCTCCTGGCCTTCGAGTTGCTCGGGAGCCATGTACTGAAAGGTGCCGAGGATGCTACCCGCGCCGGTGATCGGGGAGCTGATGGTCGGAGCTTCACTCAGCGCCACCGCACCCGCCGTAGCCGTGGGTCGCAGCTTCGCCAATCCGAAGTCGAGTAGCTTCGCCCCCGCCTTGGCGCCCGTGGCGCCTTCCGGCTATGCGATTGGAGGCGGCATGGGTGTGCATTGGTCCAGGACATAAGGGCCGACCGCCTACTACGCACGGGCGGCCTGAGCGGTCGGTCGATTAGTGGGACACTACGCGCCTCGCTCCTTGCGAACCTGGGCCAGGAACGATTCGATCTTGGCGAACACGACAACGAGCTCTCCGTTGGACGCGCGGAATCTCGCTTCATGAATGGCACCACCGGTCACAAGCGAGGCCGCCATGTCCCAATAGCTCACCACCATCCGAAACCAGGCATTTCTCTCGCCCGACACAAGGCGGCCGAACTCCTCGAACGTCGTCGGATTGAACTCCCCAGCAAACCATGCTCGAGTCTGTCGCAGAACCGGCTCCCATCACAGGTCGAATAGCTTCAGAATCAGGTGCGCGCTTTTCGCTGGAGTTGACATTCTTGACCTCCCTGAAGGGTGGCAGTTCACCTCCGAAATGGGGAGGAGCCAACCACGAGGCCTCGATGCCCGAAGAGCGGAGCGATAAATGACCGAGACGTCGCCGTGTATAGGCATGACGGGCTTCGGTAGCCACAGCATACGAAACCACTGGTGCGCAGGCCCACAAAGCGTGGCTTGACGGCTCATAAACGGATGCATAAGCTGGGGAGCCTCTCGATTCCAACAACGGACATGATTCCAGAGAAGTTCGTCAGATTCTTGGAGCAGCGCGCCAACGTCGCGTTCGCCGGCACGCGGGATCACGAGCACGTGCCGCACGGGCACCGCGTGTGCGGATGGCGGGTCGACGCCGATCAACGCACGCTGACCGCGCTCATCCCCGAGCCATTCACCCCTCACCTCGTCGAGTCGCTGGAAGACAACGGCCAGTTCGCGCTGACGGTTGAACAGTTTCCCTCACACGAAACGTACCAGTTCAAGGGCCGCTACCTCCGCCACCGGCCGGTGCAGCACGACGACGTCGAGGTCGTCAACCGCGTTCGCGAACGCTTCGTCAAGAGCATTCGGCCGATCTTCACCGACGTGCCAGAACCGGCTCTGAAGGCCTTCACCCCGGGGCCGAGCCTCGCGGTTGAATTCGAGGTACTCGAGATCTATCTGCAGACACCAGGGCCTGGCGCCGGTGCTCGGGTGATACCTTCCGCGGAGACCTGAGATGCGGGTCGCGCTTCCTGCTGAGATCCGTCCTGTCCTCGACAACGGCATACCCGCGGTCATGGTGACGTGCTCTGGAAACGGGGTGCCAAACACGACGATTCTCTCGCAGGTCTACTATGTTGACGAGACCCACGTCGCTCTCTCGTTCCAGTTCTTCAGCAAGACGATCCGGAATGTCCGCGAGAATCCGCGTGCCTATGTCTTCGTCACAGACGTCGCCGGGCAGGTGGCCTGGATTCTTCAGCTCGAGTTTCAACACTCCGAGACGGAGGGCCCGATCTTCGATGCCATGGACATGCAAATCGAGGCGATCGCATCCGCAACCGGCATGTCGGGAATCTTTAAGCTACGCGCAGCCGATATCTACCGTGTCCTTTTGGTGGAGCGGTTGCCGTACTCGGAGTCGTCCTAATCCTATGGCCGATTCTCTTCCGCGACACGACCCCCCGACAGAGTCCCATCGGGATGCGGGTCAGCCGACTGGCACGTCCACCGAGATCGCGGCCCACACAGAAGAGCTTGCCCACAAGACCGCAGAACTCAGTCGCAAGACGACGGAGTTCGAGATTCTCCAGCGCGTGTCCTCCGCAATTACCTCCACACTTGATCTCGAGGAGATCTACGACGTCGCCCTGCGGACGATGGACGAGCTCTTCGAATTCCATCACGCCAACATCCTACTCGTTGAACCTGGCGGCGAAATGCTCGCGGTGGTTGCGAGTCACGGCTATGAGAACCAGGCAATGGGCGGTCGCGTCCGGATAGGAGCCGGGGTGATCGGCATCGTCGCGCAGAGGCGAAAGATACTGCACGTGAGCAACCTTGGGCAGAAGCGTGCCTATGCCGCGGCCCAACGGCAGCAGATGATGAAATCCGGCCGTGGGGCCGAGCTCGGTGATGCGGTGCCTGTCCCGGGTCTGGCCAGCGCGGAAAGCCAGATCGCGATCCCCTTGCTCATCAGGGGCGAGCTCATCGGTGTCTTCTCAATTGAAAGCCCCGTGCGGCGCACGTTCAGCGAGCACGATCGGGGGTTGGTTTCCATCGTCGCCAACCAGATCGCAAGCGCAATCAAGAACGCGAAGCTTTATGAGGAACGCAGTCGCGCAGCCGTAGCCCTACAGGAGGTAAACGCTTCGCTCGAAGCACGCGTCACCGAGCGAACGGCTGCGCTCCAACGGGAGCTGAGTGTCGCTCAGGAGCTCCTGAAGGACGCTCGGAGCCGGGTCGAGGGCCCGCTGCTCGGTGAGAGCCCGGCGGTCCGCGCACTGCGGGAGGCGATCGCTCATGCGGCAGCCATCGAGGGGCCGCTGCTGCTGGTCGGACCGCCTGGGGCTGGAAAGGAAGCCGTGGCCCGCGCCGTGCACGACGCGTCCCGACGTCGCGGCGCGTTCATTTTCGTAAGTTGTCCAGACTTGAATAACCAGTTGCGCCATGGCAGCACCGATGCCAGCCCGGCCAACCGACCCGAGCGTGCCTTTCTGGCGGCAAAGCTCGAACTTGCCGCGGGCGGCACGGTGTTTCTCGACGCCGTCGAACGGTTGCCGTTGGCTTTCCGCTGCGCACTCCAGGAGCTTCTCGAGGACAGTGAAACACATTCATCGGGCTCACCGTCATTACCAACAGCGCGCGTGATTGCCTCCACGACGCAGGACCTGAGCCGCGCCGTCGGAGGCGGACGGCTAGACCCGTTACACCGCCTGCTATCTACTCGCCAGATCGACGTCCCGGCCCTGGTAGATAGGCGTCAGGACATCACGGTTCTGGTCGACCATTTTGTGCGCCGCCAGGCAAGGCACCTGGGCAAGACGATAGACGGGGTGTCAACCGAGTCGATGCGGCGGCTCGAGGCATATGTGTGGCCGGGCAACATTCGCGAGCTGCGCACTGTCATCGAGCGTGCCATCCTCGTCGCTCGGGGTACGGTGCTTGAGATAGACAAAGAGCTTCTCGATGAGGGACTCGCGGTTGGGAGCTATCACCTCGTTTCGCACCTGGGAACTGGCGGAATGGGCGAAGTGTGGCTGGCAAAACACCGGCTACTCGCGCGGCCGGCAGCGGTGAAGCTCATCCGTCATGATGTGGTTTACGGCCCAGCGCATGAAGACCTGGTGCGGCGCTTCCAACGTGAGGCCCGCGTGACGTCCGCCCTGCGATCGCCACATACGGTACAGCTCTACGATTTCGGTGTGAATGACACTGGCACTTTCTATTACGTCATGGAGTTGCTCGAGGGGTTCGATTTGCAGCACATCGTGGCACGCTTTGGTCCGCAGCCCTGGCAACGCGTCGTTGTCTTCCTGCGCCAGGCGTGTCGGTCGCTCGCCGAGGCGCACGCGCACGGCCTGGTGCACCGCGACATCAAGCCCGCGAACCTCTTCGTGACGATAATGGGATCTGAGTACGACTACCTGAAGGTCCTAGATTTTGGCATTGTCAAGGACAAGCCGGGTCACGAGGCGACCGCCCTCTCGGCCCGAGACGTCCTGCAAGGGACTCCCGCGTTCATGGCGCCCGAACGGATGCTTGAGGAGGGCGTCGTCGATGGGCGCTCGGACCTGTACTCGCTGGCATGCACCGCCTATTGGGCGTTGACCGGCCAGCCCGTGTTCCAAGCGAGCTCACCGGCGCAGATGCTCCTGCACCACGTGCAGAGCCCGCCGGCGCCGCCTTCGACGATTTCGGAGCTTCCCATTCCGCGCGGCCTTGAATCAATCCTCATGAGGTGTCTCGAGAAGGACCCGGCGACTCGATTCCCATCGGCCCTCGATCTCGACAGAGAGCTCGAGAATGTGCCATGCGAGAAGCCATGGACTCAACAGAAGGCCCAAGCCTGGTGGGAAGCGCACGCCCCAGATGTCGCTGTTCGCAGCGATCGGTGACCGGCGC
>Ga0326597_10013078_pt1 | contig 10917 bp, 10 predicted proteins | sample RVTome_12_FD_203789 | JGI IMG/M metagenome (GOLD analysis project Ga0326597, IMG submission 203789) | Soil microbial communities from uranium-contaminated site in the Upper Colorado River Basin, Wyoming, United States - RVT100D185 | ecosystem: Environmental > Terrestrial > Soil > Contaminated >... | reverse complement strand
TATAGCCCGAAAATGGCAATGGCGACTAGCAAGAGTCAAAAAGCCCAAGACCGCGATGAAGCCAGTCGATTCAACGCCGGTGGCGCCGTCGCGTTCGCGCCAGCGCTTGCGAACGCCGTGCAGGACGCGCAGGGTGAAAATCAGGCTGCTTGAGCGCGCGGCGCAGCGCTGGGTTAGACTAGATGCTATAACCGCCCGCCGTTAAAACCATGGAGATACGCTCGGCTGAGGTGATGGCCGCAAATTCGCATTTGTCGGTGCTGCGACTTTCATTCAGAGCTGCCCGGAGCGTACCTCGTTGGTGAATACGCGGCTGCGCTCCATTTTCTGATTGGTTGTCATGACCCAGAGTGTGTCGCTCATCGCCTGCCCGTATTGCGATCTCGTGCAGCGCGAGGTGCACCCTCCTGAGCGCGGATCAGCGCGTTGCTGGCGCTGCGAGTCCGTGCTCTATAGCGCTCAGCGTGACAGCGCCGAGCGCACCCTCGCGTTCACGCTTGCGGCGGCCGTGCTGTTGCTGATTGCGAATGTTTTTCCGATCCTCGAGCTCGAAGTCCAAGGGCAGCGGCACGCCTCGACACTGCTCGGTGCGGTGCGCGCACTCTGGGACCAGGACGTGCGTTCTGTGGCCATACTGGTGTGCGCGACCACGATGGTGTTCCCGGCGATCGAAGTGGCGTGCATGATTTACATGCTGGCGCCGTTGCGCGCGGGCCGCATCGCGCCAGGTGTCCCGACGCTGCTGCGGATCGTGCAGGCGATTCGGCCCTGGGGCATGGTCGAGGTATTCATGCTCGGGGTGCTGGTTTCCCTCGTCAAACTCGCGCACTTGGCGACCATCCACGCGGGCACGGCGCTGTGGGCATTTGGCGCGCTGATGATGACGTTCGCGGCTGTCGCCATGTCCTTCGACCCGCGCGCTGTCTGGTCCCGGATAGAGCTTGTCCGATGACGCCGACCGCATTGCAGCTCGGCCTATTGGTCTGCGAGGACTGCGCGCTGCTGAGCCGCAGGCCGGCACGACCCGGGCAGGCGCGTTGCCCGCGCTGTGGCGCTCCGGTGCACCCACGACGCCCCGATAGCCTGGCGCGAACCTGGGCGTTGCTGAGCGCGGCTATCGTGCTTTATTTCCCAGCCAACCTGCTGCCGATCATGGAGACCAGCTCGTTGTTCGGTTCCCAGAGCGATACCATATTGAGCGGCATCGCATTTCTGTGGGACTCCGGGTCCTGGTCGATCGCCGTGGTGGTGTTTGTCGCCAGCGTGCTGGTGCCGATTGCCAAGATGCTTGCGCTTGCGCTGCTGGCGCTGTCGGTGCAAGCGCGCTGGCGGTGGCGACCGCGCGAACGTACCCGCCTTTACCGCATGATCGAACTGGTTGGGCGCTGGTCGATGCTGGACATCTACGTGGTTACGGTCTTGGTGGCGTTGGTGCAGGTGAGCGCGCTGGCTTCGATTCACGCCGGTCCCGGGACGATCGCGTTCGGTGCGGTGGTGGTGTTGACGATGTTTGCCTCCATGGCGTTCGATCCGCGACTGATCTGGGATACGACGGAAAGCGGCCGAAATGGCTGAGGGAGAGCGCTCGTTGTCCGACAAGGCGCTGCAGGGGTTGCCCGAGGCACTGGCAACGCCGCCGCGCCGCGCGGCGCTGCCGTTGATCTGGCTGGTCCCGCTGGTGGCGGTGCTGATCGGTGGTTGGCTCGCGGTACGCGCCGTGCTCGAGCGCGGGCCGACCATCACTATCACCTTCAGTACCGCCGATGGACTGGAGCCGGGCAAGACCAAGGTCAAGTACAAGAACGTGGACGTCGGCGAACTCCGCGGTGTCGTGTTCACCGAGGATCGGGCGCGCGTGGTGGCCACGGTCGAGTTGACCCGCCAGGCCGAGAGCATGCTCGTGGACGATACGCGCTTCTGGGTCGTGCGCCCGCGGGTGACTGGCAGCCAGGTCTCCGGACTGACCACTTTGCTCTCGGGGTCTTACATCGGCATGGACGTCGGTGGCTCCGAGCAGTCGAGTCGTGCGTTCGTGGGTCTCGAAACGCCGCCAATCGTCACGCTCGGGTTGCCTGGTCGGCTGTTCGATCTTCAGGCGAGCGATCTCGGCTCTCTGGACATCGGCTCGCCGGTGTATCTGCGCCGGGTCCGGGTGGGGCAGGTCGTGGCCTTCGAGCTGAAGTCCGATGGCTCCGGCGTGGCCGTGACGGTATTCGTCAACGCCCCATACGACCAGTACGTGGGACGTACCACGCGTTTTTGGCACGCGAGCGGGTTCGATCTTGCTCTGGATGCAGCCGGTCTGCGACTGAACACCGAGTCGCTCGCGACCCTGATCCTCGGTGGCGTCGCCTTCGAGACGCCTGCGGGCCTTCCCGTTACCGTTGCGGCCTCGAAACGCACCGAATACAGGCTGTACGCCGACCGCGCCCATGCGATGAAGCTGCCCGACACTGCGGAAGAAACCTTCGTGCTGGTGTTCGACGAGTCGGTACGCGGACTACTCGCGGGCGCGCCGGTGGACTTCCGTGGTGTGGTCATCGGCGAGGTTACTGCGATCAGCGTGCAGTCCAATTCGGAGCGCGGCGATTTGACTATACCGGTGCGAATCCGACTCTATCCGCAGCGGCTCTCCGGAACCCTGGCTGCGGGCGGGCCGGACGCGGATGAAAACCTCATGGACGCTCTGGTGCAGCGCGGCCTGCGCGCGCAATTGCGCACGGGCAATCTGCTTACCGGTCAGTTGTACGTGGCGTTGGATTACTTTCCGCACGCGGCGCGCGCGCGGCTCGACCGTGATGTTGAGCCTCCACGCATTCCGACCGTTGCGGGCAGCATGAACGAGTTGCAGGACACGCTGCGCAACGCCGCGCGCCGCATCGAGAAGTTTCCGCTGGAGTCGATCGCTGCGGACCTGCGCGAGGCGCTGGCGAGCGCGGACGCGACCATGCGCCGACTTGACGCCACCTTGAGCACCGCCAATGGCGCTTTGCGCAGCGCTGATCAGCTGGCGCAACGGCTCGACGCCGAGATCGCGCCTGATGTGCGCGCCGCGCTGGCCGACGCGCGACGCACGCTCTCGGCAGCGGAGCGCATTCTCACGAGCGACGCCCCGGTGCAGCGCGATCTACGCGAGACGCTGCGCCAGGTCGGCCGTGCAGCGGCAGCGATGCGTGCCGTGGCTGACTATCTGGAGCGCCATCCCGACGCATTGCTTCGAGGCCGGCAAGAGGAACCCTGATGTCACGCACTATTCGATTCGTCGTGCTAGGGCTGGTCCTGGCATCACTGGCCGGATGCGTCGGCATACGTACTCCGCCGCCGCGTTATTACACTTTGCGCGCGCCGATGGCTTCCGAGCCAGCGGCGCTTGCCACCCGCTATTACGTGACCGTCGGACCAGTTGCCGTTCCAGAGTCCATCGACCGCCCGCAGATCGTGGTGCGCGAAGGCGAAAACCGTGTCCGCCTGCTCGAATTCGACCGCTGGGCCGAGCCGCTGCGAGGGGCGGTCGCGCGCCTGCTCGCCGCCGAGATCGGGCGGCGCCTGCCCGACGCCCAGGTTGCCGCATACGGGGAATACACGGGTCATTCTCAGGCAGTGCACGTCTTGATCGACGTGCGCGCGTTCGATTCGATGCCGGCTGAAGGCGTCCGGCTCGATGTCGTGTGGCGCGTGCGTGCGGGGGAGGTCGAACACAGCGGCAGCAGCCGGTTGCTCGAGCCCGCGGCAACGCCGAGCATCGAGGCGCTCGTGCAGGCTCACAGTCGTGCCCTGGCGGCCTTGGCCGAGGAGCTCGCCGCCGTGGTCCTTCAGCTGGCCCCGAAAAAACCATGAGCGCCCTGGTGTGTACGCGAGCCGAACCTGCATTCATCGGCGCGTTCGCCGATCGCGTGCCGCGCTGGCGTAAAGTTCCGAACCAGGTCTAACCGTGATACTTGACGAAAGTGGCGCGCTGGACGTCACGGCGGTGCGTGCAATCGAGACTGCCGAACGCCCGCGCCCGCTCTGGACTGATGCGGACCGATCCTGGGCGGGGCGGGCCGCTGCCGAAGTCGTTGGCGAAGCCGGCGCCCCGCAGGCCTTTCTGGTAGAGCGCGCCCGACTTGCGCTCGAGCGAATGGGCGAGCGCGTCCGGCAGTTACCACGCACTGTCCACGCCTTGCGCTGGCGTACCTGGGTGGGCAATGCCATCGTCATCACTGCGTTTCTCGCCGGCGTGGCGATCGACCGCATCGGTGACGCGTCGCGGATTAACGTGCTCGCACCCCCGGTGCTGGCGCTGCTCATATGGAATCTTGCTGTGTATGCGTTGCTCGTGGTGGTGTTCGTCATGCGCTTCGGTGACCCGATGCGATCGGGACCGCTGCGGCGCACGCTAGCCGGGCTTGCCCGCGAAGTATTGAGGCGGCGCAACGGCGAGCTCGGTGTCGTGCTGGCGCAGTTTGCCAACGACTGGGCGCGCATTTCGGGGCCGCTCTATGCCGCGCGGGCGGCCCGCATTCTTCACCTTGCTGCAGCCGCGCTGGTATCAGGGCTGCTCGCGGGCTTGTACCTACGCGGGATTGCCTTGGAGTATCGCGCAAATTGGGAAAGCACGTTCCTCGATGCCGAAAGCGTACGCTGGCTGCTCGCGATAGTGCTGGCGCCGGGAGCGGCGCTCACCGGTATTGACGTCCCTGCAGTCCAGCAGATCGAGGCGATCCGAGCGCCTGCCGATGAGAACGCCGCGCGCTGGCTGCATCTGATGGCCGCGAGTTTGATTGCCGTCGTTATCGTTCCGCGTCTGTTGCTCGCGTTGTTCGCCTGGTTGCTGGAGCGTTATCGGTCTACCCACGTGCTACTCGCAGTGGACGAACCCTACTTCCAACGGCTGCTGCGCGGCTTTCGTGCCGGGCCGGCACGCGTGGACGTCGTTCCCTACAGCTACGCCTTACCGTCCGCGGTGATCGTGGGGCTCGAGCAGCTGATTATGGGTGTGTACGGCGGCAGTGCTGCAGTGACGATTTGCGCGCCTGTGGATTACGGCGGTGAGGGCAGCCTGGCCGAGGGACCCGATTACGCCGGTAGCGTCATCGCGCTATTCAGCGCGACGGCGACCCCGGAACGCGCGACGCACGGCGCTTTCCTGGCCGCAATTGCCGCCCGTATCGGATCAGCCGGGACGCTGGTCGGACTTGTGGACGAGAGCGTTCTGCGCAACCGCTGGGGTAGCGAACCCGCGCGTCTGGCGGAGCGGCGCCGACTCTGGCGCGAACTGTGCGCTGATCAGCACGTGCCGTGTGCCTTCGCCGTTCTTGCGGCGCCGGAGATTGCCGAAGCCGAGACTGCGCTCGAACACGCCCTCGAGGAAGCGGCACGATGAACGGTTTCAACGAGACGATCGCACTTTCGTTGATCTCGCACACGAATGCAGGCAAGACCACGCTCGCGCGCACCCTGCTCGGACGCGACGTCGGCGAGGTGCGCGATGCGCCGCACGTTACCACCGAGGCCGCGCGCCATACGCTGATCGATACCCCCGAAGGTGACGTGCTGGTGCTCTGGGATACGCCCGGGTTCAGTGACAGCGCGCGCCTGGCGCGGCGCCTTGCCGGACAGGGTAATCCCATCGGCTGGTTTCTTGCGCAAGTCTGGGATCGTTTCCGGGACCAGCCGCTGTATCTCTCGCAGCGGGCGGTGCGCAATATACGCGACGATGCCGACGTCGTACTTTATCTCGTCAACGCTTCCGAGGCGCCCGCCGACGCCGGCTATCTCGGGCCCGAACTCGACGTGCTCGCCTGGGTCGGCCGCCCCGTCCTCGTATTGCTGAATCAAACGGGAAGACCGCGACCGCGCTCCGAGGAGGAGGCAGAGCAGTCGCGCTGGCGAGAGGCAATCGGAACACGCCCGTTCATTCACGGCGTGCTCACGCTCGATGCATTTGCCCGCTGTTGGGTGCAGGAGATCGTGCTATTGCGCGCGCTCGCAACTGCGCTATCCCATGCCAAGCGCGCTGCCTACGATCGGCTGGTTGCCAAGTGGCAGGCACGCCGCAATGCCCAGTTCGAGGCATCAATGGCGGTGCTGGCGGGGCCGATAGTGCACGCAGCCAGTGATAAGGTGACGCTCCCGAACGTCGGCCTCAAGGACACATTGCACGCTTACGTGCGCGCGGTCGTCGCCGGTCCGAAAGCGAATGGGGACAAGCACCAGGCGGTACGCGAGCTCGCCGAACGCCTCGATGCTGGCGCGCGCGCAAGCACCGACCGCCTGATCGAGATCCACGGTATCGAGGGCCGCGCAGCCGATGAGGTGCGCGAGCGGGTGATTGAGCGCGTGCACACCGACGCCCCGCTGCACGAAGGCAAAGCCGCCATGATAGGCGGCGTTCTGTCGGGAGCCGTAGCTGGTCTGAAGGCGGACCTCGTCGCGGGCGGGCTCACCTTCGGCGCCGGGACGCTGGTCGGCGCACTGGCCGGCGCAGCAGGTGGAGCGGGGCTTGCGCGCGGGATCAACGTCCTGCGCGGCCGGACCGACACCGAAGTGCACTGGGACGACGAGTTGCTCGAGCAACTGGTCGCCGCCGCGCTGCTGCGTTACCTGGCGGTTGCGCATTTCGGTCGCGGCCGGGGAGAATGGGAAGAAAGCGAATATCCTCCCTTCTGGCGTGATGTCGTGCAGCAGGTAGTCGACGCGCGCCGCGCTTCTCTGGCTGCCTTGTGGGCGCGGCGCACGGACGCTGCAACGATTGAACCGCAAGCGCGCGTGATCCTGAAGGAGGCCGCGCGCGCGGTGCTCGACTCGCTTTATCCGGGCGCGCTCGCGGATTCGGCCGTAATCAGTCAGTGAGGTATTTAAGGACCGCGACACCGGATCGCCGTGGCCGTTTCCCGCTTGCTACTGGGCCGTTCGCCTGGGGGGAGTTCCGACGGCGGCGCCACCCGGAGAAGTGCCGGGCGGCTCGAGGGCGCGGCAAGGACCCAGTATCATCGCGACGACGATCGCGTTTTGCATGTCGCGCCTCGTTCCCAGAAGCGATCGCTTCGAAAAACGATTGTTCCGATGCGCTGTGGAAGCGATCGGTTCTTCGGTTCGACGGACCGGCGCAACGCGGGTGGCCGGTACCGGCAAAGCCGCCTGGGTCTCCGGCGAGCGCCCCCAAAAATCCGCCATCGCCTCATCCGGCGGCGGCTCGTCCCGTGGTAACTCTTGCTCTTCTTCCTGCTGCGCTTCATCGTGCCGCCGCCGTGCCGCTTGCTGCCTGAAGAAGTTGAACAGTAGGACACCGCCAAAAATAAGCAGGTAGAGCAGTTCGGTGGGTAAACCTTTCATGCGGGTCTCGCTCAGCTCCGTGGGCTAGCAGGTGGGGTATTGTCGGGGTTGGCGATTTCGTCACGCATCGCCGTATCGGCCTGCACGTTTTTCATGCGGTAATAGTCCATGATGCCGAGGTTGCCCTGGCGGAAGGCCTCGGCCATGGCGCGCGGCACCTCGGCTTCAGCTTCCACCACGCGAGCCCGCATCTCTTGCTCGAGCGCGACGGCCATTGCACGGCGTTCCTCGGCCTTGGCCTGAGCGATCTGCTTGTCGGCATCGGCCTGGTCGATCTGCAGCTTCGCGCCGATGTTCGCGCCCACGTCCACATCGGCGATGTCGATGGAGAGGATTTCGTAGGCCGTCCCGGCATCCAGGCCCCCAGCCAGAATTTTCTTGGAGATGTGGTCCGGGTTCTCGAGCACGCTCTTGTGATTGACGGCAGACCCGATGGTGCTCACCATGCCCTCGCCGACGCGCGCGATGATCGTCTCCTCGCCGGCGCCCCCCACCAGCCGGTCGATGTTGGTTCGCACCGTCACGCGGGAAATGACGATGAGCTGGATGCCGTCTTTGGCGACAGCCGCGATTTTCGGTGTCTCGATCACCTTGGGGAGAACAGACATCTGCACCGCCTCGAGCACGTTGCGTCCGGCGAGGTCGATGGCCGCGGCGCGTTTGAAGGGCAGCGGGATGGCGGCCTTGTCAGCTGAGATCATCGCGTTCACGACCCTCACGACATTGCCGCCCGCGAGAAAGTGGGCTTCCAGGTCGTTGATGGAAATGTCGACACCGGCCTTGACCGAGCTGATCCGCGCCGTGACGATGGTGGTGGGGGGGACGCGGCGCAAGCGCATGCCGATCAGCGTGAACAGACCCACGTAGGCTCCGGAGGCCCAAGCGGCGATCCATAGTGGAATTGGCACTAGGTAGAGCACGAGGACCAGACCCGCCACCACCATGACGATAATTCCCATGGCCCCCGTCAATCCCGTTTCGATTCCACTCATTTGTCGTCCCCCTCAGTTGTGGCGTGCGGTAATCGCCGCACGACGATTCGATTGCCGTCTACCCGCGTTACTTCGACGGGCTCCCCGGCATCGATCATGTCTCCATCTGAAACTACGTCCACACGTTCCCCATCGATCTCGGCAATGCCGGCCGGACGCAACGGGGACGACGTTCGGCCTTTCTTTCCCAGCCACTGCCGGTCTTTTTCCGGCGGGGCGGTGTAACCCTGAACTGCGGTAAGTCCGCGCTCGAGAATCAATTGTCGCCCGAATGGCAGGCGCGGCAGGAAGCGTAACAGTATCAGGCTGCCAAGCAAAGCAAACAGCAAAGAGAACGCGACCCGCAGCGCCGCTTCGAGGAGAAATGCTGGGGTGTCTCCGGGCCCCGTCACACTCAGGATAAGGCTCGCGAGGATGGCAGCGATTCCCAGAATTCCGGCAACGCCGAAGCCAGGGATCACCAGGACCTCGATGAGGAGCAGAATAACCCCGGCTGCGGCGAGCAGCAGCTCCTCCCAGCCGACCAATTGCACCAGCCAGTGGCCCCAGAAGAAAAGCGCCAGGCTCGTGATGCCCAGTGCGCCCGGCACGCCGAAGCCCGGCGTGCGGATTTCAATGATGATCCCGATCATCGCAATGGTCATTAGCAGCGACCCGATCACCGGGTGTGTCAGATAGCGGACCACGTTCTCGGCCCAGTTGGGCGTTGTGTGCCTGAGCTCCGCGCCGCCGAGCTTGAGCTTCTCGAGCGCATTCTCCAGAGTATCGGCGCGGAAATTGGCGACCTTGTGCTTGAGGGCTTCTTCGGTCGTCAACGTGAGGAGCTTGCCCTTCTCGATCACGCCGCGGATCTTCACGTCCGCGTCCACCATCGCCTCTGCAATCAGCAGCGGTCGCTTACGGCTCTCGGCCGTGGCGCGAAACTCCTTCCTGACGTAGGAAACCGTTTTCTCCGAAACCGGCTTCGCGCCGTCGCCGGGCTCTCCTATTTGCACCGGCGTCGCGGCGCCGATGGTGCTGCCCTGGGTCATGACAAGTGTCTCGCAGGCGAGACTGATGAGCGCGCCAGCGGAGATCGCACGCTTGTTCACGAAGGCGACGGTCCGGACGCGCGCATTCAGCAGAGCGTCGCGGATCTGGACGGCGGCATCTACGCGTCCGCCGAAGGTGTTAATGTCCAGGACCACCGCGGCTGCACCGGCCGCTGTCGCTTCGTCGAGCACGCGCTGGACGAACGGCGCCAGCCCGAGATCGATGATGCCCTCGATCGGCACCACATAGACGATCGGTGGCCGCTGCTCCTGCTTCTGCGCCTGCTCCTGCTCTTGGGCGAAGCCGAACGTACCGAGCCATCCGAGCAGGAGAAGCGACAGCCGCCCAGCCCATTTCATTACGTTCACGGTGACCCCCGCTTCATCGGCCTGGAGATAGGTTGACGGACAATCTAATCCTCAACTGATCGAATGAATGATCAGGATAAACGGCGCGAGGCCAATCTTATCCGAGATCCCTTCGAGCCGCTGACATGACGGTTCGCCCCGCGGCGATGCACAGCGGCCGCGGGCCGCTCGGTGCAGAAAGCGCGCGACGAGATTTGGGGAAACGAGAGGGTGCGAGCTGCTCAAGGAATTTCGCGTCGTTGCTATGCATTCCAATGGAGCGTGCGGGCCGGGCAGGGTCCTCGCTCGAGAACTGGGCTCGGAGTTCGCTGGCAGCGGATCAGCTGGGACGGTTCGCTGTTTGATTGATCAGTTCCCGGCGGATATCCCGCAGCTTTGCCTTGAGCCGGGAGGCATTTGCGCTGCCCATGCGGATCAGGATTTTCTGACCAGCTGAAAGCGCCTCCAGCTCGGGATCGGCGAACTTGTACATCACCTTGGGCTGGACCAGGCGCAGCGGTCCTTGCACCTCGGGCGCCGCAAGCAGATGGTCGATTACCTCCACCAGCCGGTCGTTGAAATATCCCTTTGGATAGCCCAGGTCCCGATAGGCCTGCTGAAACAGCGGATAGAAGCGCACGTAAAGCGCCACCAGCTGCTTTGTGTCGACGGCTTCGACGACGCGCATGTGCCCGGCGTAGCGTGCGCTGTTCTGCGGCATTAGTACGGCGCCCTCGACATCGCGCGAGACGAGAATCAGTCCTTCGACGTTCGTGACCGGCAGCAGTCGCTGGGCGACCTTCTGGCGCGGCAGGTTATCGACGGTGGCGACGACGCGGCGTACGAGATCCGAGAAGAGGCCAATCTCGGCGAGCGATTTTCCGCCGGTCAGTGCCGCGAGCGCCTGGCGCAGGGCCCCATCGCTCTCGCGCAGCGTGGGCAATGGCGGCTGCTCGGGAGGGCGCTCCTCAATGATGGGGTAGAGGATTTTCGGCTCACTGCTGACCGGGGGCGCAGACAAAACCTCGGGCGCGGGCGGCGGGAGGCTCTGCACTTCGGGTGGCCCTGCGGGCGGCGCTGCCTTCTGCACCCAGTAGTAGACCAGCGCGATTGCGGCCGCTACCAGGGCGAGAGCAGCAAGCCAGCCGATCGTTCTCTTCGCCCGCATGAGCAATCAGTTCGGCGCTATTTCCCGGCGTCCGAATCGATCGCAGCGAGCACCTTGGGCG
>Ga0326597_10013077_pt1 | contig 10917 bp, 5 predicted proteins | sample RVTome_12_FD_203789 | JGI IMG/M metagenome (GOLD analysis project Ga0326597, IMG submission 203789) | Soil microbial communities from uranium-contaminated site in the Upper Colorado River Basin, Wyoming, United States - RVT100D185 | ecosystem: Environmental > Terrestrial > Soil > Contaminated >... | reverse complement strand
GCGACCAGCAGCATCCCCTGGTGGTGCGCCATGTAGCTCATGACCACGGCCACGCTGGATCCTTCGGGCAGGCGCCGGGGCGTGTAGTCGAGGGCCTCGCGAAAGCCGTAGGGCCCGGACGCCCCCGCCTTTTCGAGCCGCTCGAAGTTCCGGACGGCGGCTTCGGGCTCGATCAGCGCCCCGAGGCCGGTCGCGTACGGCGCGATCACCAGGTCCTCGCTCAGGCCTCGCTTGAGACCGAGCCCGGGAACCCCGAAGCTCGAGTACTGGTAGGTCTGCTCCACGTCGCGCGCGTTGCACGCCGATTCCGAGATCCCCCAGGGCACGCCGCGCCTGGCGGCATAGCTCATCTGGCGGCCCACCACCAGCCGGTACGTCTGGTCCATCAGGCTCAGCGGATGAGCGCGCATCACGAGCGCGGGCATCAGGTACTCGAACATCGACCCGGACCACGAGATGAGGGCCGAGCCACGTCCGACCGGCGTCAGCGCCCGCCCGAGCCGGAACCAGTGCTCCGCGTCCACCTCGCCCTTGGCGACGGCGAGGAAGCTGGCGAGCCGGGCCTCCGACGCGAGGAGGTCGTAGTAGCTCGGGTCGAGCGATCCGTCGATGACCCGATATCCGATCGAGAAGAGCTTCCTGGTCGGATCGAACAGGAAGCCGAAGTCCATCGCCCTGAAGAGCTCCATGGCGCGGTCGGCGATCGCCCCGAGACGCCGCTCGATGGCTGGCCCGTCCAGAGCCGCCAAGGACGGCGCGTCGTCCGTCGCGTACAGGTGATCGAGATCCCGGCGGTGGCTCGTCACGGTCGCCCCGGCGGCCTCCGTCCAAATCACGAGCTCGCTGTCGGAGCCGTCGCCGCGCTCCGCCGTGAGCGCGGCGGCCACGTCGGCGAGGGTACGCGTGTGCTCCGTCAGCTCGCCGATTCGGACGGCCCAGTCCGTCCGCGAGACCGGCAGCCCGGCTTGCCAGTGCTCCGGCTCCTCGAACGCCTCCTCCAGCTGCCGGGTCGTCAGCGTCTGCGTTCGCCGTTCGTCGCCGACACCCGCTGCGGCCTGCCTGGCCAACCGGAGCGAGTCCTGGATCCCGGCGAGCGCCGCTTCGATCGAGGGCGGTCGGTCGAGCAGCTCGCGGCAGGCGCTGGCCAGGGTCAACAGGTGCCCCGCCAGGTTGCCGCTGTCGACCGACGAGACGTAGGCCGGCTTGAGCGGCTGCAGGGTTTGCGTGTCGTACCAGTTGTAGAGATGGCCACGGAAGCGCGGAAGCGTGTCGATCGAGGCGAGTGTCGCCTCGAGGCGTTCGACCATGTCGAGGGTGCCGATCCAGCCGAGATCCCGAGCGGTGACCGTCGCAAGCAGGTAGATCCCGATGTTCGTCGGCGAGGTACGGTGGGCCACGACGGGCCTGGGCTCTTCCTGGTAATTGTCGGGTGGGAGAGCATGGTCCTCGGGACCGACGAACGCTTCGAAGAACCGCCACGTTCGTCGACCGATCGATCGCAGCGCCTGGACATCGCCGGCGGAAAGCTGGCGTCGCCTGGCCTCGGATGGAGGCCGGCTGACGATCCTGGCAACGATCGGCGAGAGCAGCCAGAGCACCACGAAGGGCTCCGCCAGCCACGCCGCTTCCGGCCTGAGCAAGGGGACGAGGACGCCGACCGGCAGCGCCAGGGCGATCCCACCGGCCATCCGGCGGTAGAAGGCGATCACGCTCAGGTCCGCGTCGATCCTGGCCTGGGCGGCCGTGGTCCATTCCAGGAGCTTCCGGCGGGTGATGAGCAGGCGGCCCAGTGCGCGGGCGATCGCATCGCCCATCAGCCACGCCTGGTGACCGAGGAAGGTCCAGCCGAGGACGAGATGGGTGGCGGCCAGACCCAGGTCGGTACCGACGGCTCGCAGGTGGCTGCGCTTCGAGATCCCCTGACGTCGCGGAAGGAGTCCGGTCAGCACGGGCAACAGGGCGGGGATCATCGTCGTGGCCAGGACGAACGCCGTCCACAGCGGCGCGGAGACCGATGGCAGCAGCCAGGCCCCGACGAGCGTCATGACGGACAGCGGGGCCGAGAGCGTCCGGCGCAGGTTGTCGACCATCTTCCAGCGGCCGATTGCAGGCAGACCGCTCCGTCCTCGCCGGCCCGCCGCATCGCGAGCGAGCCCGAGGATCCACGGAAGGAGCTGCCAGTCGCCCCGAGCCCAGCGGTGCTGACGTGCCGCGGCCACCAGGTAGTGGGACGGGTACTCGTCGAACAGCTCGATGTCGGTGACCAACCCGGCCCGGGCGAAGGTGCCCTCGAACAGGTCGTGGCTCAGCAGCGCGTTCTCGGGCGCCCGATCGGCCATCGCCGCCTCGAACGCGTCGACCTCGTAGATCCCCTTCCCCGTGTAGCTCCCCTCCCCGAAGAGGTCCTGGTAGACGTCGGAGACGGCCGAGGCGTACGGATCGATCCCGGCGGCGCCCGAGTAGACCCGTTGGTAGGCCGTTGCCTCGTGCTCGGCCGGCAGGGTCGAGGTGATCCTCGGCTGCAGGATCCCGTAGCCCCGCGTCACCCGGCCGACCACCTCGTCGAAGGCAGGCTGATTCAGCGGGTGGGCGATCGTCCCGACCAGCCGGGCAACGGCGCCACGCGGCAGCCGCGTATCCGAATCCAGCGTGACCACGTATCGGACTCCGGCCGGCGGGCTCGACGACACGGCGCCCGTGGCGAGGAAGTCCGTTGCGGTCGAGCCGCGCAGGATGGCATTGAGCTCGTGGAGCTTGCCGCGCTTGCGCTCCCAGCCCATCCAGACGCCCTCGGCCTCGTTCCAGCGTCGCCTGCGGTGAAAGAGCAGGAACCGGGCCCCGCCGCCCGGCGCCTCGCCGTGCCGGGCATTGAGGCGATCGATCGCGGCGACTGCCGCGGCCAGCAATGCATCGTCCCCGTCGACCTGCTCGGTTGCGGCGTCGAGCCAGTCGGACAGCAGGGCGAAGCGAATGTCGCCTTCCGGGTTGGCCAGGTAGTGGACCTCCAGTCCCGCCACCTGCTCTTCCACGTCGGACGTGCCGGCAAGCAGCGTGGGAACGACGACGAGCGTCCGCAGGCCCGTGGGTACCCCGTCCGCGAGCTCGAGCCGCGGCAGGACGCGGGGGCCGAGGAGTCGTGAGACCGCGCGATTCACGAGGGCGACGGCAAGGTCGGAGGCCGGACCCAGCGCGACGATCGCCAGGAGCAACAGGCCGATGCCACCGGCGCCCGGCGGCGAGAGGAGCAAGGGGACCGCGAGGGCGGCCGCCGTCAACAGCGCGAGGCTGGCCAGGTACGCGGGCGTCGCGGCTCGAATGTAGGCGCGCCTGGGCCTGGTCCCTGCGGGAAGACGTGCGTGGAGGGCTGCCTCGAGGGCGGGCCGGCCATCCGCGATCAGGAACCACCCGGGATCGCGCGGCGCTGGCGAAGGAGCGCTGGTGGGCGGCTCGACCGCGGCCGCCGTCGGCGCTCCGCTCGCCATGACTGTCGCCGTTCGCGCGACCTCGACCTCGCTTCGGCCGGAGCTGCGGGCCAGCTCCTCGATCGCGTGCCGGTATCGATCCCTGGTGGCGAAGTCCATCTCGCCGAAGGCACTGTTCGCCCGCAGCGTCGCGTCGACCAGGCTTACGCTCTCCACGAACTGTGCCCAGTCGAACCAGGAGACCAGGCGCATGCTCGTGATCACGTTCCTGACGGTGACGTTCATGGCCGCCTGCCGCTGGTGCTCCAGGCGGACGATCTCCTCCGGGGAGGTCCCCTCGGCGGCCAGGACCTCCTCGAGCCAGGGGAGCGCCGCCGTCATGGCCGGGTCCTGATCGCGAAGCCGCTGGAAGAGCTGGACCTTGCCGGCCGTCGGCAACGACCGGCGGTTCAGCCGACGCAGGACGCCGGCTGCGCGCTCCGGGCTCTCGCTACCGAGCCCGAGCAGGCTGTCGGCCAGCTCGTCGGCCTCCTGGCGCGCGGCGCGGCCGCGCACGATCTGCTCCGCCAGACGACGCAGGTTCTCCACCAGCAGGATCCGCAGGCTGATGGCGATCGCCCACAGCTCGCCAAGGGTCAACGCGTCGACCCGCTGGTAGGCGATCACCAGGCGGCGAAGGCTGTCCGGGTCGAAGCGGCTGTCCGTGTGTGCGATGTAGGCCCAGGCGACGCCAAGGACCCGCGGGTATCCCTCGAGGTGACCGTCGGCGAGCTTGGGCAGCTCCCGGTAGTAGTCGGCCGGCAGGTCGTCGCGGATCTCGCGGAGCTGCTCCTCGACGATGTGGAAGTTGTCGACCAGCCACTCCGCCGCCGGCGTGATCGATCGTTCGTCCTTGATGGCCTGGGCCAGCGCCCGATAGGCCTGCAGCAGGACGCGTCCGTTCTCCGCGACCCGTGGCGAGACGGGATGTCCCGTTCGAGGTTTCGGGGTCACCCGCTGTGCGGCCGCGAGCGTCTCACCGTGCTGCTCCAGACGCTCGACGCTGAAGAGCTCGGCGACGATCGGTTCGGTGTCGTCAGAATGAGTGCGGACTGGCCTGGCGATGCTGATCGACCCCTCCCATGAGGCAAGAGAGGCCTCGAGCGAGGAGCCCAGGCGCGGCCCACGATCGGGTGGGTGGCGAGCTCCTTGCCTGCCTCGATCGGAACGACCCGATCATAGGCCGGGCGAGCCGATACCGTCGCGATCGGTCAAGCGGGACCGTGAGGTGGCCCGCGTGCGGCTCTCAGGGCGGGGGCGGCGTACCCGGGCGATCGGGCGGCGGCCGCCAGGTCTCGAACCGGGCAAGCAACGCATCCAGATCGGCGTCCAGGGTGATGAGCCGGCCGTGGTCCGCGGCGATGAAGCCTTCTGCCACCGCACGCTCCGTCCACATGAGGAGCGGCACCCAATAGCCGCCACCGAGCAGCCCGATCGGCTTGGCGTGCAGCTCGAGCTGCGCCCACGACGCGACCTCGGCAAGCTCCTCGAGCGTTCCGAGGCCGCCCGGCAGCGCGATGAAGCCGTCGGCGAGCTCGGCCATCCTGGCCTTGCGCTCGTGCAGCGACTCGACGATATGGAGCTCGGTCAAACGGGGGTGTGCCAGCTCGCGATCGACCAACCGGCGCGGGATGACACCGATCACCTCGCCGCCCCCGGCCAGGGCCGCATCGGCCAGGGCGCCCATCAGCCCGACCCGGCCCCCGCCGTAGATCACTCCGATGCCACGAGCCGCCAGCCCTGCGCCGACCGATCTGGCCAGCTCCAAGTAGTTCGTGCCTCGCCCGGGGCTGGCACCGCAGAAGACGCAGATCCGACGCACGTCAGAAGCCCAGCGCGACCAGCCGCGGCGCCATCCGTCGGGCGGCGCGCGCGCGATGGGAGATTGCGTGCTTCTCTTCAGGGCTCCACAGGCCGAACGTGCGGCCGCCCGGCGGCTCCGAGGCCGGTTCGAAGATGGGGTCGTACCCGAACCCGCCACTCCCCCGCGCCTCGGTGGCGATCCGGCCGCGGCACGTCCCGCGGGTCACGAGCGTTCGCGGCCCTCGCCGACCGCCCGCCGCCTCGGGTAGCGCCAGGACGAGCGCACAGACGTACCGCGCTCCGCGCTCGCCCGCCGGTAGCCCACGGAGCGCCTCGAGGAGCTTGGCGTTGTTGTCCTCGTCGCTGGCCCCCTCGCCGGCGTACCGACGGGTCCGCACGCCCGGTCCTCCGCCGAGCGCGTCCACTTCGAGGCCGGAATCGTCGGCCAGCGTCGGCAGCCCCGAGCGCCGGACGCCAAACCGGGCCTTGATCGCGGCGTTCGTCTCGAACGTCGCGCCGTCCTCGGTCGGATCGTCGGGGAGGCCGAGGTCGTCGAGGGAGACGAGATCCGTCCGGCGCAGGTCGAGCAGCTCACGCAGCTCGCGCAACTTGTGGCTGGAGCGGGTGGCGACCAGCAGTCGCCGGCGGCTCACCGCCGGACGGTGGCGAGGACCGCCGCCTGGGCCTCGAAGAGGCGCGCCAGCCCCGCATCGGCCAGATCGAGCAGGCGCTCGGCGGCCGCCCGGTCGAACGGCTTGCCCTCGGCCGTGCCCTGCAGCTCGACGTAGGCGCCGGCGTCCGTGCCGACGACGTTGAAGTCGACGTCCGCCCGCGAGTCCTCCGAGTAGTCGAGGTCCAGGTACGACAGGCCGTTGACGAGCCCGACCGAGACGGCGGCAACCTTGGCCACGAGATGGCGTTCCATGCCGTAGGTGATGAGCGCCGCGGCGAGCGCGACGTAGCCGCCGGTGATCGACGCGGTGCGCGTCCCGCCGTCGGCCTGGAGGACGTCGCAGTCGATGGTGATCGTGCGCTCGCCGAGACGGGCGAGGTCGACGACCCCGCGCAACGACCGACCGATCAGCCGCTGGATCTCGTGGGTCCTCCCGCCGATCCGGCCCTTGACCGACTCGCGATCGGTGCGCTCCGAAGTCGCCCGCGGCAGCATCGAGTACTCGGCGGTGACCCAGCCCGTGCCCTTGCCGCGAAGGTGGGGCGGCACGCGGTCGACGATCGTGGCCGCGCACAGGACCTCGGTGTCGCCCACCTTGATGCGGCACGAGCCCTCGGCCCACTTCTGCACGCCCAGCGTGAAGGTGACGGGTCGCAGCTCCGTGGGACCGCGCCCATCGGCGCGGACGGTTGGCGGCCGATTCCCGATGGTCATGTGGCTCTCTCCTCAGCCTTGGCAGCATCCCACAGGGCGTCGAGCGCCGTGAAGTCGAGGTCGCGCAGCGCGACCCCCTGGGCGGCGGCGGCGCGCTCGACGCTCGCGAACCGTCGCCGGAACTTGTCGTTGGCGGCGCGGACGGCCGCCTCGGCCTCGATGCCTCGCCGGCGGGCGACATTGACGAGCACGAACAGCAGGTCGCCGAATTCCTCGCTGCGTTCGGCGTCCGTGGCCGCCCGGCGCAGCTCGTCGGCCTCCTCCGCGACCTTGTCCAGCACGCCGTCGATCGACGGCCAGTCGTAGCCGAGGTTGGCCGCCCGCTCCTGCATCTCCTGGCTGGCGGCGAGCGCGGGCATCGCCGAGCTGATCCCGTCGAGCGCGCTCCCGGGCGCCGTGTCGCCACCGGTCTCGTCGGCCGCGGCCGCGCGCTCGTCGGCCTTGATCCGCTCCCACTGCCGGTTGACGTCCGAGGCGGTCCGTGCCTCGGCGTCGCCGAAGACGTGCGGGTGGCGACGGACGATCTTCGACGCGATCGCAGCCTGGACGTCGGCCAGGTCGAAGACACCGGCTTCCGCGGCCAGCTGGGCGTGGAGCACGACCTGGAGCCACAGGTCGCCCAGCTCACCGGCAAGCTCCGGCGTCGCACCGGCCTCGAGCGCGTCGTAGACCTCGTAGGCCTCCTCGAGCAGGTGCTTGCGCAGGGAGCTGTGGGTCTGCTCACGGTCCCACGGGCAGCCGTCCGGGCGGCGCAGGCGGGCCGAGATCCAGGGCATCGCCCACGGACCGGCGAGGGCCAGCTCGGGTGCCACGGGCGGGAGGTAGATCGGGGTGCTGAGCTGGTCCGCGTCCAGCAATCCGACCGTCGTCCCGTCCACGGCGCCGAACAGTCCGACCGGGTGATCGGGCGGGTAGAGCCGGCGGATCAGGGCGAGCGGGTCTCGCGAGGCGGGGCCGGCGCGACCGGCCAGTGGCTCGACGTCGGCTGGATCGGTCGCGCCCGCGGCCGCCGCCCGCAGCACGGCCAGCGGGACGATCAGGACCGGTCGCGATGCCTCGACCGGGCTGGCCAGCAGCCGCTCGGCCGCCACGACCTGCACGCCGTCGGCCGGATCGAGGCCCCAGCGGAGCCGAGCTTCCGCGACCAGCGCATCGAGCACCGGCTCCCCTCGCCTAGCTGAGGCTGCCGGCGAACGACTCGTCCCGAACGATCTCGACGGCGTCCTTCTTGGCGTTGTACCAGTCGGAGAATGCGGTCGAGCGGAGCTGTTCGAGCTGCCGGCCCTCTGGCGTGCGGACCTCCTCGCCGAGCACCTTGAACAGGTGGAGCCCGTCGTTCTCGACGGTGACCACGTCGGACGTCTTGCCGATCTCGGTGGCGAAGATCGCGTCGATCAGGCTCGCGTCGAGCTGACCCCTGGCGACCCAGTCGAGATCGCCACCGGCCCCGGCCTCCTCGCCCTCGGAGTTGTCGCGGGCCAGGGCCGCGAAGTCCTCGCCCTGGTCGGCCAGCCCCTTGAGCGCGTTGAGCCGATCGAGGTCCGGCGGCAGGTACATCACCTGGATCACGTGCCAGCCAAAGGACGACTTGACCGGCTCGAGCAGGTCACCGGCCTTGAGGCCCGGAGCCGCGATCGCGGCTCTGAACGCCTCGTCGATCGAGCTCTGGCTGTCGAAGTACGGCAGCTTGCCACCCGTGCCGGTGATTCCCTGGGCGCTTCCCTCGTCGCTCTCGGCCCGGGCGATCGAGTCGAACAGCTCCGGGTCCGCCTTGACCTTGAGGTAGGTTGCCTGGGCCAGCTGCTCCGCGGCCGCCCAGGCGGGATCGCCGGCGTCCAGCGTGGCGGCTCCCGACGGATCGTCATTGGGCGAGTAGAGGATGTGGCGCACCTTGATCGCGTCCGCACCCAGGCCCTCGTCCGCCTGCCTGATGAAGATCTCCTGGACGTGGCGCTGCGGCCCGGGCTGGGTCACCTGGGCGACGATCTTGTCCTCGAGCTTCTGGTGAACGACGTCGGCCAGGACCACCGTCTTGTACTTGGCGAGATCGATCCCGTCGTTGGTCAGCTTCGACTGGTACGCGTCGTCGACCACCTCGGCCGCGATCTCGGTCACCCGCCCGATCCGGAAGGTCCCGTCGGCACCCTCGATCACCCCGCTCGGCGTGTTCAGCTCCGCGGCGAACACGGCGGTCAGGTACGACTCGTCCAGCTGGCGGTCGTCGGCCCGGAGCCAGCCCAGGTCGCCTCCCTGCGGCGCCGACGCCGCATCCGTCGAGGCTTCCTTGGCCACGTCCTCCCATGCCTTGCCGCCCTGGAGGTCGGCGAGCGCGGCATCCGCCGCCTTCCTCGCGGCGGCCTTCTGGGTTGCGGTCGGGGTGACGGAACCCTGACCCAGCTCGGGCGCTACCGCGATCACCCATGCGTGCCGCTGCTCCGGGGTCGTCGCCTCCTCGAGGAGCTGGGCCTCGACCTCTTCCGGCGTGGTCGTGATGCCCTCCTCGAGGGCGAGCCTGGCCTGCAGCTTCGAGTCGATCACCCGTTCCAGCGCGATGGCCGCGAGCTGGTCCCGCGTGTTCCTGAGCGACTCCAGCTGCGATTGCGCATCCGCCTCGGTCAGGTGGCCGGCCACGACCGCCGTGCGGATCTGGCGCTCGGCCTCGTCCATCCGCCAGGATTCGATCTGGAAGCGATCGCGGAACTCGTCCTTGGTGATCGACTGGTCGTCGACGCTGCCAACGGACGTGAGGTGCTCGTCATACCAGGAGAGCGCCCCGGCGATGACCAGGATTGCGACCGAGACGAGGACGACGATCCCGAATCCGATGTTGAGATAGAAGTTCCGCCGGCTCTGTCCCTCCCAGGCGGGGCGCTGGGCGCGCTTGACGACGGGCTTGGCTTTGAAGGTCATGGGTCGGGTGAGTCCCTGCTGGCATGGTCGGCTGGCGTCGGGGTATGACGGGCAAGGTATGGTACTCGATGTCCACGCGCCGCCATCGACTATCGGGATCCGAGCGCCGGCAGTGCCCGGGCGAGACGATCCCGCAGCGCGGTGACGTACGGCGTGGCGAGATGGTGCCGATCGCGATAGACCAGGTACCGCCCGACCACCGTCGGGCACGGATCGGTCGGGCAGGCCCAGTCCGTCGGGTCGACGAACGCGGCGCCGTGCTCCGACGCGACGGCCGCCTCAGTCGTCAGCCAGGCCGTGCCGATCATCTCGGCGCGCGGCCGGGCGCACGCGAGGGTGTCGTCGAGGTTGGCCGACAGGCAGTCGGGCGGGTCGAAATCGAACTTCGGCGTGTCGGCGATCAGCGCGACCGCGCCCGCGAGCGGCGCCAGGCGGTCAAGCGTCATCGCGAGCCCATCCGCGAGCGCCCGACCACCGTCGGGCGCCGCCGGACCCCCGGTGCCGGCTGATGGATAGGGGTGGCTGCCGGCCACGATGACGAGTTCGGGCCGCTCCGTGGCGACCCGCTCGAGCACGTGCTCCCGCCACTCGTCGCACTCGGTGTACGGGCGTTTCAGGTCGGTGCTCCAGACGGTGATCCAGGCCGGCGTGCAGCCGCTCTTGGTGAGCGCCACGAGCCGCCAGGATCGTTCGGTCGCGAGGCGCTCGAGCGCCGGGAACCACTGGGCTGCGTGCGAATCGCCAATGAGCACGACCCTCGTCGAGGAGCTCGGGTCACCGAAGGCGCAGTCGGCGATCGCGGTCGCCGGCTGGGACAGGTGGCAACCGTCGTCGTAGATCGTCGGGATGTCGTCGCGGGCGGCGGCGAGGGACGGGATGAGGTCAGCGGGGACGGGACCACCGGGCGGCGGCGGCAGGGTCTCGGTGGCGCTCGGGGACGGTGCGGGGTCGGTTGGTCGGGGCGGTGGAGCCGCGGCCGGCGAGCTCCCGGGCCGTGGCGCCACAGTATCCGCCAGCCCGCCCAGGTCCGGGAGAGGCACGTCCACCGCGCCTGGCCCAGCGGCGCTCGTCGCGGCCGCCAACCGCTGCGTCGTCACGAAGCCGAGACCGAGCGACGTGGTTGCGACCGCGACGGACAGGGCCCCCGCCAGCGCGAGGTTGCGGCGCGGGACGACCCCCACCAGGCGCCCTCGACGGATCGGATCCTCGAGCCAGCGCTGGCTCGCGTACGCGATCGGGATCGCGGCGAGCATCAGGCCCACGCGCACGGGCAGCGGCAGGGTCTCGCCGGCCATCGCCGTCGGCAGCACGAGCAGGGGCCAGTGCCAGAGGTAGAGCGAGTAGGAGATGCGCCCG
>Ga0326597_10013076_pt1 | contig 10918 bp, 12 predicted proteins | sample RVTome_12_FD_203789 | JGI IMG/M metagenome (GOLD analysis project Ga0326597, IMG submission 203789) | Soil microbial communities from uranium-contaminated site in the Upper Colorado River Basin, Wyoming, United States - RVT100D185 | ecosystem: Environmental > Terrestrial > Soil > Contaminated >... | reverse complement strand
AGGCGGTCCAGATCGGGCTCAATGAAAACTGGCGGGACCACTGGCAGGTGGTATTTCGCTCGAGGGGATAGGGAACGCCATGGCGTGCTCGGACACAGCAGAAGAGAAAGCAGGTCCTTCGCTACGCTCAGGATGACCAGGAGAGGAGCCGTGCGGTCAGTCCTGCGGCGGGGCCAGGTCCACGCTGACGCGAAAGACGGGGACGACGAGGTAGCGGTCGGTGGGGAGGAGGCTCTCGAGGACGACGGCGGTGCTGGGAGCACTCGCCTGGGCATTCTTCTCGGCCGTGACGAGCAGTCCGAAAACGCGGAGAGGAATCCGGACGCTCCATTTGGCATTGTCCCCGGACAGGGGGACCAAGCCGAGATTGGTGGCGCGCTTTTCCTCGTCAATCGCCCAAAGAACATACTGCGTGCCGGCCCAGCCAATGGCTTGCGAAGCGGGGAGATTCTGAATCTCAATCTCCATGGCGGCGCCTTCGTTCTCATACTTGATCTTGCAAAGGCCCCTCGAAGTGAGCGTGCGATCGGCCCCGCCGAGAGTCACGGAGACATCGCGGTCGGGCGGATAAGCAATTATGAGAAGCTCCCACTGGTTGTTCGGCAGCAGGCCGGCGGCGAGACCTCCGGAAGCAATCAGCAGGAGCCAGAGAGAAAGCGGAACCGTCTTCTTCATCATTCTGCTCATGGAGCGGGCGGCACGTTGGATCAGAGAATCACTCACGGTGGAATACAGCAGTCCCTAATGCGTCATCGCGTACATAAAATAATTAATGCCGAACCGGAGCGCTTCGGTCGAGGGCTCCAGAGGATACATCGGCTGGTCAACCCATTCCCAGAAGTCCCCGATGTCCGTATTGTGGTTCACGATCATGACGAGACGGCCCTTCTCATCGAAATAGCCGTAAAACTTGGGCGGACCCTCGTTCTGATACGGCGAAGCGACGTCGAGAGTGGGCACTTCATAGAAGGTGTGATAGATCGGGTGGTCGATGGTCATCTCCGTCAGGTTCCGGTTTGGAAACACCTTCCGCATCTGGTTGGCGAGCCAGTCGAGCTCCCACTGGCTGTCAAAATCGTCCACCATGGCGAAGCCGCCGCGGTTGAAGTACTCACGAAGGTTGGCAACCTCCTTCTCATTCATGTCCATCTCGGCCGGCTCGCTGAAATAGACAAACGGATAGTTGAACAGCTCCTCGCTCTCGAGATCCACGATCACATAAGACAACTTGGTGACGTTCAGGCCCGTGGCTTCGTCGGCCACCTGCAGGATGTGCTCCTCCGCCTCGGGATAATCATGAGCCCAGCCCGGCATTCCTCCAAACCCGAAAAAGCCTCCCCGGCGGCCGCCGCCAAAGCGCACCCGGGCAAAAATAAACTCCGTGCCCTCGGGCGGCCTGCGTTTTGTCTGGACATCGCGCAGCATTCTCTGCATCTCGTACAGCTCCCGCTGCGCAGTCCCTTGCACTACGAAAAGACCTGACAGGACCAGAACACCCGCCGCCATTAGAATCAGCTTTCTCAGCATGCCTGAGTTCTCCGACCCGCCCAAGGGTACCTAACAACACCGTAAGGTAGCTTCCGGCGGGTTGTCAATCCCCAAAACAGCCCGCATGAGCCCTTCGCCGGCTGCAAAAAGGAACGCCGGATGGCACAGATCGCATTGCGCTCATCCGCGCGGGAACCGCTAGAGCATCTCGCCTGTTGCTGTAAATCGGCTGGTCTGCCGCCCCTACGGGGCTTGCTCGGATCAGCCGCCTACGAATCCCACGGCTTGCGCCGTGGGCCGCAGGATAACGCCCCTACGGGGCTTCACGCGGACGATCTACAGCAATGAGAAGCGCTCGCTCTAAGCAGGCCGGGAGTGGTACCGCACTTCAAAGGTGACGCAGCCCTCGGGGGATTTCCAGGGGCCGTGCTTCATGCCGGGCGGGCGGCAGGCGTACATCCCGGCGGTGAAATTCCGCCCGAGGGTGATATCGTAAATCGCGCCTTCCAGAATGTACACTTCCTCCCAGAACTCATGCGTCAGGACGCCGTTCGGCGAGGTGTCCGCGCCCGGGCTGAAGCGCAAGATGCGAGTCGCCACGCCGGACTTGGGGTCGCGCGCCAGGATGCGCTCGTGTAATCCGGGCACGCCTCCGGGAACCGGGGTCCAATCGATATCGGTCACGGGAAAGAACTCGAATTCAGGCTTGCTCATGTGCGTTTCCCCTCGAAAAAGTCCATCGGATCGGTTCGTTTGGTTTTCTCGCGGTTTTCTCGGTTTTCTCGGTTCTCTCGGCTCTCCCGGTTGAGCAAATTCACTTCGGCTCGGTATCCCAGGGCAATCCATAGCTGTTCAGAAACTGTTCGGCGCCGCGCAGGGCCTCTTCATAGCCGTAATTGCGAAACGCATACCCCTTGGCAACGAACGGCGCGCCCGCGTACAGCATCTCATATTGCAGATTGCGGCCGGCGAACTCGGAGCCGACAATGTCCCATGCCAGCTTGAAGAGCTTGACCCGCTCTTCCGAGGAGGTGTTGGAAGAGCGCAGGTAGCGGTCCATGTCCGCTCGCGTCTCTTCGTTGGTGAGCTCGCGGTAGGAGGAGGGAAGCTGGATCACACCGCCGCCGGCGAGCTCGCGCAGAAGCAGGATGGCGCGGGGATAGAGCTCGGCCTGGAGCCCCATCGCGCCGTAGAGAAAACGAGGGTTGGGCTTTGCGACGCCGTGGGCGTCCATCGAAAAAGAAGCTTCCGAAGCGAGAACCATGCCCTCGACAATCGCGGCCAGCGAAGCCAGGTCGCCGAGCTTTTCCTGCACGGCGGGGATCTTCTCAATGCCGGTCACCTGCGTGATGCGGCGGGCGACGCCCAGGATAAACTTCATCTTGGCGGCGAGGCGAATCTGGGCCTGGGTGTTACCGAGGACGTGGGCCGCGGTTTCGAAGAACTGCCGGCGGACCTGCTGCACGTCGCGAAACACGAAAACGTTCTCCCAGGGGACGAGCACGTCGTCGAAGACAATCAGCGCGTCGGTCTCATCGAAGCGGGTCGAAAGCGGATAGTCGAAGCTGCTCGGATGAGAAGGAGCGTAGGGCCGGCGGCAATACACCTTGAGGCCGGGCGTGCTCACGGGAAGAACGAAGGAGACGGCGTAGCGCTCGTCCTGAGGCGCGAGCGGCTTGATGCAACTGACGAAGAGCCAGTCGGAGACCGCTGTCGCGGTGCCGAGCATCTGGGAGCCGCGAACCACCATGCCGTTTTCCTGCTCCCGGAGAACGCCGACCTGGAGCAGCTCTTCGCTCCAGCCGTGCGCGGTGACGCTGCGGTCAATCTGCGGCGGGATGATGACGTAGGTGACGTAGAGATTTTCTTCGACCACCTTGCGATAGAAGCGCGAAACGTTCCGGGCGAACGGGCGGGCGCCGGCATCAAAGATTCCGGGAGCGCTGGCGAAGCCCGCCATAAATCCTCCGACGTGGTCCGGGCTGCGGCCGATGAAGCCTTTCGACACCTCCGCCCAGGCAGTGATGGCGCGGCGGCGGTCCCGCAGGTCGTCGAGCGAGCGCGGGATCATGTAAACCTTGTTTGCCGGATTGCCGGTCTCCGGGGAGGTGTAAATCATGTCGCTCGACGGGTCGGCGGCCGCGTCGTACAGGGTTGCGACGGTGCGGGTGACGCCCTCGAAAGCCGGATGGCCGGCGACATCCTGCACGCGGGCGCCGTCGAGAATCACGGCTCTGCCGTCGGCGAGAGATTGCAGATATTGGGAGCCAGTGCGCATGGGGTTCACCTCCGAACTACAGTGATGAGTGACGAGTGACCAGTGACGAGCGAAGACGCATCACTGCCTTTTCAGCTTGCACTCGTAGGACAACTTCCGGCGGTCGGGCGTTTCGAGCTCACAGGCGAAGTAATCCGAGAATATGAATTCCGGCGACCGGAGCGGGAGCGTGCCCATCAACAGGACGCTGCCTTCGAGCCCGCTGCCCAACCCGCTCCGAAGATCGAGGCGCGCCAGCAGGTCCGGCGGGGCAAGCAACTGCGCGAGGGCGCCGGATTGATAGAGGTCGCGCTCAGGGCCCGGGGCGGCCCAACTGCGCATGGCGATTTCGTCCCAGACATCGGCCACGTCGCGGTAGCGCCAGACGCTTTTGCTCAGAGGTTTCGGCAGGCGCTTGGAACGCTCGATCGAGCGGCGCTCCTCCTCGCGATCCGTAAAGTCCACGATTACCGACACCAGGGCGTCCTCCAGGCTGTCGCCGCGAAAGAGCAGCGCCGGTTCGACCTCGCCCGACACGCGAGCAACGGGAAATTCGAGCTGTGTTTCGGTCGTTGCCCAGGACTCGTCGAGCGGAAACAGCGCGGGGACACGATCCGGGGGAGGGATTCCCTGCTTCTCAAGTTCCGCGATATGCGCGCGGACCTGCCCGGTGTCGCGGCCCGTGTAGCCCGCCACAAGAATCCGGCGGACCGGAAACTCCAGAGGCGAGCCATCGAGTTCGAGCGTCAGGTTTTTTGCCACCGGGAAAGGCTACACCGAACGGCGGCGATCCGCAATGCACCGGTCATTGGGGCGCGTCCGGCGGCGGCAGCGGATCCGGTACGCGGTTGGAGACCGTGGGGATCGAGCGCAGGTAGGCGTAGACGGCTTTCAAATCGTCATCGGTCAGATTTGAATACCAGTTCCATGGCATGGGAGGCAGAATCGGGCGGCCCTGGGCCATGTGCCTCCCGTTGCGGAGAGTATCGATGAACATCTGCTCATCCCAGATGCCGATGCCGGTGTTCTCATCGGGAGTCAGGTTGGCGGCGTAGCTGGTGCCCCAGGGGCCGTAGAACGCGGTGAAGTCCGTGGAACCGATCAACATCCAGTCGTCCGAAAACTGCGGCGGCGGCGACAATTGAGCGGACTCGGGATGGCCCGACAGCATCCGCGACATATCCGGCTCGGGGCCGTTCGGTCCCATGTTGTGGGGAGTATGGCAGTCATTGCACCCCATGACCGTCACCAGGTACTTGCCCCGCTCCACTTGAGTTGCGGGAGTAGTTTCTACAGATCCCCGCCCGCAGCCGGCTACAGTCAGGATTGCGCCGAGAAGGAACAAGCCGGGAGTTCGCATCCCCCGGCGCATAGCGTTCAGCATGGTTGAAACAACCTCCTTATGATGTCTACACGCATAGAAGAACTCAGCTGCGCTTCAACAGCAGCAGATGATTTCCCAATTCTCCGGGCGCGAGTTCCTTGACCCCGGCGTCAAAGGTGACGAGAACTCCGTGCCGCTCGATCGCGTGGGCCAGCAGCAAGGCATCGGTCCACTGGCCGTGCCCGCGAATCCGACCGGCGAACGATTCCAGGCGAAACAGGGAACCCTGATCCAGGGGCCAGAACTCGTGTCCCTTGTGGCCCGTCAATTCGGTCAGTACCGTCAAGGCGTACGCCGCGCTGACAGTGCCTTGCGTTAAGGCCGGATTCGTCAGCAGGCGGAGCGCACCAAGCTGGGTGAGCGCGTTGGAAGACCATGTCGTGCTGCCCAAATCGGCAAACCACGATTGCGCGGCCGAATAGAACTCATGGCGCGGCCAGAGGAGCGAAAACAGAACATTCACATCCGGCAAAAGTCGATTCATTCTTCGTCCAAGATTTCCTTCACCTGCTCCGATGTGATGAGTGGAAAGTCCTCCGGCACGTCAAACACCCGAATCCCATTGACGATGCGCGTCCCAAGCTGATAGCGAGTTCCGCGGCGGATCAACTCCGATGCGGCCTTGCCCATCGAGATGCCGTGACGTTTCGCGTAGCCCCGGATCGCCTTGGCAGCATCCTTTTCGAGCGTCAGAGTTGTTCTCATGATCCCAATGATGTCACAATTCTATATTTGATGTCAATCTACATTTTTGATGCTATTGATCGTTGCTAGATGTCCCACCCGTACTCCTTCCACCGCCGGTCCACGAGTTCTTCATCCTCGGGAGCGGGCTGCACGGTGGGGGGGAAGCGGCCGCCCCACTCGGGCTTGGGGTCGTACATCCAGGTGCGGGTGGCGTCGATCAGAACGCGGTTCCAGATGCCGGAGCCGAGCTTGCCGACATCGCGCTCCTCCAAAGGGCTGGAAGGATCGGCGGGAGAGCCGAACGAGCCGGGGAACACAACGATGTCGTCCTTGCCGGCGTTGACGCGGTAGGCGATGGCCCAGTCGAGGGCCTCATAGTTGCTGATGTCAATGTCGTCATCGGTGACGATGACGTGCTTGTAGCGCCAGCCGGCGGCGCCCGAGCCCCACAAAGCGGCGGCCACCTGCTTGGCGTGCCCCTGATACCTCTTGTTGATGGCGACGCAAATGTTGGTGCCGTTGGTCACGGGATGGACGTGCACGTTGGCGATGCCGGGAACGCCCTGCTGCTCGAGAATGTTCCAGGCGATGGCGGCGCGCTGGATGGAAGACATCTGGCTGTTCTCGGTGTAGGAGCCTGGGAGGGTGCCCTCCTGGGTGCCGCGCAGGATGGGGTTCGAGCGGTGCGTGATGCACTCGACGCGAAGGACCGGGCGCGGAGTGGGAACATCGCCGGTGTGGCCGGTATACTCGCCGAACGGGCCCTCGGGCTCGAAAGTCTTGGGGTCGGGATCGATGCAGCCTTCGAAAACAATTTCAGCGGCGGCGGGGACCAGCAGGTCGCTGGTCTCGCAGCGGACGACCTGCAAGGGCTCATCGCGGTACGCGCCCATCACATCGTATTCACAGACTCCCGAGGGCACGGGGCTGCCGCTCAGGAAATCCATGATGGGATCGTAGCCGACGACGGCGGCGGCGGGCATCGGCTGCCTGCGCTGGCGGTACTTGGCGAAGGTCTGGCCGCCGTGCTGGCTGGCGACGATCAGAATGGGGATGGTGTTGCGCCGGCCGGTCATGCCCCGGTAGATGCCGATGTTCTGCAGGCCGGTGTCGGGGTCGCGGGTGACGATGCCGGCAAAGGTGAGCAGGTAGCGGCCGCCGTCGCGGAAATGCCACTTGGGCGCGGGAAACTGAGCGAGGTCGACGTCCTTACCGCGAATAACGTTCTCTTTGACCGGGCCGGTCTTCACTTCGACCGGGGGGATGCCTTCCCGGTTCTTCCGGCGGACGTATTGCACGAGATCGCGCACCGAAACGTCGGGCGGGAAACCGAGCACCATAGCCATCCGGGAGCGCTTGTGCAGGAGGGCCGTGGCGAGCGTGCGGCAGACAGTGTTCTGATGACCCTTGATATTCTCAAACAGCAAGGCAGGACCTTTGGAAGTGAACGAGCGGCGGGCCAGCGCGCCGATTTCGCGGTCCCAGCTCACCTCGGCCTGGACGCGCTTCAGCTCACCCGCCGCTTCAAAGCGTTCGAGCCAGGCTCTTAGATCGGCGAATCCCATCGGTTCTCCCGTCGAGCGGAACTCCGATTATAGACAAGATTAGCCACGGAGGCACAGAGAGCACAGAGAAAGAGTAAGGAAGGCGGAAAACAAACCGGCGTCAATATGATAGAGTAACGAATGAAATCGGCTGTTTCACGGCTAATCAGAGAAGCTCCGGGAGGACGGCATATATGACCCGAAAAGGAATTCTGGCTGATTCCAGAAGATTTCGCGCGGCAGCCCTGGCAGGGATGGTTGCACTGGGAGCTGCCGTGGTATGGGTGCAGTCCGTCCCGCCGGGCGAGCTACAGGCGAACGCGGGGCGGGCGGGCCGGCGTCCCACGGGCTCGGCGCAATTGATGTCCGTCCAGGCAATCCCGGGATGGGCCGACGGCGAGATGTGCGAGTGGATGCCCGCGAGCGCGGGGTCGAGTTTTGCGGCCCTGATTCCGGAGCCGCTGGAACCGCAGTCCCAGGATGTTCCCGGCCGGAGGGGGCCTGCCCCGATGCCGACCTCCGAAGAGGTCGCTGCCGTCAATGCGCGCGCGCCGGTGCGGATGATCCGGGACAATTTCCCCTCCTACAGCTCGATCGCGGTGGACATGAAAAATGACGAATTGGTCATGACGGACGAGAGCACGTTCAGCATCCTGACCTATGACCGCAGGACGAACACGCCCCCGACCGCGGCCTTCAGCGAGCCGAAGCGGGAAATTTCCGGAGGCGACACGTGGATCGAGTACCAGTGCGGGGTGTACGTGGACCAGGCGTCGGGAGACATCTATGCGGTGAACAATGACACGGTGGACCGGCTGGTGGTTTTTTCGCGCGAGGCGCGCGGGAACACCCCGCCCGACCGGATCATCCACACGCCGCACACGACCTACGGGATTGCGGTGGATGAGCCGCACCAGGAGCTGTTCCTGACGGTCCAGGAGGCGGGGGCGGTCAGCGTGTTTCGGAAAATGGCCGTGGAGGACGAACCTCCCATCCGTCTGCTTCAGGGCGATCAGACACTGCTGGCGGACCCGCACGGAATCGCCGTCGATTCGACGCGCGATCTTCTGTTCGTGTCGAATTTCGGCTCGGTAACGGAAAAAGACGCCTCCATCGTTTCGCCGCAAGGGAATGGTTACTATGCGCCGTCGGAAAAAGCAAACTGGCCGCTGGCGCGCAATGCGGCGGTCCCGGGAAGCGGCAAGTTTCTGCCTCCGTCGATCACCGTCTACCCACGGGACGCCGGGGGCGACGTGGCGCCGATCCGAAAGATCGAAGGCCCCAAGACGCAGCTCAACTGGCCGACGGCACTGGCGGTTGATCCGAAACGCGGCGAAATTTTCGTGGCGAACGACACGGGCGACTCGGTTCTGGTTTTCGACATCATGGCAAGCGGCGACGCGGCTCCGAAGCGCGTGATCCAGGGACCGAAGAGCATGATCAAGAGCCCGACGGGGGTGTTCTACGACTGGGAGCACGACGAGTTGTGGGTGGCGAATTTCGGGAACCACACGGCCACCGTCTACCCGGCGACGGCTTCGGGCGACGCGGTTCCGCTGCGGGTGGTCCGCAGCGCCCCATCGAATACGGGTACGCCGAACATCGGCAATGCCTACGCCCCGGCGTATGACTCGCGGCGCGATCAGATTCTGGTGCCGAACTGAGTGTCCCATCCGCAGATTGCGATCTTCGCCAGGCTGGCGGATGGAAACGCTGCTCCGGTTCGGTCCGTTGCAGGACAAAAAACATTGCTGACGCGCTCGACGCACGGCGTCGCCTACGACAATGTCCGCGATGTCTTCCTGGTGCCGAACTTCTACGCGCAGGCGATTCAGATATTCGCGGGGGACTCTGATGGCGAGGTGGCCCCGATTCGCATCATCCAGGGCCCGCTGACCGGGTTGCACAACCCCGACAAGCTGATGCTCGACGTGGTCAACAATGAAATCCTGATCCCGCAGCGCGACCGCGTTTTGGTGTTTGACGGAAACGCCAACGGTAACGTGGCGCCGAAACGCATGCTGGGCCCGAAGCGCGGACTCGGGGCGCTGGTAGTGGCCCCGGACCCTATCCATGACCTGCTGGTGGTGGCAGGAGCCGGAGGCGGCTTTAGCGGGCGGTTCCAGATTTTCGACCGCACGGCCTCGGGGGATGTCGAGCCAAAATGGGTGATCGCGGGACCCAAGGCCCAACTCCAGCGGTTCATGGGCCCCATCGAAGTGCAGCCCACGCGGGGGCTGATCGTGGCCGGGATTCGCACCAACGAAGAATTAGGCGGCCCGGATAACTTCGTCGGGGTGTGGGACCTATTCGCCCGGGGCGACGTTCCCCCGATTTACCGCATCGGCGGCCCGAACGTGCTGCTCGAGCAGGTGCGCGGCATCACCCTGAACCCGAAGCACAAAGAGCTGATCGTGACCGACAAGCGCATCAACGGCGTGATGACGTACTACTTTCCCGAGATTTTCTAGTGCGCGCTGTACAAGATGGGTCCGGCGTGAGATAATCAGGGTGTCCGGGAAGCGTCGAGAGTGTGGGTGTCCCCCTCCAGAGATAGAAGGCCAGCCTTTTACCCTCGGTCCCAACATCAAAGGCCATCCGGGAAGCGAGGAGTCTCTCCCGTGTATCGCGTTTCCGTCTACCTGCTGCTACTCGTGATGACAGCGGCGGGGGGAATGGCAGAGGGAAACGGCGGCCCCGATGTTCGTCGGCTGGACGGGATCATCCAGGGATTTCGAGCCGAGCTTGGCATCTCCGTGCAAGTCCTGGCGTCCATCGTTGAGGAAGATCAATATCTCGTTTCCGTCCGGCGCTCTCCAACGGCCCAAGACACTTTCGTCATTCAGTTTGAGGAGAATTTCCTCGGGCGATTGAGCGAGGAAGAGGTGCGGGCCGTCATTGCCCACGAACTGGGACATGTCTGGATCTTTACCCATCACCCGTACCTGCAAACCGAGGCTCTAGCCAACCAGAAGGCCCTGGCGGTCGTGCGCCGGGGGAACCTCGTCCGAGTCTACGAGAAAGTCTGGCGGCGCGGAGGGCAGAAAGGAAGCTTGGAAGACTTCCTGGCAAAGGTTGACCAGAAATAACCTTTCCGCCGCCGCGCCATAATTGCACGGAGCCGCCGTGCTCCATGCCCCTTGCTCGCCGGGGGATCGAACTTATCGGTACGTTCCTCCTGCGGGAGGCGTTCCGGCCTGCCCCGTCAGGACCTCGACTCTTTCCGCCTCATTGCCTTGGCCGCCGATCGTATACGAGATTCTTATCCGCGCCCCACCCGACTTCCCGAGGCCTTCGATCGTGTCCTCTGCTCCGGTCACAAGAGTCGAGTCGGAATAGCTGAACGATCTCTCCCAGCCCTCCGGGGTCCGAATCGAAATTCGCAGGGTATCCGGATCGACTTTGGTCAAGGTCCCCTCCATCGTCTGCGAGGAGGACTCCTGGGGGGGCAGGTTCTGCGTGCCCAGGAAGGTTGGTTCTTGCGCCGCCGGGCTGGGCTGTTGCTCGCTACAAGCCGCCCAAGACAGCAGCGCCAGCACCGGCAGTACCAGCACAGTC